>Ga0210242_100799_pt1 | contig 27010 bp, 12 predicted proteins | sample ChrtobMeP5a_16mM_FD_155445 | JGI IMG/M metagenome (GOLD analysis project Ga0210242, IMG submission 155445) | Chrysochromulina tobin associated microbial communities from unialgal haptophyte culture, Seattle, Washington, United States - P5a_16mM | ecosystem: Host-associated > Algae > Haptophytes >... | reverse complement strand
GCCTGGCTTTGTACTCGATGAATTGTACCGCCTTGACACGTTCGGCAGCCTTGCACAAGTCCTGCTCTTGCTCGACTGTGAGACTGCCGAGCGGGATTGAAACAGTGAAGATCTGCTTCGCATCCTCAGCACCGTGTTCGACCACAATTGGGCCAGCAGGACGGCCAGGTTTGCGCTTGTGCTCGGACGTGTCCGAACCAGTCGCATACGATTTCTCGCTGCTCTCGCTGCTGTCGCTCTGCGCCACCTCCGGCGCCGCCTCTGTCGCGGCGGCGGCGGCGGCGGCGGTGGCGGCCCCTCGGCGGATGTACACAGTTTGTGCTGGAAGCTGACACGCTAACGGAGACGATGAAGGAAGCCTTCAAGGCGGGCAAGCTCGAGGCCAAGTACATCGGCAACGCGGGTGGTGGTGGTGGGCTGCGCATCGGCTGGCCCCCAGTGTCAGACTTTTCCTCGATGTTTGAGGCTGCCGTACGTACCGAGAGCGTGCGTAACCTGGTGCGCGCCCACAAGGAGGCCCAGTCGACGGACGAGCTCGAGCTTGACGCGGCCGTTGCCTTGGCTGTGGAGCTGGAAGCGGCTGCAGCGGCGGCAGCGGCCCTGGCCGCGATTGGCCGAGTAGGTGACGAGATGGCCGTCGAGCTGCCCGACGATGATGACGACGAGCCGCCCGACGACGACGACGATGTCGACGAGCCGCCCGACGACGAGGACGAGCCGCCCGAGGACGACGATGTCGACGAGCCGCCCGACGACGACGATGTCGATGGGCCGCCCGACGACGACAATGTCGACGAGGACGGCGACGAGGCAGCCGGACCCGCACTCACGCTCGAGCGTTTGATGGTCTCGAGGAAGGCGAGAAACGAAGTGGTGGCGGCAGAAGAGGCAGCTGTCGTAGCCGACCTCACCCGGCGGATGGATACTGGCATCCGTGTCAACCCCCAGCTTGCAAAGCTGCATGGGGTTGCACACAGGGCGCCGGACGTCGGCGCCGCCGCCGCTGCCGCTGCTGCCGCCCAATCACCATGTGAGAATGAGTCAGAGAGATGGCAATCGCACAACCGGCGTTGCCCGGCAGGAGAGAGGGTCAGAAGGCAAAAAAATAGGGGATCGAGGTGCGCGGGGCGCACACGCATGCTAACTGGCGGCTTGAAGGTGGAGTCGTTCTTCAATGACTCATAGAGCACCCAATCACCTTCGTCCAGCTCGGAGGCATCCTGCACCCAGATCACGTTGCGGCCCTGTGCGAGCAGCCCGATCTCGGTCACGATGACAGCGCACGGCCGGATAATCAGATTGTCGCCGCTGAATGGAGCACCTCGACGTACACTTGACCGCAAGTGCGCCTGTGAGCAGCACAAGAAGGTGAGGGTCGGCTACGTCACGAGAGGGCAAGGTGTGGCGGGCAGCGAATGAGTGTGTGGCGGGCACACCCCGTGATGGAAGCCAAGGATCACCATCCCACCAGTCATTGTCGCGGTGTCGCATGGGCGCCAGTCGGTAGCCTCGACGGGCGTCTCGCCCGCTCCGAGACCGATCCAATGGCCGAGGTCCTTCACCATCCACGCCATGTTTTCTCTCCGTCGTGTTGGCGATTCGCCATTCGTTTCTTTGACGGATCACAGCTTCGGCACATGAATGGGCCGGAGTCCAGAAAATTAACGATTAGCTGCCCCTTACCGGTCAGATTGCGTCTGAAGATTTTCCAGAGCTCCAGGAACTGACACTGACAGATTCACTGACCGCCGGCGCCGCGCACGAATTTACCATGTAGAAGTCACACCGGGAACCGCCCTGACCCCCGTGAGCGCGCTGTCGCTTTGTAACAACTTTGTTATATCGATTATCGTATGTGGCTACCCCAGCGAAGGAGAGTGTAGTTCCCCGCGCCCAACGCAATGCGCGAAACGGGGCCTCATCCTTCGACACTGTTGTTTAACTAAGCGTGAGCGAAAGAGGTATATGCGGAGAAAGCATCGGGCGGTCGAGACGACCACTGCTTCACGTGGCGCGACGGCGCGTTGCGGTGCCGGGAAGGCGCGCGGAGAAATCGCGCGGCGCAGCGATGCACGACATTGCAAGCTTCATTCGGGGGCGGTCTCGCCAGGAATGAGCCAACAGGGACGGACGCAAGTTGTGGCTGTTGTGCTCGCCCTGTCGTACATCGCGGGAAGACGGCCTAACAAGCGGAGCTGGCTAATTCATCGGCGCCCATCTGAGCTCGCGGCGCTCAACTCCATCGCCTCGAGGCCCCGCTCTCATCGGCGTGACTCAATAGTCACTTGTCCCCGCCCTCGCCGTCCGTCTTCTCGCCCTCCTCGAGGAGATGGGCCTTCTCCTGGGCGGGCGGCTCGGATGGTGGTTTCCAGTCCAACAGCTGGCTAAGGTCTTTGCGCAACGCAAGGTTCATGTAGCAGTAGGTGATGGTGAGCACGATGATGATGCCGAGCCATGAGTGCAGCGTCGTCTCGAGCCCAAAGTAGAGGTACGAGATGATGATGAGGATGGCCATCACCGATGAGTTGGCAAAGTTCTTGACGATCGCGTCGGCATACGTGTACACGAGCGCGACCGCAAGGCCATGAAAGGCCTGGAAGAGCACAAGCAGCGACGCTAGCAACGTGTACCCCTCGAAGAAGCCCTTGGGACTGTCGACTGCGTCCCCGTGCCCGTGACCACGCCCGTGCGTGTCGGACACTGAGTGCAGGTACGAGATAATCGCGAACGCCGAGCCAAAAGCGTACAAGAACGAGTTCTGCAGGTTGGCAGGCACCTCGAAGCCTTTGATGATGAGCTGGTTCCACACCGAGGTGAACGCGGTGATCGACGTCGCGGTGCCGATCATGTAGTATGCCTTCATGGGCAGGTAGCCTGTGCCCTTACAGGCGTCATATTGTACGATCGCAATGGCGCAGCATTGCACGATGATGCACACCCATTTGAGCGCGTGCAGTCTCTCACCGGCAAGGCGAAGTAGCAGCGCGCACAGGTATGGCGCAATAGACTTGCCAAGGGCCATCGAGCCCGGATCGGCCAGCTGCAGGCAGTAGAACGAGAGCTGGTTGTTGATTGTGTACATCATCGAGAGACCGAGGTAATGGAAGACGATCTTAGGTGATACGCCCTCCCAGAGCGGTTTCTTGCTCGAGGCGACGTGGTTGTAGTGCAGCGACCCCGCCAGCAAGAGCTTGCACATCTCCGTGAGCGCCACCGAGGAGGCTGGGTTGAATGTGTACTTGCCGTCGTTTTGGCAAAGCTTGAACAGTAGGATGGCCGTCGCCTGCACGACGACGAGCGTCATGAAGGCGCCCAGCTGCTTGGCATACTCAGTGAGCGCCATGAGGCCAAGCCCCAGACGCGCGAACACGACGGTTCGTGTGAATAGAGTGTCGAGCAAACATCAGCTGTGAATTACGACTTCCATCGGCTGTGAATGATAGCATGCATGCGAGTCTGCGTTGGGAAGCCCCTCCCAGCCCCTTGGGTTTCACAACTCCGACTCCAAGTTACCGATTGCGAGTGCTGCGAAGCTCCAAGTTACCGATGGCGAGTGCTGCGAAGTTCGAGGCGGCCTTGGCGACCGCGCTCGAATCTCTTGGCGGAACGGGAGCCGAGGAGCTCTTGCGCTTGCTCGTCGAGACCGTGGCCGCCATCTCCATCACGGCCGATAAGGTCGCAGCAACTGAGCAGTTCGCCGCCGCTGCTCGAGACAGTGCTGAGGCTGCTGCGAGAGATAGTGCCGCCGCTGCATTTGCCATGAGCGAGTGCAAGAAGAGCGCCGCCACTGCCGCGCAGTGTGCTCAAAGTGTGCTCGCTACTGCAAATGGCAGCTCACCTCATTCAGCCGCAGCCGCCAGCTGCAGCAGCCAGCCACAGCCCAACACGGTGATGGACGGCAACAAGTTTATCGGGACAGATCCCGCGATGCCTGGCATGGACGACGAACAGGGCCAGCTGGGTGAGGCCGACACGGAAGCGGCTACGCGGATGGCAGAGCTCCTCGAGAGCGCACAGCGGATTGCCTTCGAGTTCGCTACAATGCTCGACGATCCGGATATCAGCCCAGATCCCGAAGCCGGCGCCGAGCAACTGCGGCGCGGCGTAGCCGCAAATCAGCAAGAGGACTTTGCGGCGGCGACCGCGTGGTTTGAGGATTCGTACCGAAGGCGGCCGCGCGTCTCCACGCTGCTGAGCGTCGCCAACATGCGCCTCAAGCTTGGCGATGGCCCGCTTGCCGCTAACTTGTACTCGGTCATCATGGAGCATCCGAGCGCGACAGTACGCCGCCGTCGCCCTCGTCGCATTCGGCACTCTTGTCGCCGTGCCTTGCCTGCCCTTCTCACCGACCGTCGCCTTGCTACCTCGGACAACTACCCACTGTCTGTCCTCGAGTCTCCTCACGGCTGCGCAGGAGGCAGAGCAGGAAATGGCGGGGCGCAAACTCCGCCTCGCCGAGTTCCAGCTGCAACAGCTCGGCGACGCCGACATCCACGCCACTAAGGCTCCCGCCGCGGCAGCTGTACCAGCCTCGGTTGGCCCACCGCGCCTCGTGCAGCAGACGAGTGCGAATCTGCTGACTGACGCTCCCGAGTGGCTCACGAGTGCCGCGGGCGCTCTACGCTTCGATCGGAACCCCAGCGCAACGAACACAGCTTCGGCAAGCGCGGTGCTTTCGAACGCGGCGCCGCGGCCGAGCGCAGGGTCGGCGAGTGGGGCGGCGAGCGGGGCGGCGACCAACGGCGCGACAGGCGAGCGCGAGGCGGAGCTGCAGCGGCGCTTGGCGGCGCTGCAGGCCAAGCTCGCACAGCAGCAGGCCGATTTCGAGGCGCTGCTCGCGTCGACGAGACACAAGGATGAGTCGCTCGAGGCGATGCTGCACGAGATGACGCAAACCATGCAGGCGGAGATGGGCCGTGCGAACCGCATGCAGGAGACGCACGAGCAGGAGATGCGCACGGCGCGCACAGCGGTCGCGAGACTCGAGAAGGAGGCGCAGGAGGCGCGCCGTGCGGCGAGCGCAGCAGCACCCACGCGTGCCGTAAGCGTGCACAATGAGCCGGGCGGCCTGGGTGACCAGATCGCCGAGCAGCTCTTCAAGCTGCCGCCAGCGCTCAAGGCGAAGCTGCACGCAGAAGATGTGATGCTTGAGCACGGCGGTGACTCGGTCGCCGCGGCGCCTCAGCTGCTGCTGCCGGCGCTCACCCATCTGCACCACCTGCACGAACAGAATGACCAGCTGGCCGCGGCGTCCGAGGCGGTCACGGCTGCGTACTCAGATGCTGTGCGGAAGCTCGCGGCCAGCAATGCTGCGAATAGCAGCAGCGCCGGCGCTGTGGTGGGCAGCGCTGCCTCGGCCGTCGTGGGGAGCGCCGTCAGCTACCTGCGCGGCGTTCGCGCAGCTGGTGCGGCGGCGACGCCCTCCGCGGGTGAGCCGTCGCGCAAGGACGCCGAGGCTGCGCGCTCACGCGCCCACACAGCGCCGCCGCCGCTGACGGGGCCGTCACCGCTGACGGGGCCGTCACCGGCAGCGACACACGCGGCTGTGGAGGAGGCCACTGCTGTGCTTCCGGCCGTGGTGGCTTCGAGTAGAGACGCCGCCGGCGCTAGCCCTGACGGTGGCGCCGGCTACGGCGGTGGCGATGGCGGCGCACAGGCGATGCCCGCGCCGACCCCCACCCAGCCACTGGCGACCCCGACGCAGCCGATGCCCAAAACTTCCAACGGCGCCGTGTCGGGCGGGCCGGCAGCCGGCGCTTTACCGCCGGGCACGCCATCAGATGGCGCCGCTTCGCAAGCGTTCCTCAGCAGCACAAACATGCCGCAGCAGGGCGCGTCGTCGGCACGCAACGCGAAGGCCGTCAAGTACGTGGACACGCTGCTTGGGCGTGCTAACCGCGACAAGATCCCTGAAGAGGACGCCCGTCAGGCCACCGAGTACTTTGAGGCAGCCAAGGCGGCCAACGCTACAGAGGACCACAAGACGGCATGCTCGTACTTTGAGACCTCGTTCCTACTCAACCCGAAGCTCACGACACTCATTTCGACAGCCAACATGCACCTCAAGCTGCGCAACCCGACGGTCGCCTCTGAGATCTACTCGCGGCTGTTGCAGAACCCGTCGGTGCCCCAACGCGAGCGCGAGGTCGCGCTGCGCAAGATGGCCATCTGCGAGACGATGCTCGGCGCAGCGTCGGACGCGCCCGCGAGTCACGATTAGGAGACGGCGTAGTGCTCCTGAGGCGTGCCGGGCAATGCATGTGGAGGCGCGCCTCTCCTTTGTGGGTGAGCTCGTCCTGTCACACGCGAGTGCAGGCTGTGAGGTGCACATCTCATCAGTCATCTCTTCAGTCCTGCGCGTGGGGCCGGGCCTACGCCAAGGGTGCCACCGTCTGGTGCTGTGCGCTGTGGGAGGCTTGTGGATCCGTGCCGCCGCGACCTACTGGTGCGGTATCGACGCGCTTATGAATAGTGTGGTATGCGATTTCTGACGATGACAAATGTCTAATTTGTCTAATGTGGCGACCGTCTTTCTTCTAGCCTTCGGGGCCTGCTCGTAAAACTTGTTGCAAGAGTTCGTGAACCGAACAGCTCTTCAGAAGTCAGTCCAAGTCAACAGAATGATCCCCCACAGGCCGTGACAGGCGATCGAGAGGGAAGACGAGCGGGCGCGGAGACCGCTGACACTAGCTTTTCCAACACAACCCAAAGAAGGGTAGTACACGACAGCCTAACCAAAGGTATACCAAGGGTAGTACACGACGACCTAACTAAAAATTCCGCAGCGCCAAGTGAATTCATGCATCTCCAGCACCCACGAATTACCGACGCAAAGCGCAAGGTCAACGATGACTTCAGCACCGAGCCCACAGCGCGCCAGAGGTGCGGCGAGGCTCTGCCAGCGTATTCAGGATTCATGTGTGAGACGAACACAGCCCTGCCATCACAAGGCTTACGATGGGGTCCGCCTGATATGGAGCCGCTAGCAGAGTCTGAGATGGAGCTGACTTCAGAGCCAGAGGCTGCGAGTGCCAACCACCAGGCGCACGTCGAACGCAAGCTGATGCACCACTGGGGATACGTCGCTGCGACGCAGCTGTGGGGCGAAAGTGTCAAGGACGCTGCCAGTAGAGCCACCGCAGTTCCGCACGTGGGTCGCCTCATGGTGCCGCGTTCGCTGCTAGTCGCACCGCGACCGCGTGACCCTGAGCGTGTCGTGGAGCCGATGCTGAGTCACTTCATTTGAGTATCGATACTGTATCGAAACGAAGACAAAGACACACATACAGAACCCACCCCGGCACAGGGCAGAGGGCTCACCAAGATTCGCAATTGGGGCTCACGTCAACTCACCCGCGGTCAGGTGGGCGTGGAGGGGGGCTCATACACTCGGCCCGAGTGACTCGCTGGACGCTGCATCCGAGCATGCATCCGAGTGGGATTGACTCAGTCACTGCAGGCTCACTGACTCTCACAGGGGAGGAAGTGGGCGGAACGCGACAACCGCACCGACGCGAGGCGTGCACAAACGTCAAACTGGAAGTGTGGAGCGGAGAGGCGAGAGCGCGCATCTGCATCTGAGGGAGCATCATGGTGCGAGCGAGAGCCGAGACGAGATCCGCGTGGGCGAGAGCGAGCAGCGCAGTGGAGTAAATGAAAACATTACAAAAACCAAGGCGTCGAAGATGGCGGTCTTAATACTCACATTACTCACACACAGATACAGTGCATGAGATAGAGAGTGCGAAGCGAACTCATGCGCGATTCAGGGTGTTAAACTCCTGAAGACCCTCCCTCTTTTGCGTCGCTGTGAAGGAGATCGCACTTCATTGTGTGTGCGTGGGCGACGTGCATTTTTTCATGTTGCCCGTCCCGCCACCGCCGCGCCTTCCCATCCTCAACAAATACTACCAAGACTGCGCCGACGCAAAAGCACAGGCGACGCTCACGGCGTCGCTCGCCGCAAAATCCACTCGCCTACTTTCCTTCCGCTCTGAGCTGTGCTATTACGTGCAGCTCTCGGACGGTGCGGCCGCACTCACTGATGAGGAGGAGAAGCGGTTGATGTGGCTGATCGCCGAGACGTTTGCGCCGCAGCAAACGGCATCGATAAGCTTCCTCGCCGTTGACGCTCCGGGCTGCGTGCTAGAGCTCGGTCCGAGGCTCACTTTCGCAACCGCCTTCTCTTCCAATGCGGTCGCCATCTGCACAGCTTGCGGCCTTTCGAGCGTCGTTCGCATGGAATGCACTCGACGCTTCCAGGTGCACACAGAGCCTCCGCTCTCTCTCGCGGATCTCGCGGATGGGTTCGCGGCGGGGCTGCACGATCGCATGACCGAATGCGTGTACGAGACGCCCCTCGCGTCATTTGCTCCTGGTGGCGGCGAAGTGCCGCTGCCCGAGCCGGTCAAGAAGATTGGCTTGCTCGCCGAAGGACGCGCGGCGCTCGAGCGCGCCTCGGCAGAGATGGGGTTAGGTTTCGACTCGGATGACCTTGACTTCTACACGAAGCTCTTCGTCGAGAGTCTCGGCCGCGACCCGACTGACGTCGAGTGCTTCGACATGGGCCAGTCCAACTCGGAGCACTCGCGCCACTGGTTTTTTAGCGGTGTCATCGAGATCGACGGCGTAGCGAAGCCGCAATCCCTCTTCCAGCTCGTCAAGTCGACCCTAAAGTCACCGAAGTGCAACGGCAACTCGATCATCGCGTTCCACGACAACTCGTCCGCCATCCGCGGCGTGAGTGTGACGGCCCTCAGTGCGGGCTCGCCCTCGGCGCCCGCGCCGTTCGCCGCAGTGACCGAGACGCGCCACCCGATCCTGACCGCCGAGACGCACAACTTTCCCACCGGCATCGCCCCCTTTCCAGGCGCGGAGACAGGCACGGGCGGTCGCATCCGCGACGTCCATGCGACCGGGCGCGGGGCATACGTGGTCGCCGGATGCTCCGCCTACTGCGTGGGCAGCCTGTGCATCCCAGGCTACGAGCTGCCGTGGGAGGACCCGAGCGCGCCGACCGCGTCCAACCTCGCCACCCCTCTGCAGATCCAGGTGCAGGCCTCCAACGGCGCCTCAGACTACGGGAACAAGTTTGGCGAGCCTGTGATCATCGGCTTCAATCGATCATTCGGAATGCGGCTGCCCGACGGCTCGCGACGCGAGTGGCTCAAGCCGATCATGTTCTCGGCGGGACTCGGCCAGATGCCCGGCTGCCTTGCGGCGAAGGGGAAACCCGAGGAGGGCATGTGGGTCGTCAAGATCGGGGGCCCTGCCTACCGCATCGGCCTCGGTGGCGGCGCTGCCTCGTCCAAGCCTAGCGGTGAAGGCAAGAGCGCGTCGGCCGCCGACTTCAACGCAGTGCAGCGTGGCGATGGCGAGATGGAGAACAAGATGAACCGCGTCATTCGCGCGTGCGCCGAGCTTGGCGACGCGTGCCCGATCGTCTCTATCCACGATCAGGGTGCCGGCGGCAACGGCAACGTCCTCAAGGAGATCGTCGAGCCGCTTGGCGCTCGGCTGCAGGTGCGCTCGATCCTGTCGGGCGATCCATCGCTCTCAGTCCTCGAGCTTTGGGGGGCCGAGTACCAGGAGAACTGCGCGCTGCTGCTGCGCCCCGAGTCGCTGCCCCTCTTCCGCTCCATTTGCGCGCGCGAGAACTGCCCCGCCTCCTACGTGGGCCAAGTGGCGGCCGACGGGCGCGTCGTGCTCGAAGATTCGCTCGACGGCTCGACGCCCGTCGACCTGCCGCTCGAGCTCGTGCTGGCCAAGATGCCGCAAAAGACATTCCGCTCGCGCCGGGAGCCCTTCGTAGCCAAGTCGCTCGAGCTCCCCGAAGGCACCGAAGTGCGAGGCGCACTTGATCGCGTGCTTCGCCTTCCCTCGGTCGGCTCGAAGCGCTTCCTGACCAACAAGGTCGACCGCTCGGTGACCGGCCTGATCGCGCAGCAGCAGTGCGTGGGGCCGTTGCACATACCGCTCGCCAACTGCGGCGTCATCGCTCTGTCGCATGCCGACACGGTCGGAGCCGCCACAGCGGTCGGCGAGCAGCCGATCAAGGGCCTCCTCTGCCCGGCGGCGATGGCACGGCTCTCTGTCGCCGAGGCTCTCACTAATCTGGTGTGGGCGCCGATCACCGCCCTCGGCGACGTCAAGGTGTCCGCCAACTGGATGTGGGCAGCCAAGCTTGCAGGCGAGGGCGCGGCCATGTGGGATGCGTGCGAGGCCATGTGCAACTTCATGGGCGAGCTCGGCGTCGCCGTCGACGGTGGCAAGGACTCGCTCTCGATGGCGGCCAAGGTGGGTGATGAGACTGTCAAAGCGCCTGGTGCCCTCGTCATCACGGCGTACGCGGTGTGCCCCGACATCACCAAGGTCATCACGCCCGATCTCAAGTCGGACGGCAGTAAGCTCTACCTCATCGACCTGGCGAATGGACACAAGCGCCTGGGCGGCACAGCCCTTGCCCACGTGTACGGGCAGTTGGGCGACACGCCGCCCGACGCCGACGCGGCTCTGCTCGAGCGCGGTTTCGTGGCGACGCAGGCCCTGGTACACAAGGGCCTCATCCTCTCGGGCCACGACGTCTCGGACGGCGGCCTTCTCATCACGCTGCTCGAGATGGCGTTTGCGGGCGATCGGGGTTTCGACGTTACGCTGCCGATGCCGCAGTACGCAGAAGAGGGCTGCAAGGAAGCTTTCCGGGCCGCCTTTGCCGAGGAGGTGGGCCTCGTAGTCGAAGTGAGCCTCGCCAACTCAGAGGCGCTGGAGGCGCAGATGAAAGCGGCCGAGGTGCCGTGCATACTCCTCGGGACTAGCCAAGCCCGAAAACATGTGACGGTGCACATGAGCGGGCTGGGAGCTGTCGTCGATGCTCCGATGACGGCCCTACGCGACGTGTGGGAGGCCACCTCCTTCGAGCTCGAGAAGCTGCAATGCAACCCGTCTTGTGTCGCGCAGGAGCAGGTGGGGCTTGCCAGCCGGCATGCCCCCGCATGGACTCTCAGCTTCACGCCAGAACCCGCGCGCCCGCTTGGGCCCGCTGGTGGCGCTGCGCCCAAGGTCGCAGTTGTGCGGCAGGAGGGCTCCAACGGTGATCGCGAGATGGCTGCCGCCCTGCACGCCGGTGGCCTCGAGCCCTGGGACGTGGCAATGGCCGACCTCGTGTGCGGCGCCGTGTCGCTCGAGCGCTTCCGCGGCATCGTCTTCGTTGGCGGCTTCTCGTACGCCGACGTGCTCGGCTCGGCCAAGGGATGGGCAGGCGTGCTCAAGTTCCACCCAAGCACGTGGGCGCAGCTCGAGACCTTCGGCGCACGCCCCGACACCTTCTCACTCGGCGTCTGCAATGGTTGCCAGTTGATGGCCTTGCTCGGCTGGGTGCCTCGGGCCGCCGACGGCGCTGTTTTGCCTGCCCTCGAGCAGCCACGCTTCGTGCACAACCAGTCGGGCCGCTTCGAGTCGCGCTTCTCTTCGGTGACCGTTCTGCCATCGCCATCGGTGCTGCTCAAGGGAATGGAGGGCTCAAGCCTCGGCGTGTGGGTAGCGCACGGCGAGGGCCAAGCGCACTTCCCACATGCGTCCGTCCTTGACAGCGCGATCGCCGACGGTCTCGCGCCCTTGCGCTACGTCAACGACGACAACCAGCCGACCGAAGCATATCCATTCAACCCGAACGGCTCCACGCAGGGCATCGCCGCGCTCTGCTCGGCAGACGGCCGCCACCTCGCGATGATGCCCCACCCGGAGCGATGCTTCCAGACGTGGCAATGGCCATGGATGCCCGAGGAATGGGCTGGGCTGCGCTCAGGGCCCTGGCTCAAGCTCTTCCAGAACGCAAGGCTTTTCTGCGAGCAGACGGGGCAGTGAGCCCAAGCGTTCCTCGCGCAAGTTGGCTTTCGAATGAATGAACGGCGAGGCACACTCGAGTATCGGGTCGCATGGGAAGCGAAGGGCGAGGGAGGCAAGGGGCGGGGCACATGGGCATTGATGATCATGTCGGTGTGGTTTCTGTGCTCGTTGTGCTGTGCACCAGATGCGAGGTCGCTGAGGCTGTTCGGCCACGAGTCGACGTTATTGAGTAGTTGGTGTCGCGTGTGGCATGCACGCCGCCGTGGCTTTGGGCTCCTGGGAGGAGGCATGCGGCGCTGTGTGGGGATCGCCCCACACGGCCAGACGATCGCATTATCATGTTACGAGCCACCTCGACTGTGGCACACATGTCGAACACCGCTCAACGGCCTACCGCGTCTAGATAAGAGCGAGGTTCCCGCTGCGCATGAGGCGTTGATTTCAAGTTATGAAAGATGCGTGAGCCGGGAACACTGCTCACTGGCGGTTTGTAGACCCTTTCGGTGCCGCCGACGTGAGAAATTCTTAAATTGTACCCGGGTTAACCCGAGGTTTAACGGCCCCCCTCTCGCCTCGATGCGACGTAATATCGGTATTGTGAGCCATTTATTGTGCTTGTTAGGTTCTACAACCTCTTTCTCGTGAGTCGCGTCTGTGGCTCTCTCCCACCGTTTCTGCTGGGAAGTGGGTCTGGCGGACCCAGGCGTCGTCAAGGACGCGGCGTAGTAGCTACGTCGTACGGAGTAAAAATGACAAGCCGGTACCATGGTATGCTGCGCAGCTCGACGTTTAGAAGCCCATTATGCCTGAGAACCAGCCGGTGCTCTTCACTTTCGCAGCCTTCCCTTCGGAGACCTCGTGAAAGCTCCAAGATGTGATCGCGTGCGCTGCCGCGCGCTTGCCAGTGCCCGCCGTGAAGCCGGCGATCATCGTGCCATCCCAGTCCTCGACCTGGCCGAAGAGGTCGCGGAGCTCAATCTCGATGTTGATCAGCGCGGCGTGCATGTTGTCGACGTACACGAGAAGCCGGTACGACGAGCCGCTACCCTTGGTTATGCCGGCCGCGTCGTCGTCATCCGCGGCATCATCCACACGCGGTAGACGCGGGTCATACAGCCGATCACGTTCGAGGACGATTCGCACGTGATGTGGACAGCCATCATCAAGCATCGGGAGTGTGGCACTGGCGAGTGATGCTTCAGGGCCCGATGAGTTGGCGTGTGCTCCCGCAGACTGCACAGAGAGCCGGTCGGTGTGGTGTGAGAGGTCAACGGGCTCGTACTCGAGCGTGGGCGCAGCAGGGAGTGAGTCGAAATCCGGCGCGATGAAGTGGGCTCCGGTGAAGGGGCAGATGCATTCCTTGCCCGCTAGCGCATGCGGCACGAGGAAGATGTGGTCGTGCGGCTCGGGAAGCGTGCACAGCACGCTTTCGTCTTCTGCTTCGCCCTCAGCCTTCGGCGACTTGCGCCGCTCGGCGCAAGACGGCTGCGTGGCGAATTGGACGGCGAGGGAGTGCGTGAGTCCGCCGAAACCAAGCTGGATGCCGGAGGTACCGAGCGCAGCCACGCTGCGCTCGTCCCTTTGAAGCACGAATGCAAAGCCGTCGGAGCCACGCTGTGCATTTGGTGGCTTTGTGATGCGGAATGTGAACTCGGTCTCGAAGCCGTTCGCGACGGTAAGCGGCCGATGGAACCACGCTCCGCCGGCAATGCCGATACCCTTGCGCGGCGGCGTGAGTTCAAGAGTGCCCCGCCAGACCTCCGCCTCGCCTGTGCACACCAGAGCCTGCGGCAGCTGGTCGCCACGTGGCTGCACAGCCTCCTCGAAACTGACCGCGGGGAGCGCCGCCGTCGGGTCGTCGGCCGCGTGGAGCAGCAGAAGGAGTTCCGCCGAAGAGCCCCTTCGACCGAGGCTCGGCCTATCCGCTTGCACACTCGGCTGCGGCATCGCCGACAGCGAGAAGTGGAACGCATGCATCACCTCGGTGGCGGCGGTGTTCACCGGCGGCACCTTGGGTCGTTTGATCTGCAAGCCACCCACTTCGCCCGCCTTGGTCACGCACAGAAAGCCTGAGGGCGAGGACGACTCGTCCGCAACCAGCGAGACCTGGTACCGTGCTGCTGTGGACCAGGGACCATCACCAAAGAGCGGGTGAATGCCAGCAGCACGCACGAGGTAACTGCCCGCTCGCAATCCAGTGCGCCCGTCCAAGCGAACGTGCGTCCGCAGCGGCACCTCGAGAGTGGGCTCGGAGAGCACGAGGCCGCCACGCCACTCCAGGGACGAGGTAGCACTCCAGCTGAGCGAGCGTGCATCGAATACGTCCAGGAATGCGGGCGGATCCGCTTCGCTCGCCTCGTCGACGCACTGCACTCGCCAGCTGAGCCCTACCATGGATGCAGCGCCACCGCCACCGGCGCTACACGTGATCACGAGCAGCTGCTGTGAGGAATCCGTAGGGTCCTCGCGAATCTCGAGTGTTGGTGGAGGAGGTGGTGGCGGCGGCAGGCCCAGGTGCAATGGCACGGAGTTGAGGACTTTGGTGCTCCGCGAGCCAGCAGACACGAAATTGCACGCCTCGTTCTCATCGAGCCACTCGTAGCACGGAAAGTGATAGAGCTCGTCAGAGTGCTGGCACCACAGCGTGAGCGAGTCCAGAAAGATGGGGCTGCCCTTACCTGTATGCGTAACCTCGACCGAGTGAATCCCATCGGGGCTCACAACATCGAGCAACGGCTGGCCTTCGCCGTCGCCGTCGCCATCGGCGTGCAGGATGAAGTGCCAGACGTGACTGCCCTTCTCTGGAGCGACGACTTGCTGGCGGTGGAGTGCAATCGGCTCGGACCTAACTCCGGCAGCGCCGATCAGAGTCAGAAACAGCTCGAGTGCCCCAGCCGTGCCGCCAACCTGCGACTCGACAAGCGATCCCGAATCGCACACCCGAGCCACAACATGCACCGTGGCTTGGGGCGGGAACTGTTGCCACCCCGTGCTAACGGCGAGCGCGCGCTCGCTTGCCGGTAGATGGCGCATGAAAGGCCATGATTGACCCGAACCGATGCGCCCTGCCCCCAGCATAGCCCCCGCCCACGAGATGTTGGCCACCGACGCGACCTTGGAGACGACCACTTTGTCCACGTACCACTTGCTCCGATCGTTTGCCAGGCCCGCTGTCTGCAGCTCAACTCCGAAGATTTCACCAAGGTCGCGATCGAATTCCACCCTGAAGATATCGACGCAGCCCTCTCGAAAGAGCCCGCCCTCATTCTTACTCTTGGCCTTGCTCCTGACCTTCTTTTTATGGCTCTTGGAGGCCAGCTCATCCGCCGTGAGGGTCTGCACGTGGTTGCGACTGCCGAGTGGCAGCTCCTGGCTGTATCCCGACCGGCCAGAATCGTGCGCAACCGGCGCGCCGAACCGATCCGCCATCGCACTGCGCGCCTCGGGCGAGCGGAATCGCAAGCGAGCCACGATGCCTGCCTGCGAGACACCCTGGGGCGCGGAGGTCTTTGAATGCACTTGTATGTGGTAGGCGACGATGGACACGGGTTCGATCGGCGGTGGCAAGCCTTCCTCATCATCCAAGGCGCGCTGGATCTTTGCGCGCAGCTCGCGCAGCCGGTGCAGGCACTTCTCGATCTCGCGGCAGCCGCCTGAGCTCTGATCTGCGAAGATGAGCTGACGCCCCTGAGCATTGAGATCGTTGGCGAGCGCGTGCCCGGCAGCCAGCGTAGCCGGGCCCTTGCGGGCGGCCTGGCTCGTGAACTCCGCGATCTTCCTCGCCGAGAGCCCGCTGAGAACAAGGGGCTCGGCGCGCATAGTGAGCCGTGCCTTCCCACCCGCACCACCTGCGGGCAGAAGCAGGTACTTGCCACCTCCATGCTGCCAGTCAGGTGGCACGAGGCGCCAACACCGAAACCAGAAGCCGATGCGTACTTTGTTCACGGCACGCGACATGCGGTACTCGAGCGGAAGCATCGCGTTCAGAGCCGCATCGAAGGCGGGCACCACCGCGAGCACGCTCGCATATCGACGTAGCATCGCATTGTACAGCCGCTCCATCTCGCGATAGGCGCTGAGCTCCATGTCGCGCATCCTCCAGCGGCCGCTTCGATAGTAGTCCCAGTGCGCACGCGTGCCCTGTCCGAGCGACGGCTGAATGCGATCCAGCTCATCGCGCAGGTGCGTGTAGTCGGGGTTGGCCGACAGGTCACCCGCCTGCAGCGCGGTTTTGAAGCCGTCGTCCCACAGCTGGACCATGTACTCTTGCCACTCGAGCAGCTGCTCAAGCTGGTCAGTGGCTGCCAGATCCTCAGGCGATGGCGACGCCTCCTGGTGTGCCGTCTGGAGCCGTGCGACGAGCTTATCGACCTCGGTAGCGAGCGCCTCTTCTCCTCGATCGACCGGCGTGAGCGACGGTTGTAGCGCGGAGAGCTGGTCATCATAGGTGTCCTTGATGGTTTCCGAGAGCCTATCGAGACTGCACAGCTCGCCCGCGCGCCGTTGCGCATGCTCTAGCTCGCATAGCCGCCCCTCGAGACGCTCGGAGATGGTGTCGGCTCGCTTCCTGAGGGTTGCACCAACGGCCTTCTCCCTTTCGTACACTGGGTGCAAGCCATCGACCTTGAGCAGGACCTCACGCGCCTCGCTCTCCTCCCACCGGAAGCGCATGAAAGAGCCCGGCTGCTTGAGCGCGTACGGGTTTTCTGCGGAAAGTGAGCGATTGCCATCGTCATCGTCCTTCTTGGCGCCGGAGACGACAGCTGCGCCGCCTCTCTTCTCGAGCGCAATCCGATCTTCCTCGGACGGCACCAGCTCGTGCGGCCGCCGTCCCTCGAGTGCACTGTCAGCCGACCAGCGTACCGAAGCAATCTTGAGCACAGCCTCGCCGACCGGCACCTTGAGGCGTCGAAGGCCGTCGGGAAGCAGCTGCATAATCTCGATAATCTCGTGCTGCGCGAGGCCTGAGTACTGGAGGGCTGAGCCGATGGGCTGTTCCAGAGGAACCCGCGTGCTGCGTGGCTTCGCGGAAGGTAAGAGGTCAATGCTGACATCAAGCGTGCCGCAGCCTATTTCAGGATCGGTAGGCGTGGGTGGTTTGCGCTCGTCGTGAGGGACCATCCCCACAGGGACCATCCCAATGGCCTCCTTCACCTCTCCCATGCCCCGGCGCACGAAGCTCATCAGGCCACCCACGAGGCCCGTTTGCGACTTGCGCCGCTCCCTACCCTCCTCCCCCTCCCAGGCGGTCTTGTCCTCCTGCACTTGATTGGCAAGAGCGAGCGCCACTCGTGCCTGAAGCTCAGCGCGAAGCTCCGAGGCGACGTGCGGTGGGCCACCCACGCTCGATAACTCCTTGTGCATCAGGGTCACGTTGAGATGAAGGGGCTGCTGGGCGGCAGAGACGAGCTCTGCCGCACCACCGTCGAGAAAGACGAGGAAGCGCTCGTTGGCGCCAAATTTGAGCTCGGACCGCTCGACGCCATCCTCGTTGCGGCCACGCACGGTGGTGCTCGCCGCGTCGAGGACAGGCTGCGTCATCAGCCGGTGGGCGTTGCCAGTAGCTGGGTCACCAATGGTGACCACGAGATATGGGTTGGCCGGCTGGTGCATGCAATTGAGATTGTAAAGGCCAGTGGCCTCGATGACGAGAAGGATCGTTTGTCGTTCCGTGTGTGTAGGAGGCAGCGGAGCCGCAATTCCTGGCTGAAGCATGGAGGCGATCGCAATGCTCGGCATGCACGCTGCGATCGCCGGGTAGATGAGACTTGCAGGGCGCCCCTTTTGCCAGAGCACGAAGCCACCTTGCACGTGTACCGCCGGTAGCTTCACCTCCGCCACCGCCCACTCGTCGAGCTTGTCTCGCTGCTCGGGCTTGAGGCTCACCCGAGCCTCGGCTGATTGTGCTTCAGTCAGCACGCGCTCTGCCTTCTTTATGGCCTGCCGAAGCGCCGTCTGCTCGTTCGTGCCCGAAGGCTGATCGAGCCACAACGGATCCACCTTGTCAGCCAAGTTGGTGAGCACCTCAACCCATTCCTTCTCCGTGAGGGACTCGCTCAGCACCTGCTCACGCTCGCTCGCATCCATCGAGTCTTGTAGCCGGGCGTGTTTGCGCTGCGTCACTGCGTCAATCAACTCGTAACGGCCTTGCCAGAGTTCGGGATGGCGCACCGAGAGCATCGCGCCGCTCGACTGGATCTCGGCAGGCACCGCAGCCTCGCCTGCGAGCACGAGCTCTTCTTCGCTGTACGGCTCGCCCACATTCTCTTTCTCGCGGTAAAAGGTCGAGCGCATGGCAAACGCCATGTGCCACTGGCCGTAGATGACATTGGATCGTTCATCCATGCAGCCCTCGAAATACACCTCTGGCGGGACGAGCTCGCCGCTGCCATCATCCGCCTCCTGCGCAAAGGTGGCATTGAGGGACGTGTACGTCTTTAGCCACTCGACCTGGGAAGGAGACGTCTGCGTGTACCGTCGGCCCGCGTGCAGCTCCCAATTGCCGATTTGATCCGAGCCCGAGCCACTGACCGTCTGATGCGGTGCGGGCAAGTCGCCACCGCTCGAGAAGATCATGTCCATCTCCATCATCTGGAACGTGGTCGATGCAGTCGCCGCCGAGTGCCAGCAGAAGCCCTGCCAGCCGCCGCTCAGCGTTAAAAAGTCGAGCTTGGACTGCTGCTCCACCTCCCCGAGCCCAGGCGTGCTCCCCCTTCGCCCACGGGCCGGGGCGTGCGACGTCTGTTGCGTCGCGCCGATGAGTTCCATCTGGAGCTCGAGGCAGATCTCTCCCGTCACCTTGGAGCCCTTGCTCAGCTCAAACCACTTGCTGTGCCGGGTCTTGTTGCCCTTGAGTTGGGCGAGGTCGACGACGGCCTTGCCTACAAGCGGGTCCAGCAGCGCTCCTAGCGGATGATCCTCGAGCACTCGTACCTCGAGTGTGCTGCGCTCCTCCACGTGGTGAAACGTGTACATCACGTCCTCCGCAAACGATGCTGTCGCACTGCTACCACGACTCTCCGCAACGCGCCAGACAGGCTGGCTCTTGTACGTGTAGGCGTTGCACTTGATTCGCGCATAGAGCGCATGGGGCCCTTGCTTGAGGCCGCGTGCGGAGAGCAGCGTCACCGAGAGCTGCCACACGAGATCCTCAGCGCCGCCATCCTTGGCCGCGCTCTTCTTGCCATGGTGTGCGGGCGCATTGGGCGCGCTCACTTTGGGCGCCTGGCGCACCGCGGTCACGGGCGACACGAGGAGCTCGCACGCGGGCCCGAGCAGCCGCGTCTTGATGGCATTGAGCTGCAGGTAGAGCTCCTCGAGCGAGGGGCAGCGCACGAGGCCGCGGGGCAGTAGGAGCATCTTCTGCTCCTGGATACTCTTCATCGGGAGCAGCTGCTGCAGCATATGGATCGAGAACAGCTCGAGGCGCTCGTGCTCGGCGCTGCTGAGGATGGTGCCCTCCCAGGGATCAGGGACGGGCTCGCCTTGCACGTTGGAGTAGAGCGACAGTAGCAAATTCACCTGCCGCTGCACCGTCTGCCGCACGATCGAAAGCTTCTCGAGGCGTTCGACCGCGTTCTCCGCCGACTCCGCTGCCTGAGGCTGTTCGGCGAAGCGCGGCACCAACGTCGCATCCCCCTTCTGCACCAAAGTCGCATCCCCCTTCCAGGCGCCAAGGAAGGTGGCATAGATCGCGGCGAGCGCGTGCACGTCCATCTGCGACATGGAGACGACGAGGGAGTGCGTGGGCGCCTCTCGGCGGCACAGGGCAGCCATCTCGTCGACCTGCTTCACGAAGCGCTCGCGCAACTCGGGCTCAGCGACGAGCGTCATCTCCATGAGTCCCTCGACTGTCTCGCGCGAGATGCCGCCCCGTGTCGTAGCCGAGCCGTCGGCCGGCGACGCGTCGGGCGGCGAGCGCACGTAGTGGCACAGCGCGAGCTGCAGCGCATCGGAGGCGATGAAGACGTGATGGAAAGGGAGCAGCGTGAGGCGCGCGGGCTCGAGGAAGACCTTGATCCCGTGCTCGCGCGAGGTATGCACCATCTCGCGCCACAGATTCATAAGCTGCGTCACGGCGCTCGGCCCGAGAGATGCGCTCAGATAAAACATGTCGGAGAGCAGGATGATCGCCTCCATCGAGTTGATCCTGTTCGTCTCGCGCCAATAGTCGAGCACGAAGGTCTTAACGATCTTCATCGCGTCGCCACGCTTGCCCGCCGCCTCAAAGCCAAACTCAGCGTGCAGCGCCATCTCCTTGACGTTCTCGAGCGTCACGTACAGGCCGCGGTTGTCCCCGTCGTTGAAGGCTAGCGGGATGTAGTGCTGTGGCTCGTGCTCGCGCACGTGCTCAAGCAGCTCGTCAGCCGTCGCCGCGTCTGGGTCAAATGAGCTGCTCCTCGCCTGGCGTTGCCGCGCCGAGCCACGATCAGAGGTGTCGCCGGCAAGCTTAGCGGCGGCTAGGCCCGCACGGGCGGAGATGGGCGTCTCCTTCTGCATCGAGAGCAACGTGCAGCCAGTGCGCAGGGCATTCGGTTCCTGCACAGAATAGCCTGGGATGAGCGCCGTCTTGACGAATCGGTCGGACCAGACCGTCGCCCGTTGCAAAAAGTCGCGGGGCAGCTCGGGGCGCCCGAGCAGCTCGTCGCCCATCGCTTTGCCACGTCGCTTGACGCGCCGGAGTGCCTGTGTGATCTGGGTCTTTGCCTTGAGCCGGCGCCACAGCTGAGCGCCAGTGCCACCTCCACCACCCCTGTTGGCGCCAGCACCAGTGAGCGCAGCAACGATGCCGGCTGGATCAGGCCGTTTGGTGCCTAGCCCCTGAAGCTGCTGCGCCGCAGCAGCAAACGATGGCGTGGGCTTGCCGAGTACACGACCTGGAGGCGGGCCTGCTCTCGGCGCGTCGCCGCCATCCGCGCGCGGCAAGTTCCGAGTTGGCGGCGGACCCATTCCGGGCGCCATGGGCGGTCCCATGTGGAGCGGCCTACCCCCAGGCGGCGGCGACGCCCCATTGGGCGCGCGAAGGCCAGGTGGAGGGGCGCGAGGGCCGCCAGGGGGAGGTGCGCGAGGGCCGCCAGGGGGAGGGGCGCGAGGGCCGCCAGGGGGAGGTGCGCGAGGGCCGCCAGGGGGAGGTGCGCGAGGGCCGCCAGGGGGAGGTGCGCGAGGGCCGCCAGGGGGAGGGGCACGAGGGGCACCAGGTGGCAGCGGCTGCATGCCGGGCGCGTAAGCGCGTTGTGGGCCAGGGCCGGGTGCCAATGGGCGCATTCCGGATGACGTCGGGCGCATTCCTGAAGACAGTATTTGGGGCTGCATCGGCACTATCGGTTGCCGAGGCATAGGCTTTGCGACCGTGTGCACGGCCACCCAGTCCGGTAGGCCGTCCGTCCACACGAGTGTGTCTGGATCCAGCGTCTGGAGCGTCTCCGCCGAGATCTCCACTGGCTCCGCCTGTTCGGCATCTGCGACAAACCAGGTCGCGGCTACCGTGGCTGTCGGCTGTGCCTGCGCTGTGGCCTTCTTACGATTGAAGCTGAGCGCACGAACAAGCATCAGATATGGCAGTGAACCAAGACGATGGTGGTGAAAGCGGCGATACCCACACCAGGCCCCAGGTGAGGCCGGCCATTGGGGACGGCACAGTTGACGGCACTGCGGAATTCCAAAGGCACCTGCGGAAGCCGCTCTACGTTTATTTGTGGTGCGGCTTGGGAAATGACCATGACCTCTGGGGGTTTGCATCTACAGAGTTTCGTCGCAAAAAACCTTCCCTCCACAATCATGGCGACGCTGACGGTATGGCCTATCGCCTGTTCGGCATACAAACGAGGCCCCAAAATCGGCGACTCGAACGGCGCAGCGTCAGGCGTATGGGCGGCCGAGTGCGATGGGCGAGGTCCGGTGGCACTCAAGATCTTTGATCTCGACTTGCTGCCGTCACTCGAGGATGTGCGGCGGGAGGTGCAGGCAATGGGGCAGCTCAGCCACCAGAACCTTGCGCAGCTGCACGCCGCCTTCGTCGTCAACCACACGCTCTGGCTCGTGATGCAGCAGCACGCTTGCGGTTCGTGCGCCGACATCATGAGCAGCACGCTTCCCGGCGGATTTGAGGAGACGCCGGCGCTGGTTGTGCTGCGTGAGGTCGGCCGCGGCCTCGCGTACATGCACAAGCACGGTACGCTGCACCGCAACCTCAAGTCGAGTAGCATCCTCATCGACGCCGAAGGTGACGTGCGCCTCGCCGACTTTGGCTTCTCGACCTCGCTCTACCGCGGGGGCGAGCTCCGCTCCAAGGCAACGACCTTTGTCGGCTCTCACGGCTGGATGGCGCCCGAGGTGCTTGAGCAGGCGAGCGGCTACGATGCCGCCGCGGACATCTGGTCGTTTGGGATCACCGCCATCGAGCTCACGCGCGGCGCCGCGCCGTACGCGGGCATGGCGCCGCTCAAGGTGATGCTGCGGGTGTTGCACTCGGACCCACCGATACCAGCGGAAGCGGCCTCGTCTGGGTTCAAAGAGCTCGTCGCAGCGTGCGTGCAGCACGAGCCCACAGGCCGCCCCACTGCCTCGCGGCTGTTGACGCGCGCCGTGCTGAGCGCCCTCGGCGACGCTCCGAGTGGCACGTGGCTGCGTCCGATCATTGCCCAACTGCCACCGCTGCACGAGCGATGCAAAGCCGCGCGCATGCAGCCCGTGGCAGCGGCGGCCGAGCCGTCTGCAGCGTCCCACACCGCATCGCCTCCCACGATCGCGGGCGAGCCGCGAGCCTCCGCGTCGGATGAGGCGGGGTGGGACTGGGAGCTGGGCGAGGGCACGGTGGCCGCCGTCTGCGCCACCGCGGGCGTCACAGAGGGCGCCGCCGCAAGCTCTGCAGGGGGCATCGCAGCGGGCGCCGCCACAGAGGGCGCTGCAGACGTCACCAAAGACGACGTCGCAGAGGGTGCTGTTGGGGGCACTGCTGAGGGAATCGCATCGGGTGCTGCCGACGGTGCTACCGTGGAAACCGCCCCAGACGAGGCAGATGCAGCAGCTGCATCGGAGACGCCCGTGGCGCTGGGCCTCGCCCTCGCATCCGAGGCCATCCGCGAGGCCCTCGCCGCCGCCTCCGAAGGCGCCCACGATGGCGCCCTCGAGTCCGCCCGCAGCGCAAGCATGGAGGTCGAGCCCGCGGCGCGTGAGGCTGCCGGACAGCCGACTGCGGATGCCTTCGCGCAGCGCCTCGCGAACCCCACGTCATCAGAGTCATCAGAGCCAGAGGTGCCCGGAGCGGCGGTGCCCTTGGCAGAAGGCCCCGCCGCTGTGGAGGCGGTGGACGTGGCTGAGGTTGTGGAGGAGCCGATGGCGGCGAAGCCAGAGGAAGCCAGGGAAGCTCCCAAGGGCGCTCCACTCCTGGCGGTGCCGTCGGCGTTAAAGGAGCCACTACACACGTCTAGCACAAGAACCGTGTCGGCCCCTTCCGCAGCCTCTCCGCTACAGACGCTGCAGACGCCGCCATGTGCTGCTGTTGAGTCGGCGCCAACGAGCCAAGCGCCACCGGCTGCTCTCAACACCGAAGCTCCCGCAGTGCCTGCACCTGCCGCAGTGCCATCTGTCGCACCCTTGGCTACGGCCGCCAAGTCGCCGCCGTCTTCTGCTCTCGTCACTCCACCAATACCACAGCTAGCACCACCGCCACCGCCGCACTCACTACCAGCACTGCCGCCGGTAACGCACTCAGAGCCAGCGTCGCCGCCATCGCAACCTCCCGTGCACGTGGATACGCCTCAGCTACGGGCCAAAGCGGCACCAGCGCCAGCGCCAGGACAGCCGCTCTCCCCCGCACAGCTGCCGCGAGCCGCAACGACCTTCTCTGCCTGCTCGTCACCGTCGCCAGCGCCCGCACCATCGCCGTCCTTCACGCCCCACACCTCCGCTCAGCTGCACGACCCGCACACCCTCAGGCTGAGCGTGGAGGCGCCCCCCCAAGGACAGCCACCGCCTACTGCGCCACAGCCAGTGGTGCCGTCTGCCGCCCTGCAGCCGCCTCCCGCGCACCCGCCGGCTGAGCAGCCTCGAAAGGCCCGGCGCAAGTTTGTGGTGCACGGCAGCAGCAGTAACGAGCAGCTGCGCGAGCTGTACGGCAAGCTTGACAAGGACCACGCGGCTGTGTGGAACGATGCGGCGCTTTACATTAGTAAGTCAGTCCCCCGCCCTTGGCCCCAAGCTGCAAAGCAGGAGGCACTCCTTCGGTACTACGTGCAGCTCCGCGACCACTTACGGGAACAGAACGAGCAGCTGCAAGTCCACAATCATCAACTGAGGTCGCTCATTAACGCCCCTGCTGTTTCGGCTGCGCCAGCGCCGCCGCCAGTGCCATCTCCAGCCGCCCTCGCCGCTCCCGCCGCTCCCGTCCCTCTCCAGTCTTCGGCTGCGCCCCGCACAGAGCTGCAGCCGCCAACGGCCAGCCTACCGCCGCGTATCGCAATTCCCGCCGAGGACCTCAGCCGCCCCATGTGGCCATCGCAGTGGCAGTCGACGGCGCCGACGCAGCCCCCAGTGCCAGCACCGGGACCCGTGCACGTGCCCGCACCCGTACCAGTGCCAGTGCCGGCGCCAGTTGCTGCGCCGGCCCCGGCATGGCAGGCGGCGCCTCCAGTGGCATATGCCTTTCCACAACCGCTCGCCGCACCCCCTTCCCAGCAGAAGAAGCCGGTGCTCCAGTCCACGTCGCATCAGATGGCACCGCCTCTGCCACCGCCGCCGCAGCAGCAGCAGCAGCACCAGCATCCGGCCAGCCCGTTGCAGCACGTTGCCACAGTAAGTGCTATCTCTGTTGGAGCACCGGTACCGGCTCCGTTGCCGACGACATCAATTCCGTCGCTGCCGTGGGGTGGCGTGCCTCCTCCACGGCAGTCTGCGGCGTGCGGCGGCTACGGGCAGACTCCTCCCGCTCATGGGCAGCCTCCTGCGGCGGCTACTGCGGCGGCTTCCATGGCACCCTTGCCGACATTGGTGCCGACCTTAGGGCAGGTGATGCCTCCGGTCCAGACTCCAATCACCCAACCGATGCCCGCGACGCGGGCGCCGCAGCCGGTTTGGCAGCCGCAAGCACAGCATCAGCATCCACTACCTGCGCAGCCACAACCTCAGCCGCTGATGCATCCGCAGCTCATGCTCGCCGCGGCGCAGCAGCAGCAGATTGTTGCGCCATGTGCGACGGCGACGATGCCGACGACGGCTTATGCGACGACACCGACGGCGCATGTGCCGCCGCAGCAGCAGATTACTACGACGGCGGCGCAGCAGCAATCGACGGTGCCATCGTCGCTATCGATGACGATGCTGCCAGTTGCAACTGCGGTGCCTTCCGTGCAGCAGCAGCTGGCGATACTGCCTCAGCAGCCCTCTGCGCCAGCTGCGGCCGCCCTGCCGATTCAGACCGCGGTGGTCCGGCAAGTTCCAGCACAAGGACAACAATGGACCGCGCTTCCACAGCGGCAGTCGTCGGCGCCGACGCCGGCACCTTTGTCGGCAACGTCGACAGCGCCAGGGCCCGTGCCGGTGCCCGCGCCAGTGATCAGAGAGAACAGGTTCTCAGGGGAGCCTGGGCCCGCGGTCACCCTGCCGATTGCGACTGCGACTGCGGTGGTGCGGCGACTTCCACCAAATGCGCAGTGGGGTGGACAGCGGCAGTCAACGGCGCCGGCGCGGGCACCTGTGCCAGCCCCTGTGCCCGCGCCAGCACCCGTGCACGTGCCCGCACCCGTACCAGTGCCAGTGCCGGCGCCAGTTGCTGCGCCGGCCCCGGCATGGCAGGCGGCGCCTCCAGTGGCATATGCCTTTCCACAACCGCTCGCCGCACCCCCTTCCCAGCAGCTTTGGCAGCCGCAAGCATTGCCCCCGCCACAGCTGCCGCCGCTTGCGCAGCCTGTGCTGACGCCTGTTTATGCCCCGACGGGAGCCTTTGACACGGCAGGAATGCCCGGGTCGTTCGAACATATGTCGACCCCTGTGCCAATTGTAACAGCCTCGGTACAGCTCGCTCCCCCTACGCAGCATCTCCCGCAATGAGAAATGTAGCGCATGTGCGCGCTGCGTGTCAAAGGCATCCCGCCGGGGCATTCATTATCCGCGACAGGCCCGTTCGTACATGGGTTGTCCGATGTGGTGCTATCGCACTGAACGGAAGCCGAGCCTGCACCTTGTTCCGCGCGTGGTTTGGTGTCTAATTAGGCACACGTGTGAGACGGGACGGTAAGTGTCTGGTCGGAGCCGAGCGCCCCGGCGCGACAGGGCCGCCGCGCGGAGCGTCCGACGTGATCGTGCGAAAATCTCGCGAGCCGCCCGGGGCCAGAGTCCGTGCGGGGTTGCGGGGTGTTCGTATTTGTAGAATCGATCCTGGCAGCGGCCGCGCCACCGACTAAAAACTCCCGCAATCCCGCTCGCCACCTCCCGCTCCGCGGGCGACCGCGGACCGGCCGGCGGCGGTGGGCCACACTACACGGACCCAGACACAGACCGCATTGCCAGCCACGTCTTCGCGTCAGGAATCTCAGCAGTTGGGCAGTTTAGTGTCGCGCCGATGTGGTCCAAGCAGTGTTGCAGCGCCGCTGCATCTACCTTCGGTGATGGTCGGCGTTTGTGAGCATGAGCTGCTGCATGAGCTGCTGCATGAGCTGCTGCATGGGCGAGCTGCGGGTCAGAAGGAGGATAGATAGATCTGCTGCCGGCTGCCGTCCGCGGAGGCTGAGGCGCTGGTCGCCATGGCGGCCGGCTCCGCCGGGACGCCGCAATAACACGGATTCCTCGCCCTGGGAGCAGGACGAGCTGCGGACCGAACACCCGCACATTTCCTGATGCACCCACCGTGGCGGTTGCGTGCGTGGCCGGCTGCACTCGACGAAGGAGCATGCCCTCCTGCCGCTCCTGCTCCTGCTGCTCCTGCTGCTGCTGCTCGTGCTCCTGCTGCTCCTGCTCCTGCTGCTGCTGCTGCTGCTGCTGCTGCTGCTGCTGCTGCTGCTGCTGCTGCTGCTGCTGCTCCTGCTGCTGCTGCTCCTGCTCCTGCTGCTGCTGCTGCTGCTGCTGCTGCTGCTGCTGCTGCTGCTGCTGCTGCTGCTGCTGCTGCTGCTGCTGCTGCTGCTGCTGCTGCTGCTGCTGCTGCTGCTGCTGCTGCTGCTGCTGCTGCTGCTGC
>Ga0210242_100791_pt1 | contig 27106 bp, 20 predicted proteins | sample ChrtobMeP5a_16mM_FD_155445 | JGI IMG/M metagenome (GOLD analysis project Ga0210242, IMG submission 155445) | Chrysochromulina tobin associated microbial communities from unialgal haptophyte culture, Seattle, Washington, United States - P5a_16mM | ecosystem: Host-associated > Algae > Haptophytes >... | reverse complement strand
AAACTCAAGATCACAAAGGACCTCTTAACTCACGACTCAAGATCACACAGCACCTCTTAACTCACGACTCAAGATCACTCAGCAACTCTTAACTCAACCCAACTCATCTGAATCAAGGGATGCCCTGTAGTAGCACGCGCGCGAGAGGGGAACCGTCAACGGTCAACAGGTCGCCGTACACGGTCTGGTGCGCTACCGACTTCCGCGCACACCTGATTAAATAATTGCGCAGACAACGGTCGGTCCGCAACAGGCAACACGCAAACGCCGCGAGCGGACGCTCACCTGCTCGAGCTGTTCGACCGCGCGGATCACGCGGTCGCTTCTCGGCCTACCACGGCTACGACCGACTCACTAATACACTAAGAACCGACGACAATTCGAGATCGAGTCCGCACTGTGTACATGACGTGAACGACCGCGCGCATGAAATTCAACCGCATTCACCACGTCCGGCCTAACATACTCACTATTCTCTCTCACTCTGCGCTCCCACTCGTTGGGAGCCCCTGAGGAGGAGCTGGAGCCTTGACAAGCCGGGCATGCATGAGATCTGGCTCTCCGTGCGTTGCATGCTGCGCACGGGCGAGGCCGGCGGATGCGGCAGCGCTAGGCCGCTCCCCACCATGCCACCCGCGCCGCCGCCGCCGGGCGTGGAGGCGTGGGGGGCGGGGCGTCGCTGCATCTCTGGCGTCGACGGCGTCAGGGGTACATCGAGCCTCAGCTCACCGCGGCTGCTGCCGCTGCCGGTGGCACCCTCATCAACCCACCATTGCATATGCGGCTCCCCCGGCCGACCGTCGGCGTCGTCGCCGCTGCTCATGCCCGTTATCCCGTGCCTACAGTACGTTGACTCGAAAGGTGTGGTGCTGCCACCGGCGTCGCTGCCGCTGCCCACGTCGCCCGAGGGCCGGCGCGCATGCCTGGCCGCGTCGAGTAGCATGCGTTCCTCCCCGGTGGTGGGGCCCTGTATAGCGACTGTCGAGAGGGGGCGGCGCGCGGCTTGGGGTTCGCCGAGTAGGCTCGAACCTGCGCCGCCGGTACAGCTGGCGCTCGGGGCGAGCGCGCCCGTAGCGCCGCCGCTGCCGCCGTAGCGCGGCCCAATCGCCGCCAGTGCGTGATCCTCGTCGATGGACGCATTGCAGACCACAGGCGCGAGGTTGGCGGACACAGCGGTCGCGAAGTAGATGGTCTGCACGGGCGGGCGGGGCGAGGCGAGAGCCCTCTGACGCGCCTCTTCAACTGCCTGCTTTGAGAAGTGCTCCTCCTCGCCTGCGCGGTCGCGACCGTCCGCGTTATAGAAGCCCACGAGAATGAAGCGATCGCCAGAGGTCACGACGTTGCCCGCATGACGGATGTTGCCGTCGTGCACAAGGCAGTAGCCGGGCATGGGGCGCAGCAGGAGGCCATCGACGTCGGCGGACGCAGCCGGGAAGTAGGTGCCGCCGCCCTCGAAGGCGTCCTGCGGACTTAGGCAAAGGTTGAACGTTAGAGCAGTCTCGTCCTTGTGCATCTTGAGTCCGCGCCCGCCAGGCCGGCCCGACGCCGCCGAGTAGCGCACGATGAACAGGTTGCCCGGGCGCGGATAGGGCTGCTTGTCGAAGGCGTCGCTCAGGTGCGGGTACTGCTTGCGTGCAAAAGGCAGCAGTTGCTCGCGGATCGCCCGAAACACCATGTCCTGCGATTCTTTGGACAGATTCTGAACGAGCACATCCATTGTGGGCAAGCTCACGCCGCGGTCGCTCCAGCCGATGGCTGTACCGATGCGAATGGCATCATCCAGGAGGTTTGCCGTTTCCACCGGTGTGAACATCGGCACCACGTGAACGCACGACGTGTTTGCAGAGGGCTTCTTCCTCGCAGCTCCATCGCTTTGGAACTGCAAGGTCGTGCATGTCGTTGGCACGAAGAGAGCGGCACGCACGCGCGTGTGCGATGTGGGGCCGTCGATTTTCAGCTCTTTTACTGTCGCGCGGATCGAGAAGGAGCCACTCGTTGCGATGCGCAGCTCCGATGGCAGGTGCTGCGACTCCTTCTTACTGTCGTCCTTGCGCCGATGCCAGGGGAACCAGAGCGACATCGTGGATGGCCTCGAGGAGGCGAGGAGCTGTTGGTGCACTGTCGCTGCAGAGCGTGGTGTAAGCGTCCTGGTAAGTGCCCCAGTCCTTCCTGACGGACGCCCCCAGGAATCCGTCGCAGAGAATCTCAACTCGGGACCTCAGCGTACAAGTTTCGTTAATTCCTTCGACAAACGGTATCTACGCGTTGAGCATTTTCTTCAGCATTTTCTTCTGCTTGCTTGTCGCCCGTCACCATTACAATTGAAGCCAAATCACATATCACATGATATCATTTACATGTAAATGTATCTAGACCGGCGCCCGCGGACCGGTTCCGTGTGCGCGGATGGCGTGCGGTGGGGTTTGGCCTCTGAGCAGACTGTCGTTACAATGAATCAAGTTTCGAGGTTTCGTCGCGGTTCCGGTCAGGGGGGAGCCTCGAGTTGAGCCTCGCGACACTATGCTCCGCCTGTTCTCCGCGCGTGCGGCGCTGCCCGCGGCTTTCGCACGGCCAGTGGTATCGTTTCGCTCGGTGCATGTGGTCGTACGCACCAAGATACCGCCACACGTTCCCTGGTGGCCAAACGTGGGCTCCGCGCGAGTCATCGCAGCACAGCCGGGGCTCCTACAATTGCTGCCGCCACTTGAGGCACCGGGGAGGAGGCCGCGGCCCGTTGATCTCCCGGCCGCCCGAGCTGTGCTTCCCATGACTTTCGGCTCGCTCACCGACCTTGCGCTGCACATCGAGCTGCCCGCCGCAGCCTCGTCATCCGACGAGGTGATCCAGGCCATGCCGAAGCGAACCTACCAGCCTAACCGCATGAAGCGCAAGCGAAAGCATGGGTTTCTGCAGCGCATGAAAACCGTCTCTGGACGCAAGGTGCTAGAGCGACGCCGGGCAAAGGGGCGCTGGAAGATCGCGGTCACCTAGGTGATCAGTGAATACGACAACCCGTGACATGCAGACATGCACCCAGTTGCGACAGGGCTGCTTTCGGAGTCGGTGGGGCCGCGGGTGGGAGCAGCGAGGGGACGTTTGGCGGTGCAGCGGCTCATCCGCGAGGAGTGCGTGCAGCTGGCCAGCGTTCGTGGCAGACGGATGGTGCCCATTTCAACGGTAATGCACGTCCCACGGCCTGAACGGGGGGCTGCCTGTGCGTTCTTTGTGAGCTTACTTGTATTATGACGGGAGCGGACTGGACAGAGTTCGTGTCGAAAGAGATTCGCGGGGGGGGGGACCGCGACGAAACTGACTGACTGATTGATTCGCGGGTTCTAAGCAACGTATCCCGTGCAGTGTCGTAACGAAACTCAATTCGTCGAGGACGTTCATCAACGAAACATATCCAAATGGGGTTCGAAATAGAATTCTGCCGCATTGCGCGTTCATCAAGATGGAAAAAAGAACGACAGGATGCTTCATCGGGCGACCAGTTCGGCTCTTGCGGTGCACTTCACCCGAGCGATGAATTTCACCTCCGCATTCACCAGCACCCGTCACAGATTGCGCGAACAGCTGTCAAGGCATAAGCCGACAGCGTTTGTGGCTCCACCGCCTCGCATGCTCTTGGGGCTCGGCATCGCTGGTTGTGGACTACAAGTGGTCAAGATCTTGCGATCGACCGCTTGAGGTGGTTCAGACATGAGGACCCAGAGTGCGCCCGGTTTGAGAGACGTGCAATGTCTGGAGAGCACATTTGCACTGCCGCTAGATGTGAGTGTGTGTGCCTCACGATTCGCATAGAAAAGATGAATACCTTCGACTTCCCTGGAGCGAGCACATCTGCGCTGCCGTTAAACGCTTTACATAATGTGTGTGCTCTACAAGTACATAATACCTTCGCTAAATTCTGGCGGTGGCTCGAGCCGGCGGCGGCACGGCCGCACACTCGCGCTCTGCCTCCGCCGCCTCCAGGTGGTTGCGCAGCCGCCCTTGCAGTCGCGTAATCTCAACTCGCAGATTGAGCAGCTCCGTGCCACTCAGGTTGAGCGCGGCTCTTTCTGCGGGGGCCATCAAGTTGCGTTGCTCGGCGCCATCGGCCTGCAGGTCGTAGAGCTGCAGTGGCCGCCAGTAAGCTGCATGATGCTTATTGACCTGATAATTGTGCGTCGGGTCTGTCGTGCCGCCCTTGGCAATCGGCTTGATGCGTGGAGCGTAGAGCAAGCGGTAGCGGCTCGTGCTGACCGCACGAGCTTCTCCCACTTCGCAGAAGAGGATGCGTTCATGGGGCGTTCCGTGCGCCCACGCGTCCTGCCACGTCGAGACGACGTGCTCGGCACGGGCAATAGCCTGTGCGTCCGACAGTGCATCCGACTGCACGTCCAGCGCGGCGGTGCTCATCAAGAGTGGCGCCAAGCTCCTACCGGTGAGCTGCTCTGCGAGCGGGTCCGATGGCACCCGCGGTACCAACTCATCATCGAAGGCTGTGGTCGCTGGAGCCGAGAGCGGCGGCACGAGGGCGGGCCGCTCCACAAGTAACGGTTCGGCCTCAGGCTCCTTGAGTTCAGCATTCTCGAATGGGGACGAATTCGACCGAATGGGACGATTAGTCTCTTCGAGTTGGACCGAAGCCTCGTCCACGCCGTAGTTGAGGGTGTCATTGGGGGTTAGGGCCAGCACGCGGCGCTCCCCTGATGGCGAGGGCTGCTGCTTCGCAGGCTGCAGTACGTCCTTCCGTTGCTGCTGCTGCGGCGGCGGCGGCGGCGGCGGCAGTCGGTAGAGAGGAACGTTGGCTGCATGCAAAAGGGTGGGCAGCAAATCAAGATGCGAGACGAGGTGGGGGTAGGCGGTCAGGCGCGGTGCGAGCTTCGCCGGCCAGCGCAGCAGCAGCGGCACACGCGAGCCACCCGTGTAGCAATGCCCCTTGTCGAATGCCGCGTGGTCTGAGGTGAAGATTGTCAGCGTGCTGGCATCCTGCCCGCTCTCTCGTAGCGATTGGAGCACAGCGCTAACCCCTTCGTCCATCCATGCGAGCGCGAGCGGGTAATGCCGGTGACCGAAGCGCGGATCGCTCTCAATTGCCTCGTCCATCATGATGGGCTGCCGCCCTTGCGCGCCCTGTGCGCCGGTGCCGGTACGCGGAAGCAGTGCCTTGACACTCACCTTCGCCAGCCGGCACGCGCGCTTGCGCGAGGCCATCACATGCGAGCTGTTCGCAGCCCAAAGCCCGCCCGGCGTGTAGCGCGGGTCAGCCTGCATGCTGGTGAGCACCTCGGGATTGTGCGGCAGCGTCCATCCTACGTACAGGAAGAAGGGTGTCACCTTGCCACGCGCCATGGTCATGAACCGCACAGCGCCGTCGGCGATCCACTCAATGTTGTGCAGGAGCATGGCCGAAGGGAGCACATGCTGCCCCGGGTATAGGTTATTGACGTAGAGCCGCTCGGCAAAGTCAAAGCCGCATCGACGCACGTGCATCTGGACTGCCCGGTACTCGGCTTGCACTGTGGTTTTGACTGTGCGCCAGCTCGCCAGGCTGCTCGACACGACACGCTGCCGCTCTGCCGTACTGGCTCTCGGCGCAGGGTAGCCTAGGTGCCACTTGCCCACGATGCCGGTCGCGTACCCGCGCGCTCGCAGCAGGCTGGCGGCTGTTGGCATCGAGCACGTAGCGCTTCCACGCTCTTCTTCAGCGAGGTGATCCACAGCACTCGAGCGGTTGGAGCCCGCATCATGCGCGGCGCCGGCGCCGGCTGCACGCTCGCGCAAGGGCAAGTTGATGTTGAAGCCAATGGCCGCCAGCTCCGGGCTCATCGCCGAGAGCCCATCGACGCCAATCTGCTCGACTTTTGGCCGCGGCGTCGAGCTATGGAAGGCGCACGATGGATGGCGGCCTGTGAGCAGTGCATACCGGCTCGGCGTGCACAGCGGCCCCGGCGTGTGGCAGTTAGCGAATCGGACGCCGCCGGCACCGAGCGAGTCGGTGCTGGGCGTGAACCCTTTGCCAAGATCGTGCGGCTGCAAGTCGTCAGCCACCATGAACACTATGTTTGGCAAAGCACTGCGAGGCACTGGCACGTCTGAGCGATAAAATGGCGAGACCCCACGGGCATATTGCTTCACAAGTAGCCGGCGAGGCAAAGTCTGTCCGGCGACATTATAGTTTTTATTGCGTGCAGCCTCGGCGGCTACTTGTGAAGCTGCCGTCAGCGACGCAGTGCCGTTCCGAAGTGATGTCAACACGAGGCCACTCTCTTCGATTGGCGGTGATGAGGGCGGCAGCAAATCTTGCGGCACGCGCGGTGCCTCGGGCTGCGTGTGGCCTTCGGACAAGATGAGAAAATAGGCTGCGATCAGCAAGGTCTGCAAGAGTATGAGAGCACCAGCGAACACGCGAGGTTTTGACGCGAGCATGTTTTGTAACAGGCGCTGCAGCCGACGAACCACCGGTCTCGCGCCAAGCCACCCATAGACGATCCCATGACGGACGCGCCTGAAGGGTCGGAAGAGGTGTGAATGTATCGGTGTTTTCTAAAGGAGGCTGGGAACTCCTTAATTGTAGATATGGAAGGCGCGAGAAGTTGGAAACAGCTGAAGCGATATTGAAATCACCTACCCCGATTTCTAAGGAAACCACCCTCCCGCCCCCCCCCGGAGCCTACGGCTGTAAAGCGAAAGCGAAAGCGACCTCCTCCTCCTGTGAGAGTGCTACCGCGCAGCGGCGCGTCTCAGAGTGCTGCGGCCCGAGGACTGTCCTCATGCGCTCAAGAGCCGATTTCAGTGAATGGATCCCTCCACCTGCCGCGCACTCGAGCCGTGCGTGGATGGCCTCGAGCATCAGCGTCGTGTCCACCATAGGGCCCAGTGCTTCACGCGCCGTGCTGATCACGCGTGCATCTACGAGTGCGCGGGCGCTCTCCAAGCGGCCTTGTGCGCGGCGCACGTCTGCGAGCCAGGCTTGTGAGCGCAGCCGTGTGCGATGGCCCTCCGCGAGCGTTGCGATGCAGCCGCCAAGTGCTTCGAACAGCAGAGTCTCGGCCTCGCCCAGCTGGCCCTGGTCATGCAGCAGCCGCCCCAGATTGCTGATTGTGGTGAGCGTGCTCGGGTGCCGATTGCCGAGCGTCGCACGAAACCCCTCGAGCGCCTCGCGGAGCAATACCCTCGCATCCTCCAGCTGGCCCTGGGCTTGCAGCAGCGACCCCAGATTGTTGGTGGAGGCAAGCGTGTTCGGGTGACGAGTGCCGAGAATTGCACGGCTCGCCTCGAGCGCCTCGCGGAGCAAGACACCCGCGTCCTCGAGCTGGCCCTGGCCCTGCAGCAGCATCCCCAGATTGCTGATGGAGTCGAGCGTTTCCGGGTGCCGATTGCCGAGCGTCGCACGGCACCCCTCGAGCGCCTCGCGGAGCAAGACACCCGCGTCCTCGAGCTGGCCCTGGTCTTGCAGCAGCGTCCCTAGACAGTTGATGGAGTCGAGCGTTTCCGGGTGCCAGTTGCCGAACCTGGCACGCCGTGCCTCTAGCGCCTCGCGGTACAAGACCTCCGCGCCCTCGAGCTGGCCCTGGGCCTGCAGCAGCAACCCCAGGTTTATCTGCAGTGCCGACGTCGCCCGCTTCTTTCGCGGCATGCGCATCAGCGCGGCGCGGCCCTCCGCCGCAAGCCACTCGCGCAGCGACGCGCACACCGTCTTCGTCACCGCGCCGATGCCGCCCTCGAGCTTCGCTACCTCTGCCAGGATGTAGTCGCGATCCTCGATCTTGGTGATCTGCGCGTCGGCCGCGTCCAGGCACGCCACGATGCCCGCAATCTCGCCCAAGTCGAACGTCAGCAGCGCCTCGAAGCCATCGACGTCCGCGGGCGCGAGCACCACGTGCAGCGTGGCGCCCTTGGCGAGCGCCTTGACGAGCTCGAACAAGCACCACGCGCGCGTCATCGCGCCCGGTCCGCGGCGCACCCAGCCGGCTGGCGGCTCTCCGCGATCAGGCAGGAAATAGGGCTGCTTTGGCGCGGGCCACTCGGCCGTGAGCGGCGAGCAGTACAGGAGGATCTCGCTGATGGCCGCCATCGCATCGGAAAAGACGTGGTCCGTGTCCTCCTTGCGCGCCGTGTGCTCCTCGCTGCCCCGGGGGTAGCGCTCGGCATCAAACTCGCCCGAGAGCAGCGTCTGCGAGGCTGCAAAGATGTCGATCCATACGTAGCGCGTCACGCCGTCGGCGGCCTCAAGCTCGGTCAGCCTGCGCTCGATGGCATCGAGCATGTCACCCAGCTTCGTTCCCTCCCACGAGTACGAGAAGAAGGTGGTCGCGAGGCCGATGAGCGCGCCCACAACCTCGCCGCGCGCCTCCGCCGCGAGCGCGAGCGACTCGATGAGCGAGAGACCCGTCGAGCGCGTGAGCGCGCACACGCTCCACTCGAAGCCCTCCTCCTTGATCAGGTCGCCCATCAGCATGCCGAGCGCGCCGCGCACGCGGAAGAAGCACCGGATGGCGCGCAGCATCGCACGGGTTATTCCACGCTGGCCGCTCGGCAGGCGGAGCTTGTGCGGGCGCACCGGCACGTCGAGCGTGCCCTTGGGCACGCGCGCCGTCGCGATGGCGTCAAAGAGCGCTTCGGCAAGGGAATCGGCGATGCCGCAACCCTTCGATGTCGCGCAGCCCGAGCCGCGCAAGCGCATCCCTCTGTACGGCCAATGGGCTGGAGCCCGACCGTGCCCTCAGCTCCTACATTGTAAAGTTTGCACCGGGCTCGATTTTCACGTACGCGTCACCTCTAAACCAAGGAAAAAAGGGAAAGGGGTCAATTCCACCTTAGTCCAAATAATGGTTGCGCTCAACACGGCGGTTGATCAAAGTTCGAAGCATATCAAGAATCTGATCGTGGTCGCGGCCTCCTAAGGAAGAAACGCGGAAGGGATGAGCCATACTCCATCCTCCGTACCGGAGGAATATGCTGGCACGAGAGGCAAGCCATGGGGGCGTCTCAAGTCCATCGGCAAGCAAAATGCCGGCAGTCACGAGCTGCACGCTATGACGGTGAGCATTGGCCGCAGGAGAGAGTGCACCGTCGAGATTCCTCCATCGAGTGAACATGCGGTAATCTCCGGACACCACTGCACGCTGCTCACCTTCAACCGAGGCCTTGATTTGATCGATGCAGGGAGCCTCTCCTCGATGAACTCGTATAACACGCTCCGGCCGGTCGGGAGAAAAAATGCTAGCTGGCCACACTCGAGACATCAGCCATCCGACGGACGAGGGCGACATGCTTGTCCCTGTGTCCCGGATACGAGCTTTACCCGTTCGAAGCGAGAGGGTGGTTTCACACTTTTGAACACAAAATAATAATCAATTCCCACGCTATCTTGTTCATCCCCGCTTCCCCGCGTATATATGAATATATAGACAAAACACGGAACGGAGCGCACCGGCGTCGACGCCAGCGCGGGCCCACGGCGACCGGGGGCGTGGCCCCCGCGGTCCGGCGGGACCCGCGGGCGCCGGCGTCGCGGCGTCGGTTGCGGTTGCCGCCCGATATCGCGTGTATGTCCGCAGTGCGGGCGCACACTATACACAGTCAGGAAACTCATCGCACTCTCTGCACACAGCCGGCCGTGGGGCCGGCGCCGGTACTGTCAGGTCACGTCGCCGGGACGGTCACGTCGCCGGGACGCTGCGCAGCCTGGCGGTGGGCTGGCCCATGGCATCGCCGTCGGCAAGAAAGACTCGCCGAACTGGCGCGCCATATGCCGAAGCTAACTCCGAAGCCAGGCGCAGATCTGATGCAATCTCCTCCGTCCTCGAGCGGTTTCTGGCGGTAGCTTTGCTGCGGCTGCGTGTACATGTCGCAAAAGCTGCACTTGTTCCATGAGCACCCGATGGTCACCTGGAGGATGAGCGAGTCTGCCTCCCGCCGATGTCAGCGTGGTTGGCGCCGTTCGCCTGTGAATGAAAGCGGCTGCAGCTCTCCCCAGATATCGTACTGTGAAGAGAAGCCGCAATACTTGTAATGTTACCAATTCCGAGCCCACATGTTGTATCTCTGGTGAACCCCTTATCTACACCTGCGCGTGCACACCCTGCTTTCCCCGCGGCACGATGTGCGGCGCGTCCGACACACGCAGCGGCGCCACGGGCACACGCACGTGGTCGCTACCCGGGATCTGGTACCACGTTCCTGCTTGTTCCAGGCCTCGGAAACTCAAGTCAATGCCCTGGAGGCGGCCGAGGCTGGCGATCCCTGAGCGTAGCAGGTTCGGACCCTGCGTGCTCAGGCATGTCAGAATCTTGAGCAGTTTGGATTGACCAACGTCGCCCGTCCAGAGCTCCGAGATGAAGTGGAACTGGTCGCTGGCCGCTAGGAAGCGCAATCGTGAGGCCACGAGGGCCAGGTAGCTATGCTCGAACTTGTCGTCCCAGGGCGCCAGGTGCGTGAGGATCGTGGGCGCACGGCACTGGTAGCAGGAGATCCTGCCCCCGAGGGCGAGCGAAACCCAGATGCCCCACGGGGCATCCTCGGGGAGGTCGAAGATGCTCGCGTCCTGGTCCACGAAGAAGTCCATGTTCGTGAACGCGATCTCGGACGCAAACTGGAAGACGCTCGTGGTGAACTCCAGCGCCTCGTGGGTCTTGTTGAAGTCGCGCGCCATGAGCCTTCCTGCGGCGGCGTGCCCTCGATCTTTGCAGCAGACGAGCGTGATGTAGATGGGCAGCAGGTAGTAGAGTACCCGGTACGCCAGCGCCAGGCATGAGAGGTCCTCGCTGAGCTGGCCTCTCGAAGATGGCCCGCCATTTGGATTACGGTGAGTCCGCATGCGCTCCGTCAAGGCCTGGAGGGGAACGCTCGCCCACCAGGTGTGCTCCGAGTCTAAAGTCGCGGCGACGTCGAACAGGATGTCGAAACCGGCCTCGACATTGTTAAATGGGCTCGGAAGATGCCAGCCCGCAACTCGGAGAACGACCATGACCAAGAGCACGGCCTCCTTGTCGAACTGCTCCTTGTCCAGGTAGTGCGCGCCGTTGGTCACCCAGAGCTCGAGGATCTCGTGGCCGCACTGCATGAGGAGCTTGAGGAAGAGCTCCATCCGGTTCTGGAGGTCCTCAGGGTCGATGGTCCCCAGCCTGCGTCTCATACGCGTCACCTCGTCGTCGTCCTCGGCTGCTGCGAAAACTCGGAGACGATTCGCCAGGCTCTCGAGAGCTGGAGCGTGCCGTGGAAAAAGGCGTCGCGCAGCCTCGTCGTGGACGTGGACGAGGTTGGTGTCGGTCGCCACCACAACTGTGCGCACATCTGCCAATAAGGTTTTCTCGTCCTCAGTCAAAGCTTGTTGAGGTACAGCATTCGGCATGATTTCTCTTTATCCTCTTTTTTTGCGCAAAGTTGCCTTATTTGGATGCGATCCTCTCCTGCATATGACCTAAATTTGTAGACGGGAACGCGAGAGCGGCTGGCTCGGCGAGTCTCCTCCTCTTTGCCCCCCTCTCGACTCCGGATCAACCCGCGCCTTCCATCGAGGGTCTTGCGAGGAGTGACTGGCCCAGCGCTGATCGGGTCCACGAGTCCACCACGGATACATGGAACGCCCCGGACGCAAGCGTCCATACTCTGGAACACTTCTCGATCCGGCACTCGTCTGCCTCCGCTCTCTCAAGCGTGCCTTTCACTGATGCAGGTCTTCAACATCTTTTCAACATCATGCTCGCGCGCGCGTGCGAGCGATTGGCTCCGGCTACGGCAGCTGCTCCCCATGACCTTCGCATGACGCAGGGAGCCGTTCATAGCTTCCGTGCACAACCAAATCTTCCATCGCGCATCGCGCAGCTCACCATTCGGAAGCTGCACGTGCCTTTGTGCAAATCACAAAGCCGCGCGGCGGCGACGCACAAGTTGGCGAGTAGCATGGTACGCGACCGGCGCGTTTTCTGCCCTTGTCATTTCGCACCCGCATCCGGCAGAATGGTCATGCCCGTGGCACATCGGGTGCGAGGTGCGTGATTGAGTGTCGTGTGAGGGTGACCTTAAATCGGTGGGGGTCTGAGTTGAACATGTATTGAGCTGACACTCGCAGTGTCCCATTTAACGCTCTAGTCTCAAAACAATGACAACGCACACACCGCCCGCACCCACTGTTCTAGTGAAGTAACGACTCAGTGGTCGCATGGAACAGCGCCGCCGGCCCCCCTTGGTGTCGGCTTGGGCGACCTCGAAGGTGGCGGCACGCGCGAGCGAGACGCCGGTCGCAAGGTGCGCGAGCGTTGCGTACCCGTTGCGGCGCATCCGATCGGCAAAGAGCGAGCTGTGCACCGCGCGCGTCTCCGTTGGTCCACCGGCCGCCGCGTCGGTCGAGGCGACGCCGGTAGTGTCGGCGTGCAAAGCCCAGCACGCGCTGCACACGCGCACGCGTACGGGCGCCGAGTCGGGCGCGATCGGCTGCCCGTCCTCCTGTAGCAGTGGCGCGAGAGTCGTCATCGGGGTTCAGAGGGAAGGCCACCGGGGTACAGGGACGACGCCGCGGGGACTGCCTAACATGGACTGCCTAACATGGGCGGGGACAGGGCAGGCGGAGGATAGGGCGAGCGGGGCGGGCTGACAGGGGCGCGTGAGAAGGGAGAGGCGAGCGGGGCGGCAACGCGCATGGTGGTGCGCGCGCGCAAGGGTGGGGGGTCGCCGTGGCCACGGAGTTGGACACGGGCGGTGGTGCGGGCAGGTCGGAGGCCCCCGCGGGTGCTTCCGGTGGCATTGGTGCGCGCGCCCGCCGTGGCCATGGTGTTGGTCGTGCACGCTTCGCAAAGGATGAGGGCGCAGATGCGGCAGTGGTGGCGCCGGTTGATGAGAGCGAAGGTCGCCTTGCACAGGTGGCACGGCGGGTAGTTGCGGTCGAGGGCCCACCCTTCCTTGCGCAGGCGCAGCACGGGCGCCACAGGGCTGGCAGTGCTGCTCCGATGGCTCGCGCCGCGCCGCGTGGCTCGACAGGTGGCCGGTGGGATGCGCTGTTTAGTGCTCACGCGTACCACATCGCCTACACGCAAGACCTTGGCCGAAACAGGTCGCCACTGGGGGCAGTTCTCGGGACCGCTCTTTGGCATTTCGCTTCGTCTTCAAACTTGAATCGTTTTGGGCCTGATTTTGGAAGATTTTGCGCGCACGCGTCGGCGTCCGCGCCGAAACAACACACATTCAAAGTTGGGGCGGCTTGCAGACTGAAGCGCCGTTGCGAGCGCTCGTCCCAATGAGCGGCGCGACCGACGACAGGCCGACGCTGGTGGAGGTGTTGCCCAAGGCAGGGCTCGTGTACTTGGAAAAGGGCAACCTGAGCGAGTTGCTGTGCAAGCCCAAGATCATGCCCATCAAGTCGGTGTCCCTCGAGAGGCTCGAGGCCATGGAGCAGCAGGCCGAGAACTTTAGGAAGAGCAACCCGACAACTGCGATGCCCAAGTGAACGCGTGGCTAGTCACAACCTCCAGGGGCGTGCTAAGGCAACGAGGTAGGAGGTCTATGCCCACGCGCGCGTGCCGGCGTATCTGCGTGAGCTCGTGTTGTCTGGCGGAGCTCTTTGCGCTCGCTGGCCGACGAGCCGTCGGTCTTCGACGAGTACGCCGCTCGCACCGTCGAGATCCTGAGCGATAAGATGCCGGCCACGCAGGGCTCGGCGCTCGACGCAGCGACAGCCTTCTTGAGCGCCTGCTGAGCTCGCGCAAGCACAAGCGGGGCCTATGGCGACGACGATCGTCGACAAGCACTTGGCACGGCCCAAGGCGCTCGAGGCGCTTCTGTACCTCGTCGAGGTGGGCGGCGCCTCGCAAGTCCAGATCGCGCTTGCGCTCGGCGCGGCCAGCAAGATCGTGAAGACGCGTGCGGCGGCCCTCAAGGCGCTCGCTCAGGCCGTGCTGGGCGCGCTCGCGCTCGTGCTCGGACTTGAGCTCAGAGCGAACGCCGCCGCCTGCGCAGCGAAGGACCGGCGCCCACAGGCGCCTCGGCCGACGGTAATGGCTGCGGCGACGGCGGCCGGCGCGGCCGGTGGAGAGGCGGGGGCGGCGGCGGTTCCCCCGTTTGACCTGCTCCGCGCTCTGCCGCAACGGCGGTTCCCCCGTTTGCCGCACTCAACGGTCCCCGACACGTGGCTACAATCGCTCACCGACAACCTCGTGATCGGAGCTGCGAAGGCGCAATGGAGGCAGGGGCGCAAGGCCGCCGCCGAGCAGCTGATCAGCCTGCTCGACGGGCGCGAGGCTCTTGTGCCCGCCGACTACAGCGCGTTGGCCCAGGGGCTCAAAAAGGTACTGGACCTCGAGATGAACCTGGGCGTGGTGTCCGTGGCGGTGCGCGCGGTCGGCGCGCTCGAGGCGCCGCTCGGCAAGGACTTTGCACGCCACGCCAAGCTTCTCGCGCCCTCGCTCTTCAGACGGGGTGGCGAGCGGAACACGCAGGTCGTCGACGGTGTGAAAGCGACGCTCGACGCGATCGCGCGCGCCGGCTGCCTGCCGCTCGCGGACGCGATCGAGGCGACCAAGGGTAAGGAGGCGGCGGCCAGCACCAACCCGCCCGTCCAGTCGTGTGCGGTGCGTTTCGTCAAGGAGTGCGTCGCATGCGCGGGAGGCCCGAGCGTCACCAAGGCCCTCGGAGAGCTGAGCGCGTTGCTCTCGCCCGTGACGGACGCGTCGTCGCCGGAGGCACGCGCGGCGGCGCTGCCGCCTCGTGAGCACGCGGGTAAGACAGAGCGCACTGCTGGCACCGCAGGCACCGCAGCGGCTCCCACTGCCGCCGCGGCTTCCACTGCGCCCGCTCCCGCTGCGCCCGCTCCCGCTGCGCCCGCTCCCGCTGCTCCCGCTCCTGTGTCAGCTTCCGCCCCGGCTCCGTTGGCAAAGCGAGTAGCTAGCGGAGTGTCAGGAGGCGCACCAAAGCCCACCGGCGCGTCGGCGCCCAAGAGCGCCTGCGCACCGAGCAGCGGCGGCACTAGCGGCGGCGGCGGCGGCGGCGGCGCGGAGGCGTGGACGGAGCCGCCGCTGCCGAGCACCGAAGAGTATTCTGCTGCTCGTGGGCAGCAGCGACGCGGGGCGCGCCCGGCCCGCGCTGTAGTCACTTGGTAAACGTAAAGAAGAGGCGTCTGGGTTGCTCGCGCGCCGCGCACGCGGGAGCAAGCTGAACCCCTGATTGGCACTGATCTGTGTTACAATAACTATCTATAGAGCTCTATACGTATACCCACGCGGTAGAGCATGCTCTAGCGTCTAGGCTAATCTAGGCTGGGACTAGGCGGTAGCTAAGGAGCACGCGGAGGCGTCGCGCGTGCTGGCCGGCGCTCTGAGCTCGCTGCAGCCTGATGGCCGCGCGATGCGCAGCGCCCTGAATACCTGGGCGGGCGTGATGATTCAGCGACGATCGATGGTCGTCGTCGCCGTTGCATCGCTGATCCGCGGCGAGCAGCTGTGGGGTCTGCGCACTTGGAGCGCTCACGCGGCGCTTGTGCGCAAGCAGCGGGAGCATGTCGAGGAGACGGCGCGCCGAGCGATCAAGAGCATGTCGCTTCAGAGCTTGCGAGCGGTGATGAACACGTGGGCTGCGATGTCGGAGGCTCGCCAGCGCAATCAGCTTGCGCTGCTCTCAGCTGCGTCGGCGTTCCGCGGCGACGGTATGCGCAAGGCGTGGAACGGCTGGCTGGGCCTGCTGCACGATCGGGAGATGGTGGCGTCGGCCGTCAACTGTATGCCATGCTCTTGTGACGGTGATCATTCAGGCTACGACGCGGCATTTTTGGTGGGTGGCCAAATTCCCAAATTCCCAAAAGGAGTGCCCCTGTATTCATAACTTGCCAGATATAGGTGGACTTGCGAACACGGCGTTTTGTACCCGTGCGCACGGGTACAACGCCGTGTTGAGCACAAAACGTCGAGTTGAGCACAAATCGAGGGGAGATCCCTGCTGGGGGCTATCTTCTCCTCCGGGGAGGGGAGCGTGGCTTGCGCGGGTCGAGGGTGCAGGGTGCAGGACGGGGACGTTGTCGGGAGGGTTGGGCTCGAACATACACGAGTGGCGGGCGGGTCTTGGGGTTAGGTTGGGGTTGCCGATCAAGTCATTTTCTCATTTTTGTGTATGTCACAAATCCAGTCACCAAAAGTGTAGTTCCATAGGAATCCTACATTGCATGTCACCTTGTCAACCAAGGAATCCCACCTCGCTGCTCGACTGCTACTCGCAATCGTCCTCCTCGCTGCCATGCTTGAATAATTTCGTTTTGAGGCGCGGCTCGCGCGCCGAGCCGAGCGCAAAAGCGCCGGCACGAGCCTTTTTCGTGGCTACCCGGCGCCTCGCTACTCGCACCGACGATGTGCTACGGTGACAACCATCGCTGCCCCGACTGGCGGCACCACCTGCAGCAGAAGGAAGACAAGGCCATCAGGAACGTCAAGCTGGCCGCAAAGCGCAAGGCCGATAGGGCCGTGGCCAATGCTTCAAGGCGTCCTGCGGAGCAGTGTTCGAGCTGCGATGGCGAAGACGGCGACAGCGCTGGGCGGAGAGCTGGGCGAACCGTCAAGCCCAAGCGGCATTTTGGCGACGAACCCGAGGAGACGGAGCAGCAGAAGCGTGGGCGTTTGGAGGAATTGAGCAGCTCCAGGTGGCCCTTGCAGCTGCTGAGGCGGCGGCCGTGAAGGAAAACCTGGCCACGAAGGCGGAGCAGAGCCGCCACCGCCGCATGTTTGGCGCCCCGTGCACCGAGGCCGCGCAGCGTTTCTATGCTGCGTTCGAGATCGACGAGCACGGGTTTCCGCGCAATAAGGCGGCAGCGGAGCGCATGGTGGCCAAGGTGGTCGGGCCTCTCGGCTCGCTGTCGACGGATCAGCAGGCGGCCGTGCTCACGGCGGCGATCAAGCGGCCGGCGTTGCGAGAGGCCGCAAACCGCGCCGGCATTGGCCAGGCCTCGCTTGGCGAGCGCATCGTGGACCGGGTGAAGTCCGCGTTTACGTCGCAAGGCATCAAGCGCGGCTCCCTCGGCGCCGACATCGAGGCGTCGGTCGACTCGTTCTTCAACCTGGCTCCGCCCACGCCCAACGAGGAGGTCATGCAGCGAGGCAAGCACGCGAAGAAGCAAAAGGCGGCTGGCGGCGAGGCCAAGGTGGCCCCTGTCGTGGGCATCGGAGCTGGGCCTGTCGCTCACGACCGGAAGGCGCCGGCTCAAGGGCGAGGAGGATGCGTATTGGACCTAATACCGCGAGCGCGTTGGCCAAGGCATCGACGAGGAGACGCGCAAGCTCGTGCTCGACTTCTACATTGGCCACCCGTCGATCAAGCGCTCGCCGATGAAGAGCGACATGCTGCAGATGAAGGACGCGAACGGCGAGAAGGTGCTCGTCGCCAAGCTCCTCTCGGAGGTGAGCCTGACGGACGTCTCTATCGACTTCGAGAAGAAGCACCCCGGGCTGCTCAAGGAGCGCGCGTTCCGCGAGCTGCGGCCGCCTGAGTTGCGGCGCATGTCGCGCCGGCAGCTTGACATGTGCGGCTGCAGATGGTGCATCGAAATGCGTCTCTTCCAGGACGCGCCCAATGCGGAGCGGGCGGTGCTGGCCATCAAGCACGCCGCCGCGCCGTACACGGCGCCGTAACCCACGACAAGCCGCGGGCAGCCGCGACAGATGCTACATGCGGATTGGTGAGCGATGCTGCTGGTGCTTGTTTGGGACACGCGGCGCGCTGTGAGGTACACGCAGTCCGCAAGCCCACCTGCACGCGGGACCGAGGAGGGAGGCTGGTCCAAGACGAAGATATACTCGTCGCTTTTCCAATAGCATCTTAAAGAATATGCCATATCCTGCCGTATCACGCACTTGACACTCGCTCTCTCGGGATATCCGAGTTCCGACTCTCGCCTCCACCCGCACACAGGTGCACCCTCGGTTTATGCGACAAATGCGGCACCGCCAAGATGAAGACGCATCCCATCGAGGAGGACACGTCCGCCACCGCCCGACATGATGCGCTATCAGCACTACTATGACACCATCGAGACCCAGACCTCCTACAACACCACCTCGAAGCACATCAAGCTGGTCAAGTCCAAGCCCGTACCGATGGGCGAGTCCATGAAGCTCTACCGCGAGAAGCTCGCATACTACACTTACCATGCGGGAATGGTGCGGCTCACCACCACTATCCGCATCGAGCGCATGGGCATCTCGCCCGGTGACGCCGCCCTCATCATCGACTACTCGGAGAAGCTGAACAAGGAGCGGAATAAGAAGCCGCAGTCCCAGCACTGGGAGACGACCTCGATGACCATCGAGGTGGCGGTGGCCGAGGCCTGGCGGCTCGAGCTCGACGCGGCCGAGGTCGCGCGCATCGCCGCACGCCTGCTCACAGCCAAGGGTGACGAGCGGGGTAAGGTTCTGGAGGAGGAGAAGGCACTCGGCAAGCGCGTCTACTACCACTGCTCGGACTACAAGCCGCAGGTGGCCGCGGTCACGACGCACAACATGGAGATCATGCTCAAGGAGATGCTGACACTCGGGGCACAGCTCAGCCGCCTCGGCCTGCCAGCGAGACTCCGCCTGCCGCCCCTTTGACTTTTCGCGCTCGACCTCCTCGTGCGACTGGCGCGCGGCCGCCTCGCGCTTGTTCGTCAACATCGCTAGCGCCGCGCGATGTGCCTTGTGCCTCGTCCAGCCGGCGCTTCTCGGCCCTCGAACATCTCCGCCTGGCGCGCATGCACGGCTTGCAGCTCCATCAGCTGCCCCTGGCGTGCGTCAAGTAGCTTCTCATCCTCCGCATACAAACGGCCCCCCCCTCGAGGGAGCCCAGACACTCAACCCTCACGTTCTTATTCTCCGCCTGCAGCCGCTTGTTGACGTGTGTGGACTCGCGAAGCGCCGCCTCATGGCGTGCGCCAATCCTCGTCCACATCTTGGCGTGCGCGGCGTCTAGCGTCGCGTGCTTGGCCGCTGCGGCGTTCCGTCGAGATGCGCTGCACGTCGTCCTTGTGCGACTGCTCGCGCAGTTGGAGCTCGCGGATTTCGTTGAAGGGGCGCTTGTTCGCCATCGCGAGACCCGCGCCGCGCCGCCGCCGCCATCAGAGTTCTTGTCAGACGAGTTGGATGTGGCGCGGTCGCCGAGCAGGTGGCTCGTCTCGCGCTCGCGCTCCTCGCGCAGCCGAGTGATCTGCACCTCGTACCTCGCCTTGAGCAGCTCCTTCTCGCGACGCACCGCCTCGCCGCTCGCCACCAGAAGGGCGCTTGCGCGCGCTTGGCGCTGCGCGCGCTTGCGCTTGCGCTTGCTGTCGGAGGGGGCCGTGCGAAAACGAAATGGTTGCAGGGCCCCTGCTACCATCAAAAGGTGGGGAGACCTCAAAGGGGGGCGGCCCCTCCCGAGAGCCACGTGAACAGGGGCCAGGGAACGTTACGTCGTAAGCAGAGTTTGTCGGACACGCGACCCAATCTCGGAAACGTGACCCATGCGGTTGTCGGTCTCCAAGAGAACCGCTCCGTCCGTGGTTGAGCACGTACCGCCCCTGATCCGTGCATACTCGCAACAAATCGGAGCGGTGTCTAGCCTTGAGCAGACAGCCCGGCAGATATCGACAGTCAACCTGCATCGTAATGATGCAGCAGACAGACCTATCAAGCATTCCGAGCTCGACCCTAGCTGATGGAAATCAAGCACCACCACCCTCTCACTCTCGTGATGCCGGATCGTCATCGATCGCCCCAGGGGGAGTCGATGCAACGATCCAGCACGGATCGACTGCTTCACGTAAGCGTCGCGTGGTCACTGAAGAAGAGAAAGAAGAGCTTCGTGCTGCCGAGAGCCTCGTTGAGCTCGCGCTCATATTCGACACAAGTGACGGCAAGAAAGGTGCCTTCGGAGGCCTCTGCCAGGACGCGCGCGAATCCACCGAACGCACCATCGACGGTATCGTCCAAGCGACGGTACCCGGCCTTAAAATCGAGCAAATCCGAGTCGATAGCCTCGATGTCTTCGAGCAACTGTCATACTACATTGTCCTCCTCGTCTCGCGAGACGACGCCGTTAAAACCCTCGGCCGGCATCCGGAGGTCCACAAGACGATCGAATACCACGTACACGGTGCGGATGCGCACGCGCCTCCCACCAAGCGATCAGACGTCGCCATCATCATCACCACGCCCGATCACGTTCCAAACCTAGCGCTCTTCGCCAATCGCCCGGATAAATCCACCCCGGCTGGCGGACTGAACCCGGGTATCCCGATTGTCATCTACATCCAAGACACCCGCGAAAACCGCATTCAATTGGCCACGGTCCGAGGCTGGCTCGGGGAGGACGCCCTCGAAGATGTGAATGCAGTGCTCGCTTTGACGCACCTCCAACCGAGCGCAGGCTTCACGACCCAAATGATTCCCGGTCAACCGGTCCGACTTCCCCCACGCACGCCCGGCGGCCATGGCATCGGTATCTCCTTCAAATTCTGGCTGATACCGCCACCAGATCGTAACCCGCGCGATGTGGCATCCATCAAGGGTGTCGTGCTTCCTGCACCTCTCCTACTGCCGCGTCACTATGGCTTGGATCCACAGTCTGGAGAATATCTCGCTGTATGGCTGCACGACCCCGACCCGACCGTATCCACGCTCCAGCTCACGCGTGCGCAGCGTTGCCGCGGCGGCCAGAATGGCCAAGGCGATGGCGTCATCGTCCGATACGTTGTCTCAGGCGGTCATATCGGCGGAACGATGCTTGAGGCCGTCAGTGATGGCGAGCGGTTCTTTCGTCTCGGAGATGACTACGACCCGGAGTCGAATGGCATCGAAGGATTAACAGTCCTGAAGACCTCGCACAAATATGGCGACACGTCGCGACGCAACGCCCAGCGCAAACAGGCTGCGCAAAGAGAGCTACAGGCCAAAATCGACCAAGATGCGCTGCGCGCCCACAAGGCCGGCCTGGCAAAGAGCTTTCGCACTGCTGGCGTCTGCCACAAGGCTGCTGAGCGCCTGTCGAAGACCGACTCTCCGTGTTATATCCCCGCCTGCAACGCGGAGGAGGCCGCTGCGGCACTGGAGCCGCCAAAGGAGTATCTCACTGCAGCCTGCATCAATAGCTCGTGCCACACGGCCATGTGCATCAGCCTCAACAGGATGGCCGAAGCGGTCGTCGCCGCGCAGATGGAAACCCGCGCGAAAGGAGCCTCCTCCCTCGCGCAGGCGAGGATGGAGGGCGAGTTCCAATCCCGACTCCAATCCCTCCGCCCTACCCAGGAGCCCGCTCGGCAGTACGGCGCGGGCGCTGAAGCCCCCTACGCTGCACCCCAATTCTTCCGTCAGCCCGAGAATACCGCGCCTGGCAAGGGAGCTGGTAAAGGCAAAGGCGCCGGCAAAGGGGCCGGCAAAGGCAAGGGAAAAGGCGCCGGAAAAGGTGCCGGCAAAGGAGCCGAAAAAGGCAATGGCAAAGCCCCAGTACAGTTCGCCGATGACCGCCGCTACGCTACCGATGGATCGGGCGTCCTCGGACATGTCCCTTCTACCGCACGCGATGAGCGTCGTTACGACTCGGATGGGTCGGGGCCGTTCACGAGAGAACAATTCCATCAATATTACCGCGGATCCCTCTGTGAATGGGAGATCGCCTCCCCGGAGCATTCCACGCGGCCACCAGCGTACGCCGCGCCACCAACGGCCCCAGCAGCCAACCCCATCATCCACGGATGGAATTGCCCTATGCCGCTCCCGGGCACCGTGCCTATCGGCAAGTGGATCTCCCCCGGCCATCTTCGCGCTGCTGCTAACCTCGCTCGCGGACTTAACTATCTGATGTCCATCTCGCAGGCGAGATCGCGCAGGGGACTGGTGCTCGTCGCGCATCAGCATATCGCCGCATATCTCTCCTCGGCACAGGGTGACTCCTTCAACCCTGAAATGACCGATGACCTCATGTTGAGCCTGGAGGAGTTCAACATCGTCGAAGTCACGACGCATGAGCCCGGCGGGGAAGAAGAGACCCAATACTTCTACGAGTTCCTCGTGGAGCCCCACGTGCCCAACACCGTGTGACATACTCTCTAGTTGAGTCAAGCACACCCGAGAATCACGACACACTCGAGACTCCGGACGTTATGCTTGCTCCGATAGGCTACTACTTGAGCCCAAGCATGTAGACTCCGAGAGGGGGGGGGGGACGGAGAGCACTTGATCTCTTCAGGAAAGAAAGAGAATGCACAACGAGGGACAGAGGGGAACCGCCTATGTGTCTTTGCATGACATTTGACTTTGGATTGCCGTTGTCTTGTCCGCGCGCGGTTCAAGCGCGCGAGCCGAAGCATGACCCAGGGGTGGGGGGGGAGGGGGGGGGGAAGGGTGGGGGGGGCGCGGGGGCATCAGGAGAGGAGTATGGCCGGTATTGTAGTACATGGTACACATGCCCTTAGTGGCAAAGGGATCGGAGAGAGCGGCTGATGTGTGCCTTCGTAAATTTGCAATTTGGTGTTACCATGTGCAATCCAGTATCCACCGCCATACTCGGGAGTTATACCACACTGAGAGAGCAGACTGCTGCACGAGAGAGAGAAGAGAGCAATGCAGTTGCAGACGTAAGAGAGTTTTCCTGTGAAAGCGAACCTACTCAGCACCGCGGAGACACACATCTGTCCGCCCCGTCTGGAGATGACATTAACGATTACACACATAATTGCATGTAAGTTCTACAGTACATGCAGCAGTTCCTCCCAGCTGTACGTTTCGACTGTACGTTCGCCTCTTGCTCGCCTCCCAGCTGTCCGCGGTCAACGCACGCCCCGGTAAGCGGTATCGTCAGGTCGGTAATGTAACATTATGTTATCAGTTTCTACTCATACAGATTACAGTCTCTAACACCTATTAGCACTCCCCCACCCATGGGTTTCGGGTTCCGGGTTTCACGCCTTGGCGATGGCAAGGCGCAGCTTGATCGGCTTGGTGCGCATCCCCAAGCAGCCCGGGAGCAGCTTGGAGCGCTTCCCTTGCGCTTGGCGACGATGGCATCGTCGAGCGCCGAGCGCGCCGCCTGCGTCTCCGAGCCGTGCTGCCGTCGAGCTGTTCCGAGAGGACGCGGGCGCGCGCGCGTGCCGCGCAGCACCATGAGCGCCGAGATGGGCGCCATGCCCCAACGGCGCCACTGGCAGCGCTGGCGCACGAGCGCGATGTCCGTCAGAGTACCGATCCGAGGTCATCCGAGGTCAGCCGAGGCCATCAGAGGTCATCAGAGGCCATCAGAGGTCATCAGAGCATACCAAGTCGGCGGTGAGCGGAGGGTGGCGGTGGCGAGGTTGGTGATAATGGTGGCGGAGGTGTTGGTGACGGTGGGCAAGGCGGTGGTGAGGGCGGCGGTGGTAGCTGCATTGCATAACGTCGATCGAGAACCGCCAAGCGCGCCATGCGGCACAAGCTTCAGGCTCACTGCGAGCGCGACCGCCTCGGCCAACCCGGCGCCGCGCACCGCGGTCGCGCCACGTTCTTGTGGTAGAAGAGGTGCTCAAGCAGCGCCTCCGTTTCGTACGCCGCGTCTCGGATCGACGGACGGAGAAATGAGTGGAACTTGGGCGGGTTGCGGAACGAGTAGCCGCCACCGGCTCCGGTCTCGGCGTTCATCGGCCTCCCGACACGAACCTGATGAGGGAGGCCATCAGCATGCAATGAGGGAGGCAATCAGCATGCAGGCGTTCATCGGCCTCCCGACACGAACCGTCGACACTTTGTTTGCGAGGTAGGTGAGGCGCGTCCCGTTGCGCAGGATGGCGAAGATGGAGCGCTGGTCGAGAGCGCCCGCCGAGGAAGCGTGCGTGTACACGGCCACAAGGCGAGCGTCCGCTGACGAACCTGACGAACCTGACGAGCCTGACGAGCCCGCGGACGAGGCCGACGACGAGACGGCCGCGGTGCACGCGGCGCTCATGCACCTGACATAGGCGCCCTGTCCAAACGCCTCCGGGGCGGGGGCTCCGATGGTGAGGGTGCGCTCGAGCAGCGAGGTCGGTGGGAGATCGGCCACGTCATTATAGACGGCGAGCGTCTCGATGGCCACGTTGCATACACACGAGACGCCATTGTCGAACGTGGTGCACCCGGTCGGTGCGCCGTCGATGGGAGAGACGGTGCAGTTGCGTCCCGCGGGATAACGGCCCTCGGCCCAGCGCACGCGGAAGACGTTGCCGCTGTCTCTGGTGAGAGAGGGGTCCTGGCTGTCGGGGTGGACGAGCGTCACGGTGCCGTCGTTGGCAAAGACCTGCACTTGCATCGTGCACCGGGTCGAGCTCGCATTGTACCGCGTCCACGCACGCTCGTATGACATGCCGTGATCGCCCGCGGGGCCATAAGCAAAGCATCCGGGCGCGCGGTAGAAGTTGGAGCAGACCTGGCAATCAATGGGAATTGGTGGCAATTAGTGGCAATCAGTGGCAATCAGTGGCAATCAATGGGAATTGGTGGCAAATAGTGGCCATTTGTGGCCATTCGTGGCAATTCGTTGTAGAAGTTGGAGCAGACATGGATGTAACCGTCCATGCGTCATCAGAGGTCATCAGAGGTCATCAGAGGTCATCAGAGGTCATCAGAGGTCATCAGAGGTCATCAGAGGTCATAGCCACCTGGGTGTACCCGTCGATGCGCGCCGCGCAGCGAGAGACGGCCGTGTCGTACTTCATCGCCTCGTTAACGTAGGCGCACTCGGTGATGGCCATGGTGTTGATCAAGTGGGCGCCTGGCTGGCAGCATGCGGCGGACGCCACCTCAGTGCCCAAGTCGGCGCACATCTTGAGGGTATTCGCCTGCGACACGACGAGCGCCCCATGAAAATCAAGGGTCATCATCAAGGCTCATCACGGGTCGTCAAGTGCACTCGGTGGTCATCAAGGGCAACTCACCTGCGACATGACGAGCGCCCCGTGGAAAAAGGTGAGCTCCACGCACGGTGGGCGCACGTACTCATAGTAGACTGTCTCCCCGGTGCTGTTGTCGTGCATGTCGACGACGGTCACCGTGTCGACGAGACACTCCTTGCCGTCGCAAGGCAGTGTCACGTTGAGGCGGACCTCGCTCCGGAAGCGACAGCTGCCTCTGTTCACACCTCCGCCGCCGCCACCGCCTCGACCGCAGAGGTGTGAATAGAGGCTCGACGTGTTCGGACGGGGGGCGAGCCGCGGCACTTGGTCCGTCCAGCTGGCGCCGAGCGCATTGATGCGCGACTTGGTCGTCGCATGAATGGCCTCGGGCTGATGCTTGGCGCTCGCCGTACGCCCGAGGTACGTGTAGCGCGCGCCTGCCGATAGAAAGTGGCGCGGCGGCAGGTCGGCGCACAGCGGGAGGCCGTCGCCGATGTGGCCGCGATGCAGGTCCATTTTAGGAAAGAGGTCGCGCTTCGTATCGGCGCCGTTGCCAGTGATGCGCATCGGGTCGATCCGGTTGCCGTATGCGTGGCCCTCGTTTTGGATATTGACGCGCATCGACTGCAAGCTGAAGCCTGTCCAGCAGCGCGCAAACTCTTGGATGTTCTCCGTCGAGTAGGTTTCAATGGGGTTGCCGTGCGCGTCGAGCTGCTTCGAGCCGTCCTCGCCCAGCTCGATGAGACCGACCGAGAAGAGTTGCATGAGCTCCCGTGCGTAGTTCTCGTCGGGTGAGGTGCCCGAGGCAGCGCGCGACCCCGAGTCCTGATACGTGAGGTAGCGCGCCATCATACCGCTGTACGAGATCTCGCTCAAGATCTCGCGCATTGAGCCGAACGCATGGCGCACAAGGATGTCGTGGTAGGCGAGGAAGTTTTCCGAGTTCCAGTTGATGGAGAGGCCTTCGTGCGAGAGCACGAGATGATCCGAATGAGTGAGGCAATGAGAGTCGATTGGAGGCAATCAGAGGTAATCATAGGCAATTAGAGGCAATCAGAGGCGATTAGAGGCAATGAGAGGCAATTAGAGGCAATCAGAGGTAATCAAGAGAGCACGAGACGGTCCGGATGAGTGCGAACACTGCGGAGGCAATCGTGCGAAGTGTCTCAGAGGTCATCAAGTCACCTTCCCACGAGATCACAAAGATTTGGATGAGGGCATGCGCTGCGCGCTGACGAAGCTGATCGGGCGCATGCTGCGCCAGGTGCGCGTGGATAACCTCCATATCGCCATCGTACTTGCCCAGCGTCCAATAAGTGAATCGCGACGTGTCATCGATCGCGCCGTTGCCGTCAATGTGGAAGTGGTGACCCTCGGTTGGTTCATTGGCCACCTCCCCCGGAGAGCCGCATGCCTCGGTTGCGGCGCCCATCGCGAGCGCGTCGAACCGTGCCGCCACGTCAGCGTTCTGCACGCTCGTTGGTAAGCTGGTGAAGTCCACCGAGGCTCCGAGCTTACCTGATGAGGGAGATCATCAAAGGCCATCAGAGGCCATCAGCGGCAATCAGAGGCGAATAGAGACCCAATCGTATCCGAGCATACCTGATTAGGGAGATCATCAGAGGCCATCAGAGGCCATCAAAAGGCAATTAGAGCATCAAAGCTGACCGAGGATGGGAAAGTTATTCGCCTGCCCTTCGAAACGGTTCATCGGATGGCTGGCGGGCCAGAGGAGGGTCGTGCCACCCGCGAGGGCGAAGGCTTTGATGGGGTTGGCGCTCGGTGCATACCTAAGTAGGGAGGAGGCAATCATCGCTCATCAGAGGCCACTCAAGCCTCGGCGGTCATCAAGGTAATTAGGGAGGTGGCAATCATCGCTCATCAGAGGCCAGCGCGAAGGCCTTGTTGCGGTGGGCGCTCGGCGCATACTGGGCGTTGCCCGGGTGATCGACGGCCCACTCGTTCATCAAGGTAATTAGGGAGGAGGCAATCATCGCTCATCAGGCGCATACTGGGCGTTGCCCGGGTGATCGACGGCCCATTCGTTCATCTCGTACACGTTGAGGGCGAGGGGATGCGAATGCTCCCAGCACGCGCCATCGACGTCCACCTTGGCGCCGATAGCCGAGACGCCGCTGGTCGAGGTAGTCTCGCAACTACCGCCCGCGACGGTGTTGGCAATCGCGTCACGCACATAAGGATTGGGCGCATCGGGGCTAGCACGGATCGCCTGCGCCAGAGTCGCCTTCGTGGCCGTGCTGAGCGCCGTCTCGAGCGCTCCGCACGCGCCGTTGAGCC
>Ga0210242_100781_pt1 | contig 27212 bp, 20 predicted proteins | sample ChrtobMeP5a_16mM_FD_155445 | JGI IMG/M metagenome (GOLD analysis project Ga0210242, IMG submission 155445) | Chrysochromulina tobin associated microbial communities from unialgal haptophyte culture, Seattle, Washington, United States - P5a_16mM | ecosystem: Host-associated > Algae > Haptophytes >... | reverse complement strand
CGTGGCGGCCGTTTGGCATCATGCATCAAATCCATTCAGAATCAGGAGCGGTGCCCTTTGTCCCTTAGGAGGGCACCGCTTGTTGTCGCCGCCGCGATGCGGCGCATCGGGGGTATTGCCCTGAGGCCGTCCCTGAGTCACTGTCGAGGTCCACGGAGGTGCACTCGCCAGTGTCCTGTATCCACGGAGGGCCCGGTATGATTACAACCCGGGGCTTAAGGAAGGGACTTTTGGAATCGTAGCAGTCCCAGAAGAGGGTAGCCGCGGAAAATCCGACTGCACTCAGAGTGTCGAGGTCCACGGAGGTGCACTCGCCAACAAGTGGTTCGTCGTTATCGGAGCCCGCGACGAGAGGCCTTGCAGGGCAGAGGGCTCGCACGTACGGGTGTACCGCTTAGGCTCCCGCCGCAAGGGCGTCGACTATTTACTGACGAGACTGTCCTCAGTTCGGAGGCCTCGACCAGTGTCCTCCGCCTGCACACGTTGATGCCCACAGAGATAGTGGGCAACCGAGTGGCTTGGCGGTATCGGAGCCCGCGACGAGAGGCCTTGCAGTGCAGAGGGCTCGAACGCGCGGGTGCCCCGCCTAGGTTCACGCCGCAGGGGCGTTGACTAGTGAGAGACCGAGGAGCTGCTAGCAGCCTTGAACAAGAGCGTAGCCGACGCCGCTGCGGCGGCAAGCGTCACACCCGACAGGGCGATCACAGGCGCACGTGCCGAGCAATGAGCGGCCTGTGGTGCTCGAGCTTCGAAAGCGAGAGCAGCAGCTTCGATCGAGAGCGTTGCCGACGCAGTTGCAGCGGCGAGCGTCACACCCGACAGGGTGATCAGCGCAGCGCGTGCTGCCTCTGAGAGCGAGAGCAGCAGGGGCTTGAACAGTAGGGTAATCGGAGACCACATACACGCATTAGCCTCAGAGAGGACATGCATGCTGAGCAGTCGCACGTTGGCCTCTGCGAGGACACACGCCTTGCAGCTTGATCAAGAGCGCAGCCGACGCAGCTGCGGCAGCGAGCGTCACACCCGACAGGGCGATCAGCGGTGCACGCATCAGCGGAGCGCGAGCCGAGCAGCGAGCGGCCTGTGCTGCTCAAGCTTCGAGAGTAAGAGCAGCAGCTTGGATCGAGAGCGTAGCCGACGCAGCTGTGGCCGCGAGCGTCGCACCCGACAGGGCGATCAGCGGTGCACGCGCTGAGCGGCAAGCAGCCTGTGCCGTTCAAGCTTCTGAGAGCGAGAGCAGCAGCCAACGAGCGGCCTGTGCCGCACAAGCTTCCGAGAGCGAGAGCAGCAGCTCGGATCCGACAGGGCGATCAGCGGTGCGCACGCCGAGCATCGAGCGGCCCGTGCCGCTCAGGCTCCCGAGAGCAAGAGCAGCAGCTTGGATCAAGAGCATAGCCGACGCAGCTGCGGCAGCGAGCGTCACACCCGACAGGGCGATCAACGGTGCGCGAGCCGAGCAGCGAGCGGCCTGTGCCGCTCAAGCTTCCGAGAGCGAGAGCAGCAGCCGTGTTCAATTGATCGAGAGCGTTGCCGACGCAGCTGTGGCGGCGAGCGTCACACCTGACAAGGCGATCAGCGGTGCACGTGCTGAGCAGGGAGCGGCCTGTGCCGCTTATGTGTCGCTCAGGCTCCTGAGAGCAAGAGCAGCAGCTTGGATCGAGAGCGTAGCCGACGCAGCTGCGGCGGCGAGCGTCGCATCCGACAGGGCGATCAGCGGTGCGCACACCGAGCAGCGAGCGGCCTGTGCCGCTCAAGCTTCCGAGATCGAGAGCAGCAGCTTGGATCCGACAGGGCGATCCGCGGTGTGCACGGCGAGCATCGAGCGGCCCGTGCCGCTCAGGCTCCCGAGAGCAAGAGCAGCAGCTTGGATCAAGAGCGTAGCCGACGCAGCTGTGGGAGCGAGCGTCACACCCGACAGGGCGATCAGCGGTGCACGCATCAGCGGAGCGCGAGCCGAGCAGCGAGCGGCCTGTGCTGCTCAAGCTTCGAGAGTAAGAGCAGCAGCCTTGTTCGAAAGCGTAGCCGACGCAGCTGCGGCAGCGAGCGTCACACCCGACAGGGCGATCAGCGGTGCGCGAGCCGAGCAGCGAGCGGCATGTGTCGCTCAAGCTTCTGAGAGCGAGAGCAGCAGCTTTGATCGAGAGCGTTGCCGACGCAGCTGTGGCGGCGAGCGTCACACCCGACAAGGCGATCAGCGGTGCGCGAGCCGAGCAGCGAGCGGCCTGTGCCGCTTATGTGCCGCTTAGGCTCCTGAGAGCGAGAGCAGCAGCCTTGATCGAGAGCGTAGCCGACGCAGCTGCGGCGGCGAGCGTCACACCCGACAAGGCGATCAGCGGTGCGCACGCCGAGCAAAGAGCGGCCTGTGCCGTTCAAGCTTCCGAGAGCGAGAGCAGCAGCTTGGATCCGACAGGGCGATCAGCGGTGCGCACGCCGAGCATCGAGCGGCCCGTGCCGCTCAGGCTCCCGAGAGCAAGAGCAGCAGCTTGGATCAAGAGCGTAGCCGACGCAGCTGCGGCAGCGAGCGTCACACCGGACAGGGCGATCAGCGGTGCGCGAGCCGAGCAGCGAGCGGCCTGTGCCGCTCAAGCTTCCGAGAGCGAGAGCAGCAGCCGTGTTCAATAGCGTAGCTGATGCTGCTGCGGCGGCGAGCGTCACACCCGACAAGGCGATCAGCGGTGCACGCGCTGAGCGGCAAGCAGCCTGTGCCGTTCAAGCTTCTGAGAGCGAGAGCAGCAGCCAACGAGCGGCCTGTGCCGCTCAAGCTTCCGAGAGTGAGAGCAGCAGCTCGGACCCGACAGGGCGATCAGCGGTGCGCACGCCGAGCAGCGAGCGGCCCATGCCGCTCAGGCTCCCGAGAGCAAGAGCAGCAGCTTGGATCAAGAGCATAGCCGACGCAGCTGCGGCAGCGAGCGTCACACCCGACAGGGCGATCAGTGGTGCGCGAGCCGAGCAGCGAGCGGCCTGTGCCGCTCAAGCTTCCGAGAGCGAGAGCAGCAGCCGTGTTCAATTGATCGAGAGCGTTGCCGACGCAGCTGTGGCGGCGAGCGTCACACCTGACAAGGCGATCAGCGGTGCGCGCGCTGAGCAGCGAGCGGCCTGTGCCGCTTATGTGCCGCTCAGGCTCCCGAGAGAAAGAGCAGCAGCTTGGATCGAGAGCGTAGCCGACGCAGCTGTGGCGGCGAGCGTCGCACCCGACAGGGCGATCAGCGGTGCGCACGCCGAGCAACGAGCGGCCCGTGCCGCTCAGGCTCCCGAGAGCAAGAGCAGCAGCTTGGATCAAGAGCGTAGCCGACGCAGCTGCGGCAGCGAGCGTCACACCCGACAGGGCGATAAGCGGTGCGCGAGCCGAGCAGCGAGCGGCATGTGCCGCTCAAGCTTCTGAGAGCGAGAGCAGCAGCTTTGATCGAGAGCGTTGCCGACGCAGCTGTGGCGGCGAGCGTCCCACCCGACAAGGCGATCAGCGGTGCGCGCACCGAGCAGCGAGCGGCCTGTGCCGCTTATGTGCCGCTCAGGCTCCTGAGAGCGAGAGCAGCAGCTTGGATCGAGAGCGTAGCCGACGCAGCTGTGGCCGCGAGCGTCACACCCGACAGGGCGATCAGCGGTGCACACGCTGAGCAGCAAGCAGCCTGTGCCGTTCAAGCTTCTGAGAGCGAGAGCAGCAGCCTTGATCGAGAGCGTAGCCGACGCAGCTGTGGCGGCGAGCGTCACACCCGACAAGGCGATCAGCGGTGTGCGCACCGAGCAGCGAGCGGCCTGTGCCGCTTAAGTGCCGCTCAGGCTCCTGAGAGCAAGAGCAGCAGCTTGGATTGAGAGCGTAGCTGACGGAGCTGCGGCAGGGAGCGTCACACCCGACAGGGCGATCAGCGGTGCGCGAGTCGAGCAGCTAGCGACCTGTGCCGCTCCAGCTTCCGAGAGCGAGAGCAGCAGCCTTGATCAATAGCGTAGCCGACGCAGCTGCGGCAGCGAGCGTCACAACCGACAAGGCGATCAGCGTTGCGCGCGAAGAGCAGCGAGCAGCCTGTGCCGCTCAAGCTCCTAAAAGCGAGAGCAGCAGCTTGGGTCGAGAGCGTTGCTGACGCAGCTGCGGCGGCAAGCGTCACACCCGACAGGGCGATCAGCGGTTAGTCAGCGGTGCGCGAGCCGAGCAGCGAGCGGCCTGTGCCGCTCAAGCTTCCGAGAGCAAGAGCAGCAGCTTCGATAGAGAGCGTTGCTGACGCAGCTGCGGCGGCGAGCGTCACACCCGACAGGGTGATCAGCGCAGCGCGTGCTGCCTCTGAGAGCGAGAGCAGCAGGGGCTTGAACAGTAGGGTAATCGGAGACCACATACACGCATTAGCCTCAGAGAGGACATGCGTGCTGAGCAGTCGCACGTTGGCCTCTGCAAGGACACACGCCTTGCAGCTTGATCAAGAGCGTAGCCGACGCAGCTGCGGCAGCGAGCGTCACACCCGACAGGGCGATCAGCGGTGCACGCACCAAGCCGCGAGCGGCCAGTGCCGCTCAAGCTCCTGAGAGCAAGAGCAGCAGCTTGGATCGAGAGTGATGCTGACGCAGCTGCGGCGGCATGCGTCACACCCGACCGGGTGATCACGCCGAGCAACGAGCGGCCTGTGCCGCTCAAGCTTCCGAGAGCAGAAGCAGCAGCTTCGATCAAGAGCGTTGCCGACGCAGCTGCAGCAGCAAGCGTCACACCCGACAGGGCGATCAGCGGTGCGCGCGCCGAGCAACGAGTTGCCTGTGCCATTCAGGCTCCTGAGAGCAAGAGCAGCAGCTTGGATCGAGAGCTTTACCGACGCAGCTGTGGAGGCGAGCGTGACACCCGACAGGGCGATCAGCGGTGTGCGCACCGAGCAGCGAGCGGCCGCTGCCTCTCAAGCTCCCGAAAGAGAGCAAGAGCGAGCAGCAGCTTGGATCGAGAGCGTTGCGGGCGCAGCTGCGGCGGCGAGCGTCACACCCGACAGGGCGATCAGCGGTGCGCGCGCCGAGCAACTAGCGGCCTGTGCCACTTAAGCTTCCGAGAGCGATAGCAGCAGCTTCGATCGAGAGCGTTGCTGACGCAGCTGCGGCGGCGAGCGTCACACGTTGGCCTCTGCAAGGACACTCGCCTTGCAGCTTGATCAAAAGCGTAGCCGATGCAGCTGCGGCGGCGAGCGTCACACCCGACAGGGCGATCAGCGGTGCGCACGCCGAGCAACGAGCGGCCGGTGCCGCTCAAGCTTCCGAGAGCAAGAGCAGCAGCTTCGATCGAGAGCGTTGCCGACGCTGCTGCGGCGGCGAGCGTCACACCTGACAGGGCGATCAGCGGTGCGCGAGCCGAGCAGCGAGCGGCCTGAGCCATTCAAGCTCCTGAGCGAGAGCAGCAGCTTGGATCGAGAGCGCTACCGACGCAGCTGTGGAGGCGAGCGCCACACCTGACAGAGCGATGAACGGTGCGCGCACCGAGCAGCGAGCGGCCGCTGCCTCTCAAGCTCCCGAATGAGAGCAAGAGCACGCAGCAGCTTTGATCGAGAGCGTTGCTGACGCAGCTGCGGCGGCGAGCGTCACACCCGACAGGGCGATCAGCGGTGCGCACGCCGAGCAACGAGCGGCCTGTGCCACTCAAGCGCTCGAGAGCAAGAGCAGCAGCTCTATTCGAGAGCGATGCTGACGCGGCTGCGGCAGCGAGCGTCACACCCGACACAGGGCGATCAGCGGTGCGTGCGCCGAGCAACGAGCGGCCTGTGCCACTTAAGCTTCCGAGAGCGATAGCAGCAGCTTCGATCGAGAGCGTAGCCGACGCCGATGCGGCAGCGAGCGTCACACCCGACCGGGCAATCAACGTTGCGCGCGCCGAGCAGCGAGCGGCCTCCGCCGCTCAAGATTCCGAATGAGCGCAAGAGCAGCAGCTTTGATCGAGAGCGTAGCCGACGCCGATGCGGCAGTGAGCGTCACACCCGACAGGGCGATCAGCGGTGCACGCCTAACATGGAGTCGCCCGTGTCCATCAAGCTTCCGAGAGCGAGCGCTGCAGCCTAGATCGAGAGCCGAGCCGGCTGTCGCGCCGGTGACTTGAAAGCTTGGATGGTAGCGGTTCGCATCCAGAGCGTCGCACCACCCTCATGCACCACCCTATTGCGCGCCCGCGGACGGTGCTTGCAACAAGTGCCCTGCTGATCTCCGCCGCCACGTTCGCGTAGGCGGCCCCCATCTTGCCCGCTGCTCCAACCACTGCAATTCTGCAAGACCAAAGAGTGGCGCCCAGCGTCGTGTTGAAAGTTGAATGAATCAGCGGTCGCGAAGCTCAGCGGGGGAATCACCCCCTCGCAAGACCAGCGCGGCCGCCGGGGCTGCGCCCGCCGGAACGGCGACGATGTCCATCTGTAGACACGACAACAACAACACGCGATGGCGAACGAGGTGACTCGTCGCTCTTGCGAAGCGGACAAGGGGCGACGAACCGGTGCTCGCCCCTTCCGCATATGGATACGATATGGATGTGGAACACAATGCATGCATGCTCGGCCGGGCCGGTTGGCCGGCTCGCCTGCGGGGAGCCCTCGTTCACACCCACACTGAACACAACCACACCTGCGGTGAGTTTGATCATTGTGAATTTGGCTCTCGTGACGAAAGAGTGACGAAAGTCAAGTCATGAAGGGCAGGAGTCGCCTCTTCATGGATCCCCCTCCGTCATCTCCATCGACTCCCGTCCTCCCCAGCTGGCAGTCTACAGACTACACGGTACAGATGTGTGTACCGGTAACCGTGTCGATGGAGCGCGAATCCAATTCCATTCGGGCCGAATCGAATTCGAGGGGGTTTTGTTCGAACATTCTTCGCACGCACACGGACTACCAAAGCGCGGCTCTCATGAAAATTTTCAATCTACGGGACCCTACTGTAGCTCAAAAGTCCGCGTCCAGCGCAAAAACGCGCTGCGCGCCCTGCTCACCGTGATGATGATTTCCCGACATCACTCCGGCCTTTTGGTATTCGCCGACGCGGCGCTCGAAAAAGTTCGTCTTGCCCTGCATCGAGATCAGATTCATCCAGTCAAAGGGATTCGACGCGTGGTACAGCGGCGCGCAGCCTGCACGCACAGGGACAGAGAGATGTGAGTAAACAGTGCACGCAGGCATGGCAAAAGGAGAGGGCGTGGGCGAAGGGGTATTGCGAGCATCATCGAGCATCCTAATTTGGGAGCATCCTCGAGCACGCACCGAGCTCGCGCAGCAGCCGGTCGGCTACGAACTCAATGTACTGCCCCATCAAGCGCGCGTTCATCCCGATCAGGTCGACGGGTAGCGCGTCGCAGATGAAGTTGCGCTCGATGTCGACTGCTTCCCGGACGATCGCGTGCACCGTGTCTTGCGGCAGCGGATGCTCGAGCATGGAGTAGAGGAGGCACGCAAAGTCGCAGTGCAGACCCTCGTCGCGCGAGATGAGCTCGTTCGAGAACGTGAGCCCCGGCATGAGGCCGCGCTTCTTGAGCCAGAAGAGCGCGCAGAACGAGCCACTGAAGAAGATGCCCTCGACGCATGCAAACCCCACGAGGCGCTGCGCAAAGGACGCGTTCGAGCGGATCCATTTGAGCGCCCAGGCCGCCTTGGCCTGCACCGCGGGCACCTCGTTGATCGCCTGGAAGAGCCTCTGCCGCTCGGCATCGTCGCTCACGTACGTGTCGATGAGCAGGCTGTACGTCTCCGAGTGGATGTTCTCCATCGCGATCTGGAAGCCGTAGAAGCAGCGCGCCTCGGGCAGCTGCACGTCGGCGCAGAAGCGTTCGGCGAGATTCTCGACAACGATGCCGTCCGACGCCGCGAAGAAGGCGAGCACGTGCGTGATGAAGTGTCGCTCGCCCTTGGTAAGTCGATTCCAGTCGTGCAGGTCCGGCCCAAGGTCAATCTCCGAGGTTGTCCAAAAGGAGGCCACGTGCTTCTTATACATTTCCCACAGCTTGCCGTACTGGATCGGGAAGAGCACGAAACGCGCGTCGCCCACGCGACACATGGGCTCCACGAACGGCACTGCCGGCTGCACATCACCTGCAGGCGGGGCGATACTGGCGGCAGCGGCGGATCCACCGCGGAGACTGTGGAGGGCTGAGCGGTCGCCGATCTCGCCACGGACGACGAGCGGGCCGATGCAGCTGACGGATGCGCTGAAGACGGCCACGAGCACGGCCACCAAGCGGTGGGACGTGACTGTCATCAAAAGATCCCGAGAAGATTCGCAAATGTGAATAGAACATTGGCATGTGAATAGTGACTAGAGACCTTTCGAATCCGACTTTAGCACCTTGATACCTAAAACACCTGACTTACCTCTCTAAATGATGCCGGAACGGTGCAATGCTGCAACGTATGCAGCTGCTCCCACGCCTGCGGATGACGTCGATGAGTCGCAACCTGGTCGTTGCCAGCGTTCGTCGTCTGGCTGCCTCTGCTTGAGCTCCACACGGTGCGCCAGATTCGGGAAAAGTTCACCCGCGAGCCCATCCATCCGAGGAACCCGCCGTCCGTCGACGGTGACGGACAACACGTCAGCCAGCCCTAGGGCCTCACCCAGCTTCTCGTTGTAAGATCGCAAAAACGGTGTGACGAGCGCGGTCGAAAGAGGGCGGCGAAGGAGCTTCTCATCGAGGGTGATCCGCACCACGACCGCATTCATTTTCACCGTCACGGTGCACGTGCGTGGTGGGGTCGCGCTAGGCTCCGTTGCAGGGGCGGGGGCTGCGGATCGTCGCGAAGTGCTCGATGGGCTCGATAGGCTCACTGAAGGGTTGCTTTTGGGACCACTCCTGGAACGAGCGCTCGTCGACGAGCAACGAGCGCTTCCATGGAGCGCCTCCTGACCGACCCGGGAAGCGCTCGTTCGGGAGCTTAGCCGGCCGCTCAAGCACTCGCTGGCGACGCTGAATTGCCACATGGTGTCCCGATCGATTGGTGGCGGAAGGTGGATCGGCGGTGGTAGAAATCGTGACTGCACGGCAAGCTTCTCGTGGGTTATGACATCCTTCGGCGTCGGAAAGCTTCTAAGCCCCCCCTTGACGCCCAGCGACACGTTTTTGACGGTGGCGCTTCCGTCCCCCCTTGACAGTGGCGCTTCCGAAGCCGGTGGCTGTGCCTCCTCATCTTCGACCAGAGATATGTACTCCACATTTGGCGGCGCGATGCACGCGCAAAGCAAGTCGTACCCTAGGAAGATAGTCAGCGCAACGAAGCTGCCGAAGACAGCGTTCCACAGCCAGCGCATGTGATCGGGGGCGCTCGCTTCGGCATCCAGCAGGCGCGCGTTGAGCTCGACCGCCCCACTACCAGCCTCGTGCACGTATTCTATCAGAGAATGCATCGCGGCTTGCGCCAGTTTGACGCTGCTAGCATCGATGTCAGCAACAGCGCCACTGGTACTTGCGCCGTTGGGAAGGTCGCCCGATTGTGATATGTTGTTCACCGGCGGAGCGACCAGTGCTGCCAATCCGAGTGCCAGAGCAGCAAACAAAGCCACGAATAAGAACACCAGGCGACTCAAGAACCGATTAAAGTCCTGGGGCTGAGGAACGGCCAGCGCAAAGGTCGCCACACAGAAGCCGGAGAGTGCGACTGCGGTGCTAAAGATTGCCCCAAAACCAGGGTGCAGCGGCGCAATCATCATCCACACCACCATCATCACGCACACGAGTCCACTGTAGCAAAACAGTGTGGCGCGCAAAGATCGCTGCACCTGCTTCTCGAAATCTGGCCCCTGGCTGTCGACGTACTTGAGCTCGCTGATGCGCTGGTACTCCTCCTGAGCAAATTCAAGCTCAGAGCTGTCAAAACGCTCCAGCTCGCCCGGGCAGAGGCTCCTTCGCACGGCCCGCGACATTGCCATAGATGTGGCAACCAGTGCAGCAGCCGGCACCGCTAAGTTGACAGCCATCTGTTGCAACTGGTCCTTATGCAAGTTTGTTGTCTCCTCGTTTACTTCAAACCTGGGCACGTCTTGCTCGTTGGCGCAATCAACTTTATCACCTACCTCGCGTTGGTACTGTTCCTGTCGGTCCTCATAATTGGTGCTGTTGCCGACGATCCTCCCCGGCGGCAACCAACGCTCGATATCCATAAACAATCCCTCCAAACCACCGTGCCTTGGAGAGCAGGGGTTCGGCAAGAACAAGGTCGTTGCAAAGTTCAGCGCTAGATTGGTCATCGCCGTGCCACCGACGGCCATGTGGTCGACAATCAGAACGAGCTCAACAATGACCACCAACGCCTTTAAGGGCGAGAGCCGGATGGCGCTGCCGGTTGAACGCAGCTTTGCTTGCACCGACTCCACGTATGGCGTGAGGCATTTGGGTGTTGCAGGGCCAGCCGAGAACGCTTTGGAAGACGCAGGTTCGGAAGTGACAGTCAGAATGGTGGACACTTTGTCCTCTACCACTGCCATGAACTGCTTCTTCATGCCCCGCACCGTGTGCTGGATCCCCCCGTCCAAGACCTTCATACGCTGCTGCAGCTTCGCCGGAATCATCTCATCGAGCTTCAAGACAGTGACCATCACAAGCAGCGAGTCACCCAGCTTGACCATTGCACAAATCAGAACGATCAACCATAAGTAGATCGATGGGTTGAGACCTAAATAGTCATTGACCGTCAGCTCTGCGACATGTAGATCCTCTATCATGATCTCGACAAGGCCGAGGTGTGCCGCTCCTGCTGCTGGCTCGCCGAGATCATCGTAGGCGGCAGCCCCATGGGCACCTTTGCTGGACACAGAAGGACTGGCGGTCGCATAGTGGCCTGCAATCTCGCCGTCTTGTCTCCATGGCGCTAGATACCATAGAGCAATCAGCTCGGGAAGGGCGGCAAGAAGCACACCTAGCTGGACAGCAGTTGGCCCCACGTTCTGCACGACCAAGTGCGTAACACCTATGAGCGGATTGACGCAGAGAAGCAGGGCTTGCTCTAATCTGGCGAGTCCCATCCCACAGGCCTTGCCGCAGTCGGCTGTAACCTCCGCTCTCTCCAGTGGTGGCGGCGCAGCTCTCGAGGCCAACTGAGGCTCATCCCAGGTGGTATCACCGGTCGAAGGGTTCCACCAGTAATAATCCCCTGGTGAGAACGGGTCCTCAACGCGCTCCCAGCTCTGGTCCATACCTGCCACCTGACCAGGGTTAAGGTTGTTCTCGGTCGGCGCGAGCCCTTTGGCGTCGGTTGTTTCGGCGGTCCCCGTCAGCACATGCACTGCTTCCACTGCTGAGCCGTCGTTGAGGCGACTGTGGAGAGTGAACATGTCGGCTCCCGGCAGGGCAACCAGTTGAAAATACGTGTCTCCTGCCTTGATGAAGCTCTTCTCTTGCAGGCCGGATACCTCAAACATATCGAGCTGGGCTCCCGTGAAGTCCACGACCGTATCGTCGGCCAGAACTCCCCTGCTCTTTGCTTCCTTCATTTGATTCAAGACCTTAGTCTGAATGGCTGCCGCGAAGTTGCCGTTGACAACCTCGAGCTTATCAACATCTCTCTTATTCGCGGAGAGGCCTGCGAACAAAGGCCTTACAGGTCCAATCGGCTTCCACTTGACCAGCTCGGGAGGGATCATAGACGCCCAAACAGCAAGTGTGGACAAGACGGCCGCAGCGACCACCGAGATCGCGTGCATCTTCGCGAGCGCCGCGACCTGCCCCACCGTGATCCCGACGATCAGTGCAACTGTTGTGCTAACGAGCACCCCTCCCGGGTCGTCTACCCTTTTTGCTTCTTTTGTCATTTGGAGGCGCCGGCCGGACGTTGCAAGCCGCGAAGGAAGAACTCCAAGGAAGAAACCCACAACGGCGGCCACGGCAAGAAGCATGCCGCCCACCAAGAAGGCGATGAGCCCATGATGAGTAGGCGGCGGCGCTGGCAGGATTGCGGGCGGGGCATGAGGAGGTCGAACTGGTGGAGCGCTTGGTGGTGGAGGGCTTGGTGGTGGAGGTAGGCTTGGTGGTGGAGGTAGGCTTGGTGGTGGAGGTAGGCTTGGTGGTGGAGGTAGGCTTGGTGGTGGTGGTGCAGCTGGTGGTGGTGGTGCAGGGGCCGGTCGCGGAGGCCTTTGCAGCGGAAGTGGCGACGGTGGGGCCGGTCGCGGAGGCGGGGGGAGCGGAAGTGGCGACGGTGGGGGCGGGGGCGATGGCTCGCGCGATGGTGGTCGAGGCGGTGGTGGCGGCCAACCGCCGCCTTCACCCCCACCGCCCCAGCCCTCCCCGCCGCCCCCATCGCCACCGCCCTGGCTACCGCCGCCCTGGCGCCCCCCCCCCTCGCCACCGCCCAGGCCGCCGCCGCGCCCCTCACCGTCCCCCTTGCCACCGCCCTGGCCGCCGCCGCCCTGGCCGCCGCCCCCCCCGCCGCCACTCTCGCCACCGACCTGGCCGACGCCATCCTGGCCGCCGCCCCCCTCGCCACCGCCCTGGCCGCCGCCGCCCTGGCCGCCGCTCTGGCCGCCGCCCCCCTCGCCACCGCCCTGGCCGCCGCCGCCCTGGCCGCCGCCGCCCTGGCCGCCGCCGCCTTGGCCGCTCCCCTCGCCACTGGCATGACCGCCGCCGCCCTCTCCGCCTCCCCCCTCTCCACCAACGCCGCTGCCGCCCGCGCCGACCGACGGCTTCTGCCCACCACCTCCCTCTCCGCCCCCCCCCTCGCCGGCGGAGAGGGGGAAGGCGGCAGCGGCGGCGGCGACGGGCGCGGCGGCGGCGGGGCCGGCGGAGGCGGCGATGGCGGAGGCGGCGGCGATGGCGGAGGGGGCGAAGGAGGTGGCGGAGGTGGCGACAAAGGGTAGCGGTGACGGCAGAGGGCTCGGGGGTGGTACTCGCGCGGTCTTGCCGGGAGCGACGGGCGGCCACAGCGGTGAGGGCAGTGGTGGGAGTGGCGGTGCAGGTGGCAACGCAACGGGAGACCCTCGGGTTGCGTAAGTCAGCAAAGCCAGCAAAGCCAGCAAGCACATGGCGTAAGAGAGGCAACAAAGTGCAAGTGAAGCATATTCCAAAAGGTCTAAATTGTCTGCTGGTGGCGATGCCGGTCTCACAGCAATTGGGACGCCGATCGTTTCGGTACGTGTGAGCTGCCGAGGCGTGTTGACGTGTTGGCGTGTTGGCGGAGGAATCTCCACCTTCGGCACATCAAGAGCCTCGGCAGGACACCACTCGAAAGTTACGTGCAGCCGAGCAGGAGTCGACTGCTTATCTATCAAGATGACCTCAAGGTCAACGGGCTCTTCGGCTGCGAGCGGAGCGCGATGCTGCTGCAGCTCCACAGTCGCGCGGCCGATCAGGTCGTCGATGCCGAGCGGGTCGGTCAGCGTCGGCGGATCCCAATCATAGACCGCAAACGCGGCATTCTGCTCGAGCGCCGCGTCGAGGCTCTCAAAGGCAAAGCGCATCGCCCAGTCGAAGCGTGGATTGAGCGTCCTCTTGACAGTGCCTGTCTTCTCTGAGCGACTCCCGAGGGTGACTTTGACGTATGGATCGGACGTGCCACTCCTGTCCCCGGCCATGAGGCCCGTCGCGTGTCTCACGTGGACCACGACCGTCCCTGGCTGCGGCGTAGTATCTAGTGTCCACTTGAGATGAATGTACAGCCGAGCAGGAGTCGACTGCCCATCTTTCAAGATGACCTCAAGGTCAACGGGCCCACCGGCCGCCAGCGCAGTGCGATGCTGCAGCAGGTTCACAGTCGCGCGGCCGATCAGGTCGTCGATGCCGAGCGGGTCGGTCAGCGTCGGCGGATCCCAATCATAGACCGCAAACGCGGCATTCTGCTCGAGCGCCGCGTCGAGACTCTCAAAGGCAAAGCGCATCGCCCAGTCGAAGCGTGGATTGAGCGTCCTCTTGACAGTGCCTGTCTTCTCTGAGCGACTTCCGAGGGTGACTTTGACGTATGGATCGGACGTGCCACTCCTGTCCCCGGCCATGAGGCCCGTTGCGTGGGACACGTGCAGCGAGATCTTGCCCGGCTGCTTCGGTTGAGGTGCAGGGATACCAGCGGAGGCTCGAGCAGGTGCAGCTTCAGGGGCAAGAGCAGCAGCAGGAGCAGCGGCCGGAGCAAACGCCGTACATGTACTCCGAGAAAGCGAATAAAATTTAGATCGCACAGCCTCGAAGCTTTCTCTCGGCGGTGACAGCAGCGTTGGCTGAGAAGGAGTATCGGACGACGTGGTATCCGGCGTCCACTGGAGTCCGATGTATAATCGAGCAGGAGTCGACTGCCCATCATTCAACACAAGCTCAAGGTCGACCAAATTACCGGCCGCGAGCAGAGCGCGATGCTGCAGCAGGTTCACAGTCGCGCGGCCGATCAGGTCGTCGATGCCGAGCGGGTCGGTCAGCGTCGGCGGATCCCAATCATAGACCGCAAACGCGGCATTCTGCTCGAGCGCCGCGTCGAGGCTCTCAAAGGCAAAGTACATCTCCCGGTCGAAGCGTGGATTGAGCGTCCTCTTGACAGTGCCTGTCTTCTGCGTGCGTTTTCCGAGGGTGACTTTGACGTATGGATCGGACGTGCCACTCCTGTCCCCGGCCATGAGGCCCGTCGCGTGTCTCACGTGGACCACGACCGTCCCAGGGACACCAGTAATGATGCCGATACTGGTTTGCACAATCTTCGCTGCTTCTCTCGACCCATCGGCACGGGCGGGCGCCTCGGTGTTGTCGCCAGCCACCCGTCCCGTCTCCGAGATGACCGCGGGTTTCAACCGTCCCGTTGCCTGCCACTCCTGCGCCGTGCTGGCGACCTCATCGGCGAACGCCTCGGCGCCGCCGACACGGTACACGCTTCTCTCAAAGTCCGAGAGCAGTGTGGCTGAGGTTGAGGGCAACGCGTGGGCCAACGTATCCCGTTGACGAGCGGATTGTACAGGGTCAACGTGGTCAGCTCCATCGGAGAGCCAGCGCGCGACCATAAGTGTGGCATCTGAGACTCCCGCGGCTGATCCGAGCGACGCGCTGGCCTTGGCCTGGTTGCGGTGGGCAGTCCACATCTTCGAAGCCTCAAATTGTTCACTTTGGCCGAACCGCGTCGTGCCGGGCGGCGGCTTGAGTCGATACCGGAAGCAATCCCGGCTCCCCCCGGTTTCTTTTTACCGGAAGCAATAAAGGGTGCCAGTGTTTGTGCGCGATCATCTTAGATGCGATACAATTCTTCCAAAAAAGGTGGAAAGCTGGAAACTGAGTCCAAACTGTTTCGTACATGTACATGTATGTACAAATCAGTACGCCGGTACGGTGTATCCTCTTTCGCCTCCTCGTTTGGCCGCAGTCGCCTCTTTCGCCCCGGTGGTTTGCCTGCGCTTCTTTGGTGTGTCCGTGAGACCCCTGCGTGAGACCGTGAGCAAATATGTCTGTGAGTGCTGAGTCGGACCGGTGCCGATCTTCATCGTCCGTGTAGAACCGTGTGAGAGTGTCCCGGCTCCCCCGGTTCCGGTTCAGAACGGTTCAGGTCTCATAACACCTAAGTCCCTGACCTAAGTGTCTCCTAGTGAACCTTCTCCTGTGAATAGAGGATGGCTGTGCAGTTGTGGCTGTGATAAGGGGGTCCAGGGGTCCCCGAGCTACATGTAGTGGTAACCGCATCCATACATATGTATGTACTTGTACGCCGGTCCGGTGTCTTCATGGGTTTCGAACTTGTATACAGTAAACCATTGGCTGTGAATATTCTGAACCGTGTCTGTGAGTGCGGTACGCGTTGTAGCACGTCGCGAGCATGAGAATGAAGCGACTGTGACGTGTGCGAGGTATTGCCCTCGACGTATTTGAGTTTGCGCTGCACGTGTGTTGTGAATGAATCTTCGCGATGCCCATGAAGTGCTGCCTTCTTGCTGTGCTTCTTCTGCTCGCGACAACCAAGTCCTCGAGCACTCCGGGCATCATTGGCCGCGCATTCCAACGCCTATCCCCCAACGCCGAGGATGCCAACCTCCGCGAACCCGACCATGACACACATCAGCAAGCAAAAAGCCAGCCACCGCGGTGTGAGCACATCTACAAGGTGCACGTGCCCTTGGCGCATCTGCCCATCACAGAAATCCTCTGCCTCATCATCCTATTGGAGCTCGCCATCGTCAGCTCAAAAATCTCGGCAGCGACCCCCTCACTCGAGGCACTCTTCGTTGAGTGTACTAAGGAGCATATGGGTGAGCACGGCCGACGCGACTTGGCTCCGGCGCAGGCGTCGCGAACGAGCCCGCGCGCTCGTAACCGCACAGAGGGCGCGGTGCCTCTGGTGGAGCGTGTGCTGCGCACAAATGCGGCCACCTTTTCGGGCGCGCTGCTGGGCGAGGACGACGTCGACTTGGCCGAGTTCATGCGCGGATGTCGCGAGTTCCGTGACACGATTCTCGCCAAGATGGGCTCGTTCACCACACCAGCGGCGAAGCAGGTGAGCGACAACCTCGCCAAGATCGAGACCATCTATGCGCTGCAGCCCGAGCGCTTCCGCTCGATGCGCGCCATTCTCGAGGAGGAGGTCACTTCGCAGATGCACTCACGCATGCGGGCGAGCGGGCTCGCAGACCCATCCGCCGCGATGGGTCTCCTGTGGGCGCGCCGTGGGCTCCAATATTGGATAGTGCTCTTCCGGCCTCTGCTGGACGGCACAGGTGGCCCGCCCGGCTACCACGAGGCCATGGCCGCGTACGAGCAGACTATTGGTCCGTATAACGGCTGGGTGATGAGAAACATGGTGTCGATGACGGCGCGCGTGACGCCCGCTGGGCATGGGCTCATGGGCCTCGCGCCGAGCAATGAGGAGCTTCTGGAAGACATGCGCAAGTGGACGGAGGCCGTGGGTTCAGTGCTCGCGCGCGGCCGGCGGCTGCACGAAGTGCTCGATTTGGAGGATCAGACGAAGACCCTTTGAGCCATCTCTTCTGTAGCAAGAGCGGCTAGCCCGGGCCACAGACTTATCGATATCGTGTTATCGACATCCGACTTAGGTCTTAGCTTCCGGTTCCGCGTTCGAGGTGCTCGATAAAAATATGGAGCCGCGTCAGACGATATCAACATCATAACGTGTGATTTCTAATAGCACAGTTCCAGCATCGAGCATGATGCTCGGTGCGACACAGTACCGGTATCTGACTCCACCGCACCAAACCGATCGCAGGGACGCACGCGTCGACTCGACTATCGTATCACTTCGGTTTCATCACGCTTCACGGTCGCCGCCGGGCTCCTCTGGTGGCTAGGCACTCGGGCAAGACCAGGCGCCCATCTCTCAAGAACGCAACGAGACGCCACCATGCACATGTACGCCGCAAGGCGGGCTGGCCGCGAGCGCCTCATCGAACGCCGTCTCGAGCGCCTCCTCGGCCGCCAACTCCGCGGCGAGAGGGTCATACTGACCGTCATACTCATCTGTGTCGGCCGACTCGGTGTCGCCCTCGTTGGCCGTCGCGCGCCGTCGTGGGCTTCCCAGAAGCGCCGCAGCCGCGAAGCTTGCGCTGAGCGCTCGGCGCGCCGTCGACGGGCTAATCACACTCACAGGCGGCAGCGCCGGCGGCGCGGGCGCGGCAAGGACAACGCGTGGCGAGCAGAGCGACGGCGGCGGATTCGGGGCGGCCGCTGAGATTCCGACCGAGATTCGGACGCCCGCCGGGAGGCCGCCAGGCGGTGGCGCGGGCGGTGGCGCGGGCGGTGGCGCGGGCGGTGGCGCGGGCGTCGTCGCGGGCGAAGCAGCACCCGCTGCCTCGACGTATCCGCAAGCTGGCGACCATCCTACGGGTAGTATGACCGGCGCCGGGGCGTACACGGTCGTGCACGGCGACTCGCGAGCGGCCGCCGGTACCACATATGGTCGCACCGCGCCTGCAGCCGCGCCCACAGCCACGCCTGGACCTGGCGAGATCGTGCAGCTCGCCGGCGAGATCGTGCAGCTCGCGGTTAGCAGCGGAGCTCGTGTGCTGTATGACGAAACTGATGACGTGGCGGCGGGGGCAGCGCCACCGCACAGGCAGCAGCGCGAGCACCCGCAGGCGCGCAGCCACAGCTGGTACAGCCGGCGCCGGTAGGCTGGGCTGGTCCAAACAAAGATCACCGCGGTGGCGATGCCTTGTGCAGGGTTGGTGAAGGCCAGCAAGCCCTTGAGCGCCGTGCTGAGCGCCGAGTGGCGCAGAAAGAGGCCGCTCGCGTGTGGGCCAATGGACCACTCAACGCACCGGTAGATGGTCTCGGGCAGACGGCAGAGCACGAAGATGAGGGGTATCGCCAGCATCCTGCGCCGGAGCTGGCGCAGATTGCGCTGTTGCTTCGTCTCATCGCTCGCATTGACGTGGGCGCGCAGCTGCATGAGTGAGACGAGAGAGCACGCGGTGACCACGGACATCGAGAGCCAGAGCGGGCCGTAGATGGAGACGAGTCGCCATCCGAACTCGTCTCGATCCACGAAGCCGCCGTTCGCGTCCTCGGACAAAAGGTTGTAGCTGAGGGGCACGCGCTCCTCAATGAGCAAGACGAGCACCACGGTCGGGTAGCCAAAAGAGAGAAAGCAGAAGAGCATGGTCACGAGCGGCGTCGCCCGTTGCTGTCGCGGCGCCCGGCGCATGTGCCGCGTGAGGAAGAAGGTCACGTACGCTGAGACGCACGCCGACCAGATGAATGAGGAGCACGCCGACCAGATTCCAATGAAGGCAAAGACCTTGCACCCCAGCGTGCCTTCGTGGCTTCGATCGTGGAAAATGCCCGCGCCGTCCAAAGTGTAGTATAGTCCCTGCAAAAAGTCCGCCAACGAAAGGAATAGTACGTACAGCCGCCAGGCCGAGCGCAGCTCTGGGAAGGCGAAGAAGCAGAGAGCGACGATGCACGCCGACCACATGCACGCGCTCCCGGTGATCATCGCAATCCACTGGGTGTAACTGAACACGTCGAATTGGAACGCCATGGTCCCGAGGCCGCCTGATTCTCAGGTGTCGAGACGACAACTTGCCAGCACGCCACGCCGGCCCCGGAGACAAGACGGTAGACAGCGAACACAGCGCGCCACCGGTTAATCTAGCGGCCGTGAACCACAGTGTGAAGAGACAGTCGGCGGAGCCTTCCCACAATCGTTTCCCCCCCCCAGCACACCCCGTCAGTGGGGACACGTCCTTACACGACATGATTTCTTGTTTATGTTCAACAAAAGTCTAGAAAAGTTCACATATGATATCACAACTCTTCCGAGGTCTCTTCAAGTCTTCATGATTATGTATTCGGGTCCAGTATTCGCCGGACAACGTGGTAGCGCATTAGGCACCGTCCGCTCTCGTCCGCTCTTCTCACTGCCGCCTGAGATTCGTTCATAACTTACGGTTTAGGGCGCGAGCCGACGCACAAGGGAAGGCTTAAGGGAAAGCTCGATGGCTCGGGCTGCTCGAGCTCGTCTGCACTCTTGAGCTTGCCCTGAAAGATGAGGCCGAGCTTGTGCAGCCCTGCCGCGCGCGCTCGGCGCGTGTCCTTATCGATTGACGAATCGAACAGGCACAGCTTCGCGGCCGTTCCGACCGTGGACTCGATGTCGAGGGCCATGATGTTGAACATGTTGTTCTCGAGCTCGTCGCGGTGCGCCGCATCCGCGCTCTCCTGCACCCCATTCTTCTCCTTGGCCAGCGCGTGGATCGAGACAGCCATTCGCGAGGCCGTCTGCAGCTGGTGCAATGCCTCCGATCCGCCACCGAAGCCGAGTTGGTTGAAGCGTCCCTTGATGCCGAGGATGGCGTCGGCGTTGAGCTCCCACATGACGCCGATGGACGTGCACATCTGAGGCCCCATGTTCGTCTTGAACAACTCTTCGAACACCCCGATCTGCTCCCTGACGAACCCCTCCTTGTCCGCGAGCCACCCGTCGAGGCGTAGCGCGAGCTTCTTGGCGAGGTTGCGTTCTCGCTGAGTCTGCAGCCGACTGAGCTCGGCCGCCTGCGCCTCTTTGGTGCTAAAGGTGAGGTCCTGCGTCAGCCGCATCTGCATCACGGTCATCAAATCGCCCACGTAGTCCTCAAACTTGTCCTCGCCGAACATCATCGCGAACACGCGCCCGGGGTCGCCCTTGTGTTCGTCCTTGACGCCGTCCATACCCTGCTCGTCGTAGCGCCTGCGCTTGACCGGGTCCGAGAGTACCGCGTATGCTTCGCCGATCTTCTGGAACTTGACCACGTCGCCACCCTTATCCGGGTGCTCCTGCCTCGCCAGCACGTAGTACCGGCGCTTGAGTTCGCTCGCAGTCGCAATCGGCTCGGAGCCGAGCAGGTCGTAGTACGCCCGGTCCTTGACCTGGGCTTTGGGCGCATACTCGGTCTCCTTGACGGCCTCGTCAAGCACCTTGGTCTGCGAGCGCGCGTCCCAGTCGCGAGTGCCCATTTGGATCGCCTCGACCTGCGACAGGTCAATTGTTTCCTTACCGTGCAGGTCATTGTCCGTCGCAAAGGCCGCGACGACGCCGGGCGTGTCCCAGATGCCCTTGGCCATGAGCCCCAAGCCCACGGCCGTGCCGCCGACCACCCCAACTGTCAGGCTCAGGACGCCCGCGAGCAAGCCCCCTATGGTGCCGACAGTGGCACCGAGGATGCCGCCCTTCTCCGCGCCTTGCACCAAGCCGGAGACCGGGCTGACGACGAGCCCGGCCACGCCGGTTCCAACCCCCGCGCCGATGACGGCTACACCCAAGGCCGTGCCGGTGATGAAGTTCGAGGACATGGTTAGAAGACCCCAGGCCGCCGTGTCGCTGCCCTTGACACCCTCGCCGCCCTCGAAGGGCTGTTTTGCTTTTTCCGTGTTGCCAAAAATAGAAAAAAACTTCAATGCGCACCTCATCTGATCTCACGCCTTGCCGATATTTTTTTCAAGCTTTCCTGCACGAAACGAACTGAAACCCTGCTGTATCTTTTACATCGACGCTCGGAATGTCGGAATTGCCAAAAAGGGCGAACCCCCCGTCGGAGCCGGTGTACGTGCTTGTTGTTCGAACCCTCGGCGGAGGGTTGAAAGGGGTCTCGTACTTTTTATGTGGCTTCGCGAAACTTGTTCACGGGGCGGCGTCACGAGTTTCGGCCCCGCGGAGGCGATGAGCCGTGAGGCCGAGCGCGAGGAGGTCGACCATCCGGAATGGTAGAGACAGCCGCGCCAATCGACGAGGTTGTGGCTGTCAGTGTCGCCATGTTGACCGACCTGCGCGACAAGGAGCTCGGCCTGCTCGAGCTCATTCTGGCGCACCTGCCGCCCCCAACCCTTGTTGAGATCGCCGCAACATGCGCGTTCCTCCGCACCTGCGCGCTCTCCTCTGCCGACCAGCGCGTCCGCGCACTCATCACCTCAGATCGACGGGTCTCGCGATGGCGGCGCTCCGGCTACGAGGGTCGCTTTGCCATCTTTCGCGAGCTACATCACATTGAGGGGGCCGCCCAGTACGCCCACCGTGTCGCTGGCCGCTTCCGGCTCGGAACCTTTGCTGCACTCGACATCTCGCCCTCGGGCGAGTTCGTCAACTACAGCTGCGGCGACCCTGAGGATGGCTACTGCTTCCGAGGTATCATGACAGTCGCGGGCGTGATTCCGCGCGGGCGCCGCAACGAACCGCTGTATTTGCTCGATCGCTGGTACGTGGCCGCCTGGCGCAAGGGCGAGCTGCAGACGGCCGAGAGCCTTTCCTTCGTCGGGCCGGGGTACCAGTGCTACTCGGTGAGCACGTCGGAGGAGCGCGAGATCAAGGGCCGCGGCGGCGGCGGACGGAGCAGCAAGCTCGTGTTGTACGAGAACGAGCCCGGCCCAGATGCAGCGAAATCGTGGAAGGTGCCGCGCGAGATGCCCGTGTTCCGCGGCTCGAGCTCGTATGATGAGCGCCCCGACCTCGACCCCGACGGTGACCCTGACGGCGACGGGCTGGTTGCGGATGAGGTGCGCAGTGTGCTGCGCCTCTCGTTCCAGGACGGCGTGCTGCCGCTGCGCAAGGTAGCCGAGCGCGAACTTGCGTGGCCCGAGGGTGGCCTCGTGCCACTAACCGACACGCGGCTCGTTCCCGTTGGAGGCGATCTGTCTCTGTCGTGGGTGCAACCGTCACAGCCACCGGACTCGCAGCTGCTCAGGGTGCATCACTTTTCGCCGCACATTGCGGACCTTCGGGTGGCTTTGAGCTGATTGTGTTTGTGATCTAAGATGCACGTTACTGTAACATAAGTAGCTTGGCCGATTGGGCGATGCCGATTGGCCGATTGGGCGCCGGAAGTACCGTAAGTACCGTAAATGGCCGATGGGCCGATATGGGCGCCGTAATATACCGTAATATAGGCCGATGGCAGATCCGAGGATTGGGCGGGCCGCGCCCCCGGGGCGGGCGGGCGGGGCTGCGGGGCGGCTTCGGCTTCGGGCGGGTATCGGCCGCGCTACCTTGCCGGGCGCCGTGGCGATCGACGTCGCACCTGCGGGTACCCCTGCGCTGGGTGTACGCGTGTACGGTCGACCGTGCGCGGCGCGTACACGCGCGTAGATGTCGCACGCTTACTGCGTTAGATCGCAGTGAAGATCGCAGATCCGCACTGTCGATCCGCGCACTGCGGTCTGCGCACAGCCACGAGGAGTCAGGACACGCCGCGCCGCAGACCGCGGTCGAAGCCGTAACCGAACACGCTCCGCCTCCCCCGGCTCGACGCCCCCACATACACAGAGACCGCCACACGGTGCACATACGCGACACGCGGCTCTGCCGTCATGAGCCGGGATACAGGGTGCCCCGACAAAGTCGCCGAGCTCAGTACAGGAGCGGTGGCCCCGCGGGCACACGATCCAAATTAGGGACCAAACTCACGATCCAAATTAGGGTCCAAACTCACGCTCAAATCCGCGCTGACGCTGTCCATCAAGGCACGCTGCGTACGCGAGTTGCCCGTGCCCATAAAAGTGGCGACGCATTCCGGCTGTGGCCTGTGTGATGGGCTCGTCGCCGGCAATCTAATACCACAGACGAGTCTCCTGCTGATACCGCTTGAAGCTCAGAAGGGGATCATAGAGCTCTTCCGACTGCATCTGCTGTCCAGCGTTCGCGCCGGAACGCTCGCCGGCAGGCACTATCTGCGGCAGCGCGTCGAGCCTCACGAACTCGCCCGCGCCCTTGGCGCACGTCGACACGAATGCATCGAGCTCGATCTGCGTGTCGCTGTCGGTGCCCGAGATGACGCCCTTGAACGCACGCGCTTCACCTCCAAGGCCGTTGGCATCGTCGGTGCTTCGCAGCGCGAGAAGGACAGGCCTGCTCGTCTCGGGCAGCTGAGCGGTGAACGACGCCGTGTGCGTCTTGCGGTTGAGCGTCGCCACCCCGAGCTCGCGGTGGGACTTCCCCACTGCCGCAAGGACGGCCTTCTTGGCTGAGGTGCTCGCCACACCGCTCGTGAGCAGCACCAGGCACACGGTTCGGCTCAGGCAGTGGCGGCGCAGGTCGAGCGTGCTGTTCAGAATGGGCACGGCCGGGCTTGCCCAACGGCTCAGGTGGCGAACGAGCGACTGCGTCGTCGTGTGACGAGCTACGACCTGCGGTGCACTCATGCCGTGCCCAGCCTGCAGCAGCAGTGGCGCCCTTTGGGGCGCAGGCAGGTTAAAGTGCTCTAGCAGTCTGGGCGCGCAATCGAGGCTGATCAAACGGACCGAGTCCGGTAGAAGTTGCTCCGCTGCCGCTTCGCGCATCAGGTTGCGGCCCGACACTCGTGGCGTCGTGCACTCGATGAGGACGGGTGTCGCTCCAAACAACGCGGCGCGAACTGCAGCAGCGTCAGAGATTTGAATCGCCTCGATCGGCTGCGACGGCTTGCCGCCACCGCTCGCTTGGAAGGAAAACAAGCAGACGATGAGTAGGCAGATGCCACCAACCACGCCCAAGCCAGCAAACAGCTCACGGTCAGCTCGCGCACTCTCTGTGGCGCCCTGTGTCTTGCGCTCTGCGCGGCTGAGTTTGCTCGTGGTGCGGCTGTCGCCGCCGCCCACAATGGCCTTGCCAATCAGGCGGATAATCTCCACCGACGCTTGCGCTATCGGCCCACGCCCCATCGTCGCGCGGGCGACGACGGAACGAAAGCCCGACGGGCGCTATCGCGAGCGGCCGCGCCCGCCGCGGCGCTACTTCCCTGAGCTTCGAACATTTCTAGCTTCATCCGTTCAATCAGCCACCTTCCGTGCAGCTAAAACATTCATCGAAAACATGCGGAACATTGCAATGGAACATGACACCAAAAATTCCTCACTCGCCGCGGGCCCGGGCCCCACAATCACTTCGGCGTGCCCGACCTCACACCCTTCGCGCGAGCGTGCGTCCGTTGGCTCGTGCACGACAGTACGGGTACGTCCCCTTCTTCTCTAGATGCCCATCGACTGGAATGGGGCGATCCTCTCCGGCTTCCTCCTCTGCTGCAGCTGCTGTGTCATGGTGACGGCGTGGTACCTGCACCTGCGCATGAAGGAATCTTGGAATCTTGGGCAGGCGATCGTCATCTCCTGGCTCATCGCGGGTCTCGAGTACTGCCTTCTGGTGCCTGCAAATCGCATCGGTGCGCAGGCGGGCCTCTCTGCTGCACAGCTTCGTGGCTTGGCAGAAGTAGCCATCCTGATTGCGTTCCTCATCTTCCAGGTCAGGGTGCTTGGGCAGCCACTGCTGTGGAACCATTTGGTCGGCTTCTCGATCGTGTTTCTTGGCGTCCTCGTGGTCCTTGGCGGGCCGTTTCCCAGCGAAATCTTCCACGTGGCGCCATCGATCGAACACATGCAACTCGCGAATGTCACAGACTCCTCTGCTGTTTCTCACGCCGAAGGGACAGAATTAACTCCGTCGGTACCTCCGGCGCCGTTGCCACCGCGATGACTCTGTATAAAACAGTAATGAAAATTTGGTAGACGTAGAGAGAAATGCTGCACAGACGCGGCGTCTAGATCCGCACCGGAACCGGGCCCCGGGGCGACGCGCGACGAGCGCTCAATAGCTCATATCTCGGCTGTCGGCGACCTTCTTCCTGCTGCGAGAGAAGCAGCAGAGCGAGTAGTCGCACGCTGCCTGCAGGATACATCCCATCGCAGCACACGAGAGGACGGCGGCGAGCAGAAGCGCGAGGGCGGCCTCGATCCCTAGGTGGGTGCGCACGAAGCGCGAGCTGTCATCAGCCAGGGCGGTGAGATTGCCGAGCAGCGGCGGCTGGCGGTGCGGTGGCGGCGCCGGTGGCCGAAGGCGCGCATGCGCGCGCCGGTCGCGCAGCACGAAGAGCGCGCCCAGCCGCGAGGACACGTTGGAGGAGGAGAGCGAGCCAGGCCAGACAGACGAGTCAGCCGTCGCGGCGTCCTCCAGGCCCGCGAATGGCGCGAGCTGCACGACCGTCTCGCCCAGACCGTGCGAGTAGCGCAGCGAGCTGGCGAGCAAAAAGGGGTCGGGTCGCTGCAGGGTCAGCTGCTCCTCGGTCGTTCCGCCCGGGTTGACGACGATAAGTGAGCCAGCACGGAAGCCGGTTGCCAGCTTGACGGAGAGCTGGCGCGCGCCTCGGGGAGCCATGGACGTGATGAGGCGTGTCCGTGCATCTATGGCCAGGCCAGACAGCGATCCGACGCGTTCAGTCTTCGGCTGCTGCAGCGGCTCTTGCTGGATCAGGAGCTCGATCGAGATCGGTGGTGGCGGCGGTGAGGGCTGATCGAGCGACGCGAGCGGTGGCTCATCGAGCAGTGGGCGTTCGGTCAGCGGTAGGGGGAAAAGGAAACGCTTCGGCTCCAATTGCTGCACGCTCCTGGTCGTCAAAAGAGAGAGAGCCATGAGAAGAAGAAGCGCAATCCGCATGGCGAAGCCGCCGTGTTGAGCGTTTCAGCACGTGTCTGAATCTCTGAAATGTTGAAACGTGAATACGAGTCGCCCGACGTAAATTCAATGAGGACTCTCGCCCAGGATAGTCGTACGATCCTTAGGTCCTAATACTTTACGGCCGGCGCCGGCGGGCAAATGTTGCTTTGGGATGAAGTGCGCACGTCCCTCTCCCTGCCGTTGCTATGGCGGACGCCGCAGGCTCAGCCACTCTGCCTGGTGCGGCCATCTCGGGCGTGGGCGTAGCCGAGCCGGAGCACGAGCCGCGGTATGCGCTGGCCACACGCGCGCGCTCAGGCCGCCAGCGACGGAGGCTGCGGACTTGAGCGCCAGGCGCGACAAGAAATGGACATCGCCATCAGCGCCCGTGCGCCTTCGGCCGCGACCCTTGCCGCGGCCGCTGCCGCCTTTGGCCGAGCGGGGCGGCCTCGGCAGCGCTTGCAGGAAGCGGGGCCGCCTCTAGCCGAGGTCGTTTCCTGCCGAGGCCACCCCTGCTTTTGAAGACTTCCTCGTGATTGCTGCTCAGTCGGCCGCGGCGGCGGTTGCGCGTGCCTCCGTCGCTATTGCACTGCTCGTGATCATAGAGCGTGGCCCCCTGGCCCATGGCGAGCGACGCATAGTGGAAGCCGCCGTGCTTGAGGTTATGCACGAACAGGGTCAGGTTACAGGGCGGGCGGTAGAGGCCGCCTCCCTCGGCCTTGTGAGCACCGTTTTTATGGCACACGAAGTCGTGTACCCAGCGCCCGACATTGACGTACAGGACTGTGAACGGCGCGTAGCTGAGCCAGTAGCCAGTGGAGGTGTCCTCAAACTTCTGCCACTGGATCGCGTCGCGCGTGGGACCGGCCGCTTGGCGTACCCAGTTGATCACGGCCGCGTCGGTGGCCACCCATCGCAGCGTCGCCGCGCCGAAGACATAGCCCGCACCCGTGCCGTACGGGAACGGCGGTACGGCACCGAGTTTGTCGCACGGAGGGAAGTAGCCAGGGCACGGGAACGAGGAGCATGGCTTTCCAAATGTGGCACCGTAGTTCACGAGCGCGGCCCCCATGCCCCAGCCGAAGCCACATCGGTCGTTGCGCACACCCGTATTGCGCGCCTGCGGCACCACTCCAGCCCAATTGATGGCCCCTATGAAGAGGTGTTCCTTACAACGGAGCTGTGCTCCGAGCGCCACGAGCAGCGCAAGGTTGGGCGCGGTGTCATCGTCAATCTTGCCCACATACGGAACGTGCGGCAGCATGTGCGCCACGTGCTGGAAGAAGGCGTACTGCTTGAACGTCGGCATGCCGCGGCCCAGTCGTGTAAAGTTGGAGTAGGCCGTCTTCGCTGTAATGAGCGCACGTGTCTCGGGCACATCGAGCAGGAGCAGGTCAGCATGCGCGCCCTGCTCCGCGATGAGCGCGGCCGTCTCATCGGCGGGGCCGTGCGCGG
>Ga0210242_100780_pt1 | contig 27290 bp, 8 predicted proteins | sample ChrtobMeP5a_16mM_FD_155445 | JGI IMG/M metagenome (GOLD analysis project Ga0210242, IMG submission 155445) | Chrysochromulina tobin associated microbial communities from unialgal haptophyte culture, Seattle, Washington, United States - P5a_16mM | ecosystem: Host-associated > Algae > Haptophytes >... | reverse complement strand
GAGGGCGGTGGTGGCATAGGTGGCGGAGGCGATGGTGCGGGTGGTGCGGGTGGTGCGGGTGGTGCGGGTGGTGCGGGTGGTGCGGGTGGTGCGGGTGGTGGCGGGTGGTGGCAATGGCAAGAGCAGCAACAAGCTCCGCATCCGCATCCGCAGCCGGTGCAACAGAGCCTGCGGCGCTCGAGGCGCCTCCCAACGTGCTCCCCGACGTCGTCGAGAATATCCGCCTCAACGTAAGCGATGGGTTGCTCGACCCCCCTCTTTCCCTCGAGCTGCTCCTTGAAGAGCTTGAGGTCAACTGAGAGGTGGGACAACTGCTCGTCTCCACTTCGATGTGCCGCAGACAAGTCCGGCGCCATCATGGGACCTCCCTTTGACACCAGCTCTCCAGCATCGAGCATGTGCTGCATCAGCCCGCTTGGCACAGTGATAATCTTCCAAGTGGAATCCAGCGCGCCCGGCGTATGCTGATGACGAGCGCTCCTCCGCTCCCCAGGATTGGGCTCCTCGACGGGGAGCTTGGAGCCACGACTTCCGGGAAGCGCAAGGAGCAGCAGGAGTGCGCTCGTGGCACGTGAAGTGTAGGATGGAGGCCGGGCTTGTGAGAGACTTACTTCGAGTGGAAGCGTAGCACAATTGTGCAGGCGGCCGTTGACGAGCGCCGCTGCCGGCTCTGCCCGATGCCGCAACGGCGGCGTCCGCGCCGACTCTGCCGAATGCGCACGAGTCCCATCGCCATCGGGTGGTGCCGTCGTCGCCATGGCACTCACGCGCGGGATGATGATCGCGAGCAAGGCCAAGGCGACGGACTTGTTCCGAGTGGGGCTTGAGAAAGGGTCAGTTGAATCTTGCGTTCTCTAGCGTGAACGTGAACGCGACTATTTATAACACGCCGTCCGTTTGCGCCGCGCATCGGCCCTCTGCGCGGAAGAACCTCACGATCTTCATCTTCCTCTTCCGAAGATGGATCCGAAGAATGGTGAAGGTCATCATCGGAGCCGAAAGATTCTTCATCGTCAGCCATGGCAACTGTCGCCCACGACAAGGTCGTACGCAAGCGGACGGCCGAACCAGCGGTGCGGGTGGCGGGCGGAGAGGAGAAGAGGAGCGCAACAACAATAAAGGCGCGACGCGACGCACGCAACGACTCCTGAGATTCCAAAGATGCCAAAAAACAAATGCTCAACCCGGACTTGGCAAGTCCGGGTTGAGCTTTTTCACAGAACAATTTTGTGAATAAGCTCAACCCGGACTTGCTAAGTCCGGGTTGAGCAAATGATATTCGTTTTGGGTGTGATTCACACATACGAAGTCCGGGTTGAGCCTCGAAAAAACATGTGCTCAACCCGGACTTCACACCATCAAGTCCGGGTTGAGCACCGAAAAACATATGCTCAACCCGGACTTAGCCACTGTGAATTCACGATCACACTAGCTAAGTCCGGGTTGAGCACGCAAAACATATGCTCAACCCGGACTTATTTCGTGACGGTATGCTCAACCCGGACTTAGCTCGACCCGGACTTGTTAAGTCCGGGTTGAGCATACCGTCACGAAATAAGTCCGGGTTGAGCAACAACCTCATTTATAACCTAGCACGTTATACGGGGGCATTACCTGACTGACTAAGACTACTGTATCATCCCAACTATGATGTGCGCCGACGCTTGAGCACCTCGTTCACCTCGTCCTGCGCGCGCCTGCCCGCTGGGTTGTCGTTGAGCAGCAGGTTGGTGCATTGGGGCAGCGCACCACTCCGCAGCCCCTCGACGAGCCGGCGCGCACCCTCGAGACGTATGCGGTTGTTGTCGAGGGAGAGCGTCGTCAGGCTGGGCAGTGCACCGCCGCCGCCGCCGCCGCCGCCGCCGCTCAAGCTGCGCACGAGCGCCTCCACGCCTGCGTCACCGATGCCATTCTCGTGCAGCCAGAGCTGCTGCAGGTGGGCAAGGACGCGCACGCCCTCACGCGCCGCGTCCTCGAGCGCCGTCGCGAGCGCGAGCACGCCCGCGTCGCCGATCTGGTTGCCGTTGAGGAAGAGCCATTCGAGCCGAGGGAGGGCTCCGCGGCGCAGCGCAGCAGCAAAGCTCTTCATGCCCGCGTGCGTGATGCTGTTCCAGGTGAGGGTGAGGCGCGAGAGGTGGGAGAGGGCGCCGTGGGCCCACGCGAGGCTAAGGGCCTGCAGGCCCCGATCCGCAAGCGCGTTCCCTTCGAGCGAGAGGTGGCGCACGTTCCACGGGGTCGGCTCGTGCTTCTCCATCGAAAAGATCCGAGCCATCGTGAAGCCGTCGTGCTCGCTGATGCCCTTACGCGTCCACGCGAAGCGGGTGGCCGTGCGCACTTGGCCGCTCGACGATTTCACCTTTCTATAAAAGGCAACGATCTCGTCTTCAAACTCGTCCTCGCGCGGCGCTGGTGGTGGGGGCGAGCTGCTTGGCGCCCTGACCTCGGCCGATCTCATGCTGTAATCGAGCGCTCGGCTCAGGTACACGTGCGGAGGGGGCGAGGGCGGCGGCGGTGCAGCGGGCGCCTTGCCCGCCGTAGCGTGCACCGCCTGCGTCGCAGCCCCGTCCGCCGTAGCGGGCGCCACGGCTCCGTCCGCCGGCGCCGTAGCGGGCGCCACGCCGATGCACGCGGCGAGCTGGCGAGCCACATCGACTGGTGGCGGCGGCGCGTCGGGCGGTGCGCTCAGCGGCTCGTCGGTGGCGAAGATGGCGGTCACGAGTGCTGGCAGGTCGGAGGGTGAGGGCGCGGAGAGCCAACGCGGGCAGCCGAGCGACCGAAGGGACGCACCTCGCAATGAGACGGCGACCACCTCCACATTCTTCGCCTGTGCGAGGGCACACGCGCCGCCGATGGCGCCGGCCGCAGTGTGCGCGGCACCCGCCGTGAACAACCAGACCATGCGAGGGCTCGTGGGGGCGATCGGAGCGGCGAGCAGCAGCTGCACACCGAGTAGGATGGCCTCGCGCACGAAGCAGCTCGCGGGCGGCGCCGCGGTCTCCGGTCGTCTCGCGTCGTGATGGGCGTTCGCGTCGTGACGGGCGCTCGCGTCGTGATGGGCGCTCGCGTCGCAGTCGACGTCGCCGCCCCCGCTCGTGGAGCCCATCACGGCGCCCATCGCGGCTGCGAGGAGTGCGAGGAGTCGCGCCTTGCTCGCGCCGTCCCAAGCGCCACCGCCAAGGGCGCCGGCGCCGCCAGGGGGCATGCACGAGTGCAGGCTGGTAAGGGCCATCCAGACGCCCTCGAGCGTGTAGGCGAGGACTTGGACCGACACGTGGAGGCGCTCGAGCGCGCTCAGCAGTGCGAAGAGTGCATGCACGAAGGGAGGGTGGATCGGGTGCGAGGGGGTCAGATCGAGCACGACGCTGATGGCGAGGGTGCGCCGACCCCCTCGGTCGCGCCGCTGCCAAATCGCCGTGACGGAGCTGCCGAGCAGGTAGCGTCTTACGAGGGCGGGGATGGAGAGCACCTTGCCCTGTGTGCCGAGCGAGCACTGTGTGAACACATTGGGCGGCATGGTACGCAACGCGCGCACGATCTCATCAGACATGGCGCCCACGTCCTCGAGCGCTTCGACTTGCCCCCACAGCCGCTCACCCGTCGGAATCCAGTGGGCATGCGTGTGCATCTCCTGCCGCACGTCCAGCGCCGCGTGCAGCTCGGCGGCGGAGAGCCACTCGACGTCTGTCGCGTGCACGGCCATGCCGTCGGGGGCACCGTCTGTCGCGGTGTAGGCGCTCACCACGGCGCCACCGCCGTGCACGCCGCGCCGATCTTCGCCCATCACGGCGCCGCCGCCGTGGCCTTGCCCCCACGCCAAGCCCCCGCTGCTGAGTGAGCCGCCACTTGGCTCCTTGAGCGCCGTGGTGAGCGCCATGGCTGCCACTTCGCACGCACGCCGCGCCTCATCGGATGCGAACCGAAAGGCCCTCCACTCTCGCCACGCCGTATGCCACGGCGGCGCGCCCACTGCCGACGGCGACACGCGCGCCGTGGCGAGCACCTCGAGGAGAGCATCTATGCTCGGCAGCACGCCCGGCGGCGGCGGCGGCGGTGGGTCAGCAGCAGCGGCGAGCGTGTCGGCACTGGCCTTGTCAGCGGCGGCGGCGGGGTCGGTGAGGGACCACGTACCCACTTCGTAACTGCCAGAGCTGCTCAGCCGCACGTAGCCGAGGCGCGCCGTCTTGAGCGCCGCACATGCCCTCGACGAGGCGGTGCTCAGCGGGAGCTCGATGCCGGTGCCGGTGGTCGCGGGTGGACAGAAGGTAAGGACAAAGGCGGGGGCTGGGCTGCTCGCAAGCGGTGGCGGCAGATCCGTAACCACCATCGATGTCTTCGCCTCTGATGACGCGCCGGTGCCCATCAGCACGCGACGCATGGCTTGGTCCACGGCGCTCGCGGTATGCTCGCTCGCCGCCTTGAGGATGGCCGGCGATCCAAACTCCCTCGGACCGCCCATGACGAGCTCCACGTGATAATTGGACAGGCGCAGGGCGTGAAGCACGATCCGACCGAGTAAGCCGAGCATGCCGCCTTCCTGACCGATCAAGGATGCATCGATGCTCACCAGAGCGTGCACGCTCGCCACGATGTCAAGGCCGCCCTCGACAGCCGGAGTGGCGCTGATGGGTGATTTGAGGCTCCGTTGAGCGAGCAGCCGATCACGCATCCTCGTCGCCGCTTCGAGGACGGCGGCGTCGCCCATGGCGAAGACGGAACCTTGGCCATCAGCTCGGCCTTGGCTGACGGAACCTTGGCCATCATCTCGGCCTTGGCTGACGGAACCTTGGCCATCATCTCGGCCTTGGCTGACGGAACCTTGGCCATCATCTCGGCCTTGGCTGACGGAACCTTGGCCATCATCTCGGCATGCTGCCTCCACGGCTGCCGCGGCTGCCTCGTCCACCGCGACGCTCGCGGCCCCTGCGGTCGTCTCCATCGGCGCAGGGCCAGTCTTCTGCTCCTCCTTCTCCTCCTCCTTCTCCTCCACCTTCTTTTCCTCGCGCGTGTCCCTCTGCACGGCAACCCTACGCAAGCCGTCGACATCGCGCGGCCTTCCAAACGGCAAGTCCGCGGGCAAGTGCGCCGTCTCTCGCTCTCTCAGCCTGGCGAGAGTCTCGGTGAGTCGATCAGACGCTATGTCGAGCGCCGCCATCCGCACAGCCACGCTATGACCCATCCCAAGCGCCACGCCGATGCTCGCGCCACGTGCGCCCGCCTCGAGCGCCGCGAAGGTGCTCGTCTCAAACACGTCGATCGCCGCCTCAAGCTCCGCCACTGCTGCGCGCGTCCACGCCGCGTGCGTCGCGCGCGCGGCCGCTTGCTCGGCGGCGAGGCTCGCCTTTTGCGTGCTGGCGAAGCGCTCGCTCGCTCGCTCGTCAAGGATCGCATCCATGCGGGCACGCTCGTCCTCGCCCTTCGAAGTGCCCGCGGTGGAGGTGCTGCTAGCCAGCCGGCGAGCATGCATCTCCTGGCGAGCATGCATCTCCCGGCGAGCATGCATCTCCTGGCGAGCATGCATCTCGTCCTCGGAAGCCCTTCGGCGCCCCGCGAGGGCCTTGGTATGCGCCTGGTGTGCCTCGCACAGCTCGTCCACCCGCCGCTCGAGCTGCGCGTACTCTGGGCTCTCAAGCGCCGGACCGAGCACCTGCTGCTGCAGCCGCACCACGAGTGCCTCGGCAAGCTCCAGCATCGCCTCACTCAGCATTGATGGACCGGAGCTGCTGCTGCGCTCCTCGTACGCGTCCTGAAGCCTGCCCAGCAGAGGAAGCGGCGCAGGCGGAAGCGGCAGCTCCAAGCCGTCAGGCTCATCGCTGCAGTGGCGAGCCGAGCCGAGGGCCCCCTTGTCGGCAGCGACCGGTCGGGCACCACCGCCGCCACCACGGCCTCTGCCGCCGCCACCACGGCCTCTGCCGCCGCCACCACGGCCCTCGCTGCTAGGAGCCGGATCATTGGCCACTTGCCTTGCGTCGCCTCCGACGGCAGGTAGCGAGACCTTTGCCATTGTGCTTCCCTTACCACCGCCCTCGGCATCGTCCGCTCGCACCTCCTCGTACTCCGCCATCTGCTCGCCCTGGCCACCCTGCGCCTGCACGCGCTCGTGCAGACCCTGTGCATGGCCGGCTCCCAGCGCGCCCACCACCGCGCGCGCCTGCTGCTGCTCCTGCTCCTGCTCCGCTCCGCCTGCGCCCTGGTCGCTTTCTTCTATCGATCCGCCGCTGCCCGGCTGGCCGCCGCTGGTCCTGGCGCGCTCGGCCACTTGCGACCCATCGTCGGGGCCAACATCTGAGCCCCCATCGGTGACATTCGAGTCGTCGTCGTCGTCATCCTTGTCGTTGTCTTCCTCGCGCATCGTCTTGCCCTGGGCATCCTGACGCGGCCGCGCCGCCGCCGCCGCCTCTGGCGAGCTACCACCGCCGCCATCCGCCTCCCCCTCGCCCTCATCGGCGCCGCCGCCGCCGCCTGTCGGCGCGTCAGTGGCTCCGCCCTCATCACCAGCCTCATCATCATCGTCACCCCCAAGCCCCAACTGCTTCGCACGGGGCACGTCCTCCTTCGACGGCGCGTCCCCAAGCAGTGCTTGCTCCCAACTGCTCTGCGTGAGCATGGGAGCCATCGTGCCGTACGTGTGCGCAATGACGCTCGCAATCGGCGCGCCCCGTGCCGCCATGAGCGCCGCCTTTTGCAAGTTGCGCACGCTCAGCTCGTAGCCGCAGATCTTGGTGGCGGTGCTCGCGGCGTGTGCGAGCGCCATCTCGTGCAATCTGACGAGCTCGCGAGCCAGCCGCGACGAGCACCCGCAGCGCCTGCAGAGCTGCTCGAGCTCCAAGTACGCCTCCGCCCTCGCGAGCTTGGCCTCGTCAGCGCTGGCGCCCGATGCGAGCCGCGGGCGCGAGCTCAGACCCGCATCGAGTGGCTCGCACTGAAGGATGAGGGTGCGGTTTCGGAAGGCCTCTGAGAGCGTGTACGTGGAGCCACGACGCGTCGTGGCGGTCGCGAAGCATCGGAAGGCCGCGTGGGCGCCGAGCGGACCCTCCCCCGTCTCCATGAGATGGAGCGAGGCGTGCGCCTCCCCGAGCGAGTTGATTCGCTCGATCACCTCTGGCGAGGCTGCGCTCACATTGTCGAGCAGCAGCCAGTAGCCATGCCGCATCGCGACCACCAACGGCCCCTCGTAGATGCGAAAGGGAAGCTTGGCGCCCAGATGGGCGCCGCTTTGGCCCGGCGCGCGGCGCAGACGTTGATTGAGGCGCACGAGCTCGGCTATCGCCGCCGACGGCGGGGCAGAGGCGGCCGCGGGGGACGAGTCGCTCCCGATGCCCTGGGAATGCGCCGCGCTGCTCGAGGCGCCGCGGCCCGTGCCGTCGTCGACGAGCTCGTGGCTCGCACCGCTGCGCCTCGTGCCATCCGCCGGAGCTCTCTTGAGCAGCTCCTCCACGCACGCGAGGATGGCGGCTGCGAGGGCATCATCCGCGTCGGCTGCGCCCGTCTCGGCGCCCGTCTCGGCGCCCGTCTCGGCGCCCATCTCGGCGCCCGTCACGGCGCCCGTCACGGCGCCCAATTGGCCACGTGGCGGCACGTGTGCGAGGAGCGTCGACAGCAGCCGCTGCAGGCCGCCTCGCGCCACCGCCAGGTTGAGCGCCGCGTTGAGGAGCGCAAGGCTCGGCTCGCCTGGCCCGTCGCCCGTCGGCGTGAAGCCGCCGATCAGGTCCGTACCCTCCGTCTCGGCGTTGACGGCGATGGTGAGAAGCCGCGCGTTGCGTAGCCACGCGAGATCGCGCACGGCGGCCGTCTTGCCCGAGCAGGCCGGCCCTTCGAGGAGCACGATACGACGCGACTCGGCCGCCAAGCTCAGCTCCTCGAGAAGCCGTCGATGACGAGGTCCGCGCTGGGGGGCGGCCGCCGCGTCGCCCCAAGCGTCGTCACATGTGGGGAACCGACACAGCGCCCAGCGCACGCCGCCGCCGAGGCTCGAGTTCTCAGCGTCATCGACGCCCACTGGGCCAAACTCGAGGGCGCCGTGCCGAGCGCCCACCGGCACTTGGCGCCGTCGCCACTGCTTGAGGAGATGAGCCGCCTCCTCCGAGGCGCCTCCGAGATCTCGTGTGAGCTCGCGTGATCTCTCGTCCTCCGAGGCGCCCAGCGCCACGTGCGTCGCTTGCACCACGCGGCCACCGCCGGCGCCTCCCGCCCGATGGCGGCGGCGTGCGTCCACGAGCCGGCGCGCGACAGCCTCCTCAGCACGCGCGGTAAAGCGCAGAGAGCACCCGCGCGTGTACACGAGCATGAAGCTCGCGAGCTGTTGGTACTCGCGCTGCGGCCGGGGGCCACTCGAAGGCGCGAAGCTCACCTGCCCGCGCCCCTGCGCGCGCTGATCCTCGGCCACGCTGCCGCTGCCGCCGCCGCCGCCGTCGAGGTGTTCCCAGGAGATACTGTCGAGCACTGCGGCCAAATTTTGGAGCGTGCGCAGGTTGAAGGGCGTGTCGAGGCCGGGCACGTCGACGGGTAGGTTGGCGTTGAGCTCGAGGGCGAGATCCAGCAGCCACGGCGTGTGCGCCGCCGCGTCGGCCGCCTCGCCCTGCGCGCGCGCAAAGGCCGCACCGCACGCGCCCAGTGCGATGCACGCCACCTCGGTCGCATCCAAAGGCGCCAGGTGGACGCGCGTGAGCACGTCGTCGAGGCGAACGGGCAGCTCGTGCCGGCCGCCCCCCACCCGCACGTCGTTCATCGCGCCCACAAAGATGGTCCGGCCCCGGCGGAGCTGGTGCGCGCGAATGCTGAAGAGCTCATCCGGAGCGCAGCTGAGCAGCCCAGCCAGCACGCCCAGCACGTCGGCAGGCGCCAAGTTGAGCTCATCGAGCAGCACGATGCCCTGCGCCTCGATGGCGGCAGCGAGCGCGCCACGCTCGAAGGTGAAGACGACCTCTCCACTGGGCACGTCGAGTGACGGGCGGTAAGCTCCGAAGAGGTCGTCGACGGAGAGGGAGCGTGAACACGAGACGCGTGTGAACGGACGGCGGAGCAGCCGAGCCGCCGCTTCCACAACGGCCGTCTTGCCGATGCCGGGAGGTCCGATGAGATTGATGGCATGCCCCGTGTCGCGCGCGACGAGCACGCGCGCCAGATTCCGCACCGCGCTCAACGAGGGCTCGAAGCCGCCAAAGCCCTCGTCGGCGCCGCGTGGCAAGCGGAAGCCGAGATAGTTGAGCGCGCGGGAGCCATCGGCGAGGGTCCGCAGCCACGTCAGCTGGCCCGCGTGCCCGTGTGTGGCGTCGGGCTCGGCATGCTGCTCGGCCACGAGATTGGCGAGATTGGCGAGATCGGCATGCTGCTCGGCCGCGAGCACGCTGTGGGCCGCCTCGACCGCCCCGACGGCCAGGATGGCCGCCTCGCGCTGCGTTGGGCTCGACAGTTGGTCGATGAAGAGCACGTGCCCTCCGAGCGCGAGATTGGTGAGAGTTTCGTCACGTGATCCTTTGACGCCGAGATCACGATCAAGCTGCACGTAGTCGCACCACTGCAGCAGCCGGCGAAGGGTCACACGTGGCGCGAGGAGCGGGTGCACCTTGAGCAGCGCATGCAGGCTGTCAAAGAGGAGCTCTACCCCCGCCGCCGCATGCTCGCTGTTGCGAAGGCTGTTGCCAAGGCGCCGCCGGAGCAGACCGCCGTACGCAGCGGCCATCTGCTCGATTGGAGGCGGATCGACGAGGATGCACGTGAGGCGAGACACGAGCGCCGGGCTCAGCCCCGAAGGGAGCTTGGCTGCGGCCCTGCGCCTGCTGCCGATCCCGCAGGCGTCACCGCTGCCGTTGCCGCTGCCGTTGCCGCTGCCGCTGCCGCCGACCTTGGCGCCGCCCGCGCCCGCACCCACGAACGCGGCGGCGCCGTCGTGGGCACTCGTCACGAAAAGGAAGCCCTCGTGCACGGCGACGGGTGCGGCGCCGTCGTGGGCGGTGCGAAAGGAGCGATCGAGCTCGAGGAGCGCGTTGAGGCCCTCAATGACCGCCTGGTCGGGCTGTTCGAACCCCTCGAGGAGGATCATGCCGCCGAATCGGACGCTGGGCAGCACACCGCGTTCACACACGGGGAAGCCTTGGGTGGCATTCGCAAAGCCCTCGAGCTGACGAAGCAGCGTCGCCGCCCAACGGCCATTCGAACGGCTCACCGGTATGCTCGACACGGCGCGAGCCGCGAAGTGCGTCGCGTACCACTCCAGGTAGGCGCGGATCGCGCTCGCGCCGAGCCGACCGTTTGCGAGCTCGTCGGCGTCAAGGGCGGGAGGCGGCGGCGTGCCTGGGGCGAGAGGGCCAGAGGATGCGTGCGCTTCGAGGTCTCGCACGCACGGCTGCAAGTACGCGACGTAGCTCGCGAACGTGTGCGGCTCGACGCCGCCCTCGAGATCCGCAGCCTCGGTGAGCGCCGACAAGTAGAGAGTCGAGATGGGCGCCTTGGCGCGCGGCAGCACGAGGCTCTGCCCGAGCAGGCGCGCGCAGTGCGACTTGAAGCAGCTCGGCCCGCTGAGCAGGGCAGGCTCGCGAAAGGCGATGCAGAACGCGAGCTGGGCCACGAGCAGCCGGGCGCCCTCGGGGAGGTACTCAAAGTCACGCGTGAGAGGGCTTGCGCGCCACAGGCGGAGAGTGACCTGCGCGTGTGGATGAGGCGCCATGCCGCGCAGCGCGAAGATCGCCGTGGTCACGCCGCCATCGGATGTATCGTTGGCGGCGGCGGCGGCGGCGGAGCGATCGGCCTCCACGCCGTCGGCAGTGGCCGTCGGCCGGATCTCGGCATCTGCTGTCGGCGCTTCGACAAGCGTGAGCGACGCATGCAGCGTGGGAAGCTGTAGGTCGTCCGGCACGTGCTGTGGGAACAAGATGCACGCATGCAGCTGGATGACCTCATGCCAATCGGTGGCGTCCTCGCACCCAACGCTCGCCCACGCGCCCTCGTCGAGCAGTCGACCGAGCAGCTTGAGCGCATGGCGCAGCGTCACTGCGTCCGAAGGCGCCGTGGCGAGCGCCGCATCGGTGTAGCCCAGCACGTGCGCCACGTGCCTCAGCCGCGGCGTGAGCCACGTGGCCTCGGCTATGGCGACGCCGTGTCGGGCGCGCACGTGCCGTCGCAAGATGGCGAGCACCTCCGCCTCGCAATACGGGTGCACTTCGTAGCACAGCGCTCGTCGCACAAAGGCGCGCGGGAGCGCGGAGCGGCCGGCATAGTGCGGCGGGTTCTGCGCCACGATGATGACAAAGCCGGGCTGCACGCGCACGGTGCCACCCCCAAGCGGGCATTCAAAAACAGGAGGGCCGTCGAGGAGCGGGACGAGGAAGGCGACCACGTCAGAGGTGGCGAGGTTCATCTCGTCACAGAGGAGCGGCAGCCCCCCTCGCATGGCCATGTAGAGGGGACCGTCCACCCACTCGCAGCCGCCGCCGTGCGGACGCCACTGACCCACAACGTCTTGGAGCGTCGTACTGCGTGAGAACTGCACCGTGGGCACCTGTAACGGCCGTTGGCGACCGTTGGACTCGAGCAGCCCGTACGCGACCTCGACGAGCCGCGTCTTCCCCACACCAGCGACGCCCTGTAAGATCAAGGGCACGCCGCAATGGATGCAGCTCAGCACCACGTGTAGGGCGGTGTGGCGGGACCGATGTGAGAGTGTGAATGTGAAGCCGGTCGCCTCCGACACGTCCGCACAAGTCAGCTCAGGACGAAGGTCAGCCAGCGTGATGGGCAACTCGGCGGGGTCTGTCGGGCGCTGGCCACCGAGAAGCGAGGCGAGAGCGGCGGCGGCGTGCGGCGCACGAGCCGCGGCGGCTGTGCGCAGCCGCGCGTGCGTGCTCATGAAGCTCCACCAACGTCCGATGGCTCGGAGCACCATGCACACCTCGCCCAAACGGAAGGTTGGTCGCGTCGCCTTGGGCACCATGCACACCTCGCCCACGGCCTGTCGCGTCGCCTCGGGCGGCTGGTGGCGAGCGCCGAGCGCCGTGCTGATCGCCTCGCGTGCCGCTACCGCCGCTACCCCCCCCGCCGCTACCCCCGCCGCCGCCGCCCGCGTGTAGTGGAGGACGAGCGCTTCGAAGCTCGGCTGACTGACGAGCTTGTCGCCAGCACCCTCCGCTTCGTCTCCCCAGGCAACAGCCAGGAAGCGCGAGGCAAGCGCCGGCGTGAGCGCGTGCTGCGACTCGCGGCTGGTACAGATCACAAAGAAGCCCTCGGCCACCCGCACCGTACGTCCCCCCACCAGGGCCGAGCGGCGCATGCTCGCATCGACCTCTAGCACGGCGTTGAGAGCCTCGAGGACCGCGGGATCAGGCGCGTCGATGCCGCGGAGCAGCAGCACGCTGCCGCGCTCCATTGCGCGCGTCACCGGCCCGGGCTCCCAATGGTATGGCGGCGGCGGCGGAGGAGGAGGAGGAGGAAGAGGAGCGATCGTTGTGCTGGCAGCACTCACCACCGCCCCCTCTTCTCGCACAGCCGCCTCGGCGGAGCTCGGCCCGATCTCGGCGGAGCTCGGCACATTCTCGGCGGAGCTCGGCCCGATCTCGGCGGAGCTCGGCACGATCTGTCCAAAGAGCTCCTCGGCGGTAGTCTCCGGCGTGAGCACGCGCACCACGCATGCTCGCCCACGCGATCGCGCCCATGCAATCGCCGCCGACGCCTTGCCGCTCATGTCGGGGCCACACACGAGCATCGGCTTGCGCGTGGCTGCGCTCACATCGAGCATCGCGAAGAGGTGACTATGCTCGGACAAGATGGCCGGTCGCCCAGAGACGCCATCTTCATCATCATCGTCATCATCGGGAGCATGTTCACATTCACACGGCTCGGTGGTTGCGGTAGGCTCGCTCAGGACGGCGCTCAGTAGGTGGCCGCCGCCGAAGGGCAAAAAGAGGCTCTCGTGCGCATCGACGAGCCGACGCACGCGTGCAATCGAGCTCGTGCGGCGCAGTCGTTGAGTGAAGATGGTCTTGAGCCCCTCGACGACGGCAAGGCGCCGGTGCAGCTGTACACGCGCCATACGAAGGAGGTCCACGGCCTGCAAGAGATCTCGAAGGGTCGCTGAGCTTCGAAGACGCTCTGCCTTGGCAGCCTCGTTGGTTGCGGCATGGAGCTTGAGCAGCGCTGCGGCACACGTGCGCGGCCAGTCGGACGATAGGCGCCACTCGGCTCTGGCCTCGCCGCCGCCTTCGACTCTGCGGCTGCTGCGGCTGCGGCTGCTTCGGCTGTTGGTGGCGGCGGCTCCATCGAGGCCGCTGTTGGCGGCGGCTCCATCGAAGCTGTTGGTGGCGGCGGCTCCATCGAGGCTGTTGGTGGCGGCGGCTCCATCGAGGATGCGCGCGAGCTTGGAAGCGAGGATGTGGTGCATCTGCGCCGGCTCCATCAGTGGCGCCATGACGGGCACAAAGTGCGAGAGGAGGGAGGGCGAGAGGAGATGGCGCGTCGAGCCGTAGCTCACGTCGCTCGCCGAGTTTTGGGTGAGCAGTAGCCGAAAGTTTGGGTGTGCAGGCAGGGTGAGCTGGCCTGAGGTGGCCCCTGGCTGGCCAGCCACGCCACCCGAGCCGAGTCGCAGGTAGCCCGTGCTCAGCACATCCTCCATCACGCGCAGCACCGTATCCGGCGCCAGATTGGCCTCGTCGACGAGCAGCCACAGACCATCCTTGACGGCCTCACCCAACGGTCCGAGCACGAAGCCAAACGAGCGCGCACTCGGTACGGCGCCGAGCCCGAGCTGGCCCACAAAATCCGCGATGGTCGTGGTGGGCGTCATGTTGAAACGAAGCAGGGGCGAGTTGGTGCGGTGCGCGCAGAAGGCCACGGCGGCCGTCTTGCCGCCCGCCGCATCGCCCTCGATCAGGACCGGCTGCGCATGCTTGTAACAGTCGAGCAACCTCGTCGCGAGCTGCTTGATGCCCTCCGTCAGGATGAGATCGGGATCGGATGGCACGAGCGCCTCGAGGTCTGGCCGGCGCGTGAGATCCTGCGTGCGGTAGCGTTCGTACATGAAGAAGCGCGCCTGACCCTCTGGCCAGCCGCGCGCGTCCGACGTACGGTCCCACCCAAAGCAGAGTAGCTTCTGAGTCTCGAGGCAGGTACTCGCCCAGCCGCCGCCTCCGTCGCCCTCGGATCGTCGCGAGGCCTCCTCCATCTTCCCCTCCTCCTCGACCTGGCCCTCGCTCTCGGCCTCGCCCCCCAAAAGCTGCGCGAGCACGTGAGGGCCGAAGGAGAGATGCTCTCGCACCGCCGCTGCAAACGAGAAGTGCGTGTGCGAGGCCGGGGGCGACGGGCACAGCGGTGGGCAGCCAGCTCGAGAAGCTGCTGCCGCACCGATCCTCTCCCCGGTGCGTCGGACGCTGCCCGCCCAATGGACGGTGCGAGAGGCGGGCGGCAGCAGCGGCGGCGGCGGCGGCGGCGGCGGCGGCGGCGGCGACGACGTGGCGTGAGGAGCGGGCGTGGGTCGCTGATCGAGTCGCATGCCATTCGCCACCCTCCCTCGGCTCGGGACAGCGCTCAGGAGTCCGTTACGCTCGAAGACAAGGCCGCGATCGCTCAGCGCAACGAGATGCGCGCCCGAGATGTCGATCTCGACGATCTCGGGCGATGCCATCGTGGCGGCGGCGGCATCGGTGCCGGTGCCATCAGCGGCGGCAGCGCTGTCAGCATAGATCGCGCGCGTGCCCGTTTGCAGCCAGATGCCTACCGGTATACCGCCGCCAGCAGCGCCGCCGCGCACCTCCACCGCCAGACCCACGGCGCAATCGCCTTCGCCAACAGAAGGATGCGCCGCGCCCGCCACCACCGGCTCCTCGTCCGCCATGCGGTAGCCGACGAGCGGTCCGCGCAATGCGGCGCTGATCCACGACGCCTCAAACACGCGCAACTCGACGGCGGCGCTCGCTCCGGCGCTCATGGCGAGGAGGCACAGCTCAATAGAGCGCCTTTCCACAGCCGCGGGAGGCGAGCTCAAGGCGCACGAAACGGCGCTGCCCGCACCGCTGCCCGCACCGCCGCTCGTCCAACCAGCACCTACAACGAGGCCCGCCCAGCGCTGGCGCAGTGCGTAGACCTCGCACCGCTGACGCGAAGAGGAGCCTTGAGTCCCAAAGCATGCGGCGACGGTGTTTTGCAGCGTCACTGGCATCGAGCCCTCGAGCCCGTCCAGCTCGAGGCAGCCCCAGCGCCCATCGGCGGTGCGCAGCAGCGCCCAGTCGGCCGCGGATGAGACCTCGCACTCGTTCAGATCGCATGGCGCGCCCGTCGCTGCGATCGGGCGGAAGTGCTCCCACACGGACCCGAGGCCTGAGGCGTCGAGCTCTGTGCCGCCGACTCTGCCGGTGGCCGCGCACAGGCTGGCCGAGTAGACGGCCCACCGTTCGCCTACAACGTGTTCGCCCGTCCACAGCACGAGCTGGTCCGTGGCCCACGCCATGCGCTGCACACGAGCATGCGGCCGGCACTCGACGCGGTACCGATGGAGGAATGCAGAGCTCGACGTGCTTGAGAGCTCGAAGACGTGCAGCGTGATGAGCGAGAGCGTGGCCTGCGTCCACACGACGACGCGCTCGCGCTTGGGATCAAAGAGCGCGCCGTCGACGAACTCGTCCAAGCAGTAGCAGCACGTCGTCTGCTGGCTGTGGCAATCAACACCGACGAGGACGCAGCAAAAGTCCAGCTTGACGCCGTCGGCGACCGCGGCCGTGATGGTGGCCACGCCCTCGCGCGGGAGGTGAAGAGAGCGAACGGTCAGTTGAGCCGTGCTAGCCACGTGCAACGAGCCGCGCCGTCCTCGCATCGTCGGCGGCGTGCGCCACGTCGGCTGGATGGACGCACGCACGGTCGGGGCAGATGACCGCGTGAACTAGAAAAGTTTGTTTTGTCTCACCGGACCGTACCTAACGAGGCGGGCGACCATCGGGTGGCTGGAACTCCCCCTTGGCAGGGGGCGGTTCGTTGGCCCCTCCCTACGAGCGGCCCCCACAAGTATAGCGGCCTATACGGCCCGGGGTTCATCAGTTTGATGACACCCGGTGACACCTTACCCCCCCCCTCCCGACACATCGAACCCCCCTTTTCCGTAGGGGAAGTTCGGGAGGTTGTAGAAAAACCATCCACCCGGGGAGGATTTTCCGAATGCGTTTCACGGCCCGCCCCCGGATGGGGGGGCGTCGCGCCGTAGGGCGATGGTGACGTGGTGGTCCTCGTCGTGGCCGGCCCCTTATGGGGAGCCGGCCGCGCCCACCCCCTGATGGGGGGGCGGTGACGAGATTGGGGTTCCTGCGCGGATATCGGTTGCAGGGTGTCAGTTAATAAGTCAATGGATTCCGGGTGCCAATCAGGATTCCGCAGAGATCATCAAAAATCAAGGTCTGCAATCCTGCAACGATTTTGCGGAATTCCCTTGGCGGAAAAACGCGACGTCGTCGTCAAGAAGAACATGTCGCATCTGGTTCGGAGCTCGGGCGTGCGCTGCGCTGATGTCGTTGGGGCGAGTCGCGGAGCGGTGCGCGTCATAGGGAATCTGCTGGTTTCGGGACGGGCGCTTCGGGCAAGGTCAGCGATTGTGAGTGGCATGTCAAGGTGGGCGTGCAGAGCTCTGCATTCGTTCGTTTGTCGAGATTTGGTCGTGAGCAGGTGGGAGTACCAATCGCCACCCTGCCTCTTCAAGAAGATGCTCGTGCATCCTTGAAGGAGGTATTCGTCGTTGAGGCCGTGCGTGTATGGCGCCGCCGTTCTGCGAGAAGCAAGCAGGGTGAGCGGTGGACGCGCGGCGATCCTGAGCGGACGTGTGGTACGCATGAATTAACGAAACTGCCATGAGTATGAGCTTCACGTCAGTACTTGCGTGTTTGACCGGGAGCGGAGCCGTTGAACGCCGTAATCACATGGCCGCAAACATTGACGTCCTCAACGCGGACGCGACGAAACTGACTTGTTGCAAACAACTCTTGGCGCCCTTTTTAGGAGCATCCAGAGCAAGGGCGGGCAACATCACGACCGACGCACGCGGCACTGCACAATGCCAGCAGGTCCCGATTCGCCGCCGCCAACGCCCATTCCTATCAAGGTGCTCGGCATTCTCGCGGGCCTCATGCTCGCCGCCGTCCTCTACAATGGCATGGGCGGCGGATGGAGGAATGACGCTCACGGCGCGCGCGGTTACATCCACGAGGCGGCCGTGCCGCTGCAGAAGCGCGTGCGGCCGTCCAAATTCAAGCAGGAGGTGGACCCGGACATGCCTGATCAGGTCGTCGTGGGCGCCAAAGAGGCTGTGCCCACCACTGCGGAGACTGCTGCTGAGGAGCGTCGAAAGAGGGAGGCGCTGCTTGCGACCGCGAACACGGTGCCGACCGTGAGCGCGGTGCCGGCCGCGGCCGCGGCCGCGGCGCCGCATGCCGACCGCAATGCCGCGGAGGAGCGGCGCCACCGCGAGAAGGAGTCGCTGCTGCGCGGTGACGCCGCGCCTGCCACTGCCGCTGCTGCTTCCGCCCACTTGGGGCTGCCGCCGACAGAAGCGGAGTTTGCCCAAGCCGTCGACAGCGCGGCGTTCAAGCAGCAGCTGGCGCAGACAGGCGAGACGCAGATGGAGAGCACCGGGCTCAGTTGCCACGCTCGCCAGGGGTATGACATCGCGGGCGACGCGGCGTACGTGTGGGGACTCGCCTTCAACGTCGCGTCCGCGGCTGAGTGCTGTGCTGCGTGCGCCACCCAGAGGCACGTCTGTGCCAGGCCAGCCAACCGCGGCAAGCCATTTTGGCGAGCGTCGCGGCGCGAGAAGACGCAGGGCAGGTGCAGTGGCAGCGGGGTGTGTAATGCTTGGGTGTTCTGCCCGGGCTCACCGGAGGCGGCTGGCTTCGAGGACCGCTGCTTCTCTTACACGATCCATAATCACACGAAGGGTGAATGTTGGCTCAAGCACGAGGCGAATGAGAGCTATCCGATCGCCGCCGGCCCCACACTGCCCGCGCGCATGCGGCGCGCCGCGCGCAAGGACTGGCCCTGGGCAGTCGCGACGAACGTGTGGCCGTGGGAGGTGCCCGAAAAGGTCCCGTGGCAGGCGGGCATCGTCGCGCGCCGAGAGGCTCCCGTGTGGAAGGGCACGCGCAAGCCCGACTGGCACCACAAGTTTTGCAACAAGCACGGCTGCTGAGCGGGGAGAGACGCCCGGGGCCCAAGCCGCCCCGGTGGAGTTGGCTGGCCGAGCCTCTGACGGGAGTGATTAAGAGAGGACTCCACGGTGGTCGGCTTGTGAGCACGCACACATGCCCATCCAGTCGAACAATGTGTTCCCGACGCCGGCCCTCATGTCCCGTCGATTACGCCGCATTTTCGTAGGTATCCGCCTACCATCGAAACTTACAACTGCGTTCCGCCCCCCTTGTGCCGACTTCGTGGCGCGCGCATGCCAGGCTGGCTTCAGGATTCGAAGGTGCTCGAGAAATTCGAGCCGTCGCTCGGCAAGAAGGAGGAGGCCGACGCGAAGCAATTTGCGGAGGCTTCGCTTGCCCTCATCTCGGTCTTCGACCTGATCACGGGCATGGGCATGGCGAGCGCCGACATGAGTGGCAACGCTAACACGTTGCTCAAAGCGGCGAACGCCAACCCTGGCAGCACGCTCAAGTCGCTCATCGACGCCGAGTGCGCGGGCAAGGACGCGGCGGCGCTCAAGAAGATCGCGGGTGACGGCAAGACGGTTTCGTGTGCGCTGCTGTGGCTCGCACGTGCACTCAACTTCATTATCAAAATGCTCGAAGAGCTTATCGCGAATCCGGGCAAGAAGCTGAGCGACTGTGTGCTAGCGGGCTACGAGGTGAGCCTCAAGCCGCACCACGGCATGATGATCCGCACCACGTTCAGCGTGGGTGTCAAGGCGGCTCCATACCGCGACGCGTTCGTCGCGAAGCTTGGCCCTTCGGAGGAGGAGGTCTTCGGCGCCATCAAGGGCAAGCAGGCCGACATGAGCGAGCTCGTCAAGTCGGTGCAGGGCTATCTGAAGACGAAGGATCCAACCATTTTCGCGGACTGAAGAAAGAGAGGGGGAAGAGAGGGCGAATCTCAGCTTTGTCAGGTCCGTCGCGTCAGAGAGGGCTGTTTGTATCTGGGAACGCTACGGCGATCGACGTGGGTGGGAGGGTTGTTGCAGTCAAGTGTTCGAGCGAGCGAGCTTTCCGACGTCCACGTTTGCGAAAAACAGCAGGTCTGTGGGAAAACTTTTGATCTGAAACGAAAACAAAGCCGGTCCCCGACTCTGGACGGTCGTCCTCCGAAACGACTCGCATTTGTCGACATTCATGCCGGCCAGACAGTCGGTGTTCCACGCGAATCGCGATTTCCTCGTGGCTGGACTTGTCAGTTTCGTCTCGGGCTACGTTGTCAGCAACACCAAGGTGCGTTTCGACACGTATGGTGGCATGATGACCGGCAACGTCGTGCAGATGGGCATGGCGGCGCAGGAGAATAACTGGACTTGGGTCGGCATCTACTTTTTGTGCATCACTAACTTCATGTGCGGCGTCATGCTGGGGCTCCACATGCTGCCGAGGTTGGGCAGCATCGCTGACCCAGCGATCATCATCTTCATGTGCGGCATCTTCATCTTGGTCGACGGCATCGATTACCATCAAACCTTCAACAGTCCCGATGGAGACCGGATGCGTGAGTACAACGACGTCATGGGTCCGCCACAGTACAACATCTGGTCGTCGCTCGCGTCGACGCTCGTGCCCTTCGCCCTTGGCATGACGAACATCATCTCGTTGAAGGCCGATGTCATCAAGAACGACGTGACGTTCCTCTCGAACAACATCCAAAAGCTGGGTATCGCCATGTACAACGGGCTCACCGTCGGCTTGACGCCGGCTGAGAAGCGCGATTCCCTCATTCTGTTCAGCAATTGCTTCTGTTACATCTTTGGTGGCGTGAGCGGCGCGCGCATGGGCTCCCTGTGGTATTTCCACTGGTCTCTCTCGATCGCCGGCATCCTGTACCTGCCGATGATGCGCCTGGCGGTGGTCTATCCCAAGCAGCCGCCCGCATTCGCCGGCCCGTTCCACTTTTACGGCGAAGTCGAGAACGCACCCCCGCCGGAGAAGCCTGCGCCGCCGCCCCCGGCGGCCGCCGCGGTGCCGCCGTCTACGCCGGCATGGGTCCTCAATTATCCCACTTACCGTCAGGGGATCGGAAAATGGGATCCCGTCTTTGGGCTGGAGGTCGTGCTCGAGAAGCCTGACAAGGACGCGAAGCTAGGTGTCACCCTCTCGGGCGAAGGACACCCCTTCCTCGATGATGTCGCAAGCAACGGCCTCGCGTACGGCAAGCTGCTCGTGGGCGACCAGGTGCTCTCGGTCAACGAATGGAATGCCGTCGGCCACTCTGAGACCTCAACGCGGCTCAAGCAGATGACGGGCGTCATCACTTTGAGGGTCCTGCGCCCACCACCACCCGGGCAGCCTCTACCACCTCGTGAGCCGCCAGTGGCCAAGTCGGCCCCTTTGGCGAGCGACATCCTCGCTACCAAGCTGTCAACCCCCTCCGGGATGCCGAAGCTGCCGAGCTTGAATTACATCGAGCGCAAGAAGGCTGAGTCGACCAAGGACCTGACTCCGGAGGGTCAGTTGTCTGCGACCAGTGCTTCATAGACCAAACTACTGCGGATCTGAGCAGCGCCTCTGAGGCCAACGTTGACGCTTTTGACCGTGCAAGCGTATCGATGCGCATTTGGAATCGGCAGCCGACCGAGAAAGCCACTGCCGCTGCAAGACGAGCATGGCACTATTGGCGGTGAAGTGGGCCGCGCAGTGGCGACTTTGCGCTTCTTTTTGGACCGATGGAGATCAGAAACGTGATACACCGTGTGGCTCACCATGCATGAAGTGGCCCCCTGAGCACCAGGGGGAGAAATTGAGATGGACTGTTAGCAGTACGGTATCGCTCCTGTCAGCTCCCCGTTGCCGTTCCTCTCTCGCATGAGCCACTTCAAGATCAGATGAGGGATGTGCAATCTATTGGGCCGGGCCACCATACCACATGTACCGGTACTGCCACCGACGGAGTTTAGTAGCCTGTACGCTCAACGCTGTGGGTGTGCTCCGGAGCGGCTCGGGTCGATCGGCTGCGGGGGGAGTCATCCACCTTCCCACGGTCGTCGGGGGCGGATTCAGACGGACAGTAGTGCGGTTTGTAAGGTTTCGTTCGTACATACGCTGACACGCGGTGTATTTGATTCCCGCATGTGAAGTTGCGCAAACCGGCCGGGGATCGCGTGCGTGGCGTGGTCTCCGCGATCGTGCGTCATGTGCGCGTTCTGCCGACATCCCAGGACGCTGCAGATTTTTGTAATGAAAATGATTTTCCGCCGTGATGGTTGTGATTCCTGGCCCCTGCCGCGATAACCGCCGAAGGGGGGCTCTCAACCGCGGTGTGACCCGCGCTCCGAAAGCGAAATGCGGAAATGGTCCGTGTACAAGCGCATATTGGCCTCGCGGGGCGCCGCAAAAACGAAAGCGCGCAAACGGCGAAACGCGCGTCCGCGTGCGTGCCCGGATCAGCCCGATCGCCCTCCATCGATTTGTAATCGCAATTGAATTGAATTGGAATATTAGTTTGTAATCATTAAATTATCATTAAATCATTAAATCATTAAACGGATCGTGACGGGTTGAAATTACCGCGCGCGTGCAGTATGCATGTACTACGACGGGATCGCGGAACGTAGCGCGGGTGCCCGCGGCGGCGCGGGGCGGGATGCGGGATACGCATACGGTGGTGCCCGTGGTGCATGGGCGCACTCGCGCCATTAAGTTGTTGCGCGTCCTCCCGTCTGATCGCATCGCTTATATTGCAACCGGAGATGTCCCTATGCCGCGCCGCCGATATCCAAAGAAGCGCGAAAAGGCCGCGCTAATCGATTCGCGAAGGGATTCCCCGTCATCGGTGAGCTCTGCGTCAGGCACGAGCTTGTTGGTCTCGGTTTGCTCGCGTAGCGCCTTCTTTGCATCAAAGAAGTTCTTTTTCGCTGCTGCGACTGCGTCCTTCATTTCTTTCTCTTCCCTGCGAAGATTTGTCGAGCGCTCGCGCAGGTCGGCCTCCAGCTTGTCAGCTGCCTCGTGATTTTTCTTTCGCATGTCCTCCTTGGTCATCATCGCGTAAGCAAGGTACTCTTGCTCCTGTCGCAAGCGCTGCTGCCGCAGCCTTGTCATCTGCTCCCGCAGCAGGTCCGCCTTGTCCCATGTGTCCATGAGGAAGTCTTGCTTTGATGCACGCGTCACGTGCTTCGACGTCGCCGCCTTAACGCGGCCGGCGAGGTCGCATTTGTAGTGATAGTGCGAGTCGTCGGTGTTTTTCACCAGCTCCTTGAGCTCACTCTTGAACTCGCTGCCACTTGCCCTCGCCTCTGCGAGACGAGCTTCTGTGGCGGCGCGCATCTTTGCCTTGAGATCTGCATGTTCTTTGGAGAGCGTATTACCGTGATTCTTCCATGTCTGGCTCATGCTCTGCCGCTTTGCACGAAAGACCTCCCGCTGCATACGCACGTTTTCGCCAGATTCCTTGGCTTGCTGACGGCACTCGTCAATCTTCGACTTGATCAACTCCTGGCCGCGCTGCCGTTCATTGCGCAGCGTGCGGCCGCGCTCCTTGAAGGACTCACGCAGCTCATCCAGCCTCATTTGCATTATCTGCTTCTCAGCACGCTCGGCGTCACCCTTCTCATGGTTAACCTGCTCCTGCAAAAGCCGGCCGTAATCGGCCCGGTAGACCTTGCTCGGTTTGCTGGGCGACGCCATGGAAGCCCCGTGTTCATCCGCGTTTGCGGTTGAAGGAACCTCGATGGAAAGGGCGCTCATGCCTCCGAGGAGTCCTGAGGCCAAAATCGTTTTCGCGAAGTCGTCGCACTTCGCACTTACCGCGATGTCCGGCTCGCTCCCGTCACTCCCCTACATACGTTTTTCGCAAAAATAGGACCCTGCAACAGTGGATTTCTGTTTGGTGTCCCTTGGTGGAGAGTGTTTGTTTGGTTTCGAAATTGAGGATCTGTTTCACCGAGTTCAAACGTCCATATTTGGGACTCTGTAGGTCGTCGCGTTGCGCGAGGCAGGAGGCCCAATGCTGGACCTATCCATCAGCTCACCGCCCAATTCGTCGTCATCAACCAAAACAAAGACGCCAGCCACGCCGCCGAAGCCAAAGCAGAGGCTACAGCTGCTGCTGTCGCAGCCATCACGCTCACCGACGCTGCTGCCAGAAGTGCAGGGCGGTATCTTGAAAGGGACAGCAGCGTCAATAGCCACTCCGCAACCGGCGACGACGCGACCGGTGTCGTCGAGCGCTGTGCGAAGGTACGTCTCTCCGACGGGCAGCTCGACGTTCAACATCACGCAGCGGGCGTGGATCCACAACACTGCCTTCTTCCGAGATGGGGCGGGTCTGTGGGATGGTCTGATTGCCAACCGGGCGCTCTTCGCAGCAGCAAGGTCCACCCTCCGCCAGAATGACACGTCCGCTTCTTCGGCCGCACGCCTACGCGTCTGGAGCTGCGGTTGTTCGAGCGGCGAGGAGCTCTTCACGGCGCGCATGGTCTACCAGAAGTGGGTCGCGCCGACCTTTGGCGAGCATGCGCCCGAATTCGTCGGCTATGGCACCGACCGCGACGCTACGATCGTGAAAACCGTGCAGGACCTCCGGTACGAGTGGAGCGAGGCCGCTCTCGCCAACGTGCCCATCGAGCTGCGCGACGCCTTCTTCCACGAGGTCGCGATGAATCCGGAGTGGGCGCCGACTATACCGAAAAGCTGTGCAAAGCCATTTATGGCTGGCCGGCGCTACCAGCCGATGCCGAATTCTTGTCTTACCCCTTCGACTGCGGACCCTGGTTCCTTCGATGGTGGGCTGCTGCCGAAGCGTTTCACACTCTCCGATGGCGGCCGAGCCAGCTGCTCATTCGGTGTGGAGGACACGACGGCCGTGGCGGAGCACGTTTGTTGCGGTGCCGGCGCGGCGCCATCCCAGTTTGATCTCGTCCTTTGCCGCTACTCGATCTTTCTCTACAGCAACGGGGCGGACGCGAGCGTCGCGCTCGGCAAGATTGTCCAACGGCTCGCGCCTGGCGGTATCCTCGTGCTCGGCATGACCGACCCACTGCCGCAGGGCTCCAAGGAGCAGCATGGTCTCGAGCCCTTCGGAGACGCGAGACTGAACGCATGGCGTCGAACCTCTGCGGCCAGCGACGACGCCGCCTTCACCGCCGACGCTGCCGAGGAGCACAAAGCACGCCTACCAGGAGGCACCACGTTTTCCAATGCGCTCGCACACGCAAGCTGCCTCCAAGAGTTTCGCGCGTCGCTCGGACTGCCCGAGAGGTTTGTGGCAGAGGCTGTTGCGGCAGCGGGGCCCGCACCCGCGCTCAGCGCACGTTCTGCAGAGATTCTGCAGACCTCGCCTTGCTCGCACCGAGCGGCAGGAGCGCCAGTACTCGAGAGGCTACAAGAGGAGGCTAACGCATTCGAGAAGCGGCGGTTGGAGCTGGAGAAGGTCACACTCGCGGAGTACGCGGCGCGATGGTCGAAGCAGATGTTGACGGGCAAGGCGAAGGCCAAGCGCAACCGCAAGAGCATCAAGAGCCGTGACGCAAACTTACACACAATTTTGCGCGGTAAATGAGCAAAGCACTCACTTACTAGTAACTTGTAGCCGTACACATGTAGACTGTACGGCGCGCTGCGGTGCGGTTTTGGAGTCGTTAATACAGTCGAGTAGGCGAGGTACCACACCCCGCCGCCGCGGCCGTGGCCGGTCGCGCGTGCCCGTGGGCTTCGTGCGCCCCCTACCACTGGCACTACCGTGGTGCCGACATGACCTGCGGACCAAATTAAGGAAATTATGCCTCACGACAAGATCACAGTCACAGAGTCGGCCGAACTCATACAGGTTTCGTCACATTGAAGTACGCCGTGTAATTAAGGAGAGCGACGCGTGCCAGTGGAAGCAACGTGTAGTTACGATTCTTGCCGTGGGCGACCAGCTGCATGCCATCGGTGGTCGCGTCCTCTTGGGCATCGCCACAGCGCTCCCCGTCCCAAATTTTCCAGTGTGCGCGGCCGGCACAGCGTGTCCGCTGGATCTTTTCCGGCGCCACCCATTCGGCCACTCGCGCGGGATCTGCGCGGAGCTCGTCCGTCTCGTTCGTGATGCCCGTGAGCACAAGTGGCCCGAGCATGATGGACGAAACTGACGCGAACTCGGGCCGCACATCATTGATGGGGGTGAGGCGTGGCACCATGCCGAGGGTGAGCTCGACGACGTCGCCAACGAGCCAACCCAATTCGGGAGTGGGGACAGCAAAGAAGGTGCCATTGGCTGGCGTGTGCTCACTCATGCTCGAGTTGCGGCGTCGGACACGCACGGCGCTCTCCCTCGCGGCCCAGCCGGGTACACGTACGCGCAGGTCGAGAGCAGGCAGAGGGCCGGGCCCACGAGAGAGGAACGAGGAGAGCGTGATGTTGACGGTCAGCGTGGCCGTGTAGGGCTCAGCACGCGCGCCGCGTTGGGTGGGCAGGGCCATAGCGAGGCTCGACGTCATCACGACACTCAATCCCTTGGCTGCCCACGAGAGGGTCGAGGGTATGTATTGTGCCACCCACAGTTGCTCAATGCCCTCAGTGAAGTAGATGGAGTCGCCGAGCTTCGCAAACTGCTCGACGGTGGTGCCGTAGCAGCACCAAAAGGAGCTGTTTGCGTTGCCGAAGCCATACCAGTCCCAGCGATTGCGGTTCACGCCCCTCCCGAGTGGCGTCATGTACGACAGGGATCCAACGACGCCAGGCTGCTGGACGCCAAGGATGCCGTTGAGGAGCTTCGCCTCGAACGCATCGGCGAGCGCGGCCGTCGGCGCCCATGTGAACAGGTAGCGCGAGATCTTGAGCGAGTTGTACGTCGTGCACGTCTCTTGCGTATGATAGCCATCCGAGTTCATCGGCGCGTGCGTGACGCTGTCGAAGTCCGTGTGGATCGAGGTGCCGAGCTCTCGAGGGTTTCCCCAGTACTCGTTGTCACTCGAGCCGCCGGTGCTGTACTCGTAGCGTGAGCTCAGAAGGCAGCCAAAGTTGTGCGTGATCGTGCCGAGGGTCTTGTTGCCCATCACTTCGAAGCCCCGCGCCGCACCGACGATGATGGGCAGGTGCTGGTTTGCATGCAGTCCATCGAGGGGATCTTGGGTGCCGTCTGCGAGTGGGTTGAGGAAGTTGTCCGGGCTGAAGAGGGCGGCGAGCTGCGCGTGGCGCGGATCTTTGGTGAGGGAGAACAAGTTGTACGCGAGCTCGTTCATGCCGCCGAACTCGACATCGAGGCACCATTGCCACCAAGCGGCGCCCTTCGCGGCGATCAGTTTGGTGATGCGCGATGAGATGTAGTTGGCCATCTGCACGAGGACTGCGAGTGCCTGATCATTGCCCGGCTCGCTCAGCTTGGCCGTGAGCATGTAGTGGTCGTACAGCCCGGCCATGATCTTATGCAGCGTGTAGTACGGTGCCCACACTTGCGTGAGATTGTGGGCCTCTAGCCGCTCAATATGATCGATCGGGTACGCCGAGAGCCAGCCCACCCTGTCCGGGTTGGCCTTTGCGATGGCGTCCTGGCATGCCGCGAGGCCAGCCACCAGCTGCGTGCCCTTCCTACGCAAATCCTCGTTGCCGACGGCGGTGGCGAAGGCGAGTGCGCTCAAATAGTGACCTACAAAGTGGCCGTTGACCAGGCCCCACTGGTACGATGGAGATTCCCAGCCGCCATATGGCGGGGCTGGATTGGTGAGGCCAGCTTGGGTACGGAATGAATGGAGAAGCCGGTCAATATCGAGCTGGCGCAAGTATTCTGTATTCAGATCCTGCGCTTCAGCGAAAGCCGAATTGGGCAAGAGGCGAATCTCTGAGAGCCCAAATGGCTGCACCGCCGCACTGGGATCGAAGGCGTGGCGTGGTAGCGGCGTCGGCAGTGTGTGCAAATGGTGATGGTGATCGTGAGGGCTGCCAGCTGGCGCGCCGGAGGCGATGATAACGGGCAACAGCAAGCATTGCAAAGGGTAAGCCACCATTAGTCTTCTCTGTGCATCACACTCAAAGGGATGGTTATTAATAAGCAGCCCCCCACAGAGACGGCCAGGGGCCGGCTCTGAGTCCCCTATTCTAGACAGTACGGGTCCGGGAGGGTGGGGCACGACAAACACGCAGTGGGAGAGCCGCCTTGCGCGGCGACCTCACACAGACGCGTGACTTTTGCGCGAAGCCTGAGGCAGGCGACGCGCC
>Ga0210242_100775_pt1 | contig 27391 bp, 15 predicted proteins | sample ChrtobMeP5a_16mM_FD_155445 | JGI IMG/M metagenome (GOLD analysis project Ga0210242, IMG submission 155445) | Chrysochromulina tobin associated microbial communities from unialgal haptophyte culture, Seattle, Washington, United States - P5a_16mM | ecosystem: Host-associated > Algae > Haptophytes >... | reverse complement strand
TGGAACGCCGAGCTGGGAATCCCTCTGGCTGTGGCTCGAGCAGCGCTTCAATGGCTGCAGATTCAGGATGCCAGGGCATATGCCTAAGAGTGCTGTACAGGTGCACGATTGCTGCTATGGAAATGAGGAGCCAGCGTCACTACCTAGCTAGCTACTGCCCCTGCACACACAACGCTTCAGATTCGGTTGGCGGTTCCATTTCTACGCGCTGTGTGGGTGCTTGACGAACGCCTCGACGCACGACGGTGAAATTGTCAGATACACGTACATTGTGTGCACAGAGATCGAGATCCGACTGCTACACCCGGGCCGCGCACGTGCTGCAACAAGAACTCACACATGGCTCAGCCTCAGGCCGGGCGAGTCGCCGGGCGAGGCCGAGGGCCCTCCGCGGCGGCGTCCGGGGTGCGCTAAGTATGCTGTGAAACCACGGACCTAAAATGTATCGGCGTCGCGTTGCAAAACCGAGACCTCCCCTCGCCGAAACTTGGTACAAAAATTGCCCAATTCACACCCGGACCGGTGTGAGCGCGCGAAATGCCGCGGACACTCGACTCGGACGTCGGCAGGTCCGCACGGGGGGAGCGCTGCGAAGATGCTGTCCGCCCGCAAGCTCCATCTAATTGCCGGCCTTAAAGTGTACGGTCTCGACCTGCGCAAGGCAGAGCTCGATTTCTACATGATGCGGTACGCGGCGGTCACGGGTATCTCCTCGCTCATCACAGGCATGTGTCTAGTTTCTCTCATCAAGATCAAGGTCCCGGAGTACATGCGGCCCGATGAGGAATGGTTCGTGTGGCAAGTCTTCAGCTTTTATTGCTGCGCTGCCGCGACCATGTGTTCAGCGCTCTTCAACGTGGTCATCACCGGCTTTCTGGTCGTGAATGCACAGGGCATGGCATTGCGCGGTGGTTCAAACTCTTTGGTCATGTCCGTCGAAATCCTCGGTGACCATTGGTTCCTCGTCAAGACGGTGCTCATCGCGGAAGTTGCGCTGCTCGCCTGCTCAGCATCGCTCATTTTGTGGATGAAGCTCGATGAGAGTGAATGGGCACCTTCACCTGCGATCATCATAACGGGCGTGATATTTGGCGTGATGGCGATGGGTTACCAGCGGGTGACGCAGCTGGCCCATGAGATGCACATCCCCTCGGGGTCCATCGTCCAAGGCGATCTCTCGGTCCAGACCCAGGGCGACCACGGCAAGGTCGACATGCTTGGCGAGCGAGAGGATGCGCCGCCGCCGCGCGGACGATAGCGGTAGCACAGACGGGTCCGGCAGCGGCACTGCGCGAGCGTGCCCAGACCGGGCGGGGTCCGTGCCCGCCTGACTCAGCTGACAAAATATATACGGATATCTATAGGAAGTATACACCGTGTTTGACATTGAATTTTACGTCCTCGGCGTCGGCTTGCGGTTGACCTCGCGCGCGTCCATCCGCTCGCGTAGCTTCTGATTGTACCTCTGCGCGCGACTCTCTTTGGTGGTCGGCGTGAGTTGCGCATTCGGCTCCGAGTTCTGCAGGATGACGATGGCATTATCGGCGAGATTCAGGTCGGATTCGAAGGCCTCCATGTGCAGCGACTTACCACGGTGCAGATTGCGCCGGGGCTCGACGGTCGTTGTCGAAGACACCCCTGAAGGCTCTTCTGGACGGTAGTTCGCAGGCCGCTCTATCAAAGGCGCTGCCGCCACGAGCACGGCGGGAGCCTTGAAGCCGTCGCCAAACTTGGCGCGCCATCCTATCACGTTGGCCACCTTCCGGCCGGCGGCCTTGAGCCGACGACGGCCCTCCGCCTCGAGGGACTCATCCTCACCCTCTGGGCGAGGAGAGGGGATCTGAAGCCGGAGGAACTCCACCCATTCGCTCGGCGCGACGCCATGCTCGTTCGCGAGATCGAACAGATTGTCGATGAAGATGTTGTGCACCTCATACCCCCGTGAGGCGAGAGCGAGCTTGCGCGACGTCGCCGCGTCGTTGAAGCGCACGTATTTCCTCTCTTCCTCTGTCAACCCGTCGTCGTACTCAAAGGCGCCGCCGCCGCCGCCCCGCACGCTCCCTCGGCCCCGAACACTCACTCGGCGCGGGGTACCGGTACGAGCAGTCGCGCCCGTGCCGTCGCCGTGCAAGATCTGGCCGCGCTTGATCACGTGGCTGCCGCGCGCGCGCGCCTTCGCCACCGTGGCGGACGCATTGGCGATGGCCGCCTTGAGCCTCTCGGGGTCCCCCGCGGACATGGCTGCCTTGAGCTCCGCCTCGGCCTTCGAGATCATATCCTCGCGCCACTCGTCAAAGTCATCGTCGGCCGTTCGCGGGATCGAAACCCCCGCAGGCATGGGGCGCCCCGTCCGCAAGGCATGCACGGCCCGCTGCAGCTCCTCATTGCGCGCCATCAGCTCGCGATTCTCACGCTCCTTGGCGGCGATCACGGACTCGGCGTCGCAGAGCCGCTCCTTCTCCTCTTGGTACGCCGCCCGCAACCGCAGGAAGGCGGACTCGCTCTGGACCTTGAGGACGCGATGAAGGATCTTGTGGTGCAAGAGGCTCATGTTCTTGTGCTTGAGCATCGCTACCTCTCCCCGCAGCGCGAGGATCTCCGCCGCAGAGGCGCTCGCATCGCCGGCATTGGACGTCTTCATCAACTCCGCCGCATCCGCCCGAGCGCGTTCAAGCCGTTCAAACTCCTCCGCCTCGCGCCGCGCGAGCTGCGCATGCAGATCACGCACCATCAGCTGCGAGGTCTCGAGCTGCACGTTGAGCTCATCAATCTCCTTGACGAGCTTATCCGTGTCCTTGACGGTGATCGTGTTATCCTTGACGACCGTCTTGACAGCCTTGGCCCGCTGTGCGAACCGGAGCGTCTGTTGCAGCACGGGCCATGAATGGCAGTCAGCGACACTCGTGGCATCTCCATGAGCAGTCGCAGGGCAATCCAACGGAGGCACTCAGAGGGTAATCAGAGGGTAATCAGAGGGTAATCAGAGGGTAATCAGAGGGTAATCAGATGGCACTCAGATGGCACTCAGATGGCACTCAGAGGGCACTAAGAGGGTAATCAAAGTGTACTCAAAGTGTACTCAAATGGTAATCAGAGGGCAATCAGAGGGCACTCAGAGGGCACTCAGTGTCACCTGAATCGTCTCTTCGACGTTTTGGCTTTCGATGCGCAACGTCACGATGATCGACGTCTTCGAGTTGCCACCGAGGGAATCCTGCAGCAGCCGCGTGAGCTTCGAGTCGCGATACGGCACGTGCGACTTGCTCCCACCCGGCCGCGAGGCTTCTGAGAGCTTCTCAATCACGGAGCCGAGGGCGTAGAGAGACGTGTTGATGTTCTTCGCCTCGAGAACGCGAAGCGGGTTGTTGGAGGCGCCCTCGACGGCGTACGACTTCTTACTGGATTCCATACCGGCGAGGTCGACGAGGTTGAGCTTGCCAGCCTTCTCGCCGCCGAAAGCGAGGATCTCCTTGACGTAGATCGTGAAGATGGCATGACCGCGGCTTGAGCGCGCGTTCATCTTCATCGCGGCCACGACGCGCCGTGCGTTCCCGCGCGCGAGCGCCGCCATCACCTCGCGGCTTGAGGTGACCATCTCATACGAGAGGCCCTCCACCTGCAGGCCCGAACCCGGCTTCTCGCGCATCGCCAGGTTCGTCTTCGATCCGAGAAGGTCGTTGAGCGTGTTGTTGTACACCTCGAGGTACGAGCACTGCACGATGAAGGACGACTCTTGTTCGCCGTGTTTGAGCCCGTCGAAGATGTGGTCCGACGCGCGCGGCACGATGCCCATCAGATTCGGGTCGCAGTTGATAAAGTCGGTGAGCACCTCGTCCGGGCCGAACATCGTGTGCGTTTTGCCGCTGCCCGTCTGGCCATAAGCCATGATCGTCGCATTGTACCCTTCGAGTACCGACTGAACGCGCGGGTAACCGGCGATGTTGTACAGGTCCTCCTGGAGTTCCGTCTCCTTGAAAATCCAGTCGAGCGAGAACTCGAGGCACTTGCCGCCACCCGTCGCCACCTGCACATTCTTCTGCTTGCCAAAGCGCGTGGGCACTTCCACTTGACCGCGCGTGTCCGAGGATCCAACCGGCTTCAGCCGTGCGAAAACACCGATGGCCTCGACCTCACTGCCTGAGCTCAGCGGCCTCAATGCCAGCTGTGTGCCGTCGGCGTCCTCCTCCTCTGGCATTCCGGGCTCCTCCTCTGCACCCGCGTGGGAGTGGCGGAAGAGGCCTGCAATACCGTAGCACAGTGCCAAATGGACTGCGTTGGAGTTTTTGCCCAAACCAAGCGGAGATTCCGCAAGTCCATGGGTTGGGGCATTTGCTGATCACAGGGCAACTTCGTCACATTTAATCGCCGACTTTTACATGTTTCAACTAATGTATCTGCAACATTCACAGCCAATGTTTAGAAATCATTCACAACCGAAGTTTTATATGGCCGGCGTCGGCAAGTCGCATGCCGAGGACTCGGATGACGAGCCCGAGAGCTTGCAGTACAAGGTAATCATCCTCGGCGACGGCGCCTGTGGCAAGACGTCGATCGCCATGAGGTTCACCGGGGACACATTTGCGCAGCAGTATAAGCAGACGATTGGCTGCGATTTCTTCATGAAGCGGCTTCTGCTCCCAGGCAATCTCAACGTTGCGCTTCAGATCTGGGACATCGGCGGCCAGACGATTGGCGGCAAGATGATCGGCAACTACATCTTTGGCGCGCAGGCGGTGCTGTTGGTCTACGACATCACCAACTACCAGAGCTTCCAGGACCTCGAGGACTGGTACAGCCTAGTCGCGCGCACCTTCAAGGGGCAGCCCATGCCGCGAATCACGCTCGTAGGCAATAAGACTGACCTCGCGCACCTGCGAGCTGTCAAGGTGGACAAACACAATCAGTTCGCCGACGAGAACGAAATGTTCTCGTGCTTCATGTCGGCGAAGACGGGTGACAACGTGTCGCAGTGTTTCCACCGCATCGCCGCCGATCTGGCCGGCGTCGTGCTCACAAAGCCCGAGATCGAGGTCGCATCCAAGGTCGTGCGCGCCGAGGTGGTGAACCACCAACAGCACGACCCTGACACGCCGATGCCAAGGCTGCTGAAGCAGGCCGATGCTGGGAAACCGGGAAGTGGGGGCTGCGTCGTGCAATGACGCGAGCGCATCTCAAGCGCATGCCGCGCAGCTGGAACGGGCGGCACCTCCCTTTCCAGTCGCTTTAGAGCAGGGGCGTAATGGAATCACGACTGATACGTCCGACGCATCTCGGATTGAATCTCGGAGATGCGCACAGTCCACAGAGTGCTAATCGCTCACACGTTTCATACACGCAGTACCAGTAGGACAGACACGGACACCGCCCGCTTCGCGCGTCGATCCGTCCGGTTACCGGTACGTGAATGATTCCCGGATATGAAAAACGACGGGGTTCACGGTACTTCGGCAAAAGCAACATATTATACGCTCGTTTCGACAAACACTGACCGGCCGGCGGACCCAAGAGCCGGGACCGAACTGGTTCAACCGGACCGCCGGCCGCCGCAAACGGCAAAGGTCAAACATCTACCGTCGATGGCATTCATCATCGGACGCCATACTTGTCGTCGTTTGAAAGAAGGATCGGCGCGACATTGATCATCCCTGCTCGTCACGTCCTTCTCGCGCTTCGTTTGCGCCGCGAGCTTGCCGATGAGCCCTTTACAGGTATGGTTTGGCCCACTCTAGGTTCCCTCGGGCTTCACTCCGGGTACTCGATTATTCCTCTCTATGAAATGGCGGGTCGCGCAGCACCTCGCAAATTCTGCCAGGCTCTGCTGATCTAGGGCGCTGCGGTTCAAGACCGAGTCAGCGACATGAATCAAGTTGGTTTTGCACGAGCCCGCAAGTCGGAGTTGTTTCCCGCCATGTTTGAGGAAGATGAGCTCAAACGGATCCTGTGGCTGTAATGTCGGGTTGAACCGACAGAGGCGCGCGCAATCGCTCGGCAGAAACGTAGCACCCCAGCTTTGCAGCGATGCGATTCTGAAGCCAGCGTGAAGAATTGCCGTGCTCAGACCTATCTCAGACTCATCGATGGCTCGCTGTTTTTCGTCGTACGTAACGCCCCATTTGGGAAGGATGAACTGTTCGGCCGCCTGTTTTGTGGCCACAACAAAAAACGACTGCAGGTGCGGGCTGCGTTCGCATGATATCGAGGGGCCGCTGATCATGGCGCCATTTCGAAGACGACTGGTGAACGGCTCAAGCCACGAAGCCACGCCAAGACGGGACGCTGGATCTGATGCCGGTATGACATAGGGCCCACGCACGCCGCAGTTAAGGAAGACAAAGTAGTCGGTGTCATTCCGGCCCAGAGTCTCGCGCAAAGCCTGCGCGTGAACGAAGAGGTCGGCTGGCCCCAAAGCTCGCCGCCGGATGGTAACACGGCGACCTCCAAGCGATGGCACCGGTGAGTCTCCGATCACGTTCAAGATCACATCAAGGTGATGGCCATCATTGAGCGGTAAGCCCCAACTCAGGAAATGATCCAAGTTGCTTCGGCACTGCGCATACTTCTCTTTCTCGTCCCCTTCGAAGTTCCCAAGCGGGCTGTAGTAGGCGTAGGATATCACCGTGCGTCGCTCTAGCTGTCTCGCGGCATGCATGGAGAGTTGTTGAGGCGAATGTTGATGGGGCCAGGGCGGTCTTGCAGCACACGTGTGTGCGGTCCAGGTATGCCTTGACTCCAGCTCACAGCGGTCATGCATTCCGAAATAAGCGAAACCGAGGTTCCTGGTTGTCTGCATCCATTTCCCGTACAGCCAGTGCAGCACGCCATATCCGCAAACAATACACATGGAAAGCAGCGCGAGCTTGCACATCGTTGGCGTGAAGGAGGTCAAATGTCGCGGTAACATGTGGTTCGATCAGGCGGCGCGAGCGGCTGTACCCGGTAGCGAGCGGCCTGTGGAATCCTGTGGCAAATCGTGAGAACCCTTTTTTTCTCATGAGCCAGGGGGAAGTTGGGAAGTATATGTACATGTAAAAGGTCGCCTTCTGCGGGCGCAGGCTCTGGAGCCACGTGTGTGGACGACGACGTGTCTGACCGACTCGGCCTATGCGAAGCGGCGTCGCCTCGGGACCGACGCTAGCGAGGCGGAAAAGCACCAAATGCAAGCGACAGGCGCGGCGCAGCCGTCCTGGCTCGGGATCGCGCGTGTGCTCACGCCCCACACGGCGCAGGTCAGCTCGCTCGACTTTAGCAAAGACGGCGAGTGGCTGTTGAGCTCAGGCGAGGACTCGCGCCTCTGCTTGTACTCGACAACCCGTGGTGAGCTCCAGCGCGTCGCAATGTGTGCGCCGTACGGCGCGACGCTCGCGCGCTTCACGCACGACTCGCTATCGGTGGTGACCGCCTCGCCCGAGGATCACGTCATTCGCTACATGTCACTCCACGAGAACCGCTACCTGCGCAACTTCCGCGCGCACACCGACAAGCTCGTGGCGTTGGAGATGTCGCCCAAGGAAGATATCTTCACATCGGCGTCGATGGACGGCACTGCACGCATGTGGGACCTGCGCACGACCGACTGCCAGGGCGTGATGCGCTTCCCGACCGGCGATTGCCGTCCTGCGGTGGCCTTCGATCCGCAGGGCCTCGTCTTCGCCGCGGCGACGGGCGGCAGCCGCATCGCACTGTACGACATGAGGTCGTACGACAAGGGTCCGTTCGTCACCTTTGGCGCGGCCGAGTTCCGCGGCGCCGAGGGCAATGGCGGTGCGCTCGGCTCGCCCAAGAGCTTTGGTGGCATTCGCTTCTCCAACGATGGGCAATGGATGCTCCTGTCGACCACGGAAGGGGCCGTCCATTTGATTGATGCGTACTCAGGGCTGCTCGCGCGCACGTACACGGGGCACAGCAACGAGCAGCGCATGCCGCTCGAGGCGAGCTTCACGCCTGATGGCGGCTTTGTGCTCTCCGGTAGCGAGGACGGCGCGATCTGGCGGTGGGATCGTGAGTCCGGTGCGAGTGCGGTGCTGCGTGAGCACAGTGCGCCTGTCACCTGCATCAAGTGCAACCCGACGCGGCTCATGCTCGCGAGCGCGTGCACGAGTGTGTGCTTGTGGCTGCCGCCTTGAACTTGAGCGTGGGAGGTGCCATGACAACACGCACAGCCCGGACCCCGGTCACCGTCCCGACCGTGACGCGCGGTTGCGGGTCGCCAGCCCGCACCGTCCACACCGCCGAGCGTGCGCGCGCGGCCGCGCAAGGCGTGGGTGCGCCGGTTTTCATCGCGCGTGCCATGAGAAATTTCGGTGGTCACTCGAGGTGCAGTCTGCACTCGGGACGCTCGTTTCATAGACCAATAGAGTCTCTTTAGAGATTCTCTTTCTCGATTAACGATTCGAATTTCGATTCGTGTGTGAAGAGATCTTGTGCTTACATGCGGTACTGTGGCCGGCTCTCGACTCTCCCCCAGCCTGTGAACGTGTGTGCGAAATAATGAACAAACCGGTTCTGGGACGCACGCCCGCGGCGGCGCGGGTTGCGGCTGTCGCCGGGTGCGCCGCGGTGGTGTGCCACCGCGGCCGATCGGACTTTGAGAGTGCAGAGTGATTGAGATTCATCCGCGCTGCATTCCGCCGCCCCCTGCAGCAGCTCCTGCAGGCTTCGCCACGGCAGACACTCGCGGCATCGCACGCATGCGCGCCGCGAGCTGCTGCAGCCGCTGCTTCCGCCTGGTGGTTTCGTCGATGCTCTCCTGCAGCCGCTGCGTGCGCTCGTCGTGCGCGATCGCCTTCGCGCCTGCGGGCGGCTCGGCAAGCTTCTCTGAGACGCCGAGCTCGCGCGCGTACTCGCGCACTTGCTTGCGCAGGTGGTTGGGCAGCTCGTCGCAAAAGGGGAGCAAGAAGCACGCATTGAGTTTGATGGCGATCGTGCGGCAAAACTCCTCGCGCCACGCGCGGATGATCTCGCGCACGAGCTCGTTGATGAGGGCAATCATCGGCTCGGTGACGCGCCTTGTCATCAGCGTCTCCGTAAAGTCGCGGAGCAGCTCGTCATATGACGCATACGCGGCCGGCGTGCCGGCCGCCGCGCGCTGCCCACGACGGCGCCAGCCACGTCGCTTCTTGTCTGACGCCTCTGCGGCGCGCTCGGCGGCGGCGCGCTGCAACCGCGCATCGAGGGCCGCATGGACCGGTCCGACGATGAGCCCATGCAAGGCCTCTCGCGTTGGCCCGTTGGCGTCCCAGCTGACGTAGCGCGTCATCGCGAGCACGTCCTCCTGGCACTTGGCCATCGTGTTCGCCATCGTGCGCGTCACGAGCTGCTTGAACGCAGGGGCGACTACGCCCATGTACTCCGCGTGCTGCGCGTGGCTAGCCAGCCGGAGGGCGCTGCGCTCGCGCCGCCCCTCGGCGGTGGCAGTGTGCTCAGCGCTCGCCGCGCCCGCGCCTGCCGCGCCCGCGCCGCCATCGCTCTCGACGGTCGCAAAGGCTTCACGCTCCTCCTGCAACATCAACTCGTCTGCGAGCGTGCCCATCCGCCCCATGACGTAGAGCATCCGTCGGCGCACATTGTCCAGCGCAGTGGCGAAGAACCCATGCGCCTTCTCGACGACGATGACGCACACGGCACGCATGTAGTTGACGCCGTCGTGGTAGCCGTCTATGCCCATCGCGTTGACGACCTCCTCCGCGCTCACCCATTCCTCGGGCTCCTGTGCCGAGCCGAGCAAAAACTCTTGCAGGGCACGCTTGTACTGAGCGCCACCGTAGAGTCGTCGGCGCGCCGACAGACGCATTCGGTCCTCATCCTCGACTGCTACTACTCCTGGCGAGGGGGCAGCGGACGAAACGGCGGAGGTGGCGGCGCAGGGGCGGGCAGGCGGTAACGGCTCGTCGGCAGACTCGTCCTCTGGCGGCGAGCCGTGCTGCTGCTGCTGCTGCTGCCGCTGATGCTGATGCTGCCGCTGCCGCTGCCGCTGCTGCTGCTGCTGCCGCTGCTGCTGCTGCTGCCGCGAAGGCGTCTGCGTCGGCTGCGCGGCCGCGGCTGGCCCCTCACTCGGCATCGTCGTGAGACGGCAGAGCGGTCCGGAGGCCGAGGCGAGTTGCTCCTGCGCGAGGGTCTCGCCGTGCTCGGCCGCCGAGAGCGCCACCGACCCCCTGAGTAACGTGTGCACCGCCACGCAGAACCGGTGCACAAAGTCTTCCAAGGTCTCGCGCTCGACGAGGATGCTCTCCGGCGCGTGCATCTGGCGCTGCAAGGACGTGACTTGGTCATCGAGCGCGCGCGCGGCGAGGGCGGCGAGCTCGAGCCAGCGCGCATCAATGTGTCGCTGCATCTCCGCCCGGAGCGCGTCGATGCCCACCCGCGACGCATACTCATCCGAGCCGAGCCGCTCACGCAGGAGGGCGCGCATGGACGCCTCCTGTCGACTCACCGCCTCGGCAAGAGCGCTAGGGCTGGGATCTCGAGTGGGCGGAACCGAGGTGAAGATGGGCCCACCGAGGAGCTCCGGGTGCTGGGCCTGCAGCGCCGGCGGCTCGAGCAGCCGATGCAGATCCTCGGGCATCGAGAACTGCGCGAGCTTCCCATCGAGTTTGGTGGCCACGAGCACCGTGCGCTCGAGCGTAGGGTCGGCGCGTCCGACGACACGGCGAGTCGGGCTGAGCTGCCAGTCGGCGGTGTCCTCGAGGCAGAGGCACACGCGCACGGAAGGCGTGAGCTGCGCCAGCAGCACGCGCTCCGCCTCCTCCGAATAGCGCGTGAGCGCCGCGTCGGCCACCGTCCGCGTACCGCTCTGCAGCGAGAGCAGCCCGGGCGTGTCGAGGATGACGACATTGGGTGCGTTCCTCCAGCGCATGCGCACGCGGATCTCGGTATCATCCACCTCGCCGGTGCGCGCGAGCCGCCCGTTCTCGGCCTCGACATACTGGCGCACCTCCGCCGCCGGCACAAGCTCCTCGGGAGCGCCAGCCTCACTCTCTCGCGTCAGGTAGAGTTGCGGCTCGTCGCAGGTCTCGTCGTGCTGCAGATGGACGCGGAGCGGCCGTCGCGTCATCATGCTCGCACCCACGTGCGAAAGGCGCACGCCTATGAGCGCCTCGAGCAGCGCAGACTTGCCATCGTTGTGATGGCCAGCGAGCACGATCGTCGGCGGCTCCAGCGCGTGGCCGTCGAGTGGCAGCACGTCTATCAGCTGCGCCAGCTCGCTCTGCAGCTTCGTCAGGGACACGGGCGGCGCGGATGTCGCGTCCTCCGCCGCCGCGATCGTCAGCGTGGCGAAGAGCGCCACAATGGGCCAAGACGCCATTGCCCGACACATTTGATGAGACGAAAACGTGATCTCGATTGCGTCCGCAATCCCGGGGTGGCGCGAAGGGCGCCTAAATGCTCGACTGCCTGTCCTTGGCAGCCGTACCCGGTGCGGGCTTGACCCTTACGCCAAAGATGACTCTCGAGCTCAGTCGGCGAGCGGCGACCCTCGCGCCACCGCCGCCACCGGCGCCTGCGCTGGTCGTCCTCGATGGCATGGCCTCCGCCTCCGCTGCCGGAGCCGAAAACCCATGCCGCACACAGCAAAAGCCCGCCGAGCAACCGGCTGCACAAGCCTCACGGGGCCCAGCTTCAGCTTCCCCTGCGCCGGACCCTTCGACTCTTTCGGCACCCAGCCAACCCGCGCTGCAGCACGTTGGCAAGCAGGTGGCTGATTCCGCCATCAAGAAAGGCGCTGGCACGTCTTCGGCCGCGCCGGCGGCCGCCGCCGCGGCTGTGCCAGCGAGCATACCGGCGCCCGCGCCGACTGCGCCCAGCAAGAGCAAAGCGCCCAGCCGGCCCGCAGTGATGATGCCCGCGTCAGGCACGGTCACCATCAACCTTGATCCACATCACCCTGCCCACGCCGTCCCTCAGGGCGACAAGGTGCTGCCACGTGCGGGGCGCCCCCGGGGAGGTGCTGCGGGGAGCGGACGCGGCGGCGGCAGCAGCGGACGCGGCGGCGGCGGCGGCAGCGGCGGCGGCGGCGGCGGCGGAGGCGGCGGCGGAGGCGGCGGCAATAGCAGCGGCAGCCGCGGCGCTGTAGGGCACGGCCTCGCGGGTAGCGGAGATCGCGGAGCCGCCGCGAGCGCCGCCTCGAAGTCGGCCACCGCGCCCTCCGCACCGTCTTCCGGGCGCCCCGAATGGTCGTCAACGCCCGTCACGGCGCCCGGCCTCTTCGATCCCGCGCTAGATCGGCGCGCGTTGCTTCAGGCGGAGCGGGAGAGGAGGCGTCAGCGGCAGCTCGACGAGCAGCATGCCAAGGCGGTGGCCGCACTGCGGGCGGAGGAGCAGCTGCAGCAATCTCGTGAGCGGGAGGCGCACGAGCTCGGCGAGCTTGATGCGCAGCTGCAACGGCTGCGCAGGCACATCCACCCTGGGGGTGTGCCGTCCGAGATTGTCGGGATCGGCGTGCCGCAGCACGTGGCCGCAGCGACGCGCCGGCTGGTGAGGCTCGAGGCGCAGCTGCAGCTGCTGCGCCAGCCAGGCGCGCTCAAGCACCATGGCGTGCGCATGACGAAACTGCTCCTGCTCGAGGAGATGTCCCGATTCGCAAAGGATCTCGAGCTCCCATTCGAGCTCGACCTCGAGATTGCGCGCTCGCCGCCGCCGGTCGGGCCAGTCCTGGGGGTGAGCGGCGGCGGCGGCTTTGGTGGCGCCCAACATGGTGCGTCCTCCGCGGGCGCGCGGGTGCGCACGATGGACCGCTCACGCGCGATGCCGGCCGCGGCCGCGGCCGCTGGCGCCCTCGTCGACCGCGACGAGCTCGCCCCTATCGCAAAGGCCCGCTGTGCCTACGGCGACGCGACGGGCATCTACACAGAGGCGTCGCGGGCCGCCGCGTCGACCAGCGTGTGGGCGGCGGCGCCTCGGCATGTGGCACGCCGAGTGACGCGTGAACTTGCGGCAGCCAGCCACGCCCTCGGGCGCCGTGCCACAACAGGCCACTATGGCGCCCACTATGGCGCCCAATATGGCGCCCCGTATGGCGGTCCGTATGGTATGGATGAGGGGCCGCCTAGGCCCACGACAGCGCCCACGACAGCGCCCACGACAGCGCCCACGACAGCGCCCACGGCAGCCAGTGGACTCCACGCGCCATGTTGGGCGCCAACCAGCAGCGCCAACCAGCCCCAATCCGCGCCCATCGCGGCGCCCAACATCGCCACTCATCATCAAGGGATCGACGCGCGAGGCGGCGCCGATCGCGGTTGGGGTGCCGACCAGCAGCAGCAGCTTCTCGCCGAGGCCAAGGCCAAAGCCGCCGAGGAGCTCGGCGCGGCGCACGCGGCGCTGCGGGCGGCGCAAGAGGCGGCCGCCGCTGCCGCGGATCGCGCGGCGGCGACGGAGGCCGCGGAGCAACACCGCTCGCAACAGCGCTCTGCCGTCCTCGACCGATGGCGCTCGGCGGCGACGACGACGGGCGCGAGCGCGGCGTTGGCGGCGCAGCGGCAAGCGGCGGAGGCGGCGGCCGCGGAAGCGGCGGCGGCCCGTGATGCGGTGGCTCGTCTCGAGCAGCAGGTGGCCAAACTGCAGAGCGCTCACGACAGCGCGTCGGCCGTTGGGCGCGTCGCTGGCGCGGGCGGCGGCAACGGTGCCGAGCGCTGTGCCGGGCGAGCTTGGGCGGCGGCTGCGCAGGCTGCGCCGAGATTAACGCCGAGATTGGGAGCGGTGGCGCGCCGTGATGAGCTCGCCGGCTCGGAAGAGGCCGAGATAACAGCCGAGATGCTCGCCACGCTTCTCGAGGCGGAGCGCACCGCGCGCCGTGATGAGCGTTCGAGCCACGAGCGGTCCTCGGATGGGTTGCGCGAGCTGCTGGGCGAGCTCGTCCGCCGGCTCGACGTGCCCACCGCGACGCTCCAGTCCGAGCTGCGCCATTCCACACAGAGGCTCGCCGAGCTCGCCCAGCAACAACAGGCGGCGGCGGCAAGGACGGCGGGCGCATCGAGCGCCGTCGCGAGCGTCGAGTCCACGGGGCGGCAGGCAGGGGAGGGGCGGCAGGCAGGGGAGGGAGGGGGGGAGAGCTCCACCCAACGTCAGCTCGAGAGGGCGATCGAGAGGGCGGCGGAGAGGGCGGCCACCTTGGCGGCCGAGCGAACCGCGAGCTTGGTCGCTCGCCGAACGGGCGCTGCCCCGGGCGCTGCCCTGCCTTGGTACCCGCCGGGAGCCTACGGCGGCGACGGCGGTGGCGGTGGCGGAAGCAGCCGCGTTGTGGCGAGCGCGTCCTTATCGGGGGGCCTTGCAGCTGCCGCTCTGAGCTCGGGTCTACAGCACTCGAGGAGCGCCGCGATCGACGAGGAGGAGCGTGTGGTGCTCTCCCGCGCTGCGCGGCTTCTGGAGGAGATGGATGCGCATCGCGAGCAGCTCCGCCAAAGGTGGGGCCTTGGCGGCCGCGGCGCCGTGGCGGGCGGCGCCGTGGCGGGCGGCGCCGTGCCGGGCGGCGCCGTGCCGGGCGGCGCCGTGGCCGCCAATGGCACAGCGAGCGCCGGCCGCGGCGCCGTCGGGCGTGACGCCGAGATGGGCGGACTCGCACCGCCGACGACCCTCGAGCATGCCTGGGCAGCCGCCAAGGATCTCGCCCAGCCGTGGGTGCTGCCCATCACGGCGCCGCGTGGGCAACCAACTGATTTGTCGGCCCTCGCGCCGCCACCGCCCAGTCTGCCGGCGCAGGCTGCCAGCTCGCTCTCCACGCCGAGCGCTGCGGCGAGCACCGCCGCTTCCAGCGCACCCACTGCAACTCCCACTCCCGCAAGCGCCGTGTCGGCGAGCGCGCCTTCCACTGGGGCCGTCACGCGCGTCGTGTCGGGCAGCGTCGTGTCGGGCAGCGTCGTGTCGGCGAGCGCGCCTTCCACTGGGGCCGTCACGCGCGTCGTGTCGGGCAGCGTCGTGTCGGGCAGCGTCGTGTCGGCGAGCGCGCCTTCCACTGGGGCCGTCCAGGCGCTGAGCGTGAAGGTAGTGGGGACGCCAAGCGTGGCAGCTCCGCCGCCCAGCGCCGTGGTGAGCGCCGCCATGGCAGGCGGCGCGATGGCTCCGCCGATTGGCGCCGTCCCGGGCGCCGCCCCGGCCATGGCAGGCGTGGTGAGCGCCTCGACGGAAGCCTCGATCCGCGAGGCCATCGCGCAGTACGAGGCGAGGCTGAGAGCGAGTGGCACTCCGCAGCCGTGGAAGCTCGTCGAACAGCTCGCCGATGATCTCCTCGACGAGATCCTCACCTCGTGTGCTCAGGGGCTGCTCGAAGCGGCGGATGATTTCGTCGACCGCCTCGTTGCCGACGAGCTGCGAGTGCCGGCGGGCGGGTCAACAACATAGCAAACCAACCGCGACGAGCTACGAGTGCCTGCAGGCGGGTCAACTTAGGAGCTACAAGTGCGTGCAGGCAGGTCAACTTAGCAAACCAACCCCAACGCGCCGTGCGTTCCTGCTGCGGTGCCGGGCTCTGTCTGCCCGTCCTCGGTCGGTACCCGATACGTTTGCTCTCCTCACACCCGCTCCGCATACACCTCGCAGGGTTTCCTGGACGTCCCTGTGTGCCTCAGTACTAGTCTCAGAGCCTCCCTGCACAGCCTCGTCACGTCACACGTCCCGGTTGGTCTTTAGACAGCTGCACGGTGCACGCACGTCGCCGTTTACGCCTTTACGCCACATGTCAGGGAGCGGAAGTCCGAACGGTCCAAGTCGGTAGTCGCGGATTCCTCCATCCTCGTTCGAAAATAACTAATAAGTGTGCGTGTGCGGTGTGGAGATGAGTATCACGCTCGGACACGCTCGGAGAGTCAGTCCACAAGTATCGTATCGTATCGTATCGTATCGTATCAACGTATGTTCCGACCTCACGGCTCGAACTTATTTGACTTGACTTGACTTGACTTGCTTGCAAGCTGCAGAGAGCGCCTTCAAGAATGTTTGCAGAGATTGTATCTGAGACGGCTGCGGCGGTAGCAGGCTGCAGCAGTCCGGTCACAGCAATCGTCGATCGTCCGACGGCGCTCGCGCGCGTCGACAGCTCATCGAATATGCCGGCAACTTTGTGTGCGCCTTGCGACCAGCCAGGCCTTTCTTTAGCGGTGAGTGGCCTGCTGCAGCCCATTTAGTTGCCCGACCGGTGGGCAAACAACGAGATCTTGTTTGCCCTTTGGATTCCGCTCACCATTGCACGCACGTGCCTAATCCTAACCCTACGTGTCCAGGCTCGCGCCGATCCCAAGGATCGCCTTGCTCTCGCACGTGAGGTTATCGCCAAGCTCAATGCGGGGAACAAGCGCTACGTCGACCACGTGAGCGGCAAGATCGGTAAAGGCGATCTGCGCAACACCTCGGGCGTCGAGATGCTCGAGGACGACCCACTGAGTGGGGCGAAAGCCCCGATGGCCGTCGTCGTTTCCTGCGCGCGTTCCTGCGGAGCCTTCGGTTCAGCATGCAAGATGTTTGACACTGCCCCTGGCGAGTTGCAGATGATCCGCACGATGGCAAACATCATCGGCAATAGCGGCAGCATGATTGCTTCCATCGAGCTCGCCCTGGGGCTCGCCGAGGCGATTAACGAGCTGCCGCCGGTTGTGCTCGTCGTCGGCAACACTCAGAACGACGTCATCGAGGAGGCTGTCATCCGTGCCATGACCGCCCAGGGCCGCGGAGACTCCTGCCCGAAGCCCAAGGTCTTCAAGGGTCAACAAGATGCCCCTCTCGTCCTCTTGGAGCAGATGGTCAAGGTCGCACAAGGCGCCCTGGACCAGCAGCCCAATGCCACGTTCGTTCGCTTGTGCGAGCTCACGAACAAGCTCAACCTGTACCAAACGATCGAGGACATGATAACGTCGTCTCGGTACATCTTCGACCTCGTAGCTGCCGAGCAGGTCTTCCTGCTCGCAGGCGTCTTCGACGTGGAGACAAAAAGGGTGTCGTTCCTCGGAGATCATCCGTCCAAGGCCCGGCTCCTCAAAACTCCGCCCCTCCTCCACTACGTGCGCACGGCCGCCGACGAGGAGATGCCAGCGGAAGAGGCGCTCGCCGTTCTGTACGCAGGCAACCAGCGCTACATCGGTGGCCAGGGTGGCATTCTGAACCGGACGGTGGACCAAGACCAACTTCGCAAGATGACGGCCGAGTCGGGGCAGAACCCTCAGGCGATCGTGCTTGGTTGCGCCGACAGCCGCGCCTCACTCGAGATCTTTTTCGATGTCAAGCCCGGTGACATCTTCGTCCTTCGCAACGCGGGCAATACGTGCCCGTCGTCGCGTGACATGATGATCGGATCGGCCGAGTACGCGATCCTTCACCTTCGCACCAAGCTGGTCGCGGTCACCGGCCATACGAAATGCGGCGCCGTCAACGCCGCGATCCAAACTGTGCAGCAGTACGCGAAAGAGCGCGGCCTGGAGCAGCTCACCCCTCAAGACATCGATAACATGATCGCCTCGCTCGAGGGCACGTCCGGATCGATTGGCAACGTGCTGCAAAACATCGTGCGCAACGCTGCGGAGGCCATTCGCCAGCTGCCGAAGGGTGACATGAAGGAGCTGATGGACCTCGCCATTGAGATCAACGTCTTCTCGACCATTGAAAAGCTGATCCAGAATTCCGAAGTCTTGCGGAAGGGTGTGGCCTCGGGCGACCTGCTGGTGCACGGCACCGTGTACAACATCTCGTCCGGTGCCGTGAAGTGGCTTGGGCCGCACCCGCGGCTCCTAGAGATCGTGCAGGCAGAGATGCCGATGCACGTGTGGAACACCACCCCGTACGTGCGATCCGAAGCCGCGGCGCCGAGCGCGGAGGTTCAGAAGATCATCACGCGTTTCAAGGAAGGCAACGAGCGCTTTCTGAACGGCGAGACGATGCTGGCCGACACGCCCCCTTCTGCGATCGACCCGTTCGCCATCGTCCTCGCCGGCGCTGAGAAGCACACGGCGGTGGAGAAGATCTTCGATGTCCTCCGTACGCCCCCACCACCTCTGTTGTTGCTTCACCCGTTGCCAGCTGAGACTGCGCGCATTCCTGGCAGCACTTCCGCCCTCTCTCTACGCTTAGCCCTCTCTCTACGCTTAGCCCTCTCTCAACGCAAACCCCTCTCTACGCTTATCCGTCTCTGAATGCGCGCCTTTGTTGTGTTGGCAGCGGGCGAGCTCGTCGTGCAGCGCAACATGGGCTTCATCGCGGGCCGCCGGAACGGTCCGCTGCAGCTCGCGCTAGAGTACGCGATCACGCGCTTTGCACCCAAGTTGCTCCTCGTGCTGGGAGAGGCGGACTCGCAGGTGGTCATGAAAGCCATCGCCAAAGCCAGGGGTGCGCCCCCCACCAGCAACGGCGAGTCGGTTCTGAACCGCGTCATGGTCTCGGCCATGCGCGCTATCCAACAAGTAGAGCTCGACGCTGCGACCGCTGGGAGCGCTGGGAGCGAGCTCAAGATTCGTCACCTGGCGACGGAGCTCAATGTGCTCTACACGATCGAGCGCATTCTGAAGAACTCGGCCATCGTCCGGAACGCGGTGCGCGAGCATGGCCTCGAGCTGCAGGGCGCCATCCTCGACAGCAGCGGCGAGGTCGAGTTCATTGGCAGTCACCCGATGCAGGCTGTCCTCATTGGAGGAGGGAAGTGAGCTTCTAGTTCTCTCCCGCATGCCTCGTACACGCTCGGCAGCGGCGCGATAGGTACGGCTGAAGGGTGCGAATGGGAATTCGCCCTTCGCCTTCTCATACTCTCGCGCAAGAGTGGGTCCCCCAAGGACAGCACAGCAGTGAGAACGTGTGTCGAACAGTACACGCGCGTAGAGGTAGCGTAGAGGCGTCGTGCCCTCTGCGCCATTCGATGCGTAGTGGTAGGTCGGTGTAGATCGTGCTGGGGCTCGTGTGCCGCGGCCGCGCGGACCGCGATTCCGTTAAGCCCGTTTGTGGGTAACTTCCGAGAACGAAGGCGCGCGGATGGATCTTGTCAGGCTGTCGTTGTCTCTTGTGGGCCGGGCGGTAAGCGCGTAAGTGCTAGTGATCGTGCGATACATTTTTTTGATACTAGAGTCGCAGGCGCGCCACCATGCGCGCCACAAAGACGGTGCTGTGCTACGCGTGAGTGTACGCGACGGTCGCGACTCGCGCGAGGGGGGCGCGCGGTCGCGCATACGCGCAAGCCGCAACGCGCATCGAGTGTGGATCGAGGTCGCGGTATAGGTCGCGGCCTCGGCGCACACGCACATGTCCACATCGCATGATCGCGGATGCGATGCTCTTAATGCTCGGCGGCTATCGCGGACTGACTCGGCGAGCCTAGTACGGGTCTGCTCAATGGGTCTGCTTTTAGACGGGCGTGGGTGTTGGGTTTAGGATTATATATATAGGTCGCTCGGGAAGTTGGGATAAGGCATTAATCGGCGCTCATTTGTCTACCTCTAAAGCTCTAATACAGAGAAATGCGTGTCTTCCGGTCGACCACAGACGCGACCTATGAGCTATGTCGACGCGACCTGACACCTGAGTCGCTTGGAGAGCCGGCTCGTATAGGCTACGTGTGAACCTCGTGTGAACCTTAACGTGCTGACCGGCTGTGCGGTCAGCGGTGGCTCGACCATTAAAATCAAAATTGCCATCTCGATGCCATTATCGAGGCGGGACGCCGGCGTCGACGCCTCGATCGCCGCCTTGGCCCCCTTCGGCTTTCGCGCCCGTGACGCCGGCTAGTGACTGGGGAGTACCCGGGACAGCGCTCAGCGGGCGCTGCCGGTCCTCCGGCTCTCGGCCGCGGCGGCATGCGTCCAACGCCGGAACGCCCGCTCGCCGGCGGCCCGGCCGCGCCTCGCGTCGCGCGCACGGGCCGCGGCGGCGCAATTGGGATCAATTGCGGCGGCGGGTCGGGGGCCGGGCGTTGGATGCCACGGATGACGTGTCCCCCGGCTCAAACACGTCCGGTCAAGGTAATGGATGCGTACCGAAACTAATTATGACGGGGGAGCGCCGTCAAATCGCTACTGAGCCATCTTGTATGGCCGCATCGTGGCTATCAGAATCGGCCTTTACAACGGAGCCCTGCTGCATCCGCATCGTGCTCGTAAGCTTGTCGGCCCGTGCTGCTGCTGCTGCTGCCTCCTTCGACGCACCTGCCGGCCCGGATACGGCAGCCCCATGAGTGCCCTCCTTCTCCTTCTCGCGTTGCGCCGCGTCCCAAGCAGTGGCTGCTTCGACGCGTGCGCAGATGCACTTGCACGGGTCTTGCGCGTGCAGCGCGGTCTTCCAGCCAGGTGGGCATGACATGGCCTTGCACGGGTCGCCGCAGCCTGCCTTGGCGACCTCAACGTGATATTCGGCAGACGCCTTCACGGCCTCGAGGTCGACCCCCGGGGGTGTGACCGCTGCCAACGCTGGCAACATCCACTTGAATGTGGAATAGACGACAAGCACGTAAGCGAAAGTGCGGCCGTGGCGTAGGGCAATGCCCAGCGCGTTGCTGGCGGCAAACGGCGCTTGGCTGGCATTGGGTCCGCGACTGGCTGAGGCCTTCGATGGCGTGGCGGCGGTGCGTGGAGTGGAGGGCGGCCAAGAGCTCTTCCAGCCCGCCTTCCTCGCCATACTCAAACTTAATCAAGTGTGAACAGGCGGAAAGCCAACTCTGGGGCCTACATGTACATGTAGTAGCTTTTTCTCTCAAATTTTAGTTGTGTGTTGGCGCAATCACGTCATCGATTTCCCGCGCGCGACAGCGGGCGTCCGCCGACTGCACGGTCATGCACCTCCGCTCGCTGGGCGTTCGACCCGAATTCGGGGTCTCGCTCGATGACTTCCGCACCGTCGGTCGCGTGGAGCTCGGCTGCGAACATCTCTTGACGATTTCGAGGCAGCACATCGAATTCTCAGTCAACAACGCTCGCAACGGTAGCACAACAGTGCGAGCGCTGCACCCCAACCCGATCCGCGTCTTTCGGAACGGCGAGGCCGAGGGCGTGCTGCTCTCAAAGCTCGGGACCACCACGGCCAAGTTGCGGGCCGGTGACCTAATCGAGATCGGCGACGTGCGCGGACTGATCAAAGATGGTCAGGTCTTCACTTTCCGGCTCTGCTCAGGCACATACCAACCATCGACGACGACGTCGCCGGGCCGCCCTGCAGCGGCTGCCGCGCCGCCGCCGGCCAAACGTCGTCGCAGCATGCCCGTTGCCGTTGCTGCCGCAGCTCCTGCCGTCTCTCCTGACGATTCGGTGCCACCTCCACAAGAGGCTGCGCCATTGGCAGCGGCGACCGCATCCGCAGGAGCCGAGCGGGAGATGGAGCTGGCTGCGGCCGCTGCGCAGCACGAAATGGCCGCCGGTGCGAAACCGCAGGGGGGTAGCATTCACACGCCGATGACGTTGCCCGGGGCGGCCAACGGCGCGGCGCTCTCTGGAGGCGGGATCACAACGAAGCCTGACAAGCCTTCCAGCGCGGCACAGGAGCCGCGTCGGCTGTCTCGCGACCTGCGGGAGGCAACGGAGTCGGACCCTCGTGTCCCGCTGCGGGTGTCCGGCCAGCTTGCAGTGGCGCCATCGGCGAAGGCAGCGGCGCCATCGGCAGACGCAGCGGCGCCGTCAGAGGAGGCAGCGGAAGTTGTGGTGGGGGCAGAGGAGGCAGCGGAAGTTGTGGTGGAGGACGCGGCAGCAGCGGCAGCAACGGCTGATGCGGCGGAAGCGGCAGCAGCGGCGGCAGCGGCGGCAGCGGCGGCAGCGACGATGTTGAGGGCAAGCGCCCAGCGGCCTCGTGTGGAGAAGGGCGCGGAGGAGGTGGCAGAGGTGGCAGAGGCGGCAGAGGCCGAGAACGCCGCGGAGGCGGAGGAGGTGGCAGAGGTGGCAGAGGCAGAGAAGGTGGAGGAGGCAGCAGAATGGGAGGCGGACATGGCGGAGGTGGAGGCAGAGGATGTGGTGATGGAGGATGACAAGCGGGCGCAGCACCTCTACGCCCTCCTGGCCCGCGAGCAGCGGCGTGCCGCGCAGGCAGAGGCCGCGATCGCCTCAGTGCATCGAGCCGCTGCGGAAGCCACCGCTGAGCTCGCAGCCCAGATTACTGGCAGCGCCGAGGATGACGATGCTCATCTTGCAATGACCGACGCCGACGTCGCTGCTGACGCCGCCATCGTCGCCGCCGACGCCACCGTCCACGTTGGCACGAACGAGGAGACGGCACCAGCTCAGGAGCCTGTGGAAGGGGTGCTCGCAGACGAGGCTCGGGAAGAGATGGTGAGCACCAAGCCATTGCTTGACGAGGCTCGGGAGGAGATGGTGAGCACCAAGCCATTGCTTGACGAGGCTCGGGAGGAGACGGTGAGCACCAAGCCATTGCTTGACGAGGCTCGGGAGGAGATGGTGAGCACCAAGCCATTGCTTGACGAGGCTCGGGAGGAGATGGTGAGCACCAAGCCATTGCTCGACGAGGCTCGGGAGAAGATGGTGAGCACCAAGCCGACGGACACCGTGGCGGGCGGGCGCGACGCCGACGCCGACGTCGTTGCTGCTGCCGCCGCCGCCGTTGAGGCGGAGGCTGCCGCGGCGTCTGACGCAGATGCACAGGCGGCCATGAAGTCAGGGGCCGTGGCGGCGGCGGCGCTGGAGTCGACCTCCGCATGGGCGATGCAAGACGAGTCACCGCCTCTCGATTTTGGGAAGAGCTGGGATGACGGTCCGATCGCTCTCGATCCGAGCGCCGTACCGAGCGCCGTACCGAGCGCCGTACCGAGCGCCATCGCCCTCGTCGCCACAGTCCGCGGGTACGGTGTGGCAGCTGGGCTGGAGGGGCTTCAGGCGCACCCGTCGCCGCGGGCACAAAGGGCGGCGGTGCCGGCGGCAGATACTCTCGAGCCGCTTCTCGGCAGCGAACCTGAGGACGATGAACGGCCGCCAGCCGCACGCGCACACAAGCACTGGAACGCTGCCCTTGCACCCGCGGCCGACCTGCCGCACACCGCCTCGACACGACTCCCCCTCCAGTCGCCGCTCCCCCGCTTCGGCTTTCCGAGCAGTGCCGCGCTCGTCACGACCGTGCACCCCGCCAACGCCTTTTCGTGCGCGGTGGGCGGACGACTGCTTTCGGGGCTCACCGCCTCCGCCATCCAGGCTGCGGTGGTCCTATCCCAGCATGCCGAGCTTGAAATCTCCCCGAGAGATGCGATCTCGAATGCGGTGGTCGTATCCCAGCATGACGTCACGCCCACTGTCGCGCCCACCTCGACGGCTGATGTCCAATACGGCGCTCACCTCGGCATCGGGCGGAAGCGAGCCGCCGAAGAGCCGAGCGCCGCACCGAGTGCCGCGCCGAGTGACGTGCCGAGCGACGTGCCAAACGCCGTGCCGAGCGCCGAGCCGAGCGCCGAGCGAAGCGCCGAGCCGAGCGCATTCTCGACGGCGAGTGCCAAGGCGCCGCGGCTGCTGAGTGGCTTCCGTGGTTCCGGCGAGCGCCGTGGCGGCGCGTGACGCTGGAGGGTTGGTGTGCACGGAGAGTGGCACGTCTCGGTGGGCTCCTTTGGCCGCAGGGTCCGGCGGTCGGGGGCAAGTCAAGTCAAGTCGGGGGCAAGATGCGAAGGGGTCTCGCCTAATGTGCCACGTGAGCGGTGTCCACTCGACGACCGGCGCCCGGCGATAGCCCGGCGATGCGCGGCGTGTTGCGTGCTCTGGCAGGCCTCGCGACGTCGGAGGCGATCCCGTCCGGTCCCTTCGCACACCGAGGCCGCGCCGTCAGCCGCGCGCGCGCGGGACTCGGTCTCGGAGTTCGCCGCGTACCCGGTAGGATTCACGAAACAGTCTCTTCGAGTCGATGCGATGCGTAACACTCTAACACATGTGAAATCTGAAAAACTCGTGAGCCGGCTTACCCTTACGTTAAAATATCTGCCGCTTGGCGGCGCCGAACCCGGTTCCACCGCCCGCGGCTATACGCATACGAACGTTGCTAGGGCGGAGCGCGCGACGCCGGCCGGGCGGCTTCGGATCGGATCGACTCTCGGACTGTACACCACACTTTTTTTGCTGATAGACCAATAGAAGCGTGTGAAGCTGAAGGCTATTACTAGAACGGACAAGAAGGCTACGTCAAATCCTCATTTGGCTCAAGGTTGCGCCGCCACTCTCCATCCTTCCACTCGCCGTTCCAGCGCTCCTGCTCGTCCCGCGAGGGTGCATGGCTCTCGGTGCCCTGCCACAGCTCGCACACGAGCACATTGCGCGTCCCACGCGTGAGCTCCGAGACGGAATGGTACTTGTGCGAGAGGAACACGAGAGCATCGCCCTGCTCCCACTCGTGGCCGCGCAGCTCGCCGTCGGGCTCGAGCGTCTGCAGCACGCCACCCTCAATCTCCGCCGGATCGCTCAGCAGAACGTCGATCGTGACGAGGCTGCCGTGGTCGCAGTGGCGCGGCGTGTGAAGCCCACCGCGCGTCGGCGCACCATCGAGCGCTGCATGCATCGTGTGGAACTCGGCGACGCGGTAATTGACGTGCTCCACGTCTGCTGTGACGTTCCAGTGCGCTCGGTCGACGGCCACAGCGGCTTCACGTATCCGCGCGTGGATGCTCGGCAGCCGCGCCTCGAAGGCGCCATCCGTATTGAGGAACGTCACGAGCCACGTGCCTTGCGGCTGACCCCACGCTGAGCGATCGATCGTTGAGCCGCCGCGCTCTAAAGCGAGCTCCGCCCCAACGCGGCGCACAGCCGCAATGTCATCGCGGTTCAGCAAGCCTCGAATGCGTACCGCCTGCGTGCGCTGAGCCGTCTCTTCGTCCACATTGCTGAGCGGCGTCTCGACGGAGGCGACGTAGCGCTCGTACTCGCGCTTCAGGAGCTCATCGTCGGTCAACGGTAGTGGCGGTGATGAAGAAGCTTGCGGTGACGCGCAGCGACCGGCATCCGAGCGCACGCCGGACAGCAGCATGGCGCTCCCGAGAACGATCGAGATGGTGAAGATCGTCATTTACAGTTTCGCGTCAAAGATGGCGCGGTGTGAAGAGTGCCCCCCCATCCTAGCGTTTCTCCCGTACTCGGCGCGCCAGTCAGAACAGTTGAGCCTTTTTGCATGCTCGTGTGCAAATGCCTTTTTAGGATTTGATATTGCAGTTTTTGCAACAGACACTTTTCGACTCAGGTCCGTCAGCATGGCGCCGCGGCCCGCCATGGGCAGGCGTAATTCGAGTTCGAGCATGCGGATAACTCAATCCCCCGCCCAGTCGCGTCCGGTCAGCCGTCCGCCCGAACCCGTCGCGCACGACCCCGCGCTCCTATCGCTCTCGACACCGTCCGACGTATCGGCTCGCGCACACACCGCGTACACATGCTCTGCACACATTCAGCGTGGCACGTAAGACCCGGTAGCCGCCCCCGGCTTCGGCCCTCGACGCACCGCTGACAACACCGCACGCACCATCCGCCATATTGCTGCCTGCTGCTCCGCCGTCTCTCTCGGCAGTTCGCACCCGATGCGGCACGCAGCACGAGAGCAGCGCGCGTATACCCCAGGAGCATTCCCCTCCCCTGCCACCGCACCGCACGCGTTTGTCGCCGCGTCGCCGCGCCACCGCGCCACCTCGCCGCCTTCCATCGTCTCCAGTGTCGGCTCTCTTCCGACTTCGCGCGCCGTCATGTTCCCCGTCGTAGCGTGTGGTTGATCGCCGAGGTCACGCCTTACTTGGACTCGTCTGCGGGAGCGCCGCTCCCGCCGCCGCCCTCGCCTGAGGATGCAGGAGCGGCGGCATCGCTGCCGCCCGGCCCGTCCATCTTCGCCGCCCATGCCGCCACCGATCATGCCGCCGATCACGCCGCCGTCCATCTTGCTCCCTCCCATGCCCATGCCCAACCCCATGCCGCCCCCGGCCCCATCGACGCGCCCGTGCCGCTGAGCATGCCGCCGCCGCCACCACCTTCCGCCGCGCGCGCCCGCTTCGAACCCACCTCGGAGCCGTCAGTTTTGGCGCCTGTCGCCGCCGCCCATGCCCATTACGCCGCCCATCATGCCGCCGCCCATGACGCCACCGCCCATCGGCGCGCCGCCCATCATTCCGCCGCCGCTCATTCCGCCGCCCATCATGCCGCCGCCGCCCATCATGCTACCCATGCCGCTCATGCCCATGCCGCCCAAACCCATGACGCCCATGCCGCCCGTCATGCCGCCAATCATACCGCCCATTATGCCAGTACCGCCCATGGCATGCGATGGCGCTACTGGCAGAGCGGCACCGAGGCCCATCAGGTCGGCCATCGGGCTGGAACCTGCGACGGGCCGTGGCGGCGGCGGCGGCGGCGGCGTGGCGCCCATCAGGTCGGCACCAAACAAGTCTGGGGGCGGCGCCGCGCGCGCGGCAGCCGCAGCCGGCGCGGACGACGCCATGCCGAGAAGATCGCCGCAAATCATGTCTGCGCTCCCTCCAGGAGGTGCGCGAGCAGCCGGCGCCGGCGCCGGCGCCCCCGTGATCTTGCGCAGCTTCTCCTCGCGGACCGCGATGGCCTTCTGCGTCGCTTCGTGGATCTTTGCCGTCACCTCCCTCTTGCCGGTTTCGTTTTGCTTGATCTCCTCTTCGCACGCGGCGAGCTCCTTGACGAGTCGCGCATGCTTCGTATTTGCCACGGAGAGCGCCCTGACATGGTCCTCGAGCTTCTGCTGGAGGCTGGACAATGCCGCTTGCAACTTTTGCTCGTCGGCCTTGAGCTCGCCCTCGATGGCCGCAAGCGCCTCCATCTTCTTGCGCGCCGCCTGCATCTCCTTTTGGAACGCCGACTCGGCCGACATGACTGCCGGTGGGGAGGGCGCAGGCGCTGCTGCAATACGTGTTGCAGTAGGAATTGACTCTATGGGGCCGAGCCCCCCTTTGGGAAAGTCCTGCGGAGTCACCACGTGCCGCGCCGCCCCCCTCATGAGAAGACAAATCGAAGCCTCCAACCAGACATCGAAGTAGAGCGCGCGTGGTGTGATCGAGAATATGTAAAGGACGCGGTTTCGCAGGTGAGCAATAATAAGGAGTTTGTATATAAACTGCTTTTGCACCCTGAATGGTACGTGCGGCCACATCAGGCAGGGTCACCGCTTCCCATCCGAACAGCGAAGTTAAGCTGCCTCGAGTATCGGTAGTACTGCGGTGGGGGACCACGCGGGAAGGCGATATGCTGCACGTTTTTGTCCTGGGGACCCTGAAAAAGGCGAGCGCAGCAGCCTCTTCAGGGTACTGGCTCGGACCCCCTTTATTTCTAACCATTTCCCGTCTTTTTTTGCCGTCCCCCTTCCAACCAAGGCGCGCGCGCACGCGCGCCTCCGCCCCGCTGCGGCCGGCTCCAGGCGCGTCGGAGGACGGAGCTGCTCCCAACCATCTCTCTATTTGCCATCGACCTGCCCGCCCCTTTCGCCGCGCGCCTTGACGCGCGCGCGCTACGGAGGAGCTGCG
>Ga0210242_100763_pt1 | contig 27626 bp, 14 predicted proteins | sample ChrtobMeP5a_16mM_FD_155445 | JGI IMG/M metagenome (GOLD analysis project Ga0210242, IMG submission 155445) | Chrysochromulina tobin associated microbial communities from unialgal haptophyte culture, Seattle, Washington, United States - P5a_16mM | ecosystem: Host-associated > Algae > Haptophytes >... | reverse complement strand
TCGGCTCAGTTTCGCGCCAGGCGCGACGGCTGACGTGAAAAACGGGGCGACGAGCAGCGCAAAAGGCCGACACGCGAGAGCATGGAAAAAAAGTGGCTTGACGACAAAACAGCACCAGAATCCGACAATGTGCTCGCGGCGGCGCGAGGAAGATGCAAGAAGGAACATGCCATTTATCGTCGGCCATCCGCTAACTTTTCCCGCGGCACTATGTGACCTTTTATCAAACCCTCTGTGGTGCCTCTCCATCGTCCACACGTTTTTGTCTTGCGAATATCGTCCCGTCGTCGGTCGGCCCATGGCCCTCACAGCTCGATCTTGAGCTCCTCAGGGAGATAGCGAAGCGCCTCGGTCGCCCTCGTGAGCAGCTCGTCGTTGTACTGGTGGTTGTGGAGCGCAGCGAGGAGCAGGCTGCGCCCGCCGCCGTCCTCGATGAGTTTGAGGGCTGGCTGGAACTCGGCCAGCTCCTTGATCAGCGCGCACGAGTGGATCTGGACGCCAGTCGCCATTGGGTGTGTGCGCATCGCCTCCAAGATGGTCGGCACACCTGCCTCGCCGTACAGCTTTTGGGCCATGGACATGCCCCCCCCGAGCACGACGTTGAGGAGCGTGCCGCACCCATACTCTTGAACGAGGGGCGTCTCGGGGTGCGCCGCCATCGACTGCAGGGTGAGCTTGAGCGCCTGCACCGACACGTCCTCCTTCGCCGCCAATCTCGGATCGAGATCGTCCCCACGACGCCCCGAGCCTCCGATGGTGGCGGGACGGCCGCCCATGGATGAGCGCAGGCTGGAGCCGGGAGGGCCCTGCAGCGGCTGCAGGTGCGGGTTCGAGCGCGAGGCGATGCGCACCGGACCTCCCGGCGAGATGCGCATCGGCAGAGTGCGCGGGTCCTGAGGCAAGCCGCGCCCGCGCCGACCCGACATGCTGCCGACGGCCGGCAGCTCCGCTGGTCGCGTGCCGGCGGCGATCTGCGACTCCTTCGAGAAGTCGCGCGGCGCGGTCACGAGCATCTGGCGGAGTGCACCGCATGCATTGTACTGCAGCCGAGGGTGCACATGGTGCCTCTGCATGCCCGCCATGATGAGCGCGATGCCCTCGGAGCGAATCACAATGTCCCTGGTGGGCGGGTCGGCGAAGGCGAGCTTCCACAGGAGGCCGCACGCGGAGGACTGGAGCTCGGCGATCTCGGCGTGCCGTCGCATCGCGTCCAGGATGATGTCGATCCCGCCACGTGTGCGGATCAGCTCCGAGTCCGCGTGTCCATGCGCCTCTGAGAGCACGTACTGCATCGCCACCATCGCCTGCTCCACCAGCACCGGCTTTGCCAAGTGGAGGCGGATGGCCTCGAGCAGCATGAGCGGGAGCGCGCGCGCGCCATTCTCGCCGATGATCCGGTCCTCCGCCACAGCGAGCACCGTCAGGTGCTGCTCGCTCTGCTTGAGCATCGCCTTGTATCGCTCGAGCTCGGCGGTCAGCGTCGCCTTGGCCCCCGCGTCGCCTTGCGCGCCGGCGCGCAGTTGGCCAATCTCGATGACCTGGGCGGTGAGCTGGGCACACTGCGCCTCGCTCGCCGCGAGCTTCGACTGCGTCTCCTTGAGCTCTGCCTTCAAGTCCTCGAGCATCTGGTTGAGCCGCTTCTCGGACTCCTCCTTCGCCTGCACGAGTTGAGCGTACCGCTCCTCGAGCGCGGCGTAGTCCTCCTTCTTCTGCGCGAGCTGCATGCTCAGGTAGTCTACGATGTCCTTCTGGTCCTTTTTCTGCTTGGCGAGCTGGTCTTTCGAGGTCGCCGCGAAACCGACGGCCGAATCCGCGTCGTGCTGAATCCTGGCGAGCTTCTCCTCGAGCGCGGCGATCTTGAGCAGCAGCGTCGACTCGGCCTCGGTGGGCAGCACCTCGCCACCTTTGTCGCCTCCCTTGGCTTTCTTGCCCATTGATCAAGGGTAGGTGGGCGCCCAAGCGATGAAGGAGTTTCGAAGGGTGATTGGAACGGGCAAGAGTCGGGCAAGCGACACACATTTCACACCAATTTCACACCATTTTCCACTTTAAAGCCTGAAAGGGAAATGCATGCGTGACCCCGGCTCCACAGCAGCCTTGCTTGTCCTCGTGCCTCGAGTTCAAAAAACGTTCTTCCGAAGTTTCCCCACAGGAGTTCTGCAGTCGTTGTTGTGTAGCCGCACACTCGAGGTGCTTCGGGGCGCCAACGTTTCCATGCCTCAATCGAAGGTTCAGTCGACCAGTCAGAGCGGGAAGGTCTCCGCGTCCAAGGGAAGCTCGAAAAAATCGACCAAAGGAAAGTCGGGGACCATCCCCGAGGATGGAGAGAAGCGGGTGGTGGTGCGGGATGAGTTTGGCAACGACGTGACGCCGCGCAGCCTGATCCAGAGCGTGGAGAAGACGTCGATCAAGCCGCCGGCAGGAAATGAGTCCACTGACTCGTCCTCCGCAATCGATGCTGGTGCCGTGGGCATGAGCGCCATGGGCTCTGAGGGCGAGGGCGCGCCCAACTCCGAATCGGGAGACGAGGCGTCAGCATCCGACGCTGGCGAGGTTGCCCCTGCTAAGCCAGCGGCGCCCCCCGCCGCTGCATCCCCCGCCACGGTCGCGGCGCCGACGCCGAAGCCGGTCGTGATTAATCTCGACGAGATGATCTCGTTCGAGCTCACCGAGACGGAGACCTTCTTTTTGGACCCGTACATCCCGGCCCTGTGCGTCTCGACGGACGCGCCCGAGGCGGCGACCGTCAAGGCCGCGAACGAGAAGTATGACACCCTGCTCATCAATCGGACCGCGATGGCCGATCTCTACGTCGACACGCCGGCGCAGACGTTCAACCTGGACAAGAAGTCGAAGGAGGTGCAGACGGCGTCGATCCACACATCGGAGATGGGCTCGCAAGCAGACTCGTTTGACCTGTACGATGTGCTTGTCGCGGGGCAGGCCTCAACCGGCGGCGCTGAGGACGAGGCCGTCGAGGTCAGCGCGCAGAGCAGCGGAGGCAAGGGCGCGAAGCGGGCAAGCGGAGCCAAGGGCGTTGCCGACGCGTCCGCGGCGGGCTCTTCTTTTGTTGCGTCGGGCGCCGAGTCGGGCATTCACGAGGGCGGCGCGGAGATGGGGGCGGTAGGCGAGGGTGGCGAGGGTGGCGAGGGCGGCGAGGCCAAGGGCCCCAAGGAGGTCAATCTCGCCAAGTTTACCGGCCTGCCCGAGGTGCTTCGCGTGGTGGAACGCATGGTCGCGCAGAACATTTACCAGGCCAAGCACTTGCAATACCGTGCCATCGCGCCGCCCTCGGGACGAAAGGCGACGAGCCACGCGACAGACGAGCTCGTGGCCGCGGGCGCCTTAGCCCCCCGCGCGTCCTTCTCGCAGCTCTGGACCTTCGCCTCCGAGGAGCTCTCGGTCGGCCGTAACGTCTCGTGCCTCGAGTGGAACCCGGAGAACAAGGACTTGCTCGCCGCAGCGTATGGCGAGTTCGACTTCGCTAAGTACAAGTCGAGCGGCCTGATCCTGTTCTGGTCGCTCAAGAACCCGGACTCGCCCGACAAGGCCATCCACGTGCCCTGCGGCGTGACGGCGATCGCCTTTTCGCACAAGCATCCCAACTTGCTCGCCGCGGGCCTGTACGACGGCACGGTCTGCCTCTTCGACGTGCGCAAGGAGCCGGCGAAGAGGATCCTCGAATCCGGGCACGGGCCGGGCGGCAAGCACACGGACCCCGTGTGGCAGCTGACGTGGGTCTCCCATCCCGACCCTGCCCGAGGCGAGATGCTCGTCTCGATCTCGTCCGATGGCCGGGTGACGAGGTGGGACATGCTCAAGGGCTTCGAGTGCTCCGATCTGCTCAAGCTCAAGCGTGTCGCCAACGTCACGAAGAAGCCCTCCCAGGGCCAGACTTCCGGCAGCGGCTCTGAAGGCATCATCTCGCGCCGCGCGAGCGGCATGTGCATCGCCTTCTCGCTCAAGGACCCCAACATCTACATGGCGGGCACCGAGGACGGCCCCATCCACAAGTGCTCGTGCTCGTACAATGAGCAGCACCTCGAGTCCTTCTTCGGGCACTCCGGGCCGGTGTACAAGTTGAGGTGGTCGCCCTTCAGCCCGAACATCTTCCTCTCGTGCTCGGCGGACTGGTCCATCAAGCTCTGGCATCAGGAGAGCCCAAGCGCAATTTATACCTTCTTCTCGACGACCGACTACGTCGCCGACATTTGCTGGTCGCCGCACAACTCGACGGTGTTCGCCTCGGTCACGGGCGATGGGCGCATCGATGTGTGGGACATCAGCGTGAGCACGCTCGACCCGCTCTCCTCGATCAAGACGGACAAGAAGCTCTCGAGCGTCGCCTTCTCTCTCGCGTCGCCTGTGCTCGTCGTGGGTCATGAGGGAGGCGGCGTCGACTTGTACGCCTTGGAAGGCACGTTGGCCGAGCCGACGAACCGCACCATCGCTGAGCAGGTGGCCGCCCTCGAGAAGCTCGCCGTCCCGGCAGCGCACGACGAGGCGGCCGAGGTACACTGAGGAGTGCGGCAGCGCGCCGGAGGAGCCGAGCTGTGCTCTTGCTCTTGATGTGGGGTTGGGGAGATCCATGGGAGATCCGTCTCGAGGGATGGTGCGTGGGGGCACTCCGTACGGCTTTACGGGTGCCCCGTGACGCCCACGAGGACGCCCACGTGGAGCGGTGCCTGTGGAGGCTCCGAGGTGGACAGAGAACAGAGACGGCGGCCGAGATACTGTGGTCACCAGAACCTACGTGTTAGCGGTCACCCGTTATGGACGGAGATAATTGTGTTCAAGTCGAAGTGGAGGCCGTGGCTGCAGCGCACAACTCTATATCGTCGTTCGGAAGTTTCAGGTTACTATATCTAACATTTAATTCCCCGAGATCTCCCTTGATCTCCCTTCGAAATCGAATGTGACGTTATAATGGTACATTGGTCTAAATATGCCCGCAGCGTCGGCCTCGTAGGCTCTACGAATCCAACTACGAATCAGCGGCATGCACGTCGTATTTTCAGCTCTTCTGTCTTGGCTCTGCCGTCTCACGACCGCGGGCTCGCGGGCTCGCGCTTTTGCCTCACAGCTCATACTTCCGATACAACGTGACCAGCTCGCTGTGGTCGCCATTCGAATCAACAGCCATCAGCTCACGGAGCTTGCTCTTGATATCATTGAACTCTTCCGCAGCCGACACGTTCTGGTAGGTCTTGCGCTCGACTTGGACCGCCGGGCGGCAACATGAGAGGAGCTCCATACAGGCTGTCATGGGCACCTGAACAGACATTTCGAGGAGCTTGACGGCATCGGAGCACATCTTTGACCAGGACCTCGCATGGAAAGAACGGCGGACGCGGCGGGCGGCGCGGGCGAATGAAAGCTGCCATTCGATTTGCTTGCTGGACATCGTGTTGCGCGTGCGCGCGGCTTCCGCCTCCTCCTGCTCCACGAGCCGGTGCAGGTTGCGCAATGTCTCGTTGATACGCATGAGGCGGTAGACCGCATGCATGTCGCTCGAGCGCAGCATCTCCTGGGAGTCTTTATGGAGAAGAGCGACTTCGAGCGGACAGCGAGGCGTCTTCCACTGCTCATCCCGATCGAGTATAGCCGAGATTCCCAAATGCAGCTTCACCATCTTTGGGCGAGTGTCATTCGCGATGTTCGTGTCGACTGCGTAGACCCACAACTTGTTTTCAGGGTCGCAGAGCACCCGGAGCAGCGCCTCGACCTGCTCCTCGTGCGTATACACGAACGTTGTGCGGTACTTGTCATTGACGAGCTTCTTCCGGATGCTCTGCTTGAGTTCGCACTCGATGTCCGACTTGGCTAAGACACGATGCTGGCCATTTTTCAAGAGGGGAAAGCACTTTGACAGCAGGCGCGCACTCAGGTCGACATGCGCCTCGACCTGCTCCTCGTCCATGCGGTACTTCTCATTGACGAGCTTCTTCTGGATGCTCTCCTTGAGTGCACTCAGGTCGACATCGTCCTCGTCGTACCCGTCGACGATCTTTACGATCTTCTTGTCGATCGTCTCGTCGATCTTCTCGTCGATCTTCTCGTCGATCTTATCGTTGAGTTTCTCGCGCAAAACCTGGCGCAGTTCGCAAAGAAAGGGGACAGCGAGCGATTCGATCCGGTCGGTCAGCCGGCCCAGTATCTTCTGGTCCTGCATGGCCGTGCTCTTTGCCAGGTGTTCAAAGAAGGCCGTCTGCGACGGCTGGTAGTAGTGCGAATGCGCCCCATCAATCAACTTGACGAAGTCCATGGCTTTCACGCTGTCGAAAAGTCTAGCCCATGGCATCGTGGAATCCGTGGAAAGGGCTTGCCAATCGGAGCGGTTGAAGTGCGTCCGCTCGGTGAGCAGCTGGTGCAGCGGTGCCACGTCCTCCTCGATCAGCTCGTTCCCGTCGGCTGGTCTCGACGTCCCGAGGTACTGCCATTTCGTCGGGTCGACAACGTCGCACAGCTCTTTGAAGGGCAGCTTTAAGATGTAGAGGTAGAGGAGATCGATGGCCTTCTTCTCGAGGATTCCGACTTCCGAGATGACCTTGTAGTAATCTCCTCCGTGCGTCTTGAAGGCTTTTTGCGTCTCTTTGGAGGCGGCTTCAAATAGCCAACGGAAGACAAACGTCTCGTTGTTCTCATTCACCGTCGACAAGTGGATGAAGTAGGCTTGCGCGGTGAGCCAGTACAATAGTAGCGTGAGCAGCATGATCATCACGACGCCCATGGAGCAGCAGTAGGACCACTGTCGAGGAATCCTTATGCTCAAAGGCCATGGAGGCGGCTGATCATCGTCCATTGGCAGCGGGCCGCTGGCGAAGGTGAAGGACAGCTGCATCAGCATACAAAAGAAGCCGACCATCATGATCCACTCGAGGTTCGTCGTCTGCATGGTGTTGATCTGCTGCACCATTGTGTACTTGTGAGCGTACATTGCAAGGAAGAGTGTGACGAGGTAGGTGAGGCGGTCGGCGACGTCATCGAATGGGATGCCGTCGACGAGGCCGCTCGCGACGATGATGACGATGACCGGGGTTAGGTTCTGCACGACAAAAGAGTTGGAGACGCGGTAGAAGTCCACGTGCACCGTGTACAGGTCCGGGCGCACCTCGTCGAGGAGGCTCGTGTCGAACTTGAAGTCGCCGTTGGCTGCCTCCGAGTGGGGCATGCACGGGTAGAGCACATCGGTGATGAGGATGGAGCTGTGCCGGCACTTGATTGACTCAAAGCGCTTGAGCTTCTTCGTGCGGATGGGCTGCAGTGTGTACGGGTACAGGACGTTGGGCGCCGTAGAGTTGCTTAGCTCACGGCTGTGGACTCTGCGCTTATTGATGACGTTGCAGAAGGAGTTGCCCCACTTGATCTTGCCGGGTTCGAAGGAGAGCTCGAGCGTGTGCGCGTCGAGCGGGAAGGCCGAGAGGTCAAAGTGATGCTCCACTGTCGAGAAGCCTTTCATCGTCTTCTTTAGGCGCACCAGGATCATTTGCGTGCCGAGCGGCCGGAAGTATCGGCCGTCGGCGGTGCGCACGTAGTGACGCGTCGTCAGCTTCCCGCCGGAAAGCTTCTCAAGCTTGAGAGACGCGTGCTGCTCCAACGTCAAGACTACCTGCGCCTTCCCCGCTGGGAAGAGCTCTTTGACGAGCTCTTCCTTGAGATCGACGAGTCCTTTGTTGAGATCAATGCCATGTTCACGGCCAGGCTGCTCCCGAGAAGAGGCCAGGCTGCTCCTAGGGATTAGATGCCAGCGCAGTCCCACTGCCGTTTCGTCTTCAACGTTGATAATCAGCCGGCTGTCGAAGCGCACGCCCTCACGTCCTGCCTCGGATTCTCTCTCTTCTTCCACCACGTGATTTAGCTTGAAGACGGGCTGGTAGTAGTACTTCTCCGAGTAGAAGTTAGCCTCACGCGATTGCGCGTACGTGATCTCATCGAAGAGGTCGAACCAATCCAGGTTCTGGGCGTACTTAAAGGTGACTCGATCCTCCGTGATTTCGACCTTATGGATCATCTCTATTTCGACGGAGAGTTGCACGAGGGGTAGTCCGTAAACTGGTTCAAAGCATTTTTGCAGCTCAGGCAACCGATACAGCAGTTTCTGGAAGTCGCTCTTTACGGAGCGGCGGCCACTGGAGATCATGACCGGCCATGCGCTGTCGCTCTTGCTGTTTTTGACTGGGCTCCCTGGGATGCGCAGGGGGATCACACGTCCTCCTTTCCTTGGTGGAGATGCTGATGATTCCGACGGCGGCAGTTTTGTTAATATCAGTGGCTCCACGGCTTCAGCCGATGGGCTTTGCCCGGGGGGTGCATGCCACTTCGGGGACATCAGGTGACGTAAGTGCTCCATGATGCGCGGGGCGGCGGCGTCGACGATGGCGACGGTGGCGGCGGCGGCGGCAAGGTGGCGAAGGCGGCGACGGCGGCGACGGCGCACGCGGCGGCGGCGGCGTTGGCGGCGCGCACGAAATCTTTGAGCGTTTGTGGACACTGGGGATGTCCTGGGTGGGGGACCCCCCCGAGGTGCATTACAGATTACACAAACACTGGTACCCCCCCACCCCCCAGGCCCCCCAGGCATTCCCCAGACGAATGTTATTTCCTGTTATTACTGGACAAGAATTAGTCTGTTCCGGGACAGGAGTAATTATGCATAAGTGCCGTCCGTAAACGAACCGAATAAAAAGGTTCGAGTTCCGCTGCAACGTGTCGGTCGGCTGTAAAAGATAACGGGAGTGCTGTTCAGCGCTGTGGCCCGCATTCATCCATGCACTCAGTCACAGATCACATCCGCTACAACCTACGTTTCTAGCTTTCTACTGATTGGAGACCGATCTAGACCTCAGGCGTCACAGATCACATCCGCTACAACCTACGTTTCTAGTTTGGAGACCGATCTAGACCTCAGGCGCGCCTCAGGCAGCGCCGGCGGCCGTCGGTGGTAGAGGAGCATTGTCATGTTCCCTAGTACTGCACGCACTGTCTGCGTTTCTGGAGCAGGCCTGCTGCCTAAGCAGCTCCTCGGCCGCAGCCATATCTCCGAGCACCCCTGCCGGCGTGCGTGCGAGGCGGCTGCCGAAATAGACAGCCTGCAGAGCACCGATGGCAAACGCAAAGGCAGCCGAGGCGTAGAAGACGCTGGCAAAGGAGCCCGTCGAGTCGTAGAGCCCAAAAGCGATGGGAGAGGCGAGAGCGCATCCTGCCATGAAGACCAGATAATGAATGAAGACGAAGTGTCTGTAGACTGAGTGGTTGCCATGTGAGAGCAGCAGCAGCGCCTCCTGTAAGAGCTGTTCACCGAACAGGTACGCCGTGCCCATGAGGACTTGTCCCAGGAGTGACGCGACAAACTGAGGCTGGGCGAGCATGATCATGAGGACCCCATGCGAGCCCAGAACGACCGCAATCCCAAAGGGGGGGCGCATCAGCGCGATCCCTGCGCGGGGGCAGTTCCAGCACCTCGCGCCCGTCGACAAGCACGTCATCGTCGAGGCACCGAGCACAGCTGCGCCTATGAGCTCGCTGATCATCTGACAGAAGCCGCACCAGGTCCCTGACCAGTCGTGTTCGATGCGAAAGTAGAGTGCATACAGATTCCACTCCACCGCATATACGCAGATGTTGGTATACGCCGCCACCATCAGCACCGACAGGGGCCAGCCGTAGTATGCCCTCGTGACTGGGACACCCACGACGGCGTTGGCTTCAGCCTTCATATGAGCGCCGTCATGAGCAGGATGCGCGCTGTTGCAACGAGCGCCTTCAGCTTGAGAGCTGCCGTGATCAGTTCCCGCTTCCGAAGGTCCAGGCGACTGGTCCGGTCTGACTCGAGCGACGGATGCCTGCCTACATCCCAGTAGGTGAAAGGTAAGGAGCGCACAGGCACTGTTGGTCACGCACGAGAAGGCGGCGCAAGCGGCCAAGCCGCGAGTGTCGTATAGCACGCCGCCTATGAACGGCGCGCACGCATAGCCGATGGCGTCTGCGAGTGTGTACATGCGTAGCGCTCGCTGCATCTGCCACGTCCCAGATCCCTGGAAGCGCTTATGCACAAGGCTTCTGAGAGCGGGCGGATTGACTGCACATGAGATAGCCGACATTGCCACCCAGACCGCTGCAGGGCTATCAGGTCTCATGATCATGAGAATGCTGCATCCGGCCGCAATGCCGGAGATGGGGACGCAAATCCAGTCACCAACACGCCCAGTCAGCACAGTGGTGCAGACGCGTGGCACATATGTGATGAACATCAGTGTGCTCAGCTGCCACAGCGGCCAATCGCTATCGACCCAGTGCAGTGGCAGCGCCGTGTAACACCAGACGAAGCCACCGATGTTGCAGAAGGGCAGCACAGCGAGCAACAGAAAGCCTCGTGCATCGCAAAGCGAAGGTGGATGACGGGAGCGCACGTGATGTCCCAAGGCTTCGCCGTCCGATAAGGCGACTTTCATAGCAACCCGACGCGGGACGCCCGATACATGCCGATAGAGTGAACTGGCTGTTAAATCTTTAAAATACTCGGCTCCTCATACAGTAGATCACCGGTCGAGAGCGAGCACAAGACCAGAGAGACCACAGAGGTCTGCACCGAGCGTCTCCTCGAGCCCACGATACTGGCGTTCCCACGGGGTGAGCTCGGTGGCGGCGCGCTCGCGGTGCTCACGAGCAGAGGCGCGCTTCGGCTTATAGGTGCTCGCAGGAGCTGACGCACCACGCGGCGAGGCTTTGCTGCGCTGACGCACCTGCAGCGTGCTCACCAGCGCGCCACCCTCGCGCTTCGCCCTCGCAGCCGCCTTCACTGCGCGCTTGTGGGCCTTGGCCGCCTCGCGCTGCTCCGCCCTACGGGCTGCGCTCCCTGCGGCACCCATCGGCGCGTGCTCTGCGCCAGCCGCGTCAGGGTTGTGCTCGTCATGCTCCTCATCGTCCCCGTCCGCATCTACCGCCACCTCAGATCCATCCACGGGCGCGGGCGGTGGCGGCATCACCTGTGGCGCTTGGGGCACGCCATCACCTGCGGCACAGGCGCTGCTAGAGCTGACGCCGTCCTCACTCTCCAGCTGCGACGCTGCAGCCACCGCGGCTCGTCGAAGGTACCACACGGCACCGCCCAACTCGATCGATGGCAGCGACCGAAGGACGCCGCGCCTCTGCGCGGCGCTGAGCATCGCGAGCGAGGAGCGCTCGTGCACCAGTTGAAGCTCCGTCGCGATTGCATACCGCTGGGGTGATTGGCGCTCACAGCTCTCACAGAGTCTGCGCTGCAGCAACTGGAAGATGTAGCGAGTCGGCCTACGGCAGTCCATGCACCGTGTTGCTGCGTGGCATCGGTACGCTACCTTGCTATCGATATGATTGGGCACACTGAGCCCAGCGCGGGCGCAGTGGGCGTGCCACAGAGGTGCCGCTGCCGCCGATCCCATCCATCGAGCAAGCGACGATGAAGTAGAAGCGAGGCATCCGAGGGCCTCGGGTGCGAGGCGCTGCATGATGAGCGATAGAGTTTCGTCGGGTAGGTGCTCGAGGAGGTTGTCCTCGTGGGGTGCCGTCAGAAAGATTTCAGGGTGCTCAGGCGCGGCCATGTCTATGCACGGGCTCGCAGCAGGCCGCCACCGGCCGCGGAAGGATGGCAGAAAATGCCCAGATGCCGCGGCGAACGTGATCCAAAGCTGCTGTGAGTCAAGTCACGTCAAATCAGTCAGTTTCGTCGCGTTCCCCCGTGAAACGCAACGCACACACGAAAACACCCCGGACCCCAAACACGAGGGCCTCTATAATATGCATCTGTGTGTCCGCACTCCAGCTGCCCAGACCACGCACATGACCACGAGACGACCAAGGAGACGACGGGAGCGCCGGGAGGCCGCCGTAAGGCCCGGGCATCACGGCATTCAGACCCGGGGATGACCCGGGGTACAACGGCGAGTCTGAACCGCGAGCGTGAATGCGGTGAGATGTGAAAGGCGACCCACGGTCCCCCACGGTGCATTTTGGTTAACATTTTGGACAATTGATTTTGCGACGTGGGACGCTCACGTGGGACGCTCACGTGGGACGCTCACGTCGCAAAATCAATTGTCCAAAATACAATGGTTCACGTGGGACGCAAAAGGGAGGGGTCTAGAATTTTTCCTTTTCGTACATGTAAATCAAAGGTAAATCAAAGGCTCCGGAGACCCACCCTTTCAATGCAACACGTTCACACTTGTATTCCCTTTTGGGTCAACCATTGTATTCCCAATCAGATTTTGGCGGGTGGAGCCTTTACTCAGGGGAAAACAAAGGACCCTCTGATCTCCCTCCCATTTATGGCCCTTTGGGTCAAGCATTGTGTTCTTATTCTTACAACACTGAATGCCGTTTGTCACGGTGGTACATGTACATGTACAGGTTGAAAGCGACTGAGCTAGAGTTAGGAAAAGGCGGACGCCGTTTTCTCACCTCAACTCTATCTTGTGCTTGCTTTTATCTCTCGGTTACCCAGATCATGCAAACATCGTATTCAATCAAATCAAATCAACGTTTGATTTGATTTTGGTGATTTTTGATCACCAGATTAGGCAAGTATGTGGACGCGCCCTAGCGTCCAGAAGGCAGCTTCTATGCATGGGGCGCGGCGGCTGTATGGTCTCGCGGCCGCGCAGGGGCATGCGAATGCACAGTGCACCCTCGGCTTCATGCACGCCGAAGGGAAGGGCGGACCGCAGAACTTGCCGGAAGCGCGGCGGCTGTATGGTCTCGCGGCCGCGCAGGGGCATGCGAATGCGCAGTGCACCCTCGGCTTCATGCTCGACAAGGGGAAGGGCGGACCGCAGGACATGTCGGAAGCGCGGCGGCTGTATGGTCTCGCGGCCGCGCAGGGGCATGCGAATGCGCAGTGCAACCTCGGCTTCATGCACGACGAAGGGAAGGGCGGACCGCAGAACTTGCCGGAAGCGCGGCGGCTGTATGGTCTCGCGGCCGCGCAGGGGCATGCGAATGCGCAGTGCACCCTCGGCTTCATGCACGAGGACGGGCAGGGCGGACCGCAGGATATGTCGGAGGCGCGGCGGCTGTTCGGCCTCGCGGCTGCGCAAGGCCACAAGCGAGCAATGAGTGAGGCGGAGCGACTGGCCAACGCCATGGCTAAGGCTCTGCTGGCTGAGGAGGAGGCTGAGAAGGGCAAAGCGTCCAAGGTCAAGAAGGAGAAGAAGAAGAGCAGCAACAAGGCTCGTTCAGAGGCAAAGACCGAGGCGGAGTTGGCGGTGGAGGCCGAGGCTCAAGAGCAAGCCGAGGCCCGCGAGACCGAGGCAGCAAACGCCCTAGTGACGGCAAGGGAGCAAAAGGAGGCCAAGGCTGCCCAGGCGGAGGTGGAGAAGCAAGCTCGCATGCAGGCAGAGCAAGAGGCACAGGCGGCTGCAGAGGCGCAGGCAGGAGCAGCAGCAGCTGCTGCAGCGGCGGAGAATGCGAGGAAGCCGCCTGATCACCTCATCTGCCCGATCTCGCAGGACGTCACGATCGACCATCCACATGTACGGCCACATTTACATCGGTCTCGGGTTGTGCGCCTTCATACCCGTGGCTCCGGCCAAGGTTAGGGGTAGGCTGAAAGGGGAGTCTCTCTTCGGTTGGGGGTCGGGCTGACCCGCACTTGATGAGGCCTGACCGCCCAGGCCATGGGCATGACCCACACGCCACAGGCGCCCTCGCGCGGTGACTGTGGGGATATGTGGGGATATGTGGGGACTGATCGCGGAAATCCACAACATAAAGTGAACCGCTTGTTTTCCGATCATTTCCCTTACGCTATGCTGTGTAGTTACGAAAACCAAATCATACGACACGATACGGCCCTGTACTTCTACCGCGTAACCGTTTAGGTTTAGCGTAACTATCCATAAAATCTCGTCTACACGACGTAACCACACGGGGCCGAATCCAATCACCGAAGGATCCCGGATTGCAAGGCGGCTGCGACCTCTTCTCCGCTGGCAAGTTTGATCGTGGCGTCCCCCTGGTGGCGGCAGAGGTGAAGGCCGGAAAAGGCCATTCGGAAGCCAGATTCGTTCATGAAGCGCCTCTGCAGCGAATCCCAGCTTGCGGGCGCGACTGTAGCGCAATTGCTGCCGTCGGCGTCGCTCGCTGCCGCCACTGCCGCGTACCGTCGCAACTGGCGCCATGCGCTCGCACCATACGCGGTACCGCAGGTCGAGGGGACCGCCAAGGATCCGCGTGCAGGCTCCTCTGGACGTGCAGGCTCAGGCTCGGACGCGTCTGACGCCGAGCGACGTTGCGGAGTGCCAAGGGCGAGGCCAAGTAGCTTCGGGCTCGACGCCGCGCCGCCGCCATGGCGCAGGGCAAGCGTGTGGGCCATGTGGCGCAGGTATACGAAGAGCCCCTCAGAGATCTCCACCTCGTCCGTGAGCAGCACCATCCAGTCCTCGAACTGCTCAGCACGGCGCTCGGTAACGGTCGGCGACCACGACTCGAGACGGTCGACGACAGCTCGACGGCTTGCCGAGCACTCTGACGCAGCGCCACGGTCGATGCGCACACGCACCTGCTTGGCGGGCGGCGGCCATGACCATCCCTCACGAGCAAACTTAGCGGTCGCTTCGGGAGTCTCGACATCCAGGAGCAAGCGCACGTCCACCACGCCATGCGGAGTCCACTTCTGAGAAGCCAGTGCGCGCACCGCCTGCTTGTGCGCCGGCGGCCTCCCACCGAGCTCATGCGCGATGGCGGCGAGGGGTGCGCGCAGGACGGATTGATAGAGCGATTCGAGGGCCGAAGGCGCCGACGAGACGAGAACGTTTAGGAAGAGGCGCGAGGCGCCCCATGCGCCCAACTCGGCGCTTCCGCACAGAGAGCCGACGCTTCGAACGACCCACGAGGGCGCCGTGCTGGGCAGCGCGAGCACCGGTGGCCCTCCAGCCCGGTCGAGCGTCATGGCGGCCCTGGATGCGGGCGCGTCAGCATCCACCAGCGTGATCACGACGTCCGGCCGCAGGGTGCGAAGCATCTGCGCGAGATCGGTGGTGGCCTCGGCGAGCAGCCTAGAGGCTCGGATGGCGCCCGTCTCCTCGCCCCGAGCGTCGCGCCTCCGCGTGAGCTCGCGGTCGAGATTGGACCTCCGCGTGAGCTCGCGGTCGAGATTGGACCTCCACGTGAGCTCGCGACCGAGCTTCATGTCGAGCACACGCAGCCGACGCTCCGTGCATGCTTCCGCTCGCAACCCGAGGAGTGGCACGATCTCAGAGCACTCGCCTCGCACGCCTCCGCTCAGCGCCAGCGCCACCGTCGCGAGAGCGCGAGATTGCATCTCGATGAGTAACGGTCGGAGCGCGAGGGCGTGCTCACGTCCATCCACAACGAGCAGTGCATTCACACCGAACGGTGCATTCACACGACCGAGAGGCGAGGGCGTCGACGGCTCTTCGGCCCAGCGGAGCGTGCCGCCGCCCTGCACGCCGGCCCACCAGACGGCGTCGCGCAGCTCAATCGTCGCGCGCCCACCAGTTGAGTAACGGTTATACGCGAGCGTGTGGTCCGTATCCCCGGACCGTGCGCGCGTCGCGTCCGTCCGGTCGATCGGTAGGACGTACGAGCGAACGCCGGCGTGCGTGCGCAGCATGTGGGACAGATGGAAGTCCTCGGCCGTTGCAAATGTGTGCGGCGACTCGCGGAAGAGCAACCGTACCCATGCGGTGCGTACGAACCAGAGCGAGCAAAGGTAGTCCACCTCGACCATCTGCTCGACCTCGAGATCGTATGCGAGATCGGGGAGGTACAAGCCCCCCGAGTCATTGATGAGCGAACGGTAGGAGCTCAGCTGGAGCGAGGGTGGCGGCTGTGGCCGTGGCAAGAGCCAGCCGATCGAGCCGAGCGCGGCGCGGCGGCCGTGTACGGTGCCCGCGACGTGCAGCAGAGTTGCGACAAACGCGCGCCCAGGGATCATGTCGTCGTCGAGGACAAGCACGAAGCGCGTGGGCGCACCAAGGGCGAGCTGAAACCGGCCAAAGTATTTGAAGTTGTGCTCAGACTCGAAGATGGCGATGCGCGAGTCGTTGTACGCCAGCGCCGCTTTGCGAGCCGCCGCAGTCATTGGCGACGCAAAGAAGCAAATCCAGATGTGCGCCACTGGCATCGTCTGAAAGAGCAGCGAGTCCAGCTGCCGGCAGAGAGTGTGGCGCATCCAATGATTGAGGATCACGGTGACCGAGGCATAAGGAGAAGGCTCCTGGCGGCCTGAGAGAAGTGGCGCACTCAGCAGCTGCTGCAAGGTCGGCGCGCCACGAGAGACTCGACGGCGGTACGCAGCCTGCCTCGCTGTGCGCCGCGCCGCTGGCATGTGCTCCTGTGCGGGTGATGGTCCCTCACTCGTGCACGCAGAGCTCGAGTGCGGATCGAGCACTCCCAACATGACGACGGACCTCCCTGCGTTCACAATGATGCTCGCTTTTGAAACCCTTCTCAACCATGAATCGAACGGTATTCTGAACCGGAATCGGACTCACGTTCTTCAATCAATTCGCGCAAAACTTGAAAGAACGTTTGGGATTTGAGAGAGAGGGAGAGGGCCGTCATCGCTCTCCCTCGAGGCCAATAGTCGCCGGAGAAGAGCAATGACGGCTCGAACGGACATTAGGCTACGCTGCGAGGAGGCTGGCATCGTTGAGTTCCGCCTGGATAAAAAGAAACGCGGCTATGCGGCCACTATTGGCCTCTTGAAGCCGGATGAAATCAACCGCTCGTTCTTCCTTGGCCGGCACCTCGGCGAAATGGGGCTCTCATCTGCGGGGACCTTCTGGTTGGACGGCAACGTTTATTGTCGACTGCCACGCTTCGATATCGATGACATCGTAAGCATCGAATGGCGGCCGGCCATGAGGGAGGATCGGCCGGCCGGCAAGCTCACATTCCGTGTCAACGGAGCACGGGCTTTTGAGATCTCTGAGAGAGAGTACAAGGGCACATTTGAAGGGTGGATCGTTGCGCTGACTGGTTGGTGGACGCTCCTTAGGGTGCGTAAAGAACCTTCTGACGCGATTCCTTTGCGCGAGACGGATTTTTTGAGTCCGGCGCAGAGGAATGCGATGGAGGCCTCGTCAGCCGGTGCCAAGTTGAATGAGTTCGACAAAGACGGTGATTCGGACGAGCTTGTGGACATGATGGCCGCGGCCGCCTCGGACGGCTGGAGTACACCGCGGGCGATGGAGGCGCGGGACGACGACGAGAAGTCGACATGGTCGCTGGGCGTCGCGACCGGCTCGCCGCAGCCGAGGCTTGGAGCTGGCATTGAGGCCCTGAACGAGGAGGACGATTCTTTCCAGGCAAGTAGACCCCCGACGTCCCGGAAAGCGAGCGTGTCGTTCAGCGCCGCATCATTGCAGCCCGTACAGCGCAGTCTAACGCCTCACCTCACGTCCAAATCCGGTGAACGCGTGAGTGTGAACGCTGTTAAGTTCCAGCAGGCCGCGGCAGGGCTGACCTTTGCGAACCTAGGGCGACGCTTCCAGCGCAGGCAGAAAGCTCCAGCACAGCCTCGAGTTCCAGATCCAGGAGATTGGATAGTCTGAACTCTGGATTGAGGATTCTGGCGATACTGCTGTACGCAGATTTCTGAGTTTAGCTTTAGGGACGGCGCGCGGGCCTGCATGCGCGTGGCGGTGGCGTCCTCGGCGGTGCGCACCGTTACTTTGGGCTGACTGCTGAGTGCTGTTTGGCTACCCAGCTTCCCAGGGCGGCCGGCTCTATAATGTATCAAACTATCGATATGTAGACAGTGCATATAAAATCCAGACGTATACGCGCGCGACTCACTTTCGTGAGTGTGTCTTCGTCTGTCCGACGCGTCCGCCCCCGCCGCCCGCGGTGGCTCGCAGGGTCGGATCTGCACCGGCTCGACTCGCTCTCATACTACCGAGTGAGGAACAACCCGCCCGGCGGCGCGCTCGCCTCTCACGCCGTGTCACTCGAATCACGCCGTGGGTTCCACAGCATTATCGTGCGCTCGTGTAGCGCTCGTGTGTCGGTATAGCTCTCACGAGCCTCGGGCCGGCGTTACCGCAGGAGCGGGCAGCGGTTCCCCGCCATCCAGCAGACATTCAGAGCGATTTCGAGCACCATCCCTGCGTCATCAACATGAGGAGAGCCTGCGCAGCAGTGTCTGTCGTCTTATGTAGCGAGATGGGCACCGTGATGGGCGTCGTGTTGGGCGTCGTGGTGGGCGTCGTGTTGGGCATCTCCTCCTTGAGCTGAAGGGGCTGGTCGAGGGTCCAGTGCTGCTCAATCAGGCAATTGGGCTCCATTAGGGTGCCCTTTGGTGGTTTCATGTCTGTTAGTGAAAGGGGTCGCGCCGATGACGGTGCGGGCACGTACACGTTCATGGCGGTCGCATCCCTGGCTAGCTGCTGCTGCTGCTGCTGCTGCTGCTGCTGCTGCTGCTGCTGCTGCTGTAACTGCTGCTGCTGCTGTAACTGCTGCTGCTGCTGCTGCTGCTGCTGCTGCTGCTGCTGCTGCTGCTGCTGCTGCTGCTGCTGCTTGATAGCGCGCCCGATTGCGAGCCGCCCCGCAAGCATGTGGGTGGTTGGACGGTTGGAAGGCTGTGTAGCGAGCGAGGCGAAGTGGAAGCACTCCATCGAGACTGGCCGCGAGCGCACGCCCGACGTGGTGACCGTCGTGGTGACCGTCGTGGGGGGTGCAGTCAGCTCAGCGACAGGTGTGGCGACCGCAACTGACGCTGGGTATACTGGGATCGCGACAGGCGCGGGCATAGTGACTCTCGGGGGCACCGATGGGGGCACCGCGACGGGCGCGCACCTGGAAATCATCGCAGGGGGTGCCATCGACATCGCCAGCGCGCTGGGGGTGAGCGCAGCGGGCGCAAGCGCGGCGGGCGCGGGCGCGGCAGCCGTCTCGTTTGGTGCGAGCATCTCGGGCGGCTTCCAGTCGAAGCCCCAGGTGCGTCGGGGGCCTTGCGTGCCCTCGCACCGGCGGCGCTTTGGGTTGTTATTTGGCTTAGACTCAGCGGCGCCCTCGATCTCGGATGACGACGGGGAGGACGACCCAGGGGACGGCCGCGAGAAGAGCTTGCCGAACGGCGGAATGCCGGAAGGCAAGGTGGCTTGATCGGTCGGGGATCTCGCCTGGACCGCACGGCTGGCGATTTCGGCTGCTGCTGCGTCGTCGCGGACAGGGTACGCATTGTCCTTGTCACCATTGGGGAACTTCAGCTTGCGCGCCCGTCGGTTCTGGAACCACACCTGGACCTGGCGCATGGTCATGCCAAGGAGCTCGCTCAGCTCATGCGTGTGCTCGTTGGACGGGAGCGCATCCCTGGCAAAAGCCTTGCAGAGGCTCTCCTTTTGGGCCGCCGTGATGACCGTGCGTGGGTTGCGCCCAGATTTGGTGGCCGCTGAGTCGGGCACGGAGGAGCGCAGCGCGGCCGTGGCCCAGGAGAACTGATTATGATAAGTCGGGACCGGGAGCGCGGTGTAAGACATGGCGAGTTGGCCCCTGGGGTCGCAATCGTCCAAAAGGGTTTGAGGCCTTTTTCGGACCCATGCTCAAACCACATTCCCGATTTGGGAGGAGCCAATCAGCGGGATATTGCATGCATCGCCAGGACTCACTTTACCTACATGTACAACGGAACAGCTGTCGGTTCAGTTCAGTTCAGTTCAGTTCAGGTTGACTGTGGAAGAGCCGTTGAAATCGGGCCGTTGTGAAAAAACTCAGCATTGTGACTTTGTTGTTTCGCGCTCAAGTTTGGCGAAGCGCGTCCTCTTTGGACTTTGCCATAGATTCTCTTTGCAGTCCCGCCGCGGCGTTACATGTACAAGTATCTAATCAAGTACATGTATCTAATGATTACTGTACATACAAGCATCGTCTACGTCGGCCCACGATTCGACACGATGCGCAAGCACGCCACGCGCCCGGTTCCCATCTTGATAATTGTACAGCAACCGGCCCCAACCGCACGTAAACTGTATGTCAACTCCGCGCGATTGGGGCGAGAAAAAAAAAGTCCAAACCCGGCGCAATTCCGCAAAGCGAAACAACCTCTGATTTTCGGGCGAAGGGAGTTCCTTCCAAGGCCTCTCCGGGGCGTCGATGAGCGCACCAGCGCCCGCCGAGGATGCGGCGGTCGCTGCCGATGCCTCGATTGAGATGCCGCTCCCAGCTGCGCCAGAATATGCAAAGGTGTACCATCCGTTGCAAAGGCGGACAACGTGGTACGGCGACCAGCCTGCCATGAGCTCGCGCACCGCGCGCGAGCTGCTCAAGGAGCGCTCGCGCTGGGAGCTCGCGCGGCGGAATGCTGAGCGCGAGCGAGCCTGGGACGCGACGCCGATGCGCTATGTTCCCGCGAATCTGCGGGGCCTGAAACCGATCACCTCGGAGCCTTGGTCTCGGGATGCGGCCGTCTTCGCGCAAAAGACGGGATCCTTCGAGAAGCAGTACAACGCGGCGATGGACGGAGGGAGCGTGGAAGAGTACAACGATGAGAGCATTCTCGACTCGAACAATGGCTACAAGAGCCACATCACTGCGACGGGGCTGGAGCGGAATGCAAGCTTGGCCTTTGGTGGCGGGGATGGAAAGCCGATGTGGGACTCGTCTCCGATGCGGTACTGCCCGCACGTTCTGCGTGGCATCTCACCGGTTACGCGAGAGCCGTGGTGCGTCGACGAGAAGATTTACAACCGTGACACCACCCGCGACACCACCATGGATGAGCGCGCCGGTGGCGGCGCCCTCGACCTCGGCTCCATCTCGCATGCAACGAGGGCCAAGAACCGACAAGTAGACCGGCCGGGCTTCTACATGCCTAACTGGGAAAAGTGGGCGGCCATGCTCTCGGCGTAGCGGCGAGGTTGGTCTCTCGATGACAGATTCCCGTTAGGCTCTCGTCGCTTTGGGGCGACCGCGAGCCAAGGCGAGTTTCAGGCCGATTGCACGTTGGGAGAATGGGACCATACAAGCGTACATGCCAGCAGCGCTCGCAGCTGTCTGTGCAGCATTCAGCATTAAAGCGTGCGTCACGTCACAATCAAGGGGCACGAAGAGAGATACAAAGAGAGAGTCGGGAAGACTGCATGCGATTGCGAGGTTTGGCGTTTGCCGGTTGTTGCCGGAATGTCGACGCAATTGAACCGTCGACGGAGCCATTTTGAGATAAAATATCCGAGCCGGGTTGCCCAGCGCGCCGCGTGACCCTGCCTGCGCCGGCGGGGACCGGGGTCGGGGGGTCGCGCCTGCGGGGCCGCCGGCGCGGGGCGCCGCGCGCCCGCTGCCTGTTGCGTGTTGGCGTGAATTACCCATGGAATTACCCGGGGAAAGCCGGGAATACCGCCCGTGAGGCGGTCAGGGTGCGTCTTTATAACGGAGTTGCGAGATGCGACTCTCGCGTGTTTGGCCTCATCTAGTACGTAACACGTGATCTGAGCAATTGGGTCTGAGGGCCCTCACGACCGCGCCTCTAGATGCTCCTCGAGCCTGCGCTGCGCCGCGGCCACCTCAGCGGCATTGACACGCACCTCTTCGTGTTCCCCTCCAAAGCCCATCGCGGCGGAAGTCACAGTGGGCGCCAGCGACGGCCCATCATGCGCGCCGTTCTGAGCGAAGCACGTAGGTGCGTGCCGATGGCCACCTATACCGGCGCCGGCGGGCGTGAAGCCGTGTGCAGTGGGGCGCAGTGCCGCGCTAGTAGGGCGCAGTGCCACGCCAGCACCGCCGCCCAGGGTAGTGACCGAGATGGACCCTTCAACCATGTATGGGTTGCCGCCCAGGCCCACCATGTATGGATTGTTCTTCGTAGGGACGATGCTGACAGGCGGAGCCGTTGAGTAAGCATGAGGGTGAATCTGAGGTTGAATCTGAGATTGAATCTGAGAGCGCCCAGACGTCGCTGACCGAGCGCTGAGTTGAGCACTCTGAGGGCGAGAGCAGCACGTGCGGGCACCCCCAGTCTGTGGGGGTAACGCGGGGTGCGTCACGCCATGGACGTGCGCTTCGTGCCCTGCGATTGTAGTGCCTGGCCACGGCACGCTCTGCGCCGCCCCGCCAGCGATAGTCGCACCACAGCGTGCGGCCGCACTGTGAGGCCGATTGTACGTGCCCGCGCTGCCGCCGCCACACGTGCGCCCGACGGGCCGCCCTGAGCCAAAGGATGAGCCCGGGGGACTCACAGCCACGGACGCGTGCGTGTCGACCCACTGTCGGCTTTCTCCGCAGCCGCGTGGCTGCTGCGGCTGCGGCGGCGGCTGCGACGGTGGCTGGGGCTGCAGCTGCGGCGATGACTGTTCCATTGGCGGTGGAGCGTCGGCCGGCGCGTCACTGCGCCACGGCTCGGCACTGCTCGGAGCTGCGGCAGGGGCGTCGGCTGGCCAGCGCCGCACGCTCACGAGGCGCGAGTCGAGCAGTTGCATCTCCTGCATCGCCTGCTGCATGGCCTGCTGCAGGCTCTCGCAGCGCGCGAAGACCTGCTCGCGGAGTTCGGCTAGTTGCCGCGCCGCGTCACGCAGCCGTTGATCCGCCGACTTCTTGTCCGCCTTGAGCGCCAGCAGCGCCTCGAGACCGGGCATGTCGACCTTGCGTGCGTGCTCTGCTAGAACGGCGGCGATCGCCTGGTCATTATGGTCGAGGCGTGAGAGCAGTGCCTGCTCCCGCTCGCGCATCTCGACGATCGACCTGACCGCTGCCGCCGTACCACGGTGCGAATCGGCGCACGACTCCTCGAGCGACTTGAGCCGGCGATCGTGGTCATCGTGCCGGGCGGCCAGAATAAGGATCGCCTGCTTGAGCTCAGCCATTGTTGGCTCGATGGACGAATACTGCTCCACGAGCGTCTTTTGCGCCGACGGGGTGAGGCTCATCATGACGGCGGCGAATAGGAACCAGCCGGTCGCCCAGCACCAGCACAGCCGGCCGGCAAGACAGACCTTGTTGGGGCTGTTCGTCGGTGGCAGTTCAGGAACTTGTTCTTGGGGTTGCCGCAGAAGGCAACCTTCACAGCGAACTCTCTGCGAGACTATCTATGAAAAGTCTCGTTAGGCAGCCTTGGGCGCGGTTCGACCGCCGCCGTCACTTTTCGTGTGATGACGTCGACCCTCATCACGCTGCTTGGACTCGGCGCGCTACTCAGCCCGGTGCTGCGCACGCCGACGCGACGTTCCGCACGCGTAGCGCCACCTCTGCTGCAGGAACTTGAGCCAGAGTGGCTCGACGCGCTTCTCGACACGAGCAAAGGTGCGGCGACATCGGCAGCAGGCACGAGCAAGCGGCGGAAGCGCACTGACGCTGAGCCCAGAGCGCCGAGGCCCAAGCCGGCCAAGATTGCAAAGCAGCGCTGTGCCTGTTACGGCTGTGGCGCTGACTTGCAGACGGCCGCTCCCTCGGTCGCTGGCTATGTCGAGCCCGACCGGTACGAGGAGAAGGCAGTGCATCGGCAGCTCAAGCTGCTGCTTTGCACCCGCTGCCGCTCGCTCGCGCAGGGCGAGATCCTGCCGGCGGTCGCCGAGGGGCGCATGCTCCGCGCCACCGAGCCCGCGTCGGATGGCGTGGGCGTGACGACGCCCGAGCAGCTGCGCGCGGAGCTCGCTTCGATTCGTGATCTCAAGTGTCTGGTGGTGTTGCTCGTGGATTTGACGGACGTGACCGGCTCCTTCTTGCCGCGCGTGCGCGACCTGGTGGCCGGCAACCCGATCGTGCTCATCGGCACCAAGGTGGACCTGCTGCCCAAGGGCACCATCGCGTCCGAGGTCGAGGGATGGCTCTCCGAGCGCCTCTCACCTCTACTGAACGTAGTGAGCGTCCACTTGGTCTCGGCGAAGACGGGTGAGGGGATGTCGACGGCGGTGCGCTCGATCCTCATCGAGCGCAAGGGGCGCGACTTGTTCGTGCTCGGCGCCGCCAACGTCGGTAAGTCGCTCTTCGTCGGCGCGCTCCTCGAGGAGGCCTTCGGTCAGAAGGCTAAACGGCTACCCCTCTCCTCGCCAACTCCCGGGACCACCCTTCGCATGATCGGCGTCGACTGCTTCGACGGCGCGTCGATGCTCTTCGACACGCCCGGCGTGCACTTGGCGCACCGGCTCTCGGCGCAGCTCTTGCCCGAGGAGCTCAAGGCCATCCTGCCACGTGGGCGCGTGAAGCCGTACACGCCCACAGCGTATGCCGCTGGCTCGACATTCTTCTGGGGCGGGCTCGTGCGCGTCGATGTGCTCGAGGCGCCGCCGGCGCTCCGGCTGAGCTTCGTCGCCGCGTTCAACCTGCGCGTCACGCACTGCGAGAGCACGGCCGACGCGGACGCGCTGTACGCGGCCGAAGCTGGCCGGAGCCTCACGCCGCCTTTGGACGTAGCCTCGGCCACCGAGCTGGGTGGGTTGGTGCTCAGCCGCGAGATTGAGCTCGAGCTCACGGAGATGCAGCAGGTGGCGGACGTGTGCATCTCAGGGCTTGGGTGGGTGTCCGTGGGCGCCCTCGCCTCGCTCGTTGACAAGGGCAGCCCGATGCGCGTGCGGCTAGCGGTGTGGGTGCCAAAAGGCGTCACTGTCTCAGTGCGCCCGCCGATGCCTATCGGGGGGCTTCCCAACCACGTCGACTGGGCGCCGGATGAGACCGTCATCTCGGCGGCAGATCGGTGGATGGATTGAAAAACGGCTGGGTGCTGGTTGAGGCCGGGCGGCGCGCGGATTTGGCGAGCGGCGCCGGACGAGAGAGCCGGCTTCGCGACCGGCCGTATTTTAGTAAACAGTGAGTCCGCTCACGCCTCACCAGAGAGGCCTCGCACACTCAGTCGTACCAATCCGCGAATCGGGCGACGGAGATATGAGTCTGACGCCAGTGGCAAAACGACACTATTTTTCGCTCACACGCACGACAACGACACCGTGCACACACCCCTCACCCGACACCGCCACTGCAGCGCCAGCGGTTCAAAATCAGGTGGTGGGGATAGTGTGTGAATCCAGACCGATAGTGTGTGAATCCAGACCGGCATCCTGCGGCGAGAAAATAGTGGATCGCGCCTTCTGGCGTGGGTCTGTCCCCCCGCCCCCGCCGCGCCGGTACCGCCTTCTCGCATCTGGGTCAAACACTACCCCTCACGCTAGAATCGAGTGGATGCACTCTTAACCGTGAAACCTATACTGCCAGCCTTCGTCAACCAGACCAGTCTCACCGGGGCTGGATAAGCACAGTGCGGAGCTGACTCGCGTACTTGGCCGGCAGTGCGCGGACCGCGGCAAACGGTAGCTCAGGCAGGGGCAGTACCATTTTGGCTTCAAAGCCGCGCCGCGTCTCAACCCCCGGGCCTCCAGCTGATGAGCTTTGGCCAAAGCGGTCTCGGTAGAGCAGAGAAGGGCCCCTGCACGCCTGCGTCGGATTGGCCCGCTCGTCAGCTGTCAGCCCACGCTGTGGCAGCGGCTCGGGAATCCGGAGGCCACGCATGCTTGCCGTGAAAGCAGCAGCAGGCTGCTGACGCGGCAACCGCGGAGAATTGGTGGCGGATCCGGGCCGCGAGAGGAGCGAAGGACCTGGACTGAGGTGACCTGCGCGCTCTCTAGGCGTAAGCCCTCGGTACGGCTGGGACTCCGGAACGATTCCGAGCCGGAGATGATTGCCTGCGCTCAGTCCTCTCATCTCGGCGCTCATGTAGGGCATTTCTGCGCGTTTGTGTGAGACCTTGGCCCGCTCAAAAGCCTGTCGTGGCAGGCAGGAGCTCCCCTCCCGATCGCTGAGCTTGTGGCGTGCGCGTGCACACGCGCGTGCGAGGACGGAGGTGATGCGCGATTACGCATTCGTTACATACGTTTCGTTAGATTTCTCAGAGCTTCACATACGAGAGAGTCCACACACACACTCAGTGCTGACAGGGTAGACTACACGGGGACCGGGAAAGCGCGCGCTGACGCTCAGCCGGTGAACGTCGGGGGAGCACCCCCACGCACGCACGCACGCACGCACGCACGCGCTCGACTTAGGAGCAAATTGCGCTCGAAGCATCGATCACCTCGCGACTCCATGCTGTACTGAACCAATGTTCACAGGGTCGGTACGAATACAAGTGTAAGCTTTTACTGTATGCACTCTCATCGAGCGAGCAAACATGCTCTATTCAGTATTGGGAAAGACTTGACTAAGTTGGCCAATAACGCGCCGCAACGGAGTCCCTGGGCCCAGAACTTGCTCCGCCCACACACGCTGTGCGAGATAGGGCGCGCGCAAAGAACCACCTGGCAACAGTTCGTGCCACTCCTCGCCGGCTGCTGGGTCCCTCTCCCAGCATGCAGCCACCGCCATCACCCACAAAGTCGCTCAGAATGCCCGGCTGGATGAGAGGCAAACCAGGAGGCAGCTCTGATAGCTTGACGGATGCGCTCTGCATACGTGACATCGACGAGGAGGATGTGGACGCGCTATGGCAAGTGATCCTTGATCCCGTGTTCAGGGCGGGCGATGCGTTGTGCGTTTCGCCAGATATTCCCCGTCAGGACGGGATCGACTACTGGATCGGTGGGCCGCGGCGGGTGTGCGTGGCGCAATCAGTATCCGATGCTGGCAAGAAGGCCGAGAATCCGCTCGGCACATACGCTATTGGTCCTGCCCATGGTGGGAATGGAGCTCATGTCTGCACAGCCGAGTTCATCACAGCGCCAACCATGAGAAGCCGCGGGGTCGCGCGAGCGATGGTGCGGCACGCCATCCAATCGGCGGCGGTCCTTGGGTATAGGGCCATCCAGCTGCATGTCTGGAACCCGCAGCCACCTGGCAAGTGCATGTGGCGCGAGGCTGGCTTCGTCGAGGTGGGGCTGCTGCCGCAGGCTTTCGACCATCCGTCGCATGGGTTGGTCGACGCGCTCATTTTACACAGGCCCATCACCCCGGACGATCTTCGCGTGTGGTTTCATGACACACGTTGGTCAACAGCCGGCTCGCCGGCTCTCAGCACAAGGGAGCCGGCTGCATCGCTGGGTGGCGCCGCAGCGGAGGCGGCGGAAGACACCGATGCCACGATCGAGCCAGCCTCGCAAATGACCGACGAGTTTCGGCTCGAGCTAGAACGGCAGGCACGACAGCCTGCTCCTCCGCCGCCCCCAAAGCCCGTCAAATTGGATGAATTTGGATACCCCGTCGACTCATGGGACCCTGCGCTAGTGTGCATGAGATTTGCCTATTCGCTCGACACCATGCTTGTTGAGAAGCGAAGTGGGGAGCTGTCAGCATAGCAGATTCCGCGGTGGCCGCTACACAGCGAGTCTTGATGCTAGCGACGTGTCATGACGATTGACGTGATGACGATCATGTATTTGCATCGATTCAGAATATGAAGGAGACAGGTCGAATCCTCAAACTAAGTTAAGTTTCAAACTATTTTTGCCTAATTTTCATGTCGTGCGCGGGGCTCTTGCTTTTGTTGTATCTTAGTTGTATCATGAATGCGCACCTGCCTCAGACCTTCTCCGACCGACCGCACATGTGAGGGAGCGGTTCTGAGGTCAGGTCTAGCACCCACCACTGCGCGAAGAACATGGTGCCACTTATCTTCGATTCCAGTAGCGCGTGATTGAACGTTTCTTGAATGACTTATATGACCGCTACAACACGTTTTGCTCATACATTGTATCGCCACCCTCATCGCCGGA
>Ga0210242_100762_pt1 | contig 27640 bp, 20 predicted proteins | sample ChrtobMeP5a_16mM_FD_155445 | JGI IMG/M metagenome (GOLD analysis project Ga0210242, IMG submission 155445) | Chrysochromulina tobin associated microbial communities from unialgal haptophyte culture, Seattle, Washington, United States - P5a_16mM | ecosystem: Host-associated > Algae > Haptophytes >... | reverse complement strand
AGGGACTCCCAAATTCCAGATTCCGAGTTTCCGAGTTTCCGAGGACCCCTCTTGGGTCGCAGCAAGACGGACGCACAAATTCCCAGATTCCAAGTTTCCGAGTCTAATACCTAGGGCTTGCCAACGAGCAACGTAGGGACTCTATAGGGAGCACAGATTCCAGGATACAGAGCGCAGTTTCTATTTCCGCTCCTGTACTCTGACATAACCGAGCACCTGACAAGGCGAGCGGCAGAGCACCCTCATCACCGCGTGTGCCGCCAGCGTGCCCCCTGTACGTCTGGATGCGGATACTGTGTACACGAGCCTGCCTTTTGGCATGACGGTTGTGGCGAGAACGGCCGGAATATGTACTATCAGGCACGGCCGTGTGCATGCGCGATGAGAGTGATGCTCTGATGGGGCGCATGGGGCGATGACCCGGATGCTGTGGATGCCAGGTGGATGCGTCCGCCGTCCCGGGTCCCCGCCGGCGCTCGATGTCATCGGGGCCTCAGTGCCCGCCTTGGCAGGTGCTCGCCTTGTCAGGTGCTCGCCTTGTCAGGTGCTCGCCTTGTCAGGTGCTCGCCTTGTCAGGTGCTCGCCTTGTCAGGTGCTCGCCTTGTCAGGTGCTCGCCTTGTCAGGTGCTCGATCATGCCCGCTCGCACAGCCGTCGAAAATCGCTCTTATCGAGCGCCCCTTTGGCGCCGCTGTCGAAGCACTCGATCATCAGCTGCGCCTTCTCCTCGGTGAAGGCCGACAGGTCCAGTCCGAGCCGACGCGCTTGCGTTCGGATGTGCTGTGGTGTGATGAGCTTGGCGCCGTCGCAGAGCAGGGCGAAGAAGGGGTCGACGCTCGCAGCCCCAACGGTCCGCTCCTTGCGCATCGCGGTGCTCGGAGGGACCCAAGGCGCCACCGAGTCTGCAGTCCGCGTGCTGGCGGTGCTGGTCGATGCCGAGCGCGGGGCCGAGGCCGCGGATGAGCTCTTGGGCGGGGACCAAGTGCGCGCACGGGGACGGTCCTCGTACTCAAAGTCGTCCTCGTCCACCTCGTAATCGCCATCGTCGTCGTCGTCCGAGTCTGAGTCGGTAGACGCGACCGATGGTGAGCGCGCGCGCTTGCGTGGCACTGGAGCCGGTGGCGGCGCGCGGCTCTTGCCGCGGGCCGTCGCAGTGGAGGCGGCAGCGGGTGCAGCGCGTCTGGGCGCCGCAGCAACGTGGGTGCTGCCCCCACTAAGGCCGAGATCGGCGAGGACCGCATTGTTCTTGCGGATGTTATCCAAACGCTGCAGCTCGTACGCGGATAGCTGCGGGGGCTCGGCCTCGTTGGAGGACGACTGCTCGTCCTCGTCCTCAGCGGCATCATCGCTCAATTCGCTCTCGCTCGAGCCGATCACCACTTGCTCGTGCGCGAGCTCCGAGAGGCGCGAGCTCGCGGCCTGGGCAGCGAGGCGAGCAGGGCGCTTACTCATTGTCCTCGCGACTCCGGCAAAAAGTTTGATGTTCTATGACGAAGCGAAACGCTGACTTGTCCGTTCGGGTGCAGATTTCGGGTACTGGGATCGCTGTGAGGCACCAATGCAAATTGTAAAGGTCGTGCCCTGCAGTTCTCATCAGAACATTTGCCCTCTTGACTTGACTTGACTTGACTTGACTTCGTTCACAGGCAGGATGAAGGAGGAGCTCTGTGCGCTCTGTGCGCGTATGCTTGAGCTCCGACGTGCGGGCGGCGAGGGCGGGAGCAAGGGCGGAGGAGGCGAGAGCGAGGGCGGCGGTGGCCAGGGCGGCGGCGGCGAGGGCGGTGGCACGGAGGTGCGGGCCACAGAGGCCTCGGACCACGCCGGTGCGAACCACCACAATCTCGTACTGCCGACGGCACCACTGCAGCCGAGCCACGAGCCGCGAGTTCTCTTTGGAGGTCGCGCACAAGACTACGATCCTGGCGGACACGATTCATGTGATCGTGTCGCCCTGGCCGTGGATCGAGCCGGTGGCACCGACTTTGGCAGTGTTTCGGGGGCCGTCCTCAAAAGTGAGGCCGTCATCTCTCCCACCTTCGTTACACCCTCCACGAGCGGCGCCGCCACCCTCATCGCCACCTCCGTCGCCACAAATGCGGCCTCCACCGCCATCACACCTTTCTCCGTCACCACCTGCAGCGCTACCTCCGCCGCCGTCATCGCCGCCAACTCCGTCTCCACCTCCACGAGCATCGAGGGCCCCGCCGCAGTCGCAGAGCTCCGCGCACACGGCGCGCGTGCCTCGGGCTCCGTTACCGTTACCGTTACGGGCTCGGTTACCGTTACCGTCTCACGTTCCACCGTCTCTGGTTCCAACGTCTCGAGTTCCGCCGTCTTGGGCTCGGGAATGGAAAGTAAATGCTTGAACCTGCGCGGCGGTGGCTGCGGTGCCAGCAAAGACAGCGAAGTGCATTCCTATGACAAGAACGCCGCCATAAGTGCAGGCTTGCCTTCGGCCGCGCAGCAGCAGCACGAGCGTCAGGAGGTCTTTCTCGCCAAAAGGGCACGCGTGGGGGACACAGTAGCCGCGCAAGAGATGGCCGGAGCGCCGGTGGCCAAACGAGCGACGGGACTGGCTGCGCCAGCGACGGCGGACGTCTCGGCACTCACGACGAAGGCATCTCAGCCGGTGCAGGAGTCCACAAACATCAAGCTGAGCGGAGCTGCCGACAAGTTGGACGGCTCGTCGAAGAAAGCTATGCAAACGCTCCTCCATTTGCCATCGCATGAAATGGCGAGCAACATCAACATCAACCATTGCGACGCTGTGCGGCTCACAGCGCACAGCGCCGTATGGTGCAGCCAGTCGACCTTTGAGACTCCGATCGTATCGGTCGTCAAGGCGCTTGGCCCTCTGGTGGGCAAGCCTGAGTTCGAGGGGGATACCAACACTCTGCTGGAAATCCTTCGCTTCCTCGTGCTCGGTGTCGGTGCTGGCCCGCGCGCCAAGGGCGAGAACCTCTGGAAACAATGCGGCGCGCTCGTTGCAGCGCTCAAGAAGCCAGCCGGTCGCGCTGCTCTTGTGCAGGTGCGTGGAGGCAGCTCGCCAGCAGAGCAGGGGATGCACATCGCGATGGCTGAGGCGGCTGTCCGAACCCTGCCGCGCCCGAGTGGTGATCAATACAAGGCGGCCAAAGCGGTGCTGAGACTCACGGTCAGCATCGCCAAGTCGGCCGCGACAATGAGCATCGATCCCAACCTGCTCACCTCGCTCCAGGATTGCGTGCAATTAGCAGGTAACGCGACGTCACCCACACTCGCCAATCTGCACTCTCGCTCTGAGTCTCACTCTCCCCCGCGTGCACCCTTGTGTTGCAGGCGACGAGCTGCAGCGGCATCTCGCAACACAACTCGCCTTACTCGGCCGCGCGTGCGATTACGTTTACCTGACTGCCGCGCGCCTTCAAGCGACGCAAGACGACTTGCACGTGATGATGCTGCAGGTGCAGCGTGTAGTCTTCGAGAGCGGGCGGTGGCATGGCGCGGCCGGCTTTGCACATGCCGTTGGCGCCGCGGCCCTCGTGCAGACGCGACACTTGCAGACGCGACACTTGCAGACAACTCCATCGGCTGCCGAGGCTCGGCTGAAGATGATCAGGTGGTTGTGGGAAGGCCAGGATGGCGCATCACTCTTTGGCCCAACCCAGGCTTTTCTTGGGCTGCGTGGCTGGATGTCGTACGGCTCTGACATGAAGGCGGTGGTTTCGCCTTTTGCGGCTGCGTGCACGGCGGTAACGCAGCTGGCCGTGTCGCTCTTGACGGAGGAGTGCGCGATGAGCGAGTACATCGAGAGCCTCACGAAGTACGCGAGCAACGCCTGCACCGAGGTGCTCTCGGGTATCGAGCACCAGCTTGAGCGCACCCTTCAAGGTCCGTGCGAGAAGGTTGCTGAGAAGGTCGCTAGGCTGCTGACAGAAGAGAGCGATCCATCCGCTCTGAGCAAGGTGGATGGGGTCAGTCGTGCCGCGCTCGGCTTGCTGCAGGAGGCATCGCCGGCGCTGGCATCGGCGAAGGAAGGCCTCGAGAAGCTTGGTCGCTTTCTTGAAAAGGTGCGCCACTGCCACCTCACTTCTCGCCCCATGGCTGATCAATTGGGTGGCACGCGCGACTACTCGCTTGGCTGTGCTCTCCACGCTCCCTTTCCCATGCCCGACTGCCGTTTCTGTGGCACTGATCCTCTGACCGGATTTGTTGTTGCTGTGCGCCCACGCTCTCAGATCCATCACATGCTCAAGGCCCTCGCCTCGCCCAAGCAGCTCGTCGGGCAGCTTGCCGAGCGCGCGCTGCTCTGGGCCATCGAGCGACTGCAACGCAAATGCGCCGAGATTGAGGAGCGACTGCAACGCAAATGCGCCGAGATCGCCGAGATCGCCGAGATCGGGGCGCTGCCGACCGTCAAGACGGTGGTGGAGAAGCTGCTGCACTACGCCAAGGCCCTGAGCTCACTGGGTGCGCTACGCAAGGGTTTCGAGATGGCCATCTTCGGCTGCATGGCCGGAGGCGACACAGGACTGCAGAGCGAGATGGGCAAGATTTTGCGTGCCGTGGGCGAGAAGTTACGTGGCGCCCTGCAGCAGATCGTCGTCAAGATCGTGTTCTTCGTCGTTCCGGTGGATTGCTCCAAGGTGGCGGAGATGAAGGTGGGTGCTCTGCGCGAGGCGCTCGCCCAGCGTGGGCTGAGCACCGACGGAAAGAGGAAGGAGCTCCAAGAACGCCTGCTCGAGGCCCTCGAGGCCACGCCCGCCGTGCCGACGCCCTCCAAAGACGGCGCAGATGGCGACTCAACGGAGGGCGCTGAGCCACCATGTGTAAATGACGCACTCAAGATCGTGTCCTTCGATGGCGACTCAACGGAGGGCGCTGAGCCGCCAAGTGTAAATGACGCGGTGCGGCTGCTCAACGATGTGGCCAATTTCATTACCCAAGGTGTTGACAAGTCGTCCATAGCCGAGGCCAACGAACTCATTCAAATGCTCGATAAAGAGGTCAAGGAACTCGTACAGATACTTGGGCCTGAATCGGTAGGTGGCGCGATGCGGCTGCTCAACAATGTGGCCAATTTCATGACCCAAGGTGTTGACAAGTCGGAGGCGTCCATAGCCGAGGCCAACGAACTCATTCAAATGCTCGAAAAAGAGGTCGAGAAACTCGTACAGATACTTGGGCCTGAATCGATAGGTGGCGCGATGAAAGCTATGCGAGAGGCTATTGAGAAAGCTATGCGAGATGCTTTAGAGAAAGCTATGCGAGAGGCTATGGAGTCGACCGTGCTGAGCGGCGCCGGTCAGACCGCCCGCACGCCGCAAGAAGGCGGAGTGGCGGCAGTGGACGAGGCACTGCAGCTGCTCACGATGCTCGCGCATCGCACCGGCTCGGCTTGTGCGGCGCTCAAGAAGGCGGTTCGGCTGACTAAACATGTCTCTGAGGCTATCTTGAGTGCACAACTACCCGACCTGCAGGTCGCGGGCAACGCCGCCATCACCTCCGCTCTGCTTGCATACAAGAAGGACGCCACGGAAGCACAACATGAGGAGTTACGTGAATCCGCTCGGGCAAAGATCGAGGCTTATGCCAGATCCCTTGACACGCTGCTCGAGGACTTAAACAAGCAGCAGGTGGCAAGCTGCCAGGCAGCCCCGCGCTTGACCCAAAGAAAGACCCCAGCTAATCCCTCACTGACGATCCCCTCTCCTCTCCTCTCCTTCAACCCCTCCTCCCCCCTTTCCCCACAGCTCGTTGAAACCATCCGAAGCGTGCGCGAGGCCATGCTGCCCGAGCCCAAGGAGCTTTCCGAGCTCAGCGATGCTTCATCATCCGAGCTTCGTTCTCTCAAGCGGTACGTGCTCGGCGAGGTCAAGGAGGCGTTTGGAAAATCGGTGGAGGGCCTCAAGCTGCAGGTCTTGGGCGAGCTTGCTGAGGAGGCGAAGACGGCTGTTGAGGACATGGTGGACGCGGCGAGTAATGCGCTCGATGAGCTCGAGCTCGGAGGTGATGGTGATGCTCTGGGCGGCGAGATTCTCGCTCAGGGCAAGGCGCTCATGGGCAGCCTGATGGCGCGTGCTAGCGAAGCCTCGCTCTCGGACATGGCGCGTGCCGCACGCATCCGTGAGGTGGCAGTCGCAGCGGCGTTGCGGCTGCGCCGTGCGCTCAGCCTGCTGCAGGTGAAGGGCTCGGCCGCGCTGCTTGAGTCGATGACGCAAGAGCTCGTCACGCGCCATGTGTACGAGTCCGACAAGCGCGTCAAGGCGCTGCTCGGCTGCAAGAGCAAGGGGCCGAGCGAGGCGGAGCTGGCGCACGCGTGGGAGGCGGAGCAGCGGCATATCAAGCTCGCGATGCAGACGAAGCTCAAGGAGCTCGAAAAGAGGATGAAGCACGCCGAGGAGGAGGACGACCCATTCCGTAAGCAACTGGTGCTCAACGAATGCCGTGCCGAGCGGCAGGCATTGGCCATGGCGGCTAAGGGCTGTGGCGATCTCGGCGAGAAGCTCAACGTCGTCCTCGACTTCCTGGTCGGCTTCCAAGATGAGCTCGCCGGCATGAGCAGTAAGCTCGACGCCGTGCAGGGCTCGGTGGCCGCGCTGCAGCAGTCGCTCGAGCGGAAGCTGGGCCGGCCCGTTTTGGACGTCCTGCAGGAGCGCATCGAGCAGGAGGAGCAGACTTCTCGTCTGCAGCTGGAGGACGTCGTGTACATCCCCGCTCGAGGTGTGGTTGCCGACGAGCGCGGGAAGTTCGAGGTTGGGGTCAATAATCCAGCGTTTGAGCTGCTCGGCCGCGACTGCGAGGTGGCGCCCCATGGACTGGTGAGCTTTCTGACGCGAGAAGATGTCGAGGTGTCTTCAAAGCAGCTCGGAGGAGCGCCCGAGGAAGCGCCTGAGACAGTGACCAACACGGCGTCTATGGCAGCGCCCGCGCCCGCGCCTGAGGCAGCGTCCGAGGCGCCCGAGCCAGCGTCCGTGGCGGCACCCGAGACAACGCCTACCACTGCGCCCAAGGCAGCGTCCGTGGCTGCAAGCGGCCCAGCGGTGGCGACGGGCAGTCCGCCGAGGCGGTCGTGCTTGCTGATCGCGGGTGCCGCCGGCTCGGGCAAGTCCACCTTCCTGAAGAAGCTGCTCGCCTACCTTCGCACCGAGTACCGCGAGCTGCGCAAGAAGAAGCATCCACAGCTCAAGGCCGTCGTGGTTTTGCTGGTGCCCCTCGGATCGCTCGTCAATCCGATGACTGACCTCTGGGCCGAAGGGCTGAAGAAGCAGTACGGGCTGACACAGGCCCAGTGCGATGAGCTACGCGAGCACGTGCGCAAGGGCGAGGCGGAAGTGCTCTTTCTACTCGACGCGTACGACGAGCTGAGCGCGAGTACCATCGGCAAGAGCCTCTACCAGGCGAACAATCTCGAGCAGTACCGCAGCGATGAGGAGCGAAAGGCCAACGTGCACTCAAATCCGGTGGTCATCTACACGTGCCGCTCCGAGACTCTCGATGGAGTCAAGGGCGGCCCAGCGGAGTATGAGAAGTGGTTCTTGCCCCTCGCAGCGGACAACGAAGACATGGACGAGGAGACAGAGGCGCGGCCTTACTTCTCTCAGGTGCGTATCGCCCGCGTTGACGATAAGGTCCAAGACTACTTTGCTGCGCACGCAGCCCTCGAAGCGCGCAAGGCCTTTGAGCGGAAATATGGGCCCATCCCGCCTACGAACCGCGAGGTCGAGCCGGATGAGAAGAGCTTCGAGGAGGCGTTTAAAGTCGGACCAGATTGCGCCAAACAGCTTGTCGCGGCCTACCGCGCCGCTACAGTTGCGGCTCAACAGGCAAGCACCGACGGGGAGGTGGGCAGCAAGCCCAACCCAACTGGCGCCGCCGCCACGGCCGATGCCACACCGACGCTCCAGAAAACGCTAGAATCTGCATCCAAGCTCTTCAAGAAGAGCGTACCGAGCCCCTTGAATGACCCTAGTGCCGCTGAGCGCCTCGGGATGGTCTGCCTTTTTGCGACGCTCCGTGGCCCGGACCTTTTGGAGCGGCTTCAGAGCAGGCCCACCGAACTCGCCTCCCAGTACGGCCAGGGTGCGGAGCTGTGGAGCTTCGCACAGTATCGAGAGGCGTTTGAGGCGATCCCCGAGCTCAAGGAACTGGTTCGCACGCCATTCATGCAGCAGGTGCGCCGCTTGAGAAGCACACCGCTTGAGCACCGCCCCAGCCTATAGCTTGAGCCTTTCAGACCAAAAGCATGTGCTTCAGCCCTCTCACGCCATGATGCTGGCCTGTGTGCCCCTCGCAGATCATCGTGGAGATCCTTCACAACCTAGCGGCGGCGGCGAGCCCCGCAGAGCCTGCTCTCAAGTCCGAGATGCTTGCACTACTTGGCAACGAGGCGGTGACGAACGCGTGCTGGGCGCAGTTGCGCATTGCCAAGGCGGAGAACGACCCGCCATTGCTGCCGAATGGGCTTGGCGATATCCGAGAGGCTCTGGATGACTCGCAGCAAGGCGATAGGTACCGCAACATGTACGAACGGCTGAAGAGACGCGCGGACGCTGTGCGTCTCGATGAAAAGCTAGGAAAAGAGCTGACTGCTGACCGCCTGCTTCGCATTCTGCTGCGCGTGCTTGCCCGCAAGCCCGTGCGGCGCCTCTTCATCTACGAGCTCTGGACTAGGATGTGGTGCGCGCCTTCTCATTCCCGCCGCACACACGTGCTACACACCGAAACATTTCCAAACTCGGCGTGTCGCCCCTTTTCTCTCCAATGGCAGGATCCAACGCGAGGCGGACAAGGGGGCGGGCCGGGCGACCGGCGCGACGCCCGCCAAAGTCGTGCTGGAGGCGGACGCGCTTGGCAGGTCGCTCGCACTTCGGATGACGATCGAAAACGTGTCGAAGCTGGACATGACGGGGTCTGGCAGTGAGCTCATTCGCCGCTTAGAGACTAGCAGTGCTCCTTCGCCATTCGCCGCCTACCTTCAGGATGTGGAGGTGATGGCCATGCTCAAGGCGGCGCCCCTGACGACTCGCTCCGGGGAGCTGAGCTTTGTCCACAAGACGGTTCAGGAGTACCTGGCGGCGAGCGGCCTGGTCGCCTCGCTCCACCGCGCCTTTGACGGCACGAGCCTCACGGACGTTGAGTCCCTTCTGGACGAGCAGGCCAAGGCGAGTAAGCGCACGAATGAAGCGACGAAATCCATCGTGACGAGTGAACCTGCTGTTGGAGTTGCAGAGGTCGCTGCCAACGCAGCTCGGTTGCTAAAGTCGGCCAAGGCGCGTCCACTCGAGCGGCTGTTGGCGGGCCTGTCCGCCTCGCCTCTGTCGCAGCTGCGCCTTGCGCGCGAGGAGGATGACTCGGTCATCGAGGAGCAGGCGCTCGACTTTCTGGTCGACGCGGTGCTGGCGGACGCAGGCTTAGCTGCGCGGCTGCGCGTGCTGCGCAAGCTTGTTGGCGCGGTGGAGCTGCACGGGGGCGCGCTCGAGCAAGTTGGCCGCAACCTGCAGACGCTGCTGACCGCAAGGCTGGCCAAGCGGGCGCACGGGACGCTGCTGCACGAGGCGGCAAGGGAGGGCAACGTGGCGGTGCTGTGCCTTGCGCTCGACGCATGCAAGGACATGGCGGCGGAGAGCGAGTCCAACGCGTCGAAAGGGGTGGCAGGCGACGCGGCGATGAAGGTGGCGGCGGTCGACGCGCCCGATGACCACGGGCAAACGGCGCTGTACGTGGCGGCTGTGGCCGGCAACGAAGAGGCGGTGATGCTCCTGCTCAAAAACGACGCAAACGCTGGCGCGCGAGCCCATCTTGTGGCGGAGCTGGCCTTGGTCAAGAACAAGGTTGGCAGTCAGGGCAGCGAGCGCGGTGCACGCGTGCGTGGGCTGGTTGCAAAAGGTTGCGTTCCACAATTTGAGGACGATGGCGGTTCGAAGCGTTTCGTTCGTGAGAATCTTGCCGTCGGCGCGTGGATGGCTGGGCTCACCTCCGCTGCCGTGGAGGATGGCTGCTGGCGGTTTGAGGTGGAGGTGGTTGAGGTGCCCATCGAGCAGGGGGTAGAGGTTGGTTGGGATGGTTGGTTCACATGCCCCCCCGAGCTGAGCGTTGGGTGGAGCGCGGACGACGCTGTTGTGGACGCCTTCATTCCTCCTGGTGTTGAGGGGGCTCTGACTGCGATAGCGACGTGTAATGAGGATGTTTATGGGAAGAAGATGGAGGCAGTGCGCGGCGTCGCCCTTGGCCGTGATACGAGCTCCATTGGGTTCGAGAGCCGCGGCACTGTCTACTGCAACATACCATTCGAGATCTTTGACAACCACTCATGCAGTGTAATGGAGGTGTGCGGGCAACGTGCTGGGCTTCAAAAATGGAGCAAAGGCGACAAGCTGGGCGTGGCAATCGACATGACACGCCACGTCGCTTTCTTTGCGCTCAACGATGGCGAGTGGGTCGAGGTGCCACTGCCAAAGGAGGAGAAGCGCTTCTTTCCGGCATTGAGCGGTCGGTTCAGCGGCGGCGAGCTACGGCTGAGCATCGGTGAGCGTGGCGATGACGGTTGGCGAAAGCTTAAGCCGCCGCCCGGCACGGGCCCATTCCGCGCAATCAAGGACGCCGCCACAGGTAACACGCCCGCCTTGGCTGCGGCCGCTTCCGGCCACATAACTGTTGCGCGTGTGTTGCTCGAGCGCGATGCTAGCGTGTGGACAGACGTAGAGCGCGAGCACCGGTGGACGCTTCTGCACGCGTCAGCCCGGTGGAACGACAAAGTGCTGATGGAAGAGGCACTCAAGCATGCCCCTGGCTCAGAGAGCATGCGTGATGCGGAGGGGCTGTTCCCGGTTGAGCTCGCCGCCCTCCATCAGCAGAAGGATGTGCTGGCAGTGCTGCTGGAGCGCGACGTCGTGAAAGATTCGTTTGCGACCTTGAAGGACCTCCTGACGGTCTTCCCGAAGGTGCTCGACCTCTCAGAAAGGAAGCCTCCACTTGGGCCGCGAAATGCGGAGTTGCTGAGCGGACTGCTGCTTGTGCACGGTGAGGGGTGCCACCAACTGAACCTGTGCGGGCAGAATCCTCAAACAAGCGGGTCGAAGGCACTAGCAAAGGTGCTGAAGGTCAACGGTGGGCTGACGAGCCTGGACCTCTCCAACAACTCACTTTGCGGAGTGAACGTCTACGGCGGCACCTACACTGCGGAGGGAATCACAGCGATTGCCGACGCTCTGCGCGTCAATGGCGGGCTGACAAGCATCGATGTCCGCGAAAACAACATTGCGGGCGACGGCGCTGTGCAGCTCGCAGCTGCTGTCCTTGGCAACCTCAAGATCGAGATTTTCAACAAAATCCCGATCAAGGAGATGCGCGCCAACTCGCTCACTGAGCTGGACCTGAAGGAGAAGTACGTCGGAGTCGAGGGTGGCATGGTCGTGGCGGGACTCATACCCGTCATGGGCGCGCTGACGGCCCTGGATTTGTCCTTCAATGACCTCAAAGATGAGAGCGCAAGCGCAGTCTGCGAGGCCATCAAGAGTAACAAGGAGACCAAGCTCGCGTCGCTCAACGTCAAGAAGAACGGCATCGGTTCAATTGGAGCAAACGCAGTTGCTACTATGGTCGCCGTCACAGGCGGGCTGACGAGCATCAACCTGTCCGGAAATCACCTCACCAAATACGGCACGGACATGACGGGCATCAAGGAGCTCGCTGCCGCTCTTGTCGTCAACGGCGCGCTCACACGCGTCGACGTCCGCAGCAACAACATCGCGGGCGACAGCGCTGAGCAGCTCTCAGCGGCTATCCTCGGCAACCTCAAGATCGAGATGTTCAACGAGATTCCGATCAAGGAGATTCGCGCCAACTCGATAACGGAGCTGGACCTGCAGTGGAAGGGCATTGGAGTCGAGGGAGTCATGGTCCTGGCGGTTCTTATACCTGTCATGGGCGGGCTGACGAGCATCGACCTCTCCGGCAACACTCTCTGCGGATTAGGCTGGCAAGATGGAAAGGGCATCTACACCACAGAGGGCATCACTGCAATCGCCGACGCCCTGCGCGTTAATGGCGCGCTGACGAAAATCGATGTCAGCTGGAACCGTTTTGGTCCGGAAGGCGCCAAGGTGTTCGCAGACGCGTTGCGCGTCAACGGCGGGCTGACGGCCCTGAATGCATCCCATAACTACCTCAAGGATGAGGGTGTAAGCGCAATCTGCAAGGCCATCCAGAGTAACAAGGAGACCAAGCTCGACTCGCTCAACTTCAAGAACAATAGCATCAGTCCAGTTGGAGCAAACGCTGTGGCTGCTATGGTAGCCGTCACAGGCGGGCTGACGAGCCTCAACCTCAGCGAAAACCAGCTGTGCGGCCTCGATTGGTATGGAGTAGGAACTTACACTGCAGAGGGCATCACTGCAATCGCCGACGCCATGCACGTCAATGGCGGGCTGACAAGCCTGGACCTCTCCAGCAACCAGCTGTGCGGCCTCGGTCTTGATGGGCGTGGAACTTACACTGCAGAGGGGATCACAGCAATTGCTGACGCTCTGCGTGTTAATGGCGGGCTGACAGGCATCGACCTCTCCGGAAACAAGCTGTGTGGCATCTGGACTGACGACGAACAAGGCGACCAACAAGGCACCTACACCGCAGAGGGCGTCTCTGCAATCGCCGACGCCCTGCGTGTTAATGGCGGGCTGACCAAAATTAGGTACGTTTTGCCATGGATGCTCACCACACTGCTCTTTGCTTTTCTTTCCTTGCATATCCTGCCATCGGACGCTCACCACTACTCCTTGCCACCTGACGAAGATGCCCCTCTGCCCTCTGCGCAGCCTCTGCAAAAATAACCTCGATGAGCAAGCCAAGCGCGCCCTCCGAGACGCTTGGCGAGGCGACCCCTCCCACTTGGAGCTCTGAGTGGCTCAAGCGCACGCCAAGCTGTGAACCGCCCGACTTCCCAACGACGAACATGCTGGAGCTCTGCGACCCGGTGGGCAAGCAGTTCAAGCGCAAGCACCCCGTCAAGCATGAGGAGCGCGTGGAGTGCCGCCTTGATACAGTGACCACAGATCAGCATGAGGACCTCATCCTGTGCGAGGCCGTGCTCGAGTTCGATGAGATCGAGTTTTCGATGTGGACGAGCCGCCTGCAAGTGCCTCGCCCATCCATAGCCCGCTTGCGCGCCGCCGCCGTGCCAGCCAGCGCTGGAGTGCGCTCGTGACCGCGCCCAGCTCGCGCATCGCGCGCATCATGCGCCCCGTGCTCGACGAGGCGTGCTGGGCTGCCTTTGTGGCCCACGCCAACGCGCACTACCGTGCCGCCTTCCTCGCCGCCTTCAACGGCCCGCTTCTGAGGTGCGTCGGGAGGGTGAGCGGCGCGCCGTGCCCCCGCGACGCCACGATCGACCTCTCCGCGTCCGACGCGGCCAACTGACTCGCGCACCTCCACCTCGACCACGAGCAGGACCTGCAGATCACGTGCGATATGTGGAAGGCGGCGCTGCCACCCTCGCCCGCTGCGCGTGGGATGACGGCATCGACGAGGCCCTCTCCTGTGCCACTTGCTCTTCGGCGTGCGCAACGACCCGCTCCACGGAGCGGCGATGGTACGCTTCCGGTGCGGCCCGCTTGGGCAGCGGAGCTGGCTATTGTACGCCGCCACACTGCGTGCTTTCTTCCCTGCACCCTTCCCGGCCGCTCACACCCCACGCGTACCCACGCTCCTTCCTTAGGCCACCAGCTGAACATGCCACACTACCGAAGGCTGCGCAACGTGGCGGCGTGACGTGTGTGGGAGGGACGCAACACACGGGGAGGGACGCAAAACACGGGGAGGGACGCAACACACGGCGGGTTGCGGGGAGGGACGCAACACACGGGGATGGATGGCCATTCTTGCAGCATGCAGGGACGAGGAGCGATGTCGGCGCATGTTACGTCGACGTTGAAGTTGCGTGGGCATACGCGACGCTCGGCTCGACCACGAGCAGGACTTGGTTGTGACGTGCGACATGTGGGTGCAGGCGCTCGCGGCGCTTCCGAGCGCGCCCGCCACGTGGGACGACGGCGTCGACGGCGCGCTGCTGTGCCATCTGCTCTTCTCGGTGCACGACGACCCGGCGGAAGGGGCGGCGATGCTGCACTTCCGTTGCGTCCCGTGTACGGACAGCACGGCACCAAGACCGACTACTGTGCCACAAGCTCAACATGCCCCGCTCTGCCGCGGCCTGCGCGACGTCGCACTCAACGTGTAGAGCTGAAAGAGAGGAGAGAAAGTTGGCGCAAGAGGGGAGAGATGCGGCGAAGCCTGGAGACGCGCATCGCGCGAGGTGGGCCGCGAGGTGGGCATCATGTGTGGGGCAGTTGGTGTGGGGCTGCGCGGCGGAGCCCGTCACGCCACGGCGGCGCGTCCTGTGTGACTGTGTGGGCGGTGGCGGGGACCGCGGGCTGACGTGCGCGCCGCGCTCGCTCCGTTGCTGGTCTTGGCATGAATGTCGACGCGACGAACGTCATGGTCTTTAGCGCTGGTCTTGGCATGTATGGTTCGGTTGGCTGCTCCGTGTGCAGTCGGTGCACCACCGGTGTCCTGTCGCATTCTCACGTCAGCTGTACCGTCACGGCTAAGCGCGCTTCGCGCTACAGTGTACAGATCGGATGTCAGATGATGTACAACGCGACCCCGGCCAATATCTACTTACGTCGGACTGGGGACTCGCAGGTGGCAGGAGACGAGCCGGGTGCCGGGACGGTGGAGCAAAAATTACTCGACGCGACACGCGTAACGGCTCGGGCGTGGAGATTCGCGTGGAGCCCCGCCGGTACACAGACTTGATCGTATGTAATAATTTTACGGCGCGCGCTGCGCTCTCACATATGTGCAGGCGCACTGGAGCACCAAGCGGCACAGCGCTCGAGAGTGCCCATCACAACGCTTGAGAGTGCCCAGAAGAGCGCGCTCAGATCGCGTCGAGGATCGCCTTGCGCTTCGAATCGAACTCCTCCTGGCTAATCAGCTGAAGCTTAAGGAGCTCAGCGAGCTCTGCCATACGCTCGCGCGACGAGGCGGCGCGTGCTGGCGGCGGCGCGGCTGGCGGCGCGGCTGGCGGCGCGGCGAGCGGGGGGCGTTGCCGGCCGGTGCTTGGCGCCCGATACGGCGCGCCGTCCCCCACAGGGGCCTGGTCCGCTCCCGGTTGGAAGCCCACCCTCCGCGGCGAAGGCGGCCGCGCGCTTCCTCGGGCGCTGTACGGCGCGCCGTCTCGGGCGCTGGACGACGCGTCGTCTCGGGCGGAAGGCGGCCGCGCGCTCCCTCGGGCGCTGCTCGAGACGGCGGCGCCCGAGACGGCGCCACCGCCCGCGCGACTGGAGGGGGGCGCCGTGCCGGGCGCCGCGGAGCCTCGACGGGGGGACGGGGCGCTGGGCGGCGCGTCGTCTCGGGCGTTGGGTGGCGCGTCGTCTCGGGCGCTGGGCGGCCCTGCTCGCGGCGAGATGGCGCGAGCAGCGCTCTGCGGACGCACTCGGCTGCCACTGCCACTGCCACTGCCACTGCCACTGCCACTGCCACTGCCGCTGCCGCTGCCGCTGCCTGCCTCGCAGTAGAGGTGGGGCGAGGCGGCGCGCAACGCTCGCTGTAGACGCTCCCGCGGCGTGTACTCTGCCGGACCGCCTTCCCCCACGCCCCCCCCCACCCCGCCGTCGTCGTCGTCGCCGCCGCCGCCGCCGTCGTCATCGTCGAAATCATCGTCGCTAGCGCCGCCTCTGTCACTGCTGCGCCCGAGCCGGCCGCTACCACTACCTCCACCACTAGTACTACTTAGGGCGCGTCCAGGCGACATGCTCCCCCGCTGCGCGCGAGGGGCACTCGAGCGTCGCACCGCGTCCGCCGGCGCCGCCTGCCGTGAACGGATAGCCTCAGCGGACGTGTGATGCACGGCGCGCTGCTGGCGCGCTGAGACGAGATGCGCCCAGGACGGCGCTCGTCAGCACGGACTCGATGACACGTCATCGATGGCACTCAGAGGCCATCTCAGGCACTCAGAGGCCATCGTGGGCACTCAGAGGCCATCACGGGCACTCAGAGGCCATCACGGGCAGCCCTGACCTTGCTCGAAGAACGCCTCTGCTTCCGCTCTGCCCACGCTCGACGAGGAATGCATGCGCGCGAGCGCGCCCAGCTTGCATGCAGCTGCGGACTGCTTGGGCGACGGGAAGGCGATGTGCGGCTGTGTCGAGGCATCGTCATCGTCCGTTGCCGCGCAGCCGCGCGAAGGCGGCGGCTTGTGGCCGTCGGCAAAATGTCCCTTGCCGCACGAACGGAGATGGACGGGGAGACGATCAGGTAGGAAAGTGCGTCCGCAGTGCGGGCACGGGACGAGCGTGTCGGTCTGGAACTGCTCCCACGAGGCCGCATTGTACGCAGCCCACTCCTTGGAACCAGGGGCGAGGCCGTCGGGCATTGGGACAGCCGACTCTGGCGCCTTCTGACCGGGGTGCTCCCTCTCCCACTTCTCCCGGCATGCCTTGACGTGGATGGCGAGCGACGAGGTGCCAAACTGGCGCCCGCACAGGTGGCAGGAAGGCAGGCGCGGCGGACCGCCCGGCACGCGCTGACGGCCCGCCGAGGCTGAGCGTTGCCTGCCCGCCGACGAGGAACGGTCAGAGGCCGCGCCGCCGCCGCCGCCTCCGTCCTCATCCCGCTTTGGCGGCTTGAAGGGTGGCGGTGGCGCGTCCCGCCGCTGCCGCGCGGACAGGCCCAGCTTGCCCTCGGGCGACGGCTGCTGCCGCTCTTCCTCTCCACCGGCGGCGAGGGACGAACGCGGCTTGTGGCCGTTTGCAAAATGACCTTGGCCGCACGAGCGAAGGTGCACCTGGAGCCGGTCGGGCAAGAAGGTGCGCCCGCAGTGCGGGCACGGCTGCAGCGTGTCGCTGTTGAACTTGGCCTGTGCCGCCTCGTTGAACTCGCGCCACTCGCGCGAGCCCGGCTTCGCGTTCGATGGCATGTCGACGGCCGGCTGCGGCGCCGGCCTGCCGTGCTCGCGCTCCCAGCGTTCCGTGCACGCCTTGACATGGATTGGCAACGAGGACGTGCCGAACTGCCGATTGCACAGGTGGCAGAAGGGCAGCGGCGGCGGGCCGCCGCCCTTGCTGAACATTGGCAAAGATCCTTCACTGCCAATGTTTAGAATTCGACACCCAAGACACCGGACCGGCGTACATACGGATGCGGTTAACACTAGCTCGGGGACCCCTGGACCCCCTATTATCACAGCCATACTCGATCAGCCGCCGGGCCGGGCCGCTGAACGCTTAGCCCCGCCCGGTCGCCTTGAGCGCGTCCTTGATAAGGCGCACTTTCTTCTTCACGCCTTGAGTTTTCCTGTGCAGCAGGTCTCGGTCTTATACGCATGAAAGGCATGCGTGTCCTTCAAGTGCGTCGTCGTCAGGCGCCATCGTCGTCGGTGAGTTTCGTCATTCGTGCACGATGGTTCGCGTATCGCTCCGCTACGTACGCGGCAGCAGCGTGATCAAAAAGGCCACTTTGCCCGCGACGATGGTTCAGCTTCTCGAGGTCGCCACCAGAAAGCTAGGCCTTGAGTCGCCGGCCAAACGAGTCTTTGGCGCAGATGGTGGCGAGTTCGACCACGAGGATTTCGCGCTCATAGAAAAAGACGACATGCTCTTCATATCGTGCGGTGAGGATTTTTTGGTACCGCAAATCGCAGAGACGCTCGATCCTGTCAGCGTATTCGAGCGACCAGAGGTGCTCGACAAGATGTCCGCAGAGTGGGTGCTATCTCACCAAGAGTCTGTGCTCCAGGTCCTCCAGCGGCATGGCAGCACATACATTGTCCAAGCCAGCGCGCTTCGAGCTATCCGGAAGCTTGGAGCAGAATGGCTCCAGGAGCACGTATTTAGCTGCAGGAGCTCCGCGACCCGCGCTCGCCAAAGCCGGTACGGAGGCCGCGCCGGCTTCTGCCAACTTGGGTGCGACAGTCAGTGCACCATCTTGATGGAACGACTTGCCGACCGGGATGAGCCCGATGGTGCGTGGGCGATCAACGCGGCCCAGGTTCGAATCGCCGCGCTGGAGGTGCTGGGGGCGATGTCTGAACGACGACTATGCGAGCGTACGCTCGAGACCATCATGCTGAACGACGATCATGCGAGCGTTCGCGCTTCTGCGCTCATGGCGCTACGCAGATGTGTCGGGGCAGGGCGCATCAGGCAGTGGCACGCGCACTCGGGCAGCTGGACGACGCCCGAGTGGATGCCTTCCGTGCTGTCACGGCTCGTCGATGCAGGGCCTGGCGTGCGCCTTGCGGCGCTCGAGTTGCTCGCGTCGCTCCCCGCGTCGCTCTTGCAGATGCATGCGCCAAGGGTTCGCTCGCCGTTACGTGGTTGCGATTGGGATGCGGACGAGGAGGATGATCCGAAGGGGGGGGGCGATGTTCTAGAGACCCTCAAGCAGCAGCGCGCTGCGGCGCGAAAGGCCGTCCTCGACCGGCTGCACGACCTTCCCGTCTTTGATTGGCTCGACAGCGACCTCATCGTGCTGGTCGGCCGCTTCATGCGCGCCGCGCCGCACGCTCTCTCACTTTTCGCGCGCTGCTCGCGACGGCTTCTTGAGAGTCTTCGCGGCCTGATCGCGGGCCTTCGGGCTCCGCTTGCGATCGCCATGCGCTCACCCGACGTGTCCAAAAGATTCCCACACGTCTGGGGGGTGCACATCGCCAACTTCAGCGATCAGGTATTCTCTGCCGTGGACTGCTCCCTTCTCACGTGTGCGTGTCCGTGCTTGCTCCACCTCAACCACCTTCGATTCAGCCGAGTGAGTTTTCAGGCTGCGGCACTAAGTGCTTGGCTCACGAGCGTGGTAGATGTTGCGGAGGAGACAGGCTTCGCATCACGGCTCGAATCGCTGACCCTGTACGAATGCTCGTTCGCGGACGAGGCGCAAGCCATGGGTGCACTTGCGCAAGCTCTTCCGCTGCTCACGGGCCTGCGGCGCCTCGACCTCAAGGGATCAGGCGACGCGGCCGACGTCATGAAGGCGTGCCATCGGGTCAACATCGAACGCTTAGCGAGTGCAGGTTGCCACTACGAAAGTGGGCTTCCAACCGACCGTCTCAGCGACCCGAGGGATCCGGAGGCGAGGGCGCATGTGAGGGCGGGGAGGAGGGCAGAACAGAGCAGAATATGGCGATGCAGCTCATGCAGCTCCCCACGCGTACTCAGCCAGTGTGGCTCTGTACTTAGCTGCAGCGCAAGCAACGTCTCGTGCACAAGCCTGTCCGTTCGCGACGACATCAGTGCGGATCACTATGAGGGCATCAGCTTCAGTGTTCAGAGCTGACGTCCTCGAGGAAGACGAAGAGCTATAGATAAGCTGTAGACTAGACGACATGGCAAAGGTCCTTCACACACTTCCTTCACACACAGGAGTTTTCCTGCGGAGCAGGGGACTTAGACGATACCTCAACCTGGATACGTTGTGAGACGAGTTGCGGATGGTTCGCATCTCGATCCGCCACACGTTCGCGGCAGCGTGATCAAGAAGGCCACTTTACAATTGTCATGTAGTCTTTAGGACTTTACCGGGCGACGATGGTTCTGGGAGAGCGTCGAGTAAATGTTTCTCAGCGTGATGTGAGGGACATACGCGCTAAGAGTTATGTCCCAGACGCACGAGAATCAGGGGTGTGGGACGTCTATTGTTACAATAGTCTATTGTGGGTCTACATGTACATAACTACAATGTTCATATAGTGTGGTGGGTCGCCACATTGTACAAGTTCGGGTTATGTTTGTTTGCTCTCGCGCATGCAAAGCCAATCAACGTAAAAGTTGAGTTGCGTCAATCTGCGCACTTCTTTGACACGCGGCGACCGGTCCGGGTCCTGGACGCCATCCAGCGGTCTACGTGTCCTCTACGTGAACTCTGCATGGCGCAAGAAAAGGAGCTCGTGGCGCTGGCTTCGGCCAGGGACCCCGCCGCCCTCGGTAACAGTTCCGCGCCGGGTTTGCTCGCCTCCCCCGTGCTCTCCCCGGGGGCCCTCGAGGCGGTGGCCCACCTCCGCGCCCTGCCCTTCAAGAAGCGTCACGGGTGGGCTGAGCCATCGCGTCCCCGGGGCGACGACGGCGAGAACGAGCAGGCGGAGCCCTCGAACGTCGTCGTCGACGACGATGACGATGGCGACTCGGCGACCGCCGCCGAGCTTGCTCTGCTCCAGCACGATGCGATTCCCGAGAGGCTCCAGCACGACGAGCACACGCCCCGCTTCAAGTGGCGCTCGGTCTGCGAGCTCAGCCCGCTGCAGCAGCCCGACGCCTCGGCCAGGCCAGGCGCGTTCAAATGGAAGACCATCGACGTCCAGCAGGGCCCGGGGGGGCGGCCGGCTCCGCCCACTTTGGGAAACAGCATCCTCGCGCAGCCACCACTTAAGCCACCACAAGGGCCCTCGCCGGCGCCGTTCGCGAGTGGACTCATGATGCCGCCGCCTGCTCCGCCGGGCATGGCGCCGGGCATGGCAAGGGCGGTGCAGCTGCCGATGCTACCGCAGGTTCAACCGGCCATGCAGCCGTCTGTGCTGCAACCGCCCGTGCCGCAACCATCCGTGCGGCAACCGTCCGTGCCGCAACCGTCCGTGCCGCAACCGTCCGTGCCGCAACCGTCCGTGCCGCAACCGTCGTCGGTGCTGCAACCGTCGTCGGTGCCGCAACCGTCGTCGGTGCTGCAACCGTCGTCGGTGCTGCAACCGTCGTCGGTGCTGCAACCGTCCGTGCTGCTGCAGATGCCGCTCACGCCAGCACCGAGAGTGCCACCACCACCACCACCCATCATGGCGCCCATCATGGCGCCCGTGCGCGCTCTCGCCATGGTCGCCCCGAAGGCCGCCAAATGGCTGCCACTTGCCCCAAAGGAGCCCAAGGCTCGACCCAAATTAGGAAGCGCCAAAGGGAGTGCCAGTCAACTAGCGAGTGCCGATCAAGAAAGCAGCGCGCGCCGCCCTCCTGTGATGGCGGGGGTGTCGCCATTGGGCGCGGTGTATCTCCCCGCAGCTCCGAACATGGAACTCGCCGTCGGCGGGATCCTCCTCGGTCCTAATTTGGCTCCGAGTCCACTCCAGTTCCAGTGGGTGCATGTCAACATGGCGCCCAAGATGGCGCCGGCCGTGACAGCACAGGACGAGGCTGACCGACCCGACGCTCAACGCGGCGCGGCATCGACGATCTCTTCGGTAATCTCTTCGGAGCCCCCGGCCAAGAAGCCACGGAAGTCGTGCAAGGAGCTGTGCGAGGTGCGAGCTGCCCAGGAGGCGAGTCCCATGCTACTACCACAACCCCTAATTGAACCCCTAATTGGGCTTGAGGCGCAGGGTCAGGTCGTGCCCTTGGCTGTGGTGATGCGACTCAAGGGCAGTCGGCTGCTCGACCTGCCCGCTCCGACCTCGCAGGCACAACTGGTCCTCTCCCCGGCTCAAATGGTCCGCCTGCGCCTACGTGGTGTTCACAATATCAGAACGTCTACATCATTACGTCAACGTCCTTCAGCAGCCCATCAGTAATACTGGTTGCTGTGCACACACATCTGTAGTTGGCGTGTGAGAGGCAGCGTCGCGAGGAACGTATGTGCCGCGAGCTCGCATTCTGTGCCAATGTGAGGCCGGAACGCGGTCTCTGTACATACTGACGTCTACTCTGAAACACTTTGTTGGTCTATACTTATGTTCGGTGACGTGAGTATGAACTATGATTATGTCAATGTCTCGTCTTTTCGTTTGCTGTCTCGGTGTTTTGCGCGCACCCGCTGCACCTTGTATGCGCGGGGCCGGGGGCAGTCGGCAGATCGCAGATCGGGTCACGTGCTGCATGTGGGATGTGCATCGTCACACCCCGCGGCTATTGACGCGGCTATGCTGCCTAAACGGCCACTAGACTCACAAAAACCGAACGGAACACGGCGCATCTCGGCCTCTCCCTCTCGCATGCTCTCTTGCCAGCGCGTGACACGCAACTCGGGCTCGCCGACACACACGCACACACACACATCAGAAGCGAAGCTTGGCACCCCACCTCTGTCTCACATGATATCTCTGTGTCTTGTGTACTGTGGTCCGAGCGCCACATGCTGTGGTCTCACACGCCCCCATCGTCAGTGCTCACGTTCGCCGCGCCGCGTACCGAGCATCCCTGGAGCCCTTTCCTATTTCCAGATGGACTTCCCACCTAACTGCCACCCCCTTTTCCAGATGGCCATGGGCCGAGCGAGGCAGAGAGCTGCTCTCACTCTCTCTCTCTCGCCGCGAGAGCCAGCGTACACCGTACAGCAGCCGCGGCAGTGCGGCTGATGAGCCCCTTTAGGGCTTGTTCGCCTTCTTGCCCTTGTTCGCCTTCTTCGAGGTCGCGATCTCCGTCGCAGGAATCTTTCTCGAGAGCTTGACCTGGTCGCCGGGCGCGCGCCACGGCGGCGTCTCGGCCTCGGCGGGAACGTCGAGCGGCTTGGCGCGCGCCTTTTTGGCCTTGGCCGGAGCGGCATACGCCTCTTGCGCCTCGTTGTACTCTTCGTCCGTCCTCTGCTGCTCATAGGCAGCCTCCTCTGCCGCCTGCTCCGCCGCCTTCTGCGCCTCCTCGGCCGCAGCCTCGGCCTGGTCGGCCTCCGCCTGCGCCGCCTCGGCAGCCGCCTCCTCCTGCGCCGCCTCAGCAGCCGCCTTCGCTGCCGCCTTGGCCGCCGCCTTCTGGGCCGCCTTCCCGGCCTGCGCCGCCGCCGCCGCCTCGGCCGCCTCGGCCGCTGCCGCCGCCTCGGCCGCCGCCGCCGCCTCGGCCGCGGCGGCCTCCTCGGCCGCGGCCGCATCTTCGTCCTCCTTGGGCTCTGCCACCGGCGCCTCCTCCTCCTCCTCCTCCTCCTCCTCCTTCTCCGCCACCGGTGCCTCCTCCTCCTCCTCATCTGCCGCCACAGGCGACTCCTCCGCCTCCTCCTCCTCTGCCGCCGCTGGCTCCTGGACGAACTCCTCTTCTTTGTGGGAAGGCGTCACGGCGACGGCCGGGGCTGGGCTGACGGCACCTGGGGTCGACTCGACCTTGTGCACGATGCCGTGGTCCACGCGGGCGAAGATCGCATTCGGGTCCGTCGCGCAGCTCTCCTCCGCAGTGCGCGTCTTCATCATATGGGTATGCGCCTTGGACCCAACGGCACCGCCTGTCATCTTCTCGGCGCCCTTGCCCACCATGGGGACGGTGTCGAGGCCGACAAGCTTGAGGGCCGTCTCGAGGCACCGGTTGGCGGCCATTTCGTCCGCCCAGCAGCTCTCGATCTTGATCGGCACGTCGGACACGAGTGCGGTCGCGAAGGCGCTCGGGTTGCGGGGGATGCTGCAGTCAAACTGTCCCGCGCCCGCCGCGTTCTTGAAGATCGAGAACTGCCGATCGCGCTCGTTGCGCATCAGGGAGACCGTTGCGACCTTTGGCTCCTTCTTGAGCGAGGCGAGGGCGGTCGTCCACGCCATCAGCGCCATGCCGTTGCGCCCCGCCTTGCATGCCGCGTACTTGGGCAGCTCGACGTCGTCCTTCATCAGCGGGCCGGCCGTGTTGCCGTCGACAAACTGCGGGAAGAAGCGCATCGTGATCGCGCAGTCCGCGGGCGCGCACACGTCCGCGGGCACGTTCTTGCAGACGTGGTCGCGGGTGCGGGTCACGTACTCGGAGAGCTTGTAGTGCAGGCCCGCGTACAGCGTCGGAGAGTCCTTCTCCATGGTCAGGTGAGCCACGTGCCGCTTGGGGATCGGGATGCCACCCGGGCCCATAATGGTGCCGTTGACGGCAGCATGGGCGGAAATCGAGGGCGACATGAGTCGCTCCGACAGTGCCGGGTTGCTGTTCTTGATCAGCAGGCCAGTGGCCGCGTCGAAGAGAGGGCGCGACATATCGGTCGCCATTCCGGGCGCCTTCGGGTCGTTGCACTCTTCCACCTGGCTCGACGCCCAAATCGTGTCCGTAATCTTGAACGTCTCCCCGAGGTCGAACATGCACGGGTGGGTGTTGAGCGCCTGCCCAAACTCCGTCGCGCCGCTGGAGTGGTCGGAGATGATCACAAGCGACGTGGCGTGGCTCACAGGAGAGGCTGGCGTTGCCGTCGCATGAGGGGAGCCGTGGAAGGCATCCGCCAACGGGGGCTGCATGATTGCTTCTTGGAGTGCATGCATGTAATGCACCGGCGCGGGCGCGCCGAAAGCAGCTAGAGGCAGCACGGCGTACAGCATGGTCCTTTGGTCCTTTTTTAGGGTTCAGGTAGCGTGCATCCTAATTAGGGAGTCTTTTTGCATCCAGAAAAGGACATAAAACGCCGTCCCGGCATGGGTTTGTGGTCGCGGCGGGGGGGCCACCGCGCGGGTACCGACTAAACAAAGGCTAAAGCGTAAACCGCCCCATGACACACCATACACACGTGATGCAGCTGTACCGCCAATGACAAAATGTGGCGATCGGATGTGCAGCATCAATGCCGGTAGATGATTGCGGTACATTTCGGACATTGTGCGGGAGGGTACCCTCTCCTCGGCCTGCCGGCCTGGTTTTCAAGGCGCCGCCTCGCTCCTCGCACGCTGCTCGCGCCGCTCGCGCACGCGCCCGGTGACGCGCGTGGCGAGCGCCAGTTCCGGTGGAGGCTTGGGTCCCTCTTTGGGCTTCGGCTTGGGCGGCGGAGGCGGCGCGGCGGCCTCGGGCGCAGCGGCTGGCTTCGGAGTGTAGCACTTTGGGACGAGGGCGGGCGGCGGCGCTCCAGCGATGCCCGCTGCGCCGGCGCAAGCACCAGCGCAAGCATCGGCGCCAGCAGCGCCCTCGAAGAGGCGCACCGCTCGTTCATAAGCGGCCGATACGTCGGCGGGGTGCGGCGGCGCTGCGCCCCCTCCGACGCTCACGGCGGGGTCGGCGAAGCAGCACGGGCGGCGCGCGCCGGCGCTCGCGTTCGCTCGGGCCCGCAGGCTAGACAAGTGAGGTGATCGAGGGTCCATCTCGCCGGCTCCGTAAGCCCCCATGGCCCCGACGCAGCGCGGTGAGGAGAAGCCGCCCGCGCTGCGCGGCGAGGCACCGCCGCCGCCAGCGTCCGCGCCGCCATCGATGGCGAGGCGCGGAACTCGCGCGCCGAAGGAGCTTGCGCGCCCTGGTGAGTGTGAACGTGAACGTGAGCTGGGTGACGTGACCAGCCAAGGCGCCGGCCCGACGAGCCCATCGCGAAGGGAATGCATGCGTGCCGAACCAGACAAGGCGGGCGGCGGCACGTCGGTGAAACCGCCAAGGGAAGTCATCGTTCCGGCGGTGCGTCGCGGCGGCGGCTCCAGCAGGGGAGGGAGCGTGTACGTTGGCGTGCCGCCAGGGCCCGTGCCCAGCACCGCGGACTGCAGGAGGCTCGAAGTTCGAGGAGGCTCATACGTAACGGCTGCCCAGCTGCTGCCGGTGCACCGGCGGCTCGCGCGTCTCGGCGACAGCTGGTCCGGAGCTTTGGTCGGAGATTTGGTCGGAGATTTGGTCGGAGATTCGGGCGCTTCGGCGGCGGGCGCGTCGCCGCCTTCCTTTTCAAACTTATCCTCCGAGACATGCTCCGAGGTCGACTCGGTCTCCGACTCGGCCTCCGCCTCCGCCGCCGCGGCCGCCGCGGCCGCCGCCGCCACCGCGGCCGCGCGCCGTCCCGAGCGGCTCGTGGGCAGGGGTCGGCCGCCCTTGACGTTGCTCTCGCCGCCCGGGCTCACCTTGAGGTGTGAAGACCGCTCGTCGTCGAAGCAGACGCGGTACAGCCAGCGCGCGTTGGCAGCCACATACAACGGGATGGGGCTGCAGCAGACCAGGCAGCAGAGGACCAGCAAGCCACACACGATCGCGGCGATGTAACCACCCTCGAGCGTCGTACTGGGCGTGGGCGCGACGCCAAGGGGCGAACTCGGCGGCGCTGCCAGGGCTGGCGGTGTGACGGCTGTGACGGTAGGGGGCGTGACGACCGCGAGCACGGCGATCGAGACGCCGGTGACGGTCGCGAGCATGGCAGTCGCGCTGCTCGAATTACCCGTCGCGAGGGTCATCGCCGACTGCACCGCGCTCGCTGCCGCCGTGGGCGTCTGGATGCTGACTCCGACGAGGACGCTGCCCGACGTGACAGTCAACTCCACCGCCGATGGGTCGACGCCCGCCCTCGCCGCGATCGCGCTCTTCATCTCAGCCCGCACGCTCGGGGTGAAGGAGGAGACGTCGCCGGCGAGCTCGAGGCTGAAGATAACCACACTCATCGCCGCTGGCGAGGGCGGCGGGGGAGGGGTGTGGACCAGCGGGGGCGGCATGAGCGGCGGCGGCGTCGTGCGGAAGGTGCTGCTCGACTCGATGAGCTCGGCACGGCGCGCGAGGTACGCCAACGGCTGCACCCACGTGCCAAATCCCACAGGCCCGCTCGTGGCGGCCACGAGCAGCGCACGCAGCGTCGTGATACGCGTGCTGATGACTTGCGAATCTCCGACACTGAGGATATGCAAGGAGGTGTTGGCGTAGGCGGCGGCGGTGCCGTCGCCGGCGGCGCCGCCCCACACGTCTGCAGGGCTGATCACCACCGCCGATGCGACCGCGATGGTGAGGCCTGGCAGCTGGTTCGTGAGGCTCATGAGCAGCGACTCGCGCGCCGCCGGGCACAGAGTACACTGCTGCAGCTGGGCCGTGGAGAAGGTGGTGCCCGACAGCGCGCTGGGCAAGCACAGCGGGCAGCCCGCGCCGCAGGTGAGCGGCGAGCCCTCACATACGGCGAGCCCCGGCGATGCAGACGAGAGCACGAACAGCAGCCGGAGCGTCGCGAGCAGGGGCGGCGGCGGCGGCGGCGGCGGCGGCGGCGGCGGCCGAGCGGCGCGCGAGGGCGGGTTTGGAAGGGAGGGCGGCGAGGGCGGCGGAGGGAAGACGTAGCCGACTGGATACGGGGCGTCTGGCGGCATCGCCGGCGGCGAGGGCGGCGACGGTGGTACGGGTGGCGGTGGCGAGGGCGGCGGCGAGGGCGGCGGCGAGGGTGGCGACGGCGACGGCACGTTCCAGGGGCGGATGAGCGAGGTGGTCTGCGGCGTGAGCAAGATGGGTGCGCCCAGTCGTCCGCTGAGCTGAGCGAGCTGCGAGGAGGTTGTGATATTCGCCAGCACGATCGCCGCAGCCTGCGCCGCCGCCTGCGTCGGCATGACCGCTTCGGCGACGACGCGTATGGAGGCGGCAGTGATGCTCACGAGCGTCACGTCCTGCGTCGACACCTCGAGGTAGAGCGCGAGCGCAGTCCGAAAGCTCAGGCGCGCCGCAGGGCCAAAGTTGGTCACGTCGTTGAAGGAGAGCGTGAACGTCGCCTGCAGCAGGGGCTGCATGCGGCCGCCCGGCGAGAGCGGCGGAGGCGCTGGCGGCTGCGATGGCGGTGGCGGCCTGGGCGGCTGCAATGGCGGCAGCGGAGGCGAGGGCGAGGGCGAGGGCGAGGGACGAACAGCGCCTGGAAGAGCCGGAGGAGCACTCGGCGGTCGAGGAGCAGATGGAGGCGGAAATGGCGGCGGCGATGGTGGCGGCGGAAATGGCGGCGGCGATGGAGGCGGCGGCGGTGGAGGCGGCGGTGGAGGCGGCGGCGATGGAGGCGGGGGGGGAGGCGGCGGCGGAGGCGGCGGCGGGGGGGGCGGCGGAGGGGGCGGG
>Ga0210242_100755_pt1 | contig 27758 bp, 15 predicted proteins | sample ChrtobMeP5a_16mM_FD_155445 | JGI IMG/M metagenome (GOLD analysis project Ga0210242, IMG submission 155445) | Chrysochromulina tobin associated microbial communities from unialgal haptophyte culture, Seattle, Washington, United States - P5a_16mM | ecosystem: Host-associated > Algae > Haptophytes >... | reverse complement strand
CATTGGGTCCTTGAGCAGTAGTGGGTCAACTCCAGCACTCTGCAGCTCCTGATGTACTTGATGGCCGCAAGTAGGGCTCGAGATACGTATCCTTGTATGTATCCCGATGTATCCCGATGTATCCAACGTGTATCGTGAGTGTATCTTGTGTGCCATGTATCTGAGGCTTAAGATACATTGTATCCTAACCGTATCCTAAATGTATCTTAAATGTATCTTAAAGAAGGATACATATCCCTAGGTAAGATACATTTCCTATGATGGCCAAAGTCAAGATACAAATGTATCTCGATGTATCTTGATGTATCTTGATGTATATGAACGGGACACATCAAGATACATGCGGGATACATGCACGATACATGCGCGATACATGGGATACGTATCCTGATAACAAACCCCCCCAAACTCGATAACAAACCCCACGTCACCCGACTCAACGGGGGGCTGCGGCCGTTGAGTCGGCCGCTGATTCGGTCGTCTCGCGGTCGCTCGGGTGCGTTGGTGGGTTGGGATGGTTGTGAGGTTCGTCTGTGTGTCCGTGTGCCCGTGTGTGTCCCGGCTCCCCCCGGTGTCTTTTTACCGGTACTGTACTGTACGCAGTTTCATTCGTTTCCGAATTCACTGAAACCGCGTCGCGGCTCCCACTTTTCCAAAGGTGTTATTACGGACGCATGGCAAAAGGACCCAGGCCAACCCTCGGCCAACCCTCGGCCTTCTTGCAGTGGGTCGCACAGACAGACTCGGGCGGTCTCTCACGTATGCCAAACCCAGAACACCCTCGTGCCTTATTGCCTGCCCTCTACTGTCGTGGGAAATGGCTGCACTTCATGGGGGACTCTTCGGTTCGAGGTCTTTACCTGGCGTTACACCAGCACATCGTTAGGCGATTCGATCATCAGCCAGCTGGTGTGATGGACATGAGTCTTTGGAACGGCGGCTCACAGTCGTATTCAACGTATGGCTGGGTGGACGTGGTCCTAGAGGAGCATGCCCCGCAACAGTGGCTCGAGGTGGCAGCGCATGTCGGCGTTGGCGTGAGCTGCCCCGATCCGTGCACATGGGGCGCTTGGGCCGAAGGACGGCCTGCTCCTGACCAGAGCATTCATCTTCACGGACACTGGTGCAACAAGACGTCTGGTGGGACGACACGTGAGCGGATGCGCCTGACGTACCAACAGCTGACACGAGCCAAGTTCGTGCCCGCTCTCTTAAGCAGCATGCAGCAGGAATGGCACGATTCCTCTTGTGGTGGACCGGACGCCATCTTGTTGTCACTCGGTCCTTGGGACATGGCTAATCGGACGTCAAAAGAGCAAGCGCGGCCGCTGTTGCTAGAAAGCCTTCGCATGCTGCGCAACGGTCACCGCAACGTTGCCTACGCCAGCCCGACCCACCCCTGGGAGGTGGGCTGGACACAACAACATTGGAATGCCTTCGACGCCAAGTACCGTCGGGATCATTATGACTGGATGCGTGAGCTTGTGGACGAGGCCAATGCCCAGAGCTTGGCCAAGAGTAGCATCCCACCGCCGATGAGCGCGAGGTCAGAGGAAGGTGTCAACGGCAAGGGCTCTTTTGCCCAAGTCCATGATGCGCGGATCCGGTACTTCGACCGCATGATTGATCCGTCTGCTCTCCTCCCGAAGCCATGCGTGGCACCGCCGGCACCATCGGAGCCGTGCCACGCCTGGCACCCCCCTCATGCGGTGAATGTGGGCCTTCTACCATCTTTGCTGCACGTGTGGCTCGGGGCAGACGGTGTGCACGGAATCAACGCCACTGGCACAGCTGATGGCACGGTGGGCGGCCGCAAATTGAGACTTGCCACGAGAATGAGACCAGAGGTCCAAGGCCGGATCTCCTCGCGCGGCAACGCACAATGCTGCTGCACGAGGCCGAATGCTTCCGCCTTCGGCGTCTACCTCAACACCGAGCAAAGCAGAGCAGATTGGGCGCGGGGCCACCCCGAGCCGACCTCGTACTGGGCCAACGAGTGTCCGTAATGATCGAACCTCAGGACGGGATGGATCCTCGCCTCAATGTAAGCCGTATGAGTTAGTTTGAGTGTGATGCCTGATCCGCGAGCCGCTGATGTACTGATGCGCGCTCCGTCCGTCAGGACCGTCCAGCGGCTCCCAGATGGAGGTCCCCGCCCCTGGGCCGTGGTTTGTTTTCCCAGCCCCCCCGGCGTCGTCCAAACAGAACGACATTGCAGAACGAACACCCTCTTACCGGCGGTAACTTGATTCGTAGGTGCGCGCTGACCGCGGGTCGGCGCGTGGGAGGGGGGAGCGGGGAGCGGAGGCGGGAGGGGGAGGGAGGGGGGTAAATCCGTAATTACGTAACAGAACGCCCCAAACGGCGCCCATTGCCCCCCCCCTGTGGGGTGGGGGGTCGCCCGGCATGCTTCTGCCCCCTCAGTGCAACGTTAAGGGAGACCGCATGTTCTTGATCCTGAGCCTTCTACCCGGAGTTCGCCAACGACGCGTAACCACACGATCCAGGCTCCCTGAGCGAGGCCTGTAATTGCGTGACGAAACCATTCATTCAAATGAATTAAATCCTCATGAATCCTGCATAGGACCTTCCTAAAGTGTGCCCAACTATGAAAGGGACATAATTGGATATAAGTAACATGTCTCCGCGTGCCCTGAAGGCATCTGGGTCGATGGTCGGGTCGACGAGCCGGGAGGGTCGAGTGACGCGCCCAACAGTGGAGCTTACGTACACGTCGCACCAGGGGGCTTTGCTACCGTGCGCTTCCGTGAGCAAGGGCCTCACCCTCAGGACGACGTCGAGGACGAGTCCTCGCACAAAATCGCGTGGGGCCAAGGGCTTGGCCAAGGGCTGCATGTGGCCAAGGGCGCCACAGGGTCCCGACGATAGTACAATTGGCTTCCCACGCCGAGCGACCGACTGTAGGCGTGCGAAGCGGTTCCCACCCTGGGAGCGGGAGCTATAATCTGCGCGATCGGGCGATCTGGTCCCTTTGTGTCCGAGGGCGCTCACAGATCGAAGGATCATCTCATTCTGAGCACGACCAGCCGAGACGCTTGTTACGCCCCTCCTAAATACTCAGTACATGCAGCATGTAGAGGAGAGGAACGGAGGAATGAGGGAGTGTCATAATCAACTGATGACATCACAAAAACTGAGCGACCAAGTTTTTACCGAAGCTTCTCCACCACCCACGCGCAGTTCCCGGAGATTTTGCGTCGCTGTGAGCCAATTCTTCCTCTAAAGGTATCCGCCCCATGTCTGGACCCAGACACGAGACACCAATGCGAAGTCAAACGATGATTCCCGTGCCGGCTGTCGGGCCAACAGAGGCTGAGGGTGAACGAGCTACGGTGCAGCACAACCATGCTGTATCCTTGGCAGATCGCCGGTTGGTGCCGGAGGTGCCCATCGGGCTCACAAACAGTTTGTCGATGGATGGCTCTGCGCCAACAGAAGAGGCTGGGGGGGGTCAGCCAGAGGGGGTGGCGGAAGCGGAGGAGCATTCATCGGCCTCCGCACCGTGTTACGAGCGGTCGATGCGGGAGGCTCCGGCTGCAACTGATTGTGCGGCGGTGCTCGCCACTGTTGAGGACGACTCACCCGCGGCCGCTCAGCCGTGGTGCATCGGCGGCAGCGTCCCAGGCGAGTCAGCGCCCACGGAGATGCAGTTAGCCTTGAGCGTGTCCAACGAGGACGCGTCCAAGGAGGCAGTCGCTCTCGCCGGGGAAGCTAGCCAGCTGTCAGTAGAAGGCGCCGCATCAGCAGATGCTCATCTCGCCACCACCGAAGGCCTGGCTGCGGGCGCCGCGTATGGCAGCCAAGTGGAGGTGAACGCCAACGGTGTGGCAGAGTCGGCTGACGGCGGTCGTTACACGCCGTGCCTGCGCAAGGCGTGCGATCTGTGTCATGAGAACCGTCTCAAGTGCACCATGCTGCCTACAGGCTGGTGTGAGCAATGCACGGTGCGCGGCATCGAGTGCAAGCGGCGCATGGAGAGAAAGCGTGGCCGGCCACGCGTGACGGCAGATAACATCGTGCAGCTCGTGCAGCGCCGGGCCGCCGCGCGCAAGCAGCAGCTTCCGGGCGGCGCGTCGGGCCGCGTGCACAATGCCGCCGCACGTGAGTTAGGCGCGGTGCCACAAACGGGAGTCTTTCCAAGCTTTCATGACCCTGCCATCCAGGCGGCATACGTTGCGGGGATACAGGCAGCGACGCAAGCGCAGCAGCAGCAGGCGGCGGTCATGATGCAGTACTACGGGCCGACGCACCCGCCCTTTCACATGTCACCCGTGCCACAGTGCCCTCATCTCATGGCGCCCCACGGCGTTCCGCCTTTCGGCGCCCCTGCCCACCCTGCCCACCCTGCATTTGGCGGTTCGTCGCAACCCTTTTTGGCGAACGCAACGATGGCGGGCCAGTACGGTGTGGGCGGCATGAGCGGCTGGGCGGCCTATGATCAGCACTACGCCGCGATGTTCGCCTACTTTCAGCAGCAGCAGCAGCAGTCGCCGCCCCCGGGGTACTCGGGCTACGCTCAGCAGTCGGCATACAACCCGAGCGCAGTAGCAGCGGCAGCGGCAGCGGCAGCGGCAGCGGCGCATGCGGCGGCGCAGGCGCCGGCGCCTGGGGCGGCATCACTGGCGCCGGACACGCCTTCCACGGCGGGGCCAGCAGGGCATGCTCATGCATCGAGCCACCTACCTCAATGCATGCCGGCGCCGGCCATGAATGCCAGCGCGCAGCCGTGGGTCTCTTCCAACGTGGCCCATCCGGGCTGGAAATGACATCCCGCCCCGCACCAGGCTCGCAAGCAGGTTTTAGCTAACGCCGTTTTATTGATCGCCGCACTATAGTATTACGCGCCCCATGTACGCGCCCCCAATAAAACTGACGTATTCGAAGATATTTTGTGGTCGCGCCAAGGGTTGCGCATAACAAGCGGAGTCGTGTTTTGTATAGTTTGCCAGCGAAATTGAGTAGTCCGAGCGAGTGAGTACTTACAGTACTTGTGTTGACCGAGGGGATCGGATGGGGAGCGGAGCCGTCCTTCTTGTTCTTGAGACGGTGGTGTGGTGAGCGCGGGGGGACCGCGACGAAACTTACTGACTGACTGTATAGTTTGCGTCTAACGGGACAAAACGAACAGTACATACGGCGTAGTTCCGACTATGTCTCGCACGCCCACAGCCACGCTGACGGCCCAGCAGAGTGGTCGCGCGACGGGGAGTGGTCTCAATCGATGAGCGAGTGCTGGCTCACAGTCGTTGCACTTCGCTGCTGCATCTTGATGATGATCCCTTCTGCCCCCTTGAGCTCCTCCCACGGGACCTTGGTATTAAGCTTGCGCTCGACGCCGGCGCACACGTAGCGCAGGATGATGCGCTTCGAGTCGCTCGTCTCGAGCACGGCGCCAACTGCCTCCGCGCATGCATCGAAGGCCGCCTGCAGCAGCGCGTCGGTCGAGCTGATCGCCCCCACCTGGATGCGCAGCACCATCTCGGGTCGCCCGTCGTCCAGGATCAGGCGAAGTGCCAGCTCACCGACCTGCGCGCCGCCTGCCGCTGCCGTCGCAGGCACGGGCGCCGGCACCACCTTGGCCTTCGGGTACACGAAAGTGCTGCTTGGGGCGGCAGGGGTCGACTCGGGCAGAGTACTGTCAATCTTCCACGACTTGCCATCAAATCGAGGCAGCTTGGCGCCTTCCTGCGCTCGTCGCGCGGGGCGGCGAGTAGACGAGGAGAATTCATCAGGAAGATTCGTTGAGGAGATCAGCTCAAGGGGCTGGGAGGGGCCCTTGGTCAGCTGCGCGAGGAAGTCATCGTCATCGAGGGCGTCCTCGATGACGTCAGGTTCGAAGTGCTCATCGAGATCGGGATCGAGATCGGGTTCTAGCTGGCCGAGCCGCATGTGCTTGGGGTCGCCCTTCAAGCGTCCCGACCGATGGCGCCGCTCTGCACTCGCAAGCCAATGCCTCATCCACAGGGCAACGAGACCGACGGCCAAAATGCCGAGCGCCATGGCAGCCAGAAGTCGTCGGCTCGTGCCCGGTGCGCTCGGGTCACGACGGAAGAGCACGCGCAGGGGCGTGCTTCCGTCCAGTGCACTGGGGGGCGGTACGACGAGGAGCTCTGAGACGAGCGTGAGTTGATCGGCTGCCTGTGCAAGGGCGGCAAAGACGGCTGCCTCGTCCGCTGCCGGCTGCGGCACCAGCCCCACTGCTCCACCCATCGTGAAGGCGTCAAAGATGACGTAGCGCTGGCCATACACCTCTCGCACGGACAACTTGCTCGGATGGCAGCGCGCCTGCTCGGCACATGCACGCTGTGTGCCCAGCATCTTCACAAACTCGGCGGCGTTGCCCGACCACGGCTGGCTTGGATCCAGACGCGCCTCGAGCCGTGTCCAGCCGGGCGGCAGCGGCGGCGGCGCATTCGTGGGTACGTAGGCTGAGAGAGCACTCCACCCGAAGCTGGGCTGAGCTCCCTGGAGATTGGGCTGAGCTCCCTGGAGATTCGTCGCGTGCAGCTGGAAAGCGCATCCGGGCGGTGGGCAGCGCATCCCGAGCTCATCGTGAGTGCTCACGTTGCGCAGCGACGAGGCGACGAGGCGCACATCGCCGCTCGTGCCGCCGCTCGTGCCGCCTCTCGTGCCGTCACCAGCCAGATGGACGCTGCCATGACTATCGACCTCCGCCGTCGCCGTTACGGGCGCCGTGACGGGCGCCATCGCATGGCCGGCGACGGCGCGCGTCACCAGCAGGTCCCAGGAGAGCCCGGGCCGGCACGTTCCAGCATTCTTCGCCCACGAGACGCGATACGACGCCGAGCTCGTCGCCTGCACCAGAGGCGCCTCTAAGAGACGATCACCGGCTGGCCCAGGCAGCAGCAGCGCCGTGGAGCGCGAGGCGGGGGAGGAGTGCGGCCCTCGCTGCGCGATCAGACGGAACTCGTAGCCCGTGTACGGATCGAGCGAGGTGATCAGCAGTGCATGTCCGCTCGCGCTCTCCGCCGTTGCCGCCGCAGACGTGGGCTGCCGCGCTGGCGGCGTGACCGTGGACGAGGACCTGCGGCTGGGCACGCTCACGTCGACCGTTTGAAGGATGGTCCAGGTGCTTCCACTGATTGTCGAGCGCACCTGGAGAGCTAGATGGTCCTCGTGCTCGCAGCCACGCCGGCCGGCAGGTAGCCTCAGCATGATGGCGTCGCACCGTCCACTGGGGGGCGGCAGGTACGTTGGCGGCTGTGGGGGATCGAGGTCATTGTCGCTTGCGGGCGTGGAGATGAGCAGCGGCGGCGAGGGTGTTCCCCAGCCCAGCAGCGCCTGCGATGCCACGCGGATGGTGTACGATACGCCGCCGTCGAGTCCGTCGAGTCTCACCTCCTGCTTGCTCCCGTCGACGAGGACCGACTGCCACGCGTCGGCGGCACTCGACGGCTCACGTAGTGCGAGCGTCGACGCCCACTCGACTCGATGGTTCGATAGAGGCGTGCCGTGCGCCTCTGGGGCTGCCCAGCGGAGGGTGAGGGCATCACATGTGGGTGTGCTGACGGCACGCGGCGGTTGGGCATGTACGGGCGTCTGGGTGGTTCCAAGCCTCACGCTGAGCGCCTCCGAGAAAGCCGACCAGCCCGCACCGTTCTTCGCCTGTAGCCGCATCTCGATCGTGCTCCCCTCCCTGCAGATGGGACCGACCTCACCAGTCCCGAACCCATGGAAGCTCGTCGAGTCTGCGCCGAGCGCAGCAGAGGTGATCCACTTGGCGGTGCCTTCCACGCGTACTTGGAGCCGATAGTCGACGATCGCGCAGCCCGTGCTGGGCGCCCAGGTGAGCATGAGTGCGTCACAGCTGACCGCGACGCTCCCGATGGGGAGTGGCGGCAGGGTGAGGCCTGTGGGCTTTGCGGGCGGTGCTCCGAGCTCGCTCGTCACTGGCTGACTCGCGCCCGAGAGGGCGCTCCATGGGCCCTCTCGGGAGACGGCGTACCGAAGGAAGAAGCGAAGAGCGGTCTGCGCGGGAAGCCCGGAGATGGTATGGACGAAATTGGTATGCCCAACCAAAGGCGGACGGAGGCCCGTGGCGAGTGCCGTCAGCGCCCCCTGCGCCGGCGGGATGGTTGGGAAGGTGCCGGTCGGAGCTGCCGGCGACACCTCGGCCGCACGATAGAAGATGGCCCATTCGGCGCGCTCGGCGTCCGGTGGCGGATGCCACGTGAGCTTGAACTCACCGCACTCTGTGGAGACAGCCACGGGCGCGTCCGGCACAGGCGGCTGAGCACGTGCTCGCAGAGCCTGGGATGCCGGGAGCGAGCGCGGGGGCAGACGCCCTTCAAAGGTGCACTTGATCGACGGCGGCGTGGGGAAGCCGCGGGCGGTGTACCCAAAGCCCCCGTCGCCGTCCGCTGTCGCATCGAGCACAAAGTCGATTCGGGTGGGCCAGGACGGGTCAGGAAGCGCAGTAGCCTGCCACATCTCGTCCACCCGCACAGCCACGGATCCAAAGTCGAGCTGCACGTGCGCCCCAGCCGCCCAGCCCTCGGCGATTAGCACCTCGGCGCGGTAGCCACCACCCCAGTCCTCGAGCAGCTGCCACGAGGCGCCCGCGCATGCTTTGAGCTGATAATGGCACTTGATCTCGAGCGGCTGCTCGAGGTGCTGCATGAGGACGTCGGCGGCGCCGAGCAGGTGCACCTCAAAGGCCTTGCCGCCTCGAACGCTGATTGCCCGCGCCTCATCCCCCAGCGCAAACGTGAGCGTGGCGCCCGAAGTGAGCATCAGCTCTGCGCCGTCCACTTTGGCCACCCGGAGCGCCAGAGCCCCCGCGTCCGAAGGCCAAGTGATGCGGATGAGACTGCGCGCTTCCCAAACCTTCAGGCGTACCTGCGCGACGACGACGCCCTCTGCAGAGGCCGAGCCGCGTTTCGAGACCGTTGCGCATGCGGGGTCGGGCGGCGGCGGCGCTCCCAGCAAGCCGAGCGCCGCGCCCCGCGCGTTGCAGAACGTGCACGTCTTGCAAGAGCAGCGCAGGCAATGTGAGCCCGCTTGCTTGGCATTGCAGAACGGCTCGCAGCTGGCGACGCGAACGTCATTGGTATCGAGCGGCGTACAAGACGACGCCGACGCCGGACGGTCCCCTCTACCCTCTTCGCCTGCGCCCCCGCCGTCACAGAAGCTGCAGCGCTTACACCGGCACAGGGGGCAGTGGTCCTGCGGGTGGTCATCGTTGCAAAAGCTCTCGCACGCCTCCACAGCCGCGTCGGCTGCACTTTGCGGCGTGCACGAGCGCTGTGCCAAGCAAAAGCCGCACGCCTTGCAGTCGCAGCGCGCACAGTGGACCGAAGCGTGCTTCTCGCTGCAGTACTCCTTGCAGCTCTCGACTTTTCCGTCATCCCTCAACGCGGAAGTGCACATGATCGTGGGGCCAGACCTCGGTGTCAAGACATCAGCAGCTGGAGAGGCGCCTGGTGCCTGGCAGATGCTGCACATCTGGCAGTCGCACCGTTTGCAGTGCGTCGACGCATGCTGATCCTTGCAGTACGATTTGCAGCTCTTGACCTTACCGTCGTCTTTGGCTGTCGGCGTGCATTTCATCTCAACCGACAGCTGCGCTGCCGTGCAGAAGGAACATTGGCGGCAGGCGCACGTAGGGCAGTGCTCCTCCTTGCGCTCCTCCTTGCACCATTTCTCGCAGCTCTCGTGAGAGAGGTCGCTCGGAGTGGTAGGCTCGCATCGCTGGGCTGCACTGCACGACGGGCACAGAATGCATTCTGAGTGTGAGCAATGCACGGCTTGGGAGCACCATGAGGAGCAGCCGGTAGCGCCCGGAGGCGGCGGTGCGACGTTCGGTTGCGAGTGTGCGCCGCGCAGCAGCTGCTTGTCCTCATCCTCCTCGTCCTCTTCGTCCTCCTCGTCAAGCTCTGCTGCTTGGGACGCCTCCGCTGCCAACATCGCCGCCCTTGCTCCCGACGCCGCCCTCGCCGCCGACGACGCCGCCTCCGCCCGCGCCGGGACTGGAAGCCCACGCGGTACCTCGACCGCGATCGCCGCCGCCGCCTCAAGGACGATTAGAGCGAGTCGGAGGGCGGACATCCTCCGTCTCGCGGACGGTGTCATACAAAAGCCTGTACCAGTTGTGAGACTTCAGTAGTTCCTCGAGACGCAATTCTCATACGCGGGCGCGCGCATGCATGCACTGAAAAACCACACACGTACTTGTTGGGAGGAGGAACGGAGAGACCCTTGAGACAATTGCACTGACGAAGTTCGAGCGCCCTCGTGAGCAAGCTCCATCGCGCGCTCGTGTTGAGGACCAGATCCAAATCGCCCTCTCTCTCGCCTACAAAACCGCTGGGTTCGCGAGAAATAGAAAGACCAAGCCGTACCATGGTTTGCACAGTCCTCGGTCACGTGACGCTGCAGAACGTGCCACCTGAAGGCGCGGCCTTCTATGCCGACGGCCTCGGCGCTAAGGTTGCGACGGGCGACGAGGTTCCGGACGATGGCTGCGTCAGAATCAACGTGGGCGACCACCAGCTAGTGCTCGCTGGAGGCTCACGCGAGGGCGCGGGCTCCAGCTGGTGCGGCCACATCGAGTTTTGGACGCGCGAGCCGCTCGATGCACTGCAGGCGCGCGTTGCGCCGCTGCTCGACGAGGATTCGCTCACCCGGCACGACGACACCCCAGATGACCGCCTAGTGATCAACTGCCCTTATGGCAACCTGCTCATCATCCGGCCTGCGCCCGCGACTGCTGAGGTGCGCGGCGCGCCGCCCGGCGGCTACGGCAGCCTCGTGTCCATCTCGCGCGTCGTGTGTAAGGTGCGTTGCGGCACCACCGCAGCGATTCGCGCCTTTTGGATCACAGTGCTGGGCAGCCGGGCCGAGCACCACACTGTCGCTGGCGGACGCGTCTCTTATTGCTCGGCGCCGTTCGGCTCGGGCCAGCAGCTCATCTTCGAGGAGCGGCGCGACGAGGACGGCAATGACGTCATGGCGCCGCTGAGCCTCATCAACGTCGAGTCCGAGGCTGTGACTGAGAACGCCACCAACGGCAGCCCGCTCAGGACAACGCTCTCAGCGGCATCCCCCGAGGCGGCTCCGTTGGGGTTGGCGTCGGCACAGCGCATCACAATGTACCTGCAGAGCCGGGAGGCCTTCCGCGTCGCCTTCATGGCTGCCGCCGCTAAGAAGCTCCTCGACCCCGGCTCTCTGGATTGGTCTGAGGTGGAGGAGCGCGTCGAGTTCGGCGTGCAGCCAGCGCTCGATGCAGCCGGGCTCGCGCGCCTGGGTGGTGGGGTCCTCCTGCTCTGTCGCACCATCACACACCCCGAGTGCCCGCGCGGCTGGGGACGGCGCTGCGGCACTGGCCGGTTGCCAGGTGGCTTCGGCGCGCCGGCGCGCGAGCGAGTGTCACCAGCGTCGGCGCCAACACGGGCCGCAAGCCAGGGCGCGGGCGCCTTCGAAGCACGGGCGGCTCGGCCCAGCACGGGCCGTGGCCCACATCCAAGCGACGCGGCGGCGCCTCCCTCGCCCGCCAATCCACTCAAGCGACGCGCCTCGAGGGCCGGTCTGCCGAGGTAATTGCAGAGGTCATCACGCGCCACGTTCTCGGCCGGCGCGCCATCTGTTCAGTGCACTGACGCAATGTAGGCGCCACAGCAACACAACAACACACGAGGCACGAGGCTCTTGGTGCAGCTCCACGGCAGCGCCGGGCGGACGTGGCTCGCATTCACTACTATGTGCTTTTGGAAAGCTTTGGAAAGCGCGCTGATGAGCGCCGGAGCTTGATGCCGTGCTTTTCACAGGGCTTTTCGCTTACGGAATCGTCCGACGGATTTCGCGTGGCGTGCGGGGACGGTGGATTGCCGTCCTGTAGTTGTTTATCTCGCGAGGCGTAACGAGACACAGAGGATTAATACACAACGTAGTTACACGCTTATACAAATTGCCTTATATTAGTTATAAACTTACGATCATGAACTTATACGATGGTATTTATACAACTTAATATATATATAATATAGACCCGGTGGACAAGGACCGCCAGCCGGATCGATGTTGTCCGTCGCTCGTCGACCGAAGTCGACCGCCGGCGCCGGGGCGGGGACGACGTGTGACGGGACCGAGCCGGGTCGCGGCGCGCCTGAGACGGTGAGGCGAGACGCGCATCGGAATGATTCGGGCATTGCCGGACCACGCAGGGCTCGCGGGGTCGCGGGGGCCGCGCCCCCGCGGCGTTATTACGCGGCCGCGCCCGGCGTATACTCTATACTGCCGTCCGTGTATTTGTACTTTTCGAGAACGAGATTAGATGTGATCCATGCACGAGTTTACTTTCGATGTTCACACCTGGGCACGGCACGAGCATTCACAAAAATCTATTCAGACGACTAGTTCAGCAACTGAGAAGCATTGCTGCTGCTGCTGCTGTTTCTGCTGCTGCTGCTGCTGCTGCTGCTGCTGCTCGACACCTGAACGCTAGCATCTACGGCGCTTCCTGCTTGCGCACTGCTGCTGCTCGCAATCGCATTGCTGCTATCGTCGGCCTTTGCGACGACTACGCTCGCATTTGCCATGCCACCGCCAGCGGGACGCACGGGTGCCGCCTCGAGTGGCACCAAATGGCCGCGGGCCTCCATCGCGTTGTCTCGAACGTCGACCGCGGGCGAGGCGTTGATGCTCCAGAAGGCGAGCAACGCGAGGAAGCCTAGGACCGTGAGCGTCCGCTTCACCTTTGCTGAAGGTGGCTCCTCGGGCTTTTTGAATGGGCTGCGAGAGAGAGAGAGCAAGAGAGCGCACGGAGCATCATGAGCGGACGGAGTTCGATGGCATGGCGCTGGCAAGCGGTGCGTTGTCGGTTGCGGGCGGCACACTTATTCTTGATGTAGTAGTCAGCGTCCATCTGTGCAAATGAGCGGCACCTTTACATGTAGTGGGCGCTCGCACGGAACAAAAAGCGAAGGACAAGGGTGTGAAATCTTGTCCGTCTCAAGCGCGCCTCAAAAACGCATCGCGCACTGTAGCGCACCGTACGGGTGGATCGCTTTCACACTGTGCTATTTTCCCAGCATGTTCACACCAGGCAGGGCAGCTTGCTTTTCTTCTGGACGCTCCTGGGCAGCAATTGCCTGTACATGTAGCGCAACAAATCCAAGCGCACGCCAACGACATGCCGCCTGTTCGCGTGCCGCCTGCGCAGCGTCGCGCGATCCGCACTGGAAGCTCGCCCAAGCCCGGCCCTCGGCCCAGCTCGCTCCCTGCGGCATCCCCCGCAGCGCCAGCCGGCCAACCGACGCCCGCTTCCTTTCCCACCTGTTTCTCAGACCTGCAGTGCATGATGAGCGCCATTTTTGGCACCGATCCCGACAAGCCCAAGGAACTCCAGGAGCGTTTTTCCATCAACCTCGGCAAGAAGTACGGCGAGGGCGGCTACGGCGCCACCTACTCCGCCGCCGACAAGAGCACGGGCGAGCAGCTAGCCGTCAAGATCCTTGACATGCGCAAGGTGCGCATCGAGACGATCCAGAAGGAGGCCCACATCCTGGAGACGCTCCAGAACCCCAACGTAATCTCCGTGCGCGGCCACGGCGCCGGCTACGGTGGCAAGCATAAGGATCACTACTTCATCTTCATGGAGCTTGCGAGTGGTGGCGAGCTGTTCGACCAGGTCATCGACCGCGGCGCGGACGCGATGCCTGAGCCGTACGCCCGCGGCTTCTTCTGCCAAATGCTCGACGGCGTCAACTACTGCCACATCGCCGGCGTCGCGCACCGCGACCTCAAGCTCGAGAACGTGCTGCTCAACGCGGAAGGAAAGCTCAAGCTCATTGATTTTGGCCTCTCGCACGTCTACCCGGTTAACCGGTCGACGGGCTTCGTCGACCGGAGCAAGCCGCTGCGCGACGTGTGCGGGAGCAAGTCGTACGCGGCGCCCGAGGTCCTCGCGGCGAAAGGCTACGACGGCTTCGCCGCGGACATGTGGTCGCTCGGCGTGTGCCTCTTCGCGATGCTCAGCGGCTTCTTCCCTCTCGACGAGGCGACGGAGCAGGACTGGAGGTTCCCGAGGCTGCACGTGGCGCAGAGCCACGGCGCGTCGACGGTGCACACCGTCTACGGCTTCTACAGCCGCACTGCGCGCCACCTCTCGCGCGAGGTCGTCGATCTGCTCGACGGGCTCCTGAGGATCGACCCGTCACGGCGCATGACCATGGCCCAGTGCCGTGAACACCCTTGGGTGACTGGCAAGCCTCTCGAGATTTCGTTGGACCAGGGCTCCTACAACCCGCACCAAATGATCGACGGCGAGGACGGCCCCGTCTACCGCGGCATGGGCGCGGTCCCCTCTACTTGGGAGGATGGCGCGGCCCCGATGGATGATGACATGCCCGTCTGTAAGCACGCTGCGAAGCGCGCTGACGTCGCCGCTGCCGCGTGCTGCTGACGCCGCGCGCCTGCTGCGGCAGCCCGAGTGATCGCGCGCGCGCACCTTGCTGAGGCCACCGCGCCCGCCTGGCTGTCCTGATCTCCACGCGATCTCCGCGCGATCTCCGCGCGATCTCCGCGCGATTCCCGCCCTCACTCATGTGCTTCCATACCTACCCCCTTATTGGCTCTGTCCCGTGCAGACCGTTCGTTGGGAGGCGTCATGGGCGCGCCGGTGGAGGGTGCGACGTTGCCAGGGCTGACGCGGCAGAAGGGCCATGGCGCGCCGTCGTTTTGGGGCTCGCTCGACTGCGACGATATTGAGTTGTCGTGAGGGGCTACGTGCTCGACATCATGTGCATGTAGGAAGGCATGTGGCGCATGCGATCTGGACCTGACTCTTGTGCGTTCAAGCGGTGACTCAGCAGGGCGAGCTTGCACTCGTGCTACCGTCCGGAAGTGGCAACGACAGCATGGGGTGAGCCAGAAGCGCGCGGTGGAGAGGCACGCTAGTCGCGAGGGGCGACAGCCTTATCGGTGGCAATGGGTCAAGCAGCGTGATCTCTGTGACTCGGAAGCGAGACTCGGTCCAAGAGTCGGAAGGTGCGTCCAGGAGGTTATTGCGCACGCGTTACGTTTGTCAGAGTGTGCGCATGTGCTGCCGTGCCCGCTGCCGGTGCGCGCACCGGAGCGTGCAGCGACCGGACGACCCGCGCCGCCCGAAAACTGGATCGGGAATAGGATCTTCGGCGGGTTGCGTTGGTTCGATTGCTTCGCTTGAGCGTTGAGGATTTATCGTAAGGAGTAAAGGATTTATCGTAAGGAGTAAAAGTAAGGTAAGTCGTCGTCAGGATCATTATTATCATAATATTTTTTATCAAAAGCGACGTGCCATCGATGACGCAAGCGAGTCAGGTAGTGAGAGTGTTTACTATCGGACCGCTACATTACGGTACATCTGTGTTGCATAGATGTACTACGTAGCGGGGTAGGGGCTGCGTGTATGACGGATTAATGATTTTGTGCGTTCCGAGCCGCGTATTTGTTCAGATGGAACAGAGGCGGGTACGGCCGGCGAGGCGGTCGCTGTTCCAGAGGCGGAGGCGGCACTCACTGTGCTGGGCGGGAGTTTCTGACACGTACACTGGGCGGGGCTCCTGGCTGCGCCCTCGCCCGAATACCACCGCCCTGCGCCCTCGCCGCGCCTGGCCGAGCCGCTCTCGCTGCATCTGGATGAGGTGCCCTCCGACCTCACCCCCCCACCCGGACGGGCTTGGCTGCCGCCGTCGCCTTTTCTGCGTTGGGCACGGTCGTCGCGAAGCCATCGGGGTTGCTGCTGATCCATCGCCAAGAATCGGCGCACATCTGCTCCATCCCGAGTTCGGCGCGCCAGCCAAGCTCCTTGGTCGCAAACGAAGGGTCGGCGTACACCACGGCCACGTCGCCAGGCCGACGGGCCGTCAGCTCGTAGGGCAGATCGCGCCCGCACGCCTTCGAGTACGCCTTGACCATGTCGAGCACCGAATATCCGGTGCCTGTACCCAGATTGTACACCACCTTTCCGGGCGCTGTCTCGAGCTTCTTGAGCGCGGCGAGGTGCCCCTTGGCGAGGTCGACGACGTGGATGTAGTCGCGCACGCCCGTGCCGTCCGCGGTGGGGTAGTCGCTCCCGAATACGGAAAGCTTCGGGCGCTTTCCCACAGCGACCTGCTGGATGAACGGCATCAGGTTGTTCGGGATGCCTTTTGGGTCTTCTCCGATCTGGCCCGACGGGTGCGCGCCAACGGGATTGAAGTAGCGCAGCAGGCACACATTCCAGCGCTTGTCAGAAGCGGCCACGTCACCCAGGATGATCTCGTTCATCAGCTTCGACTGCCCGTACGGGTTGGTCGGCCCCGTCGGAAAGTCCTCAGTCACAGGCACGCTCGCGGGGTCGCCGTACACGGTGGCGGAGGACGAGAAGACGATGTTGTGGCAGCCGGCCTCGTTCATCACCTCGACCAGGTTAAGCGTGCCCTCGACGTTCACCTGGTAGTAGAGGAGCGGCTTGGCGACCGACTCGCCCACCGCCTTGAGGCCAGCAAAGTGAATGACGGCATCGATCTTGTGCTTTGCGAAGACAGCTGCAAGCCCAGCCTTCTCGCGGATATCGACCTGGTAGAACTCTACGTCACGGCCGGCGAGTACCTGCACGCGGTGCAAGCACTCTATGTTGGAGTTGCACAGGTTGTCGGCCACGACCACGTCATACCCAGCGTTCAGCAGCTCGAGCACAGTGTGGCTCCCAATGTAGCCAACGCCTCCGGTGACTAACACTGTCTGCTGAGCGGCGCCACCGGAGAGCCGGAGGAGAGTGTCGCGGCGCACTATCTTTGAGGCAGCAAAGTTGGCCGATGGCGTCACGCTCGCGACGATGAAGGCGAGCACGGCTAGACCCGTCATTTTCGGGGGCTGCGGACTGAGATGTTGAGCTCGTCTCGGAGATTCACGTACTTTGTGCCGAAATAGACATTCGGGGACCGCAGTTGATTCACATCGCGCAGAGCGTCGACATGGACCAACTTACCCGGTACCTGTGTTCATTTCGTCATTTTTGATGGGCGCATCGGGGTCGAACGAGGCACATCAGCCGCCTCCTGCGAGTCTGCCGCCGGTCCATGATTTTGGACCGGACTCTCACCGCGGCCGACCCGGCCTGGAGCGGACTCTCACCGCGGGCGCAGTCGACGTGATGACCTCTCAGCTTCGCCGCATCCGTAATGAGCGAGCTGAGCTCAAGGCCGAGCTCGAGGACGCAATTCAAGACCTTGAGCTCGCCCAGGAGATGATGGTAAGCACATGCTGAGCTCACTGCTGCCCGATATATCATGAAAATCCACGCGATCGATTCGCGTCTTCGCAGGAGCGACAGCGCAAGGAGTACTTGATGTACGGCGCGGCAGGAGCAGTAGCGGCAGCAGCGATCAGTGGGATGATGGTTGCAGCAATCGTCGGGCGCACCAGCAACCGATATGCGCTGGCCCGTTTGTCGCAGGAGGTGGTGGACCTTCGGAGACGTGGCGCGGTGGAGGTGGCCAAGGCCGAGCGCTTCGGCGCGGCCTCGCTTGTCAAGAGCCTTGCTCCTGCGCTCGATGCGATGGATGCAGCAGCCGAACATGCGACGGCGGACGCAGAGGGCATACGGCTCACGCGCTCGACGCTTTTGGCTGCGCTGCATGATCATGGCGTTGAGCCGCTCGCACCACGCGTGGGTGACGCCTTCGACCCGCAAACGATGGAGGCCATGTTCACTGTGCCTGTGGCCGACGGCGCGCCTACGGGCAAGGTTGAGAAGGTTATTCGTCCGGGGTACGTCATCCATCGCGAGCGCCTCGTACGTGCCTCGCAAGTGGGCGTGGGCGCCAAGGCAAGTGCTGGGGCCTGAGGAGATGGGCACGGTGCCTGATGAAAGGTGGCCCGATGCAAGGGATGATGACGCGGCGACACGGCTCGCGGGCGGGCTGCGAGATTAGACGCATCCCCTCTGAGGGCGTTTTACAAGTGTCAACGCGGGGATGCACGATCCCGCGAGCGTGTTTTATTCGTGGTTGCATGGTATCCGCGCGCGGCCCTTGAAACGGCAAGTTTGGCATGCAAAGTTGTAATTTGGAACTTGTCAAGGAAAAACGACAAATTTTCCGGCTGCTCGTGCTGTCGCTGCTCCGACCCGGGAAAAGAAAACGACGTCGCAAGCGAAAATGAGCGCGTCCGAGGCTGCGAGGGCTCGCCTCGCTCGGGGCGATGAGCGCATGCGGCAGCTGCGGAAGAGCCCGGAGTCGCCCGACTCGGTCATGGGACATCTTGATGGGCCGTCGTCACCCGCCTCGCCCCCCTCGAGCCTCGCAAGGGTAATGACGCAGAGATTGACCCCATCTCAGCGCATGGCAGAAGACCTCGACCGTATGAAGGCGCTTACCGAGCGAAAACTGGGCAAGGTCACACCCGGCCCTGGGGCGTACGATCCCAAGGTCACCGAGAAGGGCGACGGTCTCGAAGCGAACGCGTACACAACCGAGTCGCACAACGTCAGCGCACAGAAGGGCACCGCTTCATTCGGCATCAAATCCGAAGCTCGCGAGTCGTTCGAGCCTGGAAAAACTGTGGCTTCGGGCTGGGCCGTGCCTGGTACCTTCGACTCGGGCATCTACAACCCGAACGTCAACCGCGAGATCGCCCACGACGCGAAGAAATCCTTCCAGAAGAGCAACCAGGGCGGCCAGGGCAGCTTTGGCAACGTCAGCAAGCGCGATCTCAGGCTCGAGGCTCTGCAGAGCACGACCAAGCCGCTCCGCGCCGGCATGCTCGTCCAAGGCGACGAGACGCCGGCCGGCGCCGCGTACAATCCACTGCAAAACGAGACGGGCACCGAGTACAGCATGGCTGTCATGTCGTCGGGCGAGAAGATGCAGTCGGCTGCCTTCAAGTCGACGACGAGCCGTCCCGGCTTGGCCGCTCCGCACGCCAAGACCAATCCTGCGCCGAACGCGTACGACGTCAAGTTCGAGACGCAGGACTTCGGCGGCAACAAGGGCAAGATCTCGAAGTTCGGCCGAGGCACCAAGTTCACATCCGACCATCTGGATGGCACGGGCGACGACTGCACCACTGGTGCTCTCGTCGGACCGGGATCCTACTCACCAGTCCGCAACAAGTCGGGCGGCCACGACAGCATCGAACAGGAGGGCGGTTCCCTTATCGATCGCGGCAAGAAGTACAAGATCGAGAACAAGGACGGCGACAAGCTCGCGTTCAACGCGACCGGCCCGCAGCGCGAGCTACCCTTCGAGGCACGCTACGGTGTCGCCTCCAAGAAGATTACGAACACGAAAACCGCTCCCGGCCAGTACGATCCCAAGGTCACCGAGAAGGGCGACGGTCTCGCAGCGAATGCGCACACAACCGAGTCGCACAACGTCAGCGCCAAGAAGGGCACCGCTGCATTCGGCATCAAAGTCGAAGCTCGTCAGTCGTTCGAGCCTGGCAAGGTCCAGCCTGCTGGCTGGGCCGTGCCTGGTACCTTCGACTCGGGCATCTACAACCCGAACGTCAACCGCGAGATCGCCCACGACGCGAAGAAATCCTTCCAGAAGAGCAACCAGGGCGGCCAGGGCAGCTTTGGCAACGTCAGCAAGCGCGATCTCAGGCTCGAGGCTCTGCAGAGCACGACCAAGCCGCTCCGCGCCGGCATGCTCGTCCAAGGCGACGAGACGCCGGCCGGCGCCGCGTACAATCCACTGCAAAACGAGACGGGCACCGAGTACAGCATGGCTGTCATGTCGTCGGGCGAGAAGATGCAGTCGGCTGCCTTCAAGTCGACGACGAGCCGTCCCGGCTTGGCCGCTCCGCACGCCAAGACCAATCCTGCGCCGAACGCGTACGACGTCAAGTTCGAGACGCAGGACTTCGGCGGCAACAAGGGCAAGATCTCGAAGTTCGGCCGAGGCACCAAGTTCACATCCGACCATCTGGATGGCACGGGCGACGACTGCACCACTGGTGCTCTCATCGGACCTGGATCCTATACACCATACCGCAACAAGTCGGGCGATTTTGACACCATCCTGATCAAGGCCGACGTAGAGGTGATCACAGGTGTGGGCACGAACGCAGTCTTCACATCAGGATCGCTCCGCTCGCCTGTGAAGTCACCAACGTCGGTAATGGCGTGGTGAGCACATGCTGTAAGAGCCTCCTGTGCAAGGGTTCATGCAAAAAGGGGGAGCGTCGCGCTGGTACATTGTTGCGAGCGATGGGTGCATTCTTCATGGTTCGATGAATGCTACACGTATACGCGGCCTTCGTGACCTCTGGGATTGATGTTCGCGATAGGGGAGTGTGAATTTGTGCGGCCGTGTTTTGTGAGGGGGTGTATTGTTCTTTGGGTTGGCCGCGCGTGTCTTTGATCGGATGTGGAGAAGTGTCCTCCGAGCTCCGACAAGCCGAACGGCCGGCGGGTTAATTCTTAATACGGTTTCATGTACGGTTTGCGCCTCCCGGCTCCCGCCTGGCGACCGTGCCATGGTTGCGACATGCGGCGTAGAGAGTTGTTTCTCTATCCCTACGAGCTACGTTAGTGACTTCGTAGATACCGTACGCGGAGCGCTAGGTCCTGTGTATGCGATGCGCGGGGTGGCACAACTAAAAGCGACCCCACTCCTTTGCGGCCCAGGCTGTCGTGTGACGACCAGTTCCGCGCTGATTCCGCGTGGGGCCTCTCCCTCCCATGATGGGAACTATGGGATGGCTATGCTAGGCTATGCGCTTAGCCGATGCGTCTGCTTTCGATACTCGAGCTACTCTCACCGATCTTCCGGAACTGGTCAATGTACCCGTAACGGGTGCATTGGTCGTATGGATCGAGGAAGGAAGGGCCAGTACGGGAGAGTGCTGGGGGGGGCTGTCGATGCTGCCGTCCTGAGCTCGCAGTGCTGGTGCTAGTCCCATATTGGGGTGCACTAGGGTGCACTACCCCAAAGCATCGATGAGAGCGAGGTCGATGGGGCGCGCAAGGCGGCCACACGAGCAGGTCGCTCTCTGCGCGGCCTGCCAGCCGGCCTTCCCATGGGATCGCAGCTGGCTCGAGGGTCAGCAGTGGAGCCGATCGGTGCTGTCCAGCCAGGGCGCCATGCCGGGTGCGACTTGTGGGACGTCGAGTGGTGGTGCAACCCTTTGGGATGAGTGCTTTGGAACCCTTTGGGATGAGTGCTGTGGAACCCTTTGGGATTAAAGCTGGCTTGTATAGGATAGCATCGAGCAGCTCGTGCGAGGTGTAGGTAGCGCCTATTTGCAAGCCTGGCCGATGCGCTGCTGGAAGGGTGGGGGCTGATCGTGCAAAGAGAGTACCGGAGTGCTGCCGCCGCTGCTCTTGCAGCCGCTCGGCCTTTGCATCTTTTGCCTGTGATGATCGTGCAGCCGCCGATACCTGCGCCCCCATTTCCGGCTCGAGCCTTCGCTGCTGCTTACGCACCTGCTGCGCCAGGACCGCCTCGTGCTCTCGCATGCCGGCTTCGGAGGAGGCAGGCCGAAGGTTCTTCAGGAGGTTATCGCACGTGCCGCAGGAGAGATCTGGATGCGGGACTGGGAGGACACGTGGCTGCGAGCAGGGGGGGCTAGGTTGCACCGGCGTGGGAGGACGCACCGGTCCTGGTCCCTGTACCCTCACCGGGACCGGTCGTTGACGAAGCTGCGGGCTGCTCCGCTGCTGCAATGCCGAAGCTTCGTATCGGGGCGTCGAGGCACGAGTATCCTGAGCTTCGTATTGTTGACAACTAGAGGGCTCATCATTGGCTGCACCCGGTGCGCAGCGAGCTTCGGTATCCGCCTGCTCGCTGACTGGACTATCTCGCTGACGATCTCGCTGACGATCTCGCTGACTATGTCGTTGACTGTCGACAAGTCTGCTCACTCTGGGCAGCCGAGCTAACATAAGCAACGAGCGCAGATGTGCGCGCTGACCAGGCTCAGGACTCGGCGGGGCGGCGGCGTACAGCTCGAGGGAGGCGGAATCGGCCACCGCTGTGAGGGTTGGCGCTTCAGAAAGTGCAGGCACTGCCTGGCCCAGACTTGCGTTGGTGCACTCGTCTTCACAGGCGCAGCTAGTCCGCATCACGCCGTAACAGCTCCGTGCCACGCCGTCACACTTGCCAGCTGTGGCATCCTGACTCAACCCCGCCGCTACGGAGGCTCCCACCCACATTGCAGCGTGCTCCATAATGCCGCGTGTCATGTCGTCCACAACCACCCAAACTTCCGCATCTTCCCAGGCGCAGCCTTCATTTCCGCGTAAAGACCGCATCACTTCGTCACAGCTCCGTACCACGTCGTCGCACTCGCTAGCCGTGGCCTCCAGACTTGACCACGCCGCTACGGCGGCGTCGGCCGCTACGGCGGTACCTGCCCACATTGCTGCGTCCTCCACAAAAATCATGTCGTCCACAATGCTGCGCACCGCATGTCGTAAATCCAGGTGTTTCATTGTACATGTAGCAAAACTGTCAAAAACTTCGAACAGGCCACGCCTAGAATGCATGCAAAAAGTGCCGTTGCATGGAGCACGGTCACGAAGTGTCGTTGACTGCGGCCTCGACAAGCCGATCGAGAGCCCTGATGGAAGCTTCGAGGGGACGACGACCCGAGGCTCGACGCAGCAGCTCGAGCGCGCCGACCGGCGGGGGGTGCGTCGCGGCCCCGGAGCCGCGGCATGGACCGCGGACGGCTTCGAGGGCGGCCGATTCCATCGGGAGTGGCCGCGTGCTAACGGCATCGCCGTACCCGGAAGCCGCCGCTTTGCGCCGCATGCGGTCCTGCCAAACACCGCACGTTTTCATCCAGCACCGTGCAGATACACGTAACACACATACAGAGACAATGACCGACAGACGGTGTCACACAGTCAAAGGCCACCCCTTGGTCCCTCCACACGAGGTCCAGCACCCCGCCTGCGCCCGCTTCGAGTACGTCGCTGGACGGGCATCGCGTATCCCTGATCGCGCTCGCGCGCCCTGTATGCTCACCGCCACTACCGCTCGGGCACAGCATCGCGCGCCGTCTCGTGCGAGGCGCCAACAACCACTGAGCCCGCTGCATGCTGCCCACCCCTGCGCTGCCACCCTACTTTGCTGCCCGTCGCGGCAACAAACTCCGTTGCGCGTGCTCGCGCGCGCGCGCTCACGACACGCCGCGCGCGCGACACGCCACTCCCCTCCCGCAAGTGCACAGGACTCAGTGGTACTCGCGTCTCATCCGAGGAACTCGAAGGGCGCAGGAGGCTCAGGCTCCTCCTCATCCGCCGCGCCCCCCCCCGCCGGCTGCAGCGTGGTCGCCGTGAGAAGATCTTCGGCCTCGGAGGGCGTCGTGTCCTTGAGCAGCACGATGCCCGCCTTGCGCCCCGCCGAGATGGGCACGTAGCGCGAGCCTGGGAGCGCCGTAATGAGCCTCTCCTGCGCGCGCAGCACGCGCGCAGGGTTCTCGAGCACCTCATACTCGAGCTTGGGCATCGGGTCTTCCTCTCCTTCCATGAGGGGCAGCTTGTGCGCGAACGCGGCCATGAGCGTCGCGGTGCTGATGACGCCCTCTGAGTGCACCTCGACCAGCGCGGCGTACAGCGCGGAGAGCGCGGGCTTGTCCGCATCGTCCGTCTCCATCGCGTCGGCCTTCGGCGCGGCGGGCTTCGCCTCCGTCTTGGGCTTCTTACCGTCCTTCGCCTCCTTGGCCTTCGCCTCCTTGTCTGCCTTCTCGGCCGCCTCCTCGGCCTTGGTCGCGTACGGGCCGAGCACGCGTCGGTATAGGTCCACAGAGAGGACGTGCCTCTTCTTGAGGTCCGCGAGCGTCGCGAGGGTCGCGTCGCGAGCGGCGAGCATCGCCGCCTTGCGCTTGCCCGCCTCGAGCGCCTTGCGCTCGGCCTCCTTCTCGGCCTCCTTCTCCGCCTCCTCCTTCTTCTTCTTGCTCGTGGTTGAGAGGACTGCCTTGGCCAACTTGACCTCCTCCTCCTTCGGGGGGGGGCCGCTGGGCGGGTACGCGAATGTCGAGGGCGCCGCCGTCGACTTGAAGCGCCAGGTGGGCATCTGCAGCGAGGCGTTCACTCCAATCGCGGCCGTTGGAGTGAGCGCGAGGCTCAAAAAGTGCAGCAGCGGGTGCCAAAACCAAAAGTGGGTGAAGACGGCACAGCCAACGATGGCGGGCATCACCTTGTGCGACGTCTTCGAGAGCAACGAGATTGTGCAGTTTCGACCGCCCGCGTCGAGCAGCCCGGTGGCGAGGATGGAGCCAAATTTGGCCATGGTGTCCTCGTGCTTGTCGGCGATCACCTTGGCGAGCAGCTTGCGGTGCTCGGTCAGCCGCGACGCCTCCGAGTGGTCGGCGTTCTGCATGAGCACCATCGAGGTCCCGATCAGCGCGCCCTGGCGCACGTAGTCGACCGGGTCGGTCAACATGGGTTGGAGCAGGTCGAGCGCCTCTTTGAGGGAGGTGCCCGCGCACGAGATACCGACGGCGAGGGTCGCGCCATATCGCACGTGCGGGTTGTAGCTCTCGGAGAGCAGCTTGACCACCTTCGGGCACTGTGCGGGAGTGCCCGCGAGCACAAAGCCGATCGCGGTGACGGCGGCGCGGCGCACGTCGTCCGACACATCCGAGACGGCCACGTGCAGCAGCCGGCGCAGCGCCGAGTTGGAGCCCGAGCACGCGAAGGCGAAGGCGATCGTGTACATGGCGCCGTAGCGAAGGATCGGGTCCGCATCGTGCAGGAGCGTCGAGACGAGCGCGTCGCTCTCCTCCTCGCGCCCATACATGGTCATGCCGAGCGCGAGCGCGAGGCCGCGGATGATCTTCTCGTGCTGCGTGTCGTGCGCGTACCCGAGCATCTCCTCGATGGCCTTTTGGTCGCCGCTGCCGAGCATGATCAGTCCCATGCCGATCGCGGCCGCCTCGCCCGCGACGGCGCTGTCGTTGAAGAGCACGCCCTTGAGCTCGTCGTACAGCTCCTCGTCCTCGGTGGCCATCATCGCGAGCCCCAGACCGAGGGCCGCGCCGTGCTGCACCACCTCGTTCGAGCCGCCGTTGCGCAGCGCCTCTAGCAGGTACGAGCGGATGGGCGCGCCGTGGTTGGCATGGATGAGCCCGAGCGCATAGAGCGAGCCACCCTCCGAAAAGGGCGAGGCGGACATGCCCGGCTGCGGCAGATACGGCGCAAGCAGCTGCTTCGCTTGCTTGACGTGTCCCTTGTTGATCACGCCGAGGGACGCGGTCGCCGAAAACTTGGCCCAGTTCATGGCGCGCGCGAGCCACTCGAGGTTCTCGCGCAAAAATGTGTCGGAGGTGGTGCCCGCCGACATGAGCGCGTGCGCCACGACAATGCCGGAGTGGCAGAGCGCGTGGCGAGCGTCGACCGACTTCTTCATCGTGGTGAGGATGCTGAAGTCGGCGTGGTTGGCGCGGAAGAGGAATTCGAGCGTCAGCCCAATGGGCACTTCGCCCGACAAGATGGTCAGCAGCAGTGCGCGGTTGGCCACCCGCGCCTTGTCGGCGTCGCTCTGCTCAGGCTCGGGCGCGGCGCCCTCGGGCGCGGCGGCGGCAGCGTCGGCGGAGGCGTCCGTCTTCGGGCTGAGCAGCTCGAGAAGGTTCGCCAGGAAGGACTGCGTCGTGTTTTCGACGAGGTCGAAGGCGACCTGGAAGGCCATGAGCAGGTCGTCGCGCGTGCCGCCCAGCAGCCGGTTGAAGATGTCCACCACCGCCGCCGCGTCGTTCAAGTGCGCGAGACAGCGCGTGAGGCCGATCGGGTCGGGCGACGCCAGCTGGTTGTACACCGTGGTGCACATGGCGAGCACCTTCTTTCGAAAGGGTCGCGAGCTGAGCGCGGTGGTCGCGAGGGTGAAGGTGTACGAGAGCATCGCGCTCGTCGACTCCTCGTGCTCCGCCGCGCCCGGCGCCACGTCGCACAGCCGCATCACACGCTCCATGATGTCGAGACGGCGTGCCTCGAGGGCGATGCCCATGACCGACTGGTAGTGGCACCGCCCGATGGACGACTCGACCATGCGCTCGACGAGCTCGCTCAGCCGGCGGTCGATGACAACCTCGGGCTCGGTCGACGCCTCACCCGCCTCAGCCTTGATCTGCTGCTCCGAGCGCGACACGTGCTGGGCGCAGTACTCGTCAATCGCCTTGGCCAGCAGCGTCTCGACGTACTCGGAGCGCTCGTCGACGTTGAAGAGCTTGCCCGCGCCGAGCGCGTAGGTGAGCGCGTCGCCGAGCTCGCCCAGGTAGTAGTACACCTTGCTTGCCACGAGCGCTGCGAGCGCGCGCTGCGGGAAGTCGACGTCCTCGTAGAGCGACTCTATGTCGGGCAGCGACTCGGAGACTGTACGACGCAGCGGGAGGGAGGGAGGCGGGGCGGCGGCGAGCTAACACGTCAGGCTGAGACGATAGCGGAGCGGGGGCTGGTGCGATGCTAATCGGCGCGCCAAGTGCGCGCGCGCCGCGCCCGCGGTGCCAGTGCAGAACTCACTCTCAGCCCAGAAGTCGGGCACGACGGCGTTGATGTTGGCGAGCGCGTGCGCCTTCAACTGGTTGTCCTCCTCGTCGAGCATGGCGAGGAGGCCCGTCGAGGACGAGAGAAACGATACTGCCGCCGGCTGCATCACGGCCGTGGCCGCCATGGCTTCGGCGCGCGCGCGCCGCGTCACAGATCGGTCGACACGCTCGCAGCGGCGCTTGTTTGTAATGAGCTTATGAAGCAAGCAAGCAAGCAAGCAAGCAAGCAAGCAAGCAAGTTTGATCCGCCATGGCGACTGCGCTCGCGCCCCTCGCGGCGCCGACCGTCGGAGCGGCGCGCTAGCGGCGCGCACCCATCGCGCGCGCGCGCGCGCGACCTGGCATCGCGCGCGCGCTGCCGCCCTCGTCGCCTGCGCCCTCGCCTGCGCCCTCGCCGCCGCGTCACCGTGTGCATGCTGCATGCCATCACTGTGTCCAAGATGTCATTCCATCGTGCATGCCACTCTGTGCGCGTGTGTGTACGCTCGCATCTCGCATGCGTGCATGTGCTTGGAGAGAGAGAGAGAGTGAGAGAGAGAAGGAGAGAGAGAGAGACGAGAGAACGATGAGACGAGAGAGAGGAGAGCGCGCAATCATAGGCATGGCAAGCAGCCGATTCCAGGCGCAAGCTCAACAACAGCGGCAAGATGATAAACGACCGGACGGGGCACGCGAGGCATGAGGGTCCGGTACTGCCCCCTTCGGGGAGCGTGAGCTGAACTCAACTGCGCGCGGGCCTCCGACCACGAGCACCTCGGCCGAAGCTCATCGACTACAGCGAGGCGGAGCCCCTCGGCGGTCTTCTGCTGCGGCGTTCCCTGACCTGCGCGTGGTGCGGAGGGGGCATAGCTCTTTCCCACCAGCGCGCGGGCAGCAGTACTGTATCCGCGGGAGGCACCGCCCACGCGCGAGGAGCCTGTGTGCTCGGAGCGCGTGGACCGGAGAACCGCGGCAGGCTGGGCCGGGACGTCGAGCGGGGGCTTGCCTGAGCGCGAGGGGTGAGGTGGCGCAAGCCGAAACCCCTCGCGACACTACGGTGTGGAGCGCGCGCCGAGCCAACCTCCCGGCATCTTTTTGATTCCCATCGTTCCTGAGTCGAGCGGATGGCCGCTCCTCTCTTCGGTCGGACCACTGCACCCTGCCTACCGGCGAGTTGCATCACAGTGGGCCTTTGACATCGCGGGGGGCTCGAAACCAGCTTATCCACCCGGGCCTGCGTTCCTCCGAGGAGCGTGGCAGGTCCCGAGCTATTCCCCTGTTGGTGT
>Ga0210242_100750_pt1 | contig 27929 bp, 22 predicted proteins | sample ChrtobMeP5a_16mM_FD_155445 | JGI IMG/M metagenome (GOLD analysis project Ga0210242, IMG submission 155445) | Chrysochromulina tobin associated microbial communities from unialgal haptophyte culture, Seattle, Washington, United States - P5a_16mM | ecosystem: Host-associated > Algae > Haptophytes >... | reverse complement strand
TATGTATCCCGATGTATCCCGATGTATCCAACATGTATCGTGAGTGTATCTTGTGTGCCATGTATCTGAGGCTTAAGATACATTGTATCCTAACCGTATCCTAAATGTATCTTAAATGTATCTTAAAGAAGGATACATATCCCTAGGTAAGATACATTTCCTATGATGGCCAAAGTCAAGATACAAATGTATCTCGATGTATCTTGATGTATCTTGATGTATATGAACGGAACACATCAAGATACATGCGGGATACATGCACGATACATGCGTGATACATGGGATACGTATCCTGATAACAACCCCCCCCAAACTCGATAACAAACCCCACGTCACCCGTCGGAGGGGGGGTGTTTTCCCGGAAACGACACTGAATTTTCTGGACTCGCTTCAGACCCGACCCGACCCGACCCGACCTCGACCTCGGAGCCCAATTTTCATATCCTATCCCCCGACCCGACCCCCTCCGACCCGACCCGATACTGGAGAGTGCGGACGCGCCGTGTTGGGCGCTTTTCATATCGGATCTCGGTAACCCTCGAATCCACGCCTTCCTAACAGAACTAAGACGAGACGCGCCCATCTTAAAGGGTTCATCATGTACCTAATGGAGTTGATGTATGACCCCAGCCCGAGTATCATCCCCCTCCTTAGATACTCATTACGATTCCATACAGTTGGGTTCATGACACTATATCCTACGGAGATTTACCTATATTACATTGTGCCCGTACTGTATATAGGCTGTACAGAGCTCGGGCGCCCCTCTAGTGGCCAGCTCTCGGGCATGCCGATTATAAATCATCATCCCCGCCTAACTTGTGATGCACAGAGAAGACGAGTTAAAGTCTGTGTATTCAAATGTAAATAGTCTCATATCCAATGCAAGGCCGTTACCGGAACCGGTACCGGTACCGGTACGTACCTGTACGGTACCGATCTTGTACGTATACCCTTGCGTATACCCGTACTCGTAGACGTTGTACACAACCCACTATACTTACACAAGACAATGGACGGTACCGGGTAGGTAGGTTAGCGCGGAACATAGAAGAACACTGGAACGGACACTAATTTGGTTTTCGGCAACCTACTTTGTACCGGGATTTTACCGGTACCCGGTGTCTTTTTACCGGTTTTACCGGTACCGGTACCGGGCAAACTGAGGTCGAACCTCCAGGGCGCCAGAACCGCAAGAAAGAAAAATGATCAGCTCCGCGCGGACTACCACGGGCGCTCAGCCCTCCTCAGGCATTCATCGAGTACCACCATGCGGACAGTTGCAAGGCGTGTTCGGAAATGGAATGGTCAGAATTCAATCGAAAGAAACATGGGGCATCGTCGGCCCCGCCGTCAATGGTTCGTCCGTGTGCAATGCCACGGAGCTATTCAATGCAACACGATTGCTATCCGATTCCGCTGCGTGTCCTAGCGGCGCCCCCCATCTGCAACTCATGGGGACGGTTGCACTTAGCCAGGTATGCGTTCGCTATCATTCGAGTCACGTCAATGCGGTCTCAGACATCGTGTCGCTCCACCGCAACCAGTGCACAGCTGATTTGTTTGGATATAACGAATACAGGAACATGTTCAGCTTGCTAGGCATCATTCGCCAGGGGCGCGAGAGCGACAACACCAGATCGTGTCGATGGCGCCGGCTTGGACTTGGCCTGCGCTTCTCGTCCAACAACTTTTTCCACCAAAGCTTCTACGCCGCAGCAGCACACCACGCCTTGGCCGCAATGGCCCGTGAGGATCCAAATGCCACCTTTGTTCCTCTTGGAACTGGCTTTCCGCAAGACAAGCCTACTCGGCAGTGGGAATACACGTTGCGCAGCCTCTCTAGCGCTCCAGCCGAGCGAATGCTTGAAGAAATTCAGCAGATGCTCAAGAGCTGCACTTGCTTCGAGCAGCTTGTCATGACAACGAACGGCATTCAGATCTTTTCAAAAAATTCCAGGGCCTATTACTGGGCATATCGACGCTCGTCTTTGATGAATGTGCACGCGGTAATGGGCCTAGCCTCGCCACTAGCGAAACGCGCTTCTCAAGATATGCTCTTCATTGTGCGTCACACGAGCCGTCGAGTCATATCAAATGAGGAAGATGTAAATGAGCAAGCGCTCGCTGCGCAGCCACGCATACAATTTGCAGCTTTCGAGGAGATGCCTATCACGCAACAGATTGCACTCGTATCTACGGCATCTGTTTTGATCGGCGTGCATGGGCAAGCGCTGGCTGGCTATGTTCTGCACCTACCCGCCGACACGCGAAGCACAGCATGTGTGGAAATTGTGCCAGCACCAGACCGAGTATCCCACGCCTGGAGTACAATCGTCCCTGGCCTTTCGAAAGCTGCTGGCGTTCGGTACTTTGGCTTCGTTGCAGAGCACAGTCCCGGTTGCTACATAGACTATTTGCGTCACATTAACTGCACGGCACAAACGAATCCGGAGTTATGCAATTCAATGGTGCGGAAAGGTCTGAGGTCCTTTCAAGCTAAAAGCGTCCTTTATTGCAACGTAACCGTCAACACGGCTGTTTTGCTGAATGTGATTGATAAAGCCGCGCTGGCGACGGCCATAGCGTCAAATTATTCGGATGCAGGGGGGTTTCGTCATTAGGGCTACCGTAAGATATAGACGATATAGAATCCGTACGATATAGCGCCTAGGTATGTATAGAGTATGTGCAAAGGCGCGGCGGTGAGCGAGGAGACGTGTTGTGGAGGCGAGGTGGCAGCTCTACTGAGTACAGTGAGCCACTCGATGTGCTGCCTGTCGCTGTCGTGATCATGAACGCGTGTGTATCACAACTGTTAGTGCTACACAACGTTTCTTAACGTCACTCTCTGTGGCTCCGTCGGCTGCGCGTTGATGATGTGTGATAAAACGCATGATGTTTTTGCATGCAATCTATATACTGTGCGATGCGTGTGTGTGTTAATTTAAATTTCCACATACACACACACCGAGACACACACACGTCGCGCACGGCCACCACCTCTTTCTTCACGCACCACCTGTGCGCCTAATCTCGCTCGCCGCCGTGATGGTGATCGGCGCGGCGCTCCCCGTCGCCATCTAACGCCATCTGGGCGAAATCCAGGAAATCTCACCTCCTTAGCGGCGCCCCGCTTGCTAGCCTGTTGCCAGTAGTCATGTAAGCGCGCCCCCCCGGGGACGCGCCTGCATGAGCGCCGCTGTATTGTGTGGTCCTGTTTTAAATTCACACGCACCGAGGGGTGCACCGACCGCACGGTCTACGGCACGTCGCGCACAACCACCACGTCTTTCTTCACGCACCACCTGCGCCTCATCTCGCTCGCCGCCGTGATCGGCGCGGCGCTCCCCGTCGCCATCTGGGCGAAATCCAGGAAATCTCACCTCCTTAGCGGCGCCCCGCTTGCTAGCCTGTTGCCAGTAGTCATGTAAGCGCGCCCCCCCGGGGACGCGCCCGCACGAGCGCCGCTGTACTGTGTGGTCCTGTTTTAAAACAGGACCACACTGCACACAGTACATGTGAACGTTAACACGACAGACGCGACAACCGGTGCTACGGGTACGGCACTGTTACTGCCCGCTCAGAATACACACACCTTACGTTACATGACGCATATATATGTATATACCGTACGATATGTGTGCGAATGAATGAAAGTTACTGCAGCGCTGGACCCACCGATACAAACTCAAACGCCAGGGATCGCACGCTCACCCTTCGCTGACAAACCCGCTCGTACCGGTAGATGCCTTGATCGATGCCTCGCCCGTCGCCCCTCTCTCTTGTTAGCCTTCCGATGCACCGTCGCGCTTCTAAACTATTTTGGGAAGTCAAGTTCGGCCCGTAACCTTCGGAAGCCCTCCGCGTGCTCTCCTATCCTGAAAGCCTCTCTGATGCCTGGAGGGGCTGTGTCAAAGGTCAGGGAACGATCGGCCAAATGAATGTGCCACAACACGATGGTTCGATGGACACGATGTGCTCGAATCCTGCTTTGTGCTTATCCGCCTGCCCAGATCGGCGCGTGGTCGGGGAGTGCGTGCTTCGAAACGAGACAGTGGTCCATGAATTGGATCCATTCGTCCAAGTAGTTAGTGCAGACTCAGCCACGGGCCCGCTTGATCGGTGGCTCGATCCCATGCGCGCCACGTAACGGCTCCGTCGCGGCCAGAAGCCACGCCATGGCGGCCTTCGCGTCGGCCTCCGCGCCGGCCGCACCGCCGCCGCGCCCCTTGAGCGCTGCGGCCTTGAGCAGCTCCTCGGTGATCTCGTCACGGCAGCGCTGATGAAGGGCGTCCACCCACGCGATCTCAATCTCGTCCATGATCTCGATCTCGAGTAGCGCTCGGCACATTGGGATAGGCGAGAGGTACTTGAAGGAGAGATACGGGCGCGCCCCCCAAGCGAACCTGATGAAGCATGCGATCAGGAGGGCAGTCCGAGGTCATCACGAGCCATACCGAGAGGTAAGGGCGGCGCGTCCCCCTCGAAGTGCACCAAGTGGTCGCGGTCTCGACGATCATTTGGCAATCTGTGACCATCAGATGGCAATCTCGTAGCAATCTCGTACCGTGTGGTCGCGGCCTCGACGATCAGATCGGCCTCGATGCGAATGCCGAAGCCCTTCTCAACGTCGTAGAAGCCGGGCTCGTCCGAGAGAGAGTAGCCCTCCTCGATTGGCGCCAGGTACATTCGGCGTGCTCGGGCGTTGTCCATGAGCTTCGACGCGTGAACCGCGCCGCCCCCGATACCAAAGGGCCCCTCGTGTACGTTGAGGAACGCGCCGATGCCGTGGCCTGTGCCGTGGAGGAAGTTCATGCCGTCCTTCCACAGAGGCTCCCGTGAGAGCATCTCGAGCATCAGCCCCGGAGTACCTGATTAAGGAGGCAATCATCCGTCATCAGATGCAATCAAGAGAGCATCTCGAGCATCAGCCCCGGAGTACCTGATTAAGGAGGCAATCATCCGTCATCAGATGCAATCAAGAGAGCATCTCGAGCATCAGCCCCGGAGTACCTGCAGGGAAGACGGCGCGCGCGAGGGCGATATGCCCCTGGAGTACGCGTGTGTATGCGCGCCGCGCGTCCTCGGACGGAACGTACCTGATTAAGGAGGCAATCATCCGTCATCAGATGCAATCAAGTCATCCGCGCGCCGCGTGCGCGTCCTCGGACGGAACTTACGAGCCAAAGCAGAGGGTGCGCGTGGTATCGGTGGTGCCGTCGACGTACTGCCCGCCGGTATCGCACAAGTAGACGGCGTTCACGTCGATGGGCTTGCAGTTGCTGTGCTCAGCGTGGTAATGGATGACCGCGGCGTTGGCACCCGACGAGCTGATCGTGTGGAAGGAGTCGCCCACCCAGCCTTCCATCCCCGAGCGGCGTGCGCTCATCTCGTCGGCACCCTCCGCCTCGGTCACTGTCGTGCCTGCGAGGCAATCAGAGGCCATCAGAGGTCATCAGAGGTCAATCAGAGGCCAATCAGAGGCCAATGCAGACGTGCCCGCGAGCAGTGTCCGCTCTAGCCACGCGAAGTACGAGATGACCGCGGCTGCGTCCTTGCGCCCTGCACGCTCGAGGCCACTCCTCTCGATCGCATTCTTCTTGGCCTTGAAGAGCTCGACGGGGCTTGCGTCTACGAGGACGCGCTGTGCTGGCGGGATCAGCGCCGCCATCGCGAGCGTGGTCGTCGCTCGCTCAAGCATCACCTGAGAGAAATCAGAGGTCATCAGAGGTCATCAGAGGTCATCAGAGGTCATCAGAGGTCAACAGAGGTCATCAGAGGTCATCAGAGGTCATCAGAGGTCATCAGTGGTCATCAATCGTCGCGTGCTCGAGCATCACTTGTGCTTTTCCGTCCTCGCAGCCCGCGAGGCGTGCCGCCGTGGCTGCATTGAAACTAGAGTATGGTTCCAAGTTCACAGCAGGAGAGTCCTTCACAGCAGGAGCGTCAGTGCCCTGGCAACCTTCCTCTGCCAGATGGGCGCGGACCGCCGCGATCGTGGCGGCATCATTGACATCCTCATCGAGCGCGCGCACGAAGAGCGTCACCTTCACGGCAGAAGCGCCCGTCACGTTCACGACCGCATACGCGAAGAAGACTGGATTGCAATCGATGTCGGCGCCGCGCAAGTTGAACAGCCAGCAGATCTGATCGAGGGCGTTGAGCACGAGGCTCGTGCAGCCCTTCTCCTTGAGTGCGTCGGCCACGCGCGTGAGCTTGCTCGCGACCGACTCTCCCGAGAGCGCCGTGCCGTGCGTACGCAGCGCACTCGCTGAGCGATTTGGTTTGAGGTCCCCCCATGCGCGGTCAACCAGGTTATGCTGGACGAGCTTGAAGGGCTCGCAGCCTTTGCGAGCCCACTCCTCCGCCGCGGAGAGCGAGATCAGGGTTGGGTCGACGCCCGCAAGAAGCTTCGCACCTTTGACCCACTCCTCCACGTCGGGCACGCCTGGCTCGTTCATCTTCATAAGCTCAAAGCCCGTGCCTTTGAGCTGCTCAGCGGCCTGAGTGAAGTAGCGTCCGTCGGTCCAGAGCAGTGCCTTGTCGGTGGTCACCACGGCCGTACCTGCGCTGCCCGTGAAGCCGGTGAGCCACTCGACGCGCTTATCCGCGTCCGAGATGTACTCTGATGTGTGCGCGTCGCCCATGGGCTGGATGTAGGCGCCAATTCCGTGGACCTTGAGGAGCTGGCGGATGACGTCGATCTTACTGCTCGAGGTCGTCGGCCCTCCGACTGGCACGCAAAACTTTGGTCGATCGAGGCCCGGCCGGAAGCAGCAGGGGCACGACGTGTCGCCGCCGACGAAGGCCATGATTGCCTGTGAGGAGATGGAAATGTAATCACATTCACACACAGATTCACACACAGATTCACACCAAGCCCTCTTTGGCAGCACGCACAGGAGCAAATGACGCACAAAGATATTGTACAGCTATGCGCGCATGCATGCGTCGGACCTCAAAGGAGTTCAGGAACGCTCGCATCACCTTACTCGGCGCTCGGGGCTCGTCAAGCCATGGCTGTCATGCAAGCTTGTGTCCATACCCCACTCCTCTCCTCCCTTTTCTCGATTGTGGGAGGTGCGACCGCCCCGGCGACCGCTCGCATCTGTCATCTGCCAGAATGGTATCAGTATGGTATACATGTAGGTCTAGGTGCGACCGCCCCGAAGACCGCTCGCATCGGTCATCTGCCAGAATGGTATCAGTATGGTATGGAGCGCAATCGGGCCAGCCCGGCTTCGACCTTCGTCAGTAGACCGGCGGCTTGGTGCACGGCTTCCTTTTCCGCGCGCGCTTAGGCAGTGGAGGCGTCCCCCTTGAGCTTCGTGTCAACCTTCTTCTTGCGGCAGGAGAGGATACCGAGGATGCCATCCAGGGATTCGTAGATGGGCAGAACGATGATCGTAAGGCCAGCCGCCCAGCCCCACACGAGAGAGAGAGCCGCCCAAATCTGGAAGGAGGACTTGCCGAAGGCACCCAGAGGGACCATGGCGACAGGCCAAATGATGATCAGGAAGATGGACAAGAACCAGCCAATCTCGATGATCCACTTCTGAGCGTGCAGGAGGGCCTCGGGGGTAGCATCGGGATCGTTGTCACCGAGCACCTTGGAGTTCTCACCTCCGTCGCCGCCGACGAGCTTGATGCCGGTGAGCAGTTTGTCCCAGTTGTAATTCTGCGGCCTGACATAGACACCAATCCAGCAGATGAACTGCGAGACGAGGAGCGCAGCGAGGCCGCCACCGAGCTGCGCGTACAGCTGCCCGGTGTTCTCGACGTTGAGGGGGCCGTACGTGGAGGCGGTGATGAGCCAGACGGTGATGGCCGCTGCCGTGCCGAGGAGGGCCGAGGCGATTGCGAAGACGGCGTCGAGGTCCTTGGAGTAGATGGACATGGAAATGGGGGGCACGGCGGAGCCCAGGATGATGGCCATCCAGTTGTAGACCCAACCGAGGCCGAGGCCAGTCCGCTGGAGGATGATGGAGAGGATGGCCATGACCAAGGCCCACCCGCACACAGCGAGGCGGGAGACCCACATGATTTGGTTGCCGGTCGCCTTGGGGTTAATGTACTCGCGGTAGACGTCGTACGCGACGAGCGAGGCCACGGCGATCATCTCGGCCGAGCCGGTGGAGAGGATGGCCATGGTGAGCTGCGTCATGATCAGGAGCGCGCCAGACTGGCCCATCATTGCGATGGCGGCAGCTGGGGGGACCAGACCTTGCCCAGCTTCGTCCGCGGTGATGTCGACGTTGAGGGCGGTGCCCGCGAGGCCGAGGGACGTGCCAAGCGCGAAGGGGATAGCGAACCACACCATGCCACCGAGGATGTAGCCCTTGTGTGCGGCGCCCGGCTTCGCCGCAATGGCGGACTGCCAGTAGGCCTGATCGACGAAGACGGTGCCGAAGTTGCCGATGATGTTGATGATGCCGAAGGCGACGCCATCACTCGACATCATGGTGAGGTAGGAGCCCTCGCGGTTCTGCTCGCCGCCGAGGTTGGCGGGGCCCTGGTGGAAGCCGGTGTAGGTCTTGTTGTCACCGGTGACGGCGTCCACGCCCCACGCCGAGCCGAAGCGCTTGGGAAGGGCCGTCATGAACCGGAGACGCTCGTACATGACCGAGGCGGAGCCGATCGTGGTGCAAGCCTTGGATGTGTCGCTGCAGTCCTGCTCGTAGCCATAGACCAGGGAGACGAAGTACATGAGCACAATCATGATGATCACCGTGTGCACGTAGCCTGCGTAGAAGGTCGCCTTGAGACCGCCCATGAGGGTGTACACCATCGTCATGGTTGGGATGATGAACGAGCTGGCCTCGATAGGGACTCCCGAGACGCCCTGGAAGACGGCACTGTGCGTCAGGGGGACAAGGGGGGGACACAGTCGATGGGGTAGAGGGCATTCGTCAGCCGTTGGAGCAGTATGCTTCTGAAGGCATGCAGCAGTCAACTTCGATTCAAACGCGCTTACCAGCCACCGAGCAGAAGCATGGCCGAGACGATCGCGTTGGCCGCGATGCCGTACCAGAAGAAGATGATGTGAGCACACGTGCCCCAACGAAGCTTGATGATCTCGCAGAAGGTGTGGGCGTTGGGCGCACGACGCTTGACCTCGATGGCGACGATGCCGAACAGGAGGATCTGAATCGTGGCACCCGCCGCGTACCAGAAGGGGCCGGAGATGCCGTACTGCCAAGCGACGTTCGAGGACTGGAGGAGGGTCGCGGCCCAGGTCCACTGGGAAACGATCACGGCCGCGGTCAGGCCGGTCTTAACGTCACGGCCACCCGTGTTGAAGAACTCGGAGTTTGTCACCTCGGATCCGCCGAACTTATGCTCCAGATACGTGAGGAACATCGTGCCGAAGGTCAAGGCGATTCCGAAGCCGAAGAGCATGCCATAGCCAGAGCCCTGGGACATGATGAACCCAGAGGTGTTCTCCAAGCCCAGCGCCGCATTTGCAGCGGCAAAGACAGCGTCGAAGGCCGAGGAGTTCGAGTTGACAGAGAGAAGCGCACCCTTCCACGAGATCGGGGCATCCCAATTGACGCTCGTCGGGTTGAACTCGGTGAGGCCAAGCTTTTCGCCCAGCTTATGGATCTCTGTCGCACGCGCCAGCGAGACCGTGCCGCCGAGCGTGTAGATCTCTGCGCACTTGAAGCCTATCGTTCCATAGCCGCACGACATTGTCAGTTGCAGACTGTTGCGCACGCGCACACGGGGGTACCAACGTACGAGGCACGTGAGCGATTCATCACAATCCGCAGGACGCGGCGCCAGGGAGCAGCCCGGGAGGCGCAAGGGAGGCGCACCTTCAATGTCGAAAGGAGCGACGATGCGGCATTGCGGCTGTCTCAGACCAAATAAATCGAATTCGGGAAAAAATACGGCGCGTGAGTTACCGGAGTGCGAGATTGGGTGTCGAGATTCGAAATAAATCTGAAATGGAGCGACGCCTATCCGAGATAGTTTCCGCCGAAACATTGACTAAGTGTATCCTTAGGGCTCTCCCGTCTCCGGGCGTGACCTGCTTTTGGACGACTGGGCCCCTATAGCTTTGGGAGACTGCCCCTGATTTGGGAGGTGACGCTTTTGCCTTTTCGGCACCCAGGACTCTGGAAGCGGCGGTACAATGTACCCGCCTGTACATGCGGCGCCGAAGCGCGCATGGAACAAGCGCGGCCATTGCATATGCATTGTATTGATGGACCGTCACGTCATGGAAGTCGTTTGCCGTCGCATGGTGATGGTCGTTTGCGATTTGCGACCCCGCCGTAAACCCCGCCGCGCTCGGGCTCGCGTCCTGGAGACGTGGCGTGGACCGGAGCGCGCCGCGTATCCAGATCCACTGGAGCGCGCTGCCTCCGGGCCCGGCCCTCGCCCCGGATCCACAAAGAAGAGCTGAGTGTCGGCCTTCGCGTTACTTGTAAAATATGTCTATGGGCAACGCTATGCGGCAATGCTATGGGCGGGTTGGGGGAACTCGAGAGAATGGCAGCGACAGCATGTGCTAGCACCGGCACCCGCCGCAGCAACAACGTGGTGGCCATCGCCGCCAGTGGTCCCACAAAGCCCTGTTGGTGACGCCGTAGACCACGGCGTTTACGATGCCGTGCGAGTAGCTCATGCAGTACACGAGTTCCGTCGCCACGGCCGCGTCAAAGTGCCGGATGTCCAGCGCGAGGTTGTACAGCGCCCGTGGCGCCTGCGTGATGACAAAGGCGGCCAAATACGCGACAAAGGTTCGCCAGAGCTGGTTGCGTCGCCTGGCGGAGGCCGATCCCTCCAGAAGCTCCGCGGACGCTGTCGCCTCCGCGGCTTTATTTAAGGTCTGATAGACCGAAAGGAAGGCAAACGAGTTGAAGGCAAACACGCCGAGGAGGAGGCCGTTGATGATCATGTCCGACGCAACCTCCGGAAGCTCCGGAGCATCAAGGTCATCCTCAGTGAGCCACCCACAAAGTGCGGTCGAGTCGGCTGTGCTGCTACCGCCACTGCCGCTCTCGCCATCGTCGACGGCTCCAAACTGCGAGCCGAGGGCCGCTGCCGCGCCCAGCAGGCCGGCTGGAAGAAGCCAGCATGCGAGATGCATGCCCACCTCTTCCAGCCGCGTCGGATTGACCTTGCCGCGTCGAAAGCACGAACGAAAGGCGCACGCAATGGCCGCCGTCCACATCCAGGATGCGAACACGCCGTACCATTCCGCCACAGCAAGGCCGCTGCAGATCATCGCGGGTGGTGCCGAGCTCAGGACGTTGTTGAGGATGGCAGAGACGCATGTCACAAGGTTGGACATGGCAAAGAATGCCACAAACCGGACCGTAAAGTTGCGTGCCGAGGCTTGACCCCCGCAAACCCACGCTAACAGAACAGAGATATCGGCCACGCTGCTGGCCACTGCCACGCCCAATATTGACCACATCGAACGCGCGTGAAAAGCAAGCACACAATTCATTTGAGCCGGTGGAAGGTCGGACACTTCCGGGCTTTCACACCTCTCGCGAGGGCGCGGTTTGCGAGGGCGCGGTTGGGGTGCGAGTGCGACTTTCGCCGCCGCTGATGGCACGACCTGCTTCTCAGCAGTCTGGCCGCGCCAAAACCACGACGCTCGATCGCGAGACACTCGGCAGCCTGCATCGCGCCTTGCTAGGTCACGATCAGCGTGACTTTGCGCCCTCGTGGCGAGGCGGCTTCGCCCTTCGTGATTCTGGCCTGGCATGTGGTCTGACCCAGCGCGAGGGTGGCCCTTGTGGCGTGCTCGCCGCGGTGCAGGCTTACACGATCCGCGAGCTCCTCGAACGCTCCGAGTCGGCGGCCATCGACCCGTCGACGCTCAGCCGCCAGGATGCGGCCGATGCTCTCATCTCAGCGCTGGCGCAAATCATCTGGGCTGCCCGCGTCGGCCGGCTCGCGACGGTCGTCAGTTGCAAGAGCCGCGAGCTCCCGCCGCTGCTTGCCGCCGCTGAAGCACTCACGGCCACCCAGTGCGGCTCGCAAGCCGAAGTGCTCAACGCCTTGCGAGCCTGCTCGGGGGTGTACGCCCTGGCCGACGGACCGGGCATCGCTCTGTTCCTCTACAGCGTGGCCCTCACGCGCGGCATCGCCATGCTCGGCCGCGACGCCGACTTCCCGACGCCGCTCATAGGCGTCAACGGCTACTGCTCCCAGGAGCTCGTCAACCTGCTCCTGATCGGGCGTGCACATTCGAACGTCTTCGATGGCGAGAAGAATGTCGGCGGCGATGCGAACGATGGCGAGGCAACGAGCGGCGGCGGTGAGGGTGGGGGCGTGCGGCTCAAGGGCGTGCCGCGGCGTGCGCTCGTCGGCTTCTTGACGCTCTTCGAGCGCCAAGGCGCCGAGGGCACCCTGCTCACAGTGGGCTCGCACTACAAACGACCGATGACGCCTGTCTTCGTCGTGCAGTCCGAGTCGCACTACTCGGTGCTTTGGGCGCAGGTGATGGCCGCGGATTGCCCATGATGACCGCGGATTGCCCATGATGGCCGTGGAGCCCATGACGGCCGCGGATTGCCCGCCATGGCCTGCTGAACACGCACTGACGACCTCAGTGCTCTGGGCGCAGGGCGGCACACCGCCCGACCTGCTGTGGGATCCAAGCGAGCGCCTGCCTGGAGACCCCGCGCCTGACGAAGCTGACGAAGCCGGCGGGCGCGGCGCCGAAGACGAGCTCGAGCCGCTTCCACCTCCGCCGCAGCTCGCCGAGGGCGGCTCGATCGAGCTTCACTATTATGACCAGATGGCGGAGCGGTGCGACGCGGTGCGCCTCACGCTGCATCGGGCGGGCGGGCCCGGGCCCGACCACGCGCCGCCGCTGGAGCTCGTGATCAAGACGCGCTGGCCTGCCGCCGAGATCGACTGGAATGGGGAGGAGGTCATCCTGTGATCTCGACCTGGGTGATCGCGAGGCTCCCATCCAGCCGACGCAGTAACCGATTCCGTCGCAGCTTTTTTTTTGTTTTGCTGGGGGGACGCAGCTTGCTCGTCTTGAGAGCAGACGCAGTCTCATGCGTGTGAGGGAGCGAGGTTGTCGGCGCGGTTCGCGAGAGGCCGAGAAGATGAGGAGCCCTTTCCGGACTCTCGGATCCACCTCAGAAGATTGCAAGGACAAGGGCTTCCGAGGACGGGCAGCTCTTCAGAGGCAGTCCGCGTTTCCCCGCAAGCACAACAGTTATTGATTCGGTCCGACGCGCGGCCGCGTATCAACGTTAAGGGTATCATTTACGAGTCCGTCGTGTGGCGAACTAACGCGACGTGTTTATTAACTCTTCCAGTGTTATTTGACTTCTTATTCGGTCTACACAACCTCGGAACGAACCGCGACAGCTCTGGACCGGGAGCGCGGGTGCTTACATGTGCTGTGCACCTAGAGTTAAAGATCGAGCACGCCTGCACGAGGGCTGCAGCCACCTCCTGGAATGGCCGGGCACGAGTCGCTCGAGGAAGCGTTCCCACGTAAGCACGGCTGGGGGCCACCGCGACAGCGCACTCGAGCTGCCGTTGCCACCGCCATCGACGGGCCGCCACCCTTCCGCCTCGTCGTCGGCAGCAAAGACGAAGTCTGCGCTTGCCGTGTGTGCTGAGGTGAGCCGTCGGGCGGCGTGCAGGAGGTAGGCTTGCTCCGTTAACAGGGCGCGCACCGTCGCGTCGGCGCGGTGCTGTGCGATGAAGGCGGCTGTCACGTGTACGCGCGTGCCGTCAAGCGGGTTGGCGATGCCTCGCACCGCGTGCGGCGGCGACGATGGCGGCGGCGGCGGCGGTGGCACTGGCGGTGGCAGCGGCGGTGTAGGGGAGGATAGGAGCGGTGGCGGCGCTGGTGACGGTGTCAATGTGAGGCTCGTGGAAGTGGAATGCGCGGGCGTGAGCGGCAGCAGCGTGCCATGCTGCGATGAGGCGTCGAGCCAGCACGGCGAGACCAGTACCTTCTTAGTCAGGGCCCTGCCAGGAAAGCACTCACGGATGGCGGCGGCACAGGCAGGGCGACATGCGTGAGCGGATGTGGCGGCGGAAAGGATGACACGGTTCGGTGCTGTGCGCGCGTACGCCCATATGCTCTTCGCGGTCCGCTTGGCGCCCACTGCCGGGAACACAACCACGTGCGTCACCGCGCTCGAGATGACCGGACCGACATCCACCTCAGCACCAAGTGCGCGGGCCACTGCGCAGTAGCGTTGCAAGGATGGGCCGTCGCGGCAGCCCGTGAGCGCAATGCGCACAGGGCGCTGCGGCTGCGCGGACGATGTCGGTGCGCCCACAATGAGGCGGAGCACTGGGGCCGCGGCAGCTTCGCTCTGCGTGCCTGCAGGCCAGTCATCGTCGTCGCTGCTGTCGTCGTTGTCGTCCGCTGCTGCTGGTGCTCGGCGCGGTGGGGATGCCACACCTTGCGTGGCTGCGGGCGGCGCTTCGTCGTCGTCGCTCGATCCGACGCGATGGCGCTTGGCGTCGCGTGGAAGGCTCTCAGCGGTCGTCGAGCGCATACATGTCGCATTCGCGCATCGGTTTCGAGTTTCGGCAACACTTGACTCTTTGAGCTCATTGAATGAATTCGGTCGACAATGACGACTCTGTTTCGCGGCGTTTTGAATAGGGTTTTTGTCAGGGGACCGTCCAGGGGTTGGAACGAAAATGAAGCCGCGTTAGAACTTCGCGGACCCACAAATTGATCTGCGAGATCGCAATCGCAGCGGTGGGTCGCGAGCGTCTTCTTTCGCTTGCTGCGCCCGCCGCGCGGCTCCGCCAGCGGTCGGCCGCCGCGATCTCTGGCCGCGGACTACGGCCTGCGTATCTCCAGAGCATATACGAGCATGATTCAGTCGCGCGACTCGCTCACGCGCGTCCTCCCCTCTGTTCACCATCCCGTTCTCAGCTCAAACAGCTATGTCGCTCGCTCTCTCTTCGCTGGCCACCATGGGCTTCCAGGCTGCCCCGCTTGTGACGCGCGCCGCTGCGGCTTCGGTCTCCATGTCGGCCATCCGCCCCGGTGCGCGCCGCCGCCTCCATCGAGCGCTGCTGCTTGCTGCCCAGCGCACCGTTGCAAGCCAGGAGGGGATGTGCTGCGCATCTCTGCCCATCTGCGGGACGGCGGAGCTCTGACGCTCGCGCGCGTGCCGCGCCCGCTTCCGCGATGTGCGCCTAACGCTGCCTCAAGCGCTGACCGGCCGTTGCCGTCTCTTGCTGCTGCTGCTGCGCCGCTGCCGCTGCAACGCAGGCGACATTGGCACGACGCGCCCGCTCGGCGTGTTCGACCCGCTCGGCCTGATGACCAAGAACCCGGAGAAGTACCGCCGGTTCCAGGAGCTCGAAATCAAGCACGGCCGCATTGCGATGCTTGCGTTCTTGCACGTGATCGTCACGGGCGCCGGCTACAAGTGGGCGGGCTACTGCTCGTACCTCTCGTTCCCGCCCCTGAAGTTCGAGGACATTCCGGCGGGCACGATCGCCTCGTGGGAGGCGCTGCCGCAGGCGGGCTGGGCGCAGATTGTGGCGTTGATCGCGATCCTCGATAACTCGCTCTTCGCGCAGGACCCGAACCGCGAGCCCGGCGATGTGGTGGGCGACCGCATTCCGTGGGTGCGTTACTCCGACCCCGCGGTCAAGGAGTACAAGCTCAACACCGAGCGCAACAACGGCCGCGCCGCGATGATGGGCATCACTGGCATGGTCGTCCACGAGGGTCTTACGGGCAACCCGATCTTCCCGATCGAGTACGTTCCGGGCAAGTTCCCGCTCATTGCCGGCCTCGACGCGCTCTTCGCCTAAACAGCCAGCTTTGGGGGCCAGTGCGGCCGGTGGAGGTAGCAGCGGTGGCGGCACGTGCGCGATTATCGGGCGCGCGCGCCCCGTGCGCGGCGATGGCGGCGATGTAGCGTCGAGGGGTGTCTGTCTTCTATGCGATCCGGGGGAGGCGAGAGTACGCCCCCGCCGACTGTGTGAACCGTGGCGTGGCATCGGGTGCACCGAAAGTAATGAGAGATCAACGCACCACCCAAACAGCGGCGGCGCACCCAAACACGCCGGTGGCGCCTCGCGTCACGTCCAATTGGAGGTCACGCGTCTCAGCGCAGGGTTGCGACTTGCGTCGTGCGATACCGATAGCGAGATAGAGCTAGAGGCCCATTGAGCGGAGCATTCGTACTCCGAAGATTATGCGCGTTGTGTTGAACACTCGACTCCGTCCAGGTGGTGAGGGGGAGTCTTCACGTGGAATGTTCACAGTTGGCCACCTCGAGGCCCGACGCACACGCGCCAGCAGCGCCGCGCGACCGGGCCGGCACCACACGCCACTGCTACACACACACTCGCCGCATAAACTCGCGTCCATATGTCGCTCGTGTCTAAGATCGAGGACATCGAGGCCGAGATTAAGCGGACGCAGGTCAACAAAGCAACGATGGCGCACTTGTGTGGGCTGCGGGCGAAGCTTGCCAAATACAAGCGCGAGCTGATGGAGCCCAGCTCTGGAGGTGGAGGCGGTCCGGGCGCTGGCTTTGACGTGCGCTCGACCGGCGATGCTCGCATTGGATTCATTGGGTTCCCGTCCGTCGGCAAGTCGACGCTCCTCACCTCCCTGACAGATGTCGTGTCGGAGGCGGCAGCCTACGAGTTCACGACGCTCACGTGCATCCCGGGCATCAAATTCTGGCGAGGAGCCAAGATCCAGCTGCTCGATCTGCCCGGGATCATCGAGGGCGCCAAAGACGGCAAAGGCCGCGGCAAGCAGGTTATTGCGGTCGCGAAGACGTGCTCGTGCATCATCATTGTCCTCGACGCGATGAAGCCGCTCGGGCACAAGCGTATCATTGAGGCGGAGCTGGAGGGTGTAGGGATCCGGTTGAACAAGCAGCCTCCGAACATCATTGTGAAGAAGAAGGAGCGCGGCGGGCTCAACATAGCGAGCTCGGTCCCGCTGACGTACCTCGATAACGACTCCATCGCTGTCATTCTCAAGGAGTACCGGATCGTCTCTGCCGACGTGCGGATCAACTGCGACGCGACCGCGGACGACCTGATCGACGTCATCGAGGGGAACCGCATCTACATGCCGTGCGTGTATGCGTTGAATAAGATCGACTCGATCACGATGGAGGAGCTCGACATACTCGACGCGGTGCCGCACTACTGCCCCATCTCGTCCTACTATAAATGGAATTTGGATGGGCTCATGGATAAGGTCTTCGAGTACCTACACATGACCCGCGTGTACACGAAGCCCAAGGGCCAGATGCCGGACTACTCGGCACCGGTGATCCTGCGAGGCAGCGCCGAGCCGACGGTCGAAATGTTCTGCAAAAAGATCCATCGCACGCTCATCAACGACTTCAAGTACGGCTGGGTGTGGGGAAAGTCCGTCAAGCACAACCCGGGCCGCGTCGGCAAGGCGCATGTGCTAATGGATGAGGATGTGATACAGATCGTCAAGAAGATTTAGGCGCGGCGACTGGGGCGGTACGGGCAGCGTACGGCCCTTCTTCATGGCGATGGGCCCTCACTACAGTCTCGCGGCACAGGATCCAAGGTGCCGAGGTGCTTCTGCGTTGCTGTTGGGTCCCTCGCGCCCTTGGTTGCAGTCTTGGATGTCGGGCGCCTCGCGGAGGGGGCTGTGTCCGGTATGCTAGGTCGCGGGTATACGCGACATTTAACGACATTTATGGTACCCGGTTCCGGAGACGCGCGAGACGAAAGCGCGAGACGCTGATCGGCCCGCGCCCGCGCCGCCGCCCGGTTCGGGGTCGGATGCGGAACGTCGGACGAGTGGTAGGCTGCTGGTGCGTGCTGTTACGATTGCGCCCCGGAATGAAAATGAAATAGCTAATAGGTTTACCATCCGAAGTGAGACTCAGGAGCAACTGACCATGGGTTGGATTTTAAGTTGGATTAGGATCATGAGCCCCTCCTCATGTTTACACGATCGTAGCTCTCCAGCACATCAGTATTAGCTGCGAGAGTGAAGGCTCAAGTGGGACTGTGTTTCACAGCAGCAGCACACAAAAATGGACGTCGCGAACCTTGGACGCGTCCCGATGCAGATGAAGCTGGGACTTGCGGAGCCTGAAGGCTCCACTCCATCTCTTGACTGGAATTCCACCTCGCGCGACTGTGCATCGCTCGCTTCTCGCTGGTCCAGTAAGATGCACCTGCACGCCGCAGGAGCCGACGTACCTGTCGAAGTGGCCGCAGCGACTGACGGCTACTTCCAAGGCTCAGTGGAGGCACATGAGACAATCACGATGCCGTTCGGCGTCTTTCTTGAGCAGATCGATGACGATTGGAGGCGGCGCAAGTCCCAGCTTCATCTGCATCTCGCTCAGTGCCCACTCGCGCTCTTCCCGAGTCTGCACACGGAGGCCGCAGCACCACAGTGCATCACCGAAGTGGCAGCTGGCGACGTGCAGTCGAACCTGTGGTTTTGCCTCTCGAGCGGCCACTCTGCGCTGCACTATGACTGCTTCGACGGGCTACTCATGGTGCTACGAGGCGTCAAGCACGTACTCCTCCTACCGCCGAGCGCGACCTCCGCACTGCGGCCACGTGCGGCGCACACCCTGTCGGCGAATCGCTCGTCGCTCTCGCGCAAGGAGCTTGATGACGCCATCGCCGGGCTCGAGAAGAGCGGGCACGTGTGGCGCTTCGAGGTGCGCGCTGGGCACACGCTCCGGATTCCCGAGGGCTGGTGGCACGCTGTCGACTCGCCCGAGGAAGTGACGCTCGCTGTGAACTATTGGTGGGCACCACGGCTGCATCAGCACCCGGTGGGGCATCGGCCCTATGTGCTGCGCGGCGCGTTTGCGCGGGCGGCGCAGGAGGAGGCGCGCCGTGTGCTGTACGGATTGGCTGGCCTCTCGCCGCCTAACGAGGCCGCGGACGCTGGGGCGGCGGCTAGTCACGCAGCAAACCCTGCCTGTGGGGGTTGGTGTGATGATGTGACTACACCAACCAAGATTACGGAGGGGTTCCAAGCGAGCGCCGTGGGCGATGCGACCGCCACGAGCGATGCCAGCTTCGCACACGATGCTGACGTCGCTAAATTGGCTACCACGCTACTGGGTGCAGTTGAACTCGCGGACGTCGACGTGATCACGCCCGATGCCCCGGCGCTACTCAGGCAGCTACTCGAGGCGCCCGCGCCGGCGCTGTGCCGGGCGATGGCGCACAGCGCCATGCACGACCCTGCGAAGCTGCGGGTTTGGTTCACACACTGTCTCGGGCGGGCGGCGGCGCATGCATTGGGACTGCGCCTGCAGGAGGCACAAGGCGCGACGTGCGCGGGCTGCGCCGCAAAGGCGGCGCGTGACGTCGAGACCGCGCTCAGCGTCCTCGGCGACGAGGCGACGGTCGCTATGCACAGGAAAAGCCTTCTGCTCCTCGCCAAGGCGTTTGCTGATGAGGCCGCGAGCCACGTGCTCCGGGACGTGCTGGGCGTGGAGGAGCTCGCGACAGCGCTCGTGCGTGAGGCGTACGGCGGCGAGAGGAAGAGGGTGCCGCCACTCGGCACAGTCAGCTTCACCTGTGGGGAAGGTAGCGGCGGCGAGAGGAAGAGGGTGCGGTGCTCCACCGTCTCGTGCAGCTCCACACCTGCACCTGTCGCTGTCGCTGCAGTCCCTGCCGCTGCTAACAGCACGTAACTGCGATAAGGCGAGGCGCGCCGGGTCGAGCGCCATGCCGAGCTCCGGGTCGATCTCACCGACTGCCAGGCGTACACGCGGCGGCAGTTCGTGGACGAGTACGGCGGAACACGAGAGTGGGATCTCGCGCAACCGCCCCCCGAGCCCATCTCGGGATGAGACAGCCGCCGGACCTGGCGACAGCTGCCACACAGGTTACATCTGTGGCAGCTGCCGCCGCTTTGGCTTACAAGTTGACCGCGGAGGCGTCGCTGCATGCCGCTGCCGCTGCCGCCGCCAGCACCAACCACGCCGCTGAATGGAATGCAGTGCTCCCCAATGTCAAGATGGGAGAAATCGGTGCATCTGAAGAGCTACCCCGGCCGTGCGCGGTTTGTCGTGTGGCCAAGGTCCTCTGCGACCGCGAGCAACCATGCTCGCGCTGCCGCCGGTTGGGGTTCGCCCATATGTGCCAGCCTCCGCCCTTTGTGAAGCGCGGCCGTCCTTCACACCTCTCGCGCCTGCTCCAGCTGCGTAACTATCACGGCGCTCCGGCTCCGGAAGATCTCCCGCCGATCTCCCCCGATCTCACCAGCCAGCTGCGTAACTATCACGGCGCTCCGGCTCCGGAAGATCTCCCCCGATCTCCCCCGATCTCCCCCGATCTCACCAGCGCAGGAGACTGCGGGCGCGGCGGGCACCGCGGCATCGGCTGTCGTTGCCACGGCCTTACCGCTGCCAGCGCCTGGGGCGCCCGTACGGGCTCTGAAGCAGCCACGGGCATCGACACCGCCAGCACAATTTGAGTCGGTGCTGGTCTCGGCGGACGATGAGTTTCGGGCAGGCGGGCGCGACGATGACGACGACGACGATGAGCACGACGACGAGTACGATGAGGACTTCGATGACGACGACGACGACGACGACGACGACGACGACGACGACGACGACGACGACGATGATCTGCTCGAGGACGACAAGCAGCTGGTATACGATCTGCTGGGAGGCGCGCGCGGCAAGAGTCGCTGCCGAATTATGGATCGCGACTTGGAGCTGCGCAGCTGCCCGAGGGCGAGGCTCAACAGTGTATGAATTCTTCTTGAAGTGTCTCCACGGGACCGGTTGTGTGCGTCTTGCCAGATTGTTTCCTAATCAGAGTTCGCGCTCGCCTTGGCTAAGCGGGCTCCTCATCTCGAGCTCACAGTCCGCAACTGGACCTTTTTCCATCTCGGTTCTCGCGTGCCGTCCAATGCGAGTCGCTGCGGCCTCGCTGCTCTGGACTGTCAGTTGTGGCACCGCTCTACAGCTCAACGGTAACGCCATCCGCCGGCCGCAGCTCACATCGGTCTCAAGAGCTGGCATTTCAGTTGCCGCCATGGGTCTGCCGCTAGAAACTAAGACGATGAAGAATGAACATGCGGAGTATTCGGATGACACATGCGTGATTGACGAGTGCGTCGGCGACCGCACCCTCGCTGGCGTCTCGTATAGGGCACAGTTCGAGGAGCTTTTCTCGAAGCCTCTCGCGACGAACCAGCCGGTCCCCAAACCGTCAAACGAGGCACAGCAGCGCGAGCCGTCTGCCGTGAAGGTGCCGTTTTCCAATGTGTTTGGAACGCTCATGCGCAAGCCGAGCGAACGTGCGTGGTCGTCGACGGACTGGGGGCGTGCATCGTGGTTCGTGCTGTGCCACACCGTCGGCGTGCTCGCGTGGACGCGCTACTTTTCGTGGCGGATGCTCGGGATCCACTTCCTGCTGTACTGTGCGTGTGGCATGGGCATCACTTACTCCTTCCACCGGCAGCTTGCCCATCGCGCGTTCAAGAGCCCCAAGTGGCTCGAGTACTGCGCCTCATGTGCGCGCCCGCGCCCCCCCCTCCCGCCATAGCGCAGTGCACGCGCCACGAGCTGCGCATCGCCGCCATAGCGCCCGCCGTCCGCACGTACACGCTCATCGCTCATCGCTCGTCCTCGGCGCGCGCTCGTCGTCGCCGTCGCGCTCGCCGCCGCAGCCTCTCGTCGCCACGCTCGCCGTCGCCTGCTCACGCGCCGCCCGCCGCGTCCCCCCTCGCGCTCCTCGCAGATTGCTCCTGAGATTGCTCCTGAGATTGCTCCTGAGATTGCTCCTGAGATTGCTCCTCGCATCTCCTGAGATTGCTCCTCGCAGATTGCGGCATGCTTGCGATCCAGGGCTCGGCGATCGATTGGGTGAGTGACCACCGGTACCACCACCTGCACACGGAGACGCCCCTCGACCCGCACTCGTCGTACGAAGGATTCTACTGGTCGCACCTCGGTTGGATGTTGGATTCGGCGCCTTACAAGCAGCGGTGCGGCGACCAGAGCAACGTTGCCGACCTGCGCAAGCAGGCATGGTACCGTCACTCGCACGAGCAATATGGCATGCACTTGCTCGCCCACTTTGGGCTCATCTATGTGCTCGGCGGCGTGGCGGGCCTATGTTGGCGCCTCTTTTTCCTCTCCCTGCTCTATCACGTCACGTGGTTCGTCAACTCGGCCGCGCACCTGTGGGGAAATCAGGAGTACGCGACGGGCGACCAGAGCCGCAACAACTGGTGGGTCGGCTGGCTCGCCTTCGGAGAGGGCTGGCACAATAACCACCACGCATTCGAATACTCGGCGCGGCACGGCTTGCGGCTTCGCCAATTCGACATCACCTATGCGATCATTGCGCTCTTCGAGCGCATCGGCCTCGTCACGCAAGTCAAGCTCCCCTCCGAGGCCGCCAAGGCGCGGCTCAGGTTGGGGGCGGCATGAGGGTCCAACATGTCCACGTCCATGTGCTATCGCGACGGTGCGTGAGTCTCGCGGACCCGAAGATCCTGCATAGTCTATCGCGGGTGCCGCAGAGCCACGCGCAGCCGCGCCCGGGATGGCGCCCGGCCAGAGACCCGATCAGTCCGGGTGCGTCCGGTCTGCGCCTGCGGGGGTCGGATCGTTCGTCGTTCGTCGTTGGGCTTCGGACAGCGCAGCCGGCAGCGATTCACACGACATGTTATGTCAGTGAGTCACTGGCATCAGCTTGATCGATGTATGAGGGGTCGGTCGGTAGGCCGTCGTAGGAATGTCACGGGCGCGCTGAGCGGCATCATTGAAGTAGAGCTGGTACTGGTAAAGGTAGCCAAACACGACTCCGACTCACCTCATTACATAAAGCCTGACGTGCGCACCCGCAATTACGAATTAGGGTCCCTATGTTACATCTGCCGTGCTTTGTTGTTTTTCCTGGATTTAAGGGCAGGGCCGATCACCCTCATAACCGCGGCGCACCTTGCGCCTCCGCTTTGGACGGCATGAAAAGGCCGCCCGCGCTCACGACCATTGCGACCACCGTGGCACCCTGCGCAGCCACACGAGCACGCATCATGTACTGCGCGAGCACCTTGTTGCCGGCGATGAATGCGCCGAACCCGACACTCAGGACGCCCGCGGTGGTCAAGCAGCCTGCACACGTAGCGCGTGAGCAGCGGACGTGTTCAGATTGGGGACAAGTGATGTACGGAGGGAGTGGCGCACCGATCGGGACCCACGGCTCCTTGTAGCAGCGCTGCATGAGCGTGAGCCGCTTCTTGGGTTCGATGAGCTCGGGCTTGTACAAGGGAGGAGGCTCCTCGCCCGGCGCCGGCTTATACACGGCAGGTGGGGCAGCAGCTGGCATTACAAAAGAACGAAGCGCGGACAAGATTTCTCGGATGTGTCGTAGTCGCCCGATGCGGCCAAGTACATGCGCCCGAAGCCGAAACATGTTTCTCTTGTAGACCGGAGGACAGCGGTGCCAACGTACGTACATGTTTCGGGTGAAAGCATCCCTTACCTTACAATGTTTTGAAGTCCCGTCCTTTCCAGGAAGCCTCGGACCATGTCACCAACCTGGCCGACGAAGAAGGACGTCAATAGGCCATCCTTTCAGAGGTATCAGGCGCAGAGCACGAAGCTCTCGTCCACCTCGATCGCCGCCGCGACAGCCACCCTCGGTGCGATGACTTACGCCGTCTGGCACACGAGCCGCAGCATGGCTGTGCAAGGCACCGTCACGAGAAGCAGCAGCAGCACATTGGATGGCAGCTTGGCCTGCGACGCGGGCGCCGAGAGCCACACGCTTGATGGCGAGCGCGTGACATCGTTGGCATCAACGACGGCCACTGCCGAGGGCAACCTCAAAGCAGCAGCAGTGCTCGACCCTCTCTGGGGCCGTCCGGTATCGGCGGACAACGTGCCCGCCTTCATGCTGGCACAGACGGGCCTCGACAATGAGCAGAAGCTACAGGTCGCCCTCTGCCGTCGCCAAGCTTGGCTGCGCGCCTTCCAGCTCGGCCCGACGCTCGCGCTGTGGACCTATGCGGGTTGCGTGATGCTTGAGGCGTCCAAACTTATCAAGCTGCCCAAGGGCACACGGCAGGGCGCCTCGCTCGCGGCGGCCGTTGGCGGCATGACCCTCGGCGCCTACCTCGGCGGCACCGAGGGCAAGCCGACGATGAACGCTGCCCTGCGCGCCAAGCCCGTCGAGCACGCGCACGTGCGCCGTAGTGAGAGGCCTCCAGAAGAAGATTCGCTCGTCCACTTCATTCGTGCGGGGACCGCACCCCGCGCGGGGAGCGCGCAGTAGCCGTGGCATCGCGCCCCGCAAGCGCACGGCTCGTTTGCCGGCAGATTCACGGCCGGTACAAGAAGGAACGTGCGAGAGAAAAGAGCAGCGTGCGAAAGAGGCCGCATCTAGCTGAGTTGAATCTGCAAAGTTCTGCGTACTACTGATATCAATAATTGGTGGTCAGCGTAGACTTGTGGAGAAAAAAGCGTTCCCGGGACGTCCTCTTTCTGGCTGTGAACTAAGGCCTTGGAGTGTGTTCATAATGAAGCGCGGCCTTCCTCCCGCCTCCAGCAGCGAGGCCCGCTACGAGCTGCTCGACATCATCGGAGAGGGCACCTTCTCCGTCGTACATCGTGCTCGCTCACGGTTCGACCGCTCCCTCCGCGCTGTCAAGATACTCAAAAAGGTGGAGCAGGCGGCAACGCGGATACGGGACGAGGTCGGCGCGTTGCTCGCCCTCCGTGGGTGCGAGCACGTCGTGAGCGTGCTGGACTGTGTGCGGCACGAAGACGGCCAAATTGATATCGTGATGCCGTGCGTGCGAGCCGCCGCCGAACAGGAAGCCCATCCTGCCCGCCGCCCTCTCACCACTGACATTCGGCTACTGTGCAGGTACTTTCCGCATGCAGACTTTGGCGCCGCGCTGGCCGAAGGCCTCTTCACGCCGGAGCACATTCGGTGCTACACGCTCGGTCTCTTCTATGCGCTGCAGCACATCCACGCGCACGGATACGTGCACCGCGACATCAAGCCGAACAACGTGCTGTACAATTTTAGCGAGCGTCGGACTCTCGTTGTGGACTTTGGACTAGTGCACTGCGCGACGGCCAAGGCGAAGGCGCACCATCGCGAGCCGCCCACGCTGTCGCGCGCCGCAGCCGGGGAGGGCCCCAGCAGGGCGGCCGCACCTTCGGATGCTTATTCGGATGCGGTCGGATCCCAGATTGTGCCAGATCGTCCCAGATCGTCCCAGATTGTGCGCAGCACGACGCAGCTGCCGCCTGCGGTGGTGCACTTGCGGGAGGCGGGCTCGCTGCTGGACGCGCTGCCGCCACCGAAGCCGCCCTTCCCTGGCAGCCGCCGCGGCGACCGCGCACCCACCGTCTCAGGACGAGATAGCGCCCGAGACGGCGCCGAGAGGTCACACCGCAAGTCACGCACGGCTGCCACTGCCACCGCGACTGCCGCGCCCGCCGCTGCGCCCGCCGCTTGCCCGGAGGCGGAGGCGATGGTGCTGTGCGACGACGCGCTCGAGCCGCCGCCGCCCGCGCCTATGGAGCCGGAGGAGGAGCTCGAGCCGCGACGGCGACCGGCTGACGAAACACACAGCTCGGTCAAGGACGAAGTTGGGAGATCCGATCTCCGCCCCAAGAAGCAAAAGCCATCGATGCCCGACGGGCGGGCGCCCACGGCAGCGCTTGCTGAGGCGGCAGGCGCGGCGGACGGCGCGTTCGCACGGCGCGCGGCCGCGTCGCCCTTGGGACGCGTCGCCGTGGGCACGGCGCACGCGCCGCCGTTGGCCGCCGCGGCCGCAACTGTCGCTGCCGCTGCCACCCATTCCGCCGAAGCCAGCAGCACCGCCGCTGTGGCCACCGCCGCCGCCGCCGCCGCCGCCACCGCCACCGCCGCCGCCGCCACCGCCACTGCCGCCACTGCCGCCGCGGCAGCAGGGCCGTCACGCGTGCCCGAGGCGGCGCGCCCTCCATATTTGGGTGGGGTGCCCGAGGCGGCGCGCCCTCCATATTTGGGTGGGCGCGGCCCGTCGGGCAGCCGTGAGCGCGCACATGGCGCTTCTCTCGCGCATGGCACTCTCGGCCCTCGCCGCTTGCCTATTGCTGCCATGCCCCCCCGTGAGCCGCTCCGCACCCTGCGCCCCTCCCCCGCCGCCGCCGCCGCCACCGCCGCCGCCACCGCCACCGCCGCCGCCACCACAGCCGGCGCCGCCGCGGGCGCCGTCGCGGGCGCGGGGCCCTTGCCTCCAACGGCCCCTCCGAGCCGCTCGTCGGGCGCGCCAGCCGGCCGGCACGTACCGCTGCCCTCGATGGCAGGGCAGCGGGAAGGCACACGTGGATTTCGCGCCCCTGAGGTGCTGCTGCGCCAACGCGTGCAGGGTCCGCCGATTGACGTGTGGGCGGCGGGCGTGATCGTGCTCACGCTCCTCTCGCGCCGGTACGTTGATTGCCGTTGATTGCTCATTGCCATGGATTGCTTCGGAGTGCCACTGATAGGCTGATAGGCTGATAGAGGCTGATAGAGGCTGATAGAGGCTGATAGAGGCTGATAGAGGCTGATAGAGGCTGATAGAGGCTGATAGAGGCTGATAGGCTGACTGGCACCGACTGGCACCGACTGGCACTGACTGGCACCGACTGGCACTGACTGGCACCGACTGGCACTGACTGGCACCGACTGGCACTGACTGGCACCGACTGGCACTGACTGGCACCGACTGGCACTGACTGGCACTGACTGGCACCGACTGGCACTGACTGGCACTGACTGGCACTGACTGGCACCGAGTGTCGCCCATGGCCTCGCCTACAGGTACCCTGTCTTCTCGGCGAAGAGTGACGTGGAGGCAATGGGCGAGATTTGGCAGCTTTTCGCTGCTCTCGGGGGTCGCTCGGTGGGAGTTGCAGGCGAGTGTCGTTAATTACCTCTGATTGCCTCTGATTGCCACTGATTGCCACTGATTGCCACTGATTGGGGTCGCTCGGTGGGAGTTGCAGGTGAGGAGCTTCATCCCACAGAGGGGGCACGATTGGGTAGGCTGCTCCTGGTGCGCGGGGTGGGGCGCGCGGCGGCCTCCGGCGCCGGCGCCGGGGACAGCGGCGGCGGCGGTGGCGGTGGCGGCAGCAGCAGCGGCGGCGCAGCGCCCGCCACGCATGGGGACAGTGTGCACGCCACGACGGAGCTCGCCGCCACCGCCACCGCCACCGATGTAACCACCGAAGAGTCCTCGGACACGACCACAGCATGCTCGGATGGGGCCCTGGTGAGGTTGTGGTGCGCCGAGCTGGGCGGCGCGGCCGCGTGGGCCAAGCTACTCGGCGAAGGGCCGGGGGGACTCGAGCCACACGCTCAGCACGACGCCTCGCGCCTTGCACTGTGCGCGGTGCTCGACGGCTGCCTGCGCTTCGACGAGACGGAGAGGCTCACAGCCAGCGACGTGCTCCGGCTCGGCTACTTTGCCCAAAGGACCTGAGACTCACTCTCTCTTCGAATATTTTTACGCTGATAAGTTTTACTCGTACTACAAATACCGCGTACGTCCGAGCGCCTCTGGTAAAGACATGATAGTGCTGGGGCCGCTCTACAAAGCCAAGTTCAATTCGCGGTGATATTTTCCGAACGTGTGACAGTCACTGCGACTGGGCTCCTCGGGTAGAGGGGAGCCAGCCGGTAAGTACCTGCCTGAGGGGGACCTCGGAGGCATAGAGGTCGTTGAGTCCCGAGAGGCTGAAGACTGGTGCTTAGACTGAACAGGGTCACGAACACTCTCGTCTCTAACCCTGAGAATCTTCCTACACCTCGTCGGAGCTCCACGATACCTCGTCGGATCTCCCGCCGGTATCTCTCGGATCTCCCAGGGATCCGCCGGTATCTCGACGGAGCTCACTTACCGGTCTCTAGGAATGTTCCGTAAGCAGGTTAACGGACCCCCACCGGGGGAATGACCCCCCCTACCGCTCGCA
>Ga0210242_100749_pt1 | contig 27933 bp, 20 predicted proteins | sample ChrtobMeP5a_16mM_FD_155445 | JGI IMG/M metagenome (GOLD analysis project Ga0210242, IMG submission 155445) | Chrysochromulina tobin associated microbial communities from unialgal haptophyte culture, Seattle, Washington, United States - P5a_16mM | ecosystem: Host-associated > Algae > Haptophytes >... | reverse complement strand
CCGCCCATCTGCGCCGAGACGTGCAACTGGGCTTCCGACGACTGCGACGACTGCGGCCCCGGCTCAGAGTTCCGACCGGCCCCGGGCCGACGGCACGTGGACCATCGTCACATGTGGATTTGTGATACTAGTATGGTCCATCATGTCCTGTACATGTGTCATGTCTGAGTCTAGAGAACTAAAGTGTCTAAAGTGCGGTGTCTAAAGTAAGAAACGAGAAACGACAAACGGGGGTGGGGAAGCCGGCGGTAGCACTCTAAACATTTTTTGCGGACGCCGCACGACACACAATCGCGTCTTGCAGCTTGTCGACGAATGCCTCCAGCGAGTTGCGGGACGAATTGTGGCATGAAGGTGACCATCAAAAACTGGCACGCGGTTGCGAGCTGGACGTGGACTACGGAGGACGATGTCTGCGGCATCTGCCGTGCGTGGCTCAGCTCTCTGCCCGTCCTTTCCGAAAGCTTTGTACCTCGTTCCCGCGCTCCCTTACGTGCATCTCGTTGTGCACTCTCGCAGATATGCCACTCGACGGGTGTGCGCCCGGTGCGGCGGGTCCAGGAGACGACTCGCCTGTCGTTTGGGGCAGGGTGCGCTCTTTCTCTCCTCTCGCACACGACACCTTGCCCGCCGTTGCTCCGTGCCACTCACAGGGGCTGCTTTGCTGTGCTCACGCAGTGTTCGCACTACTTCCACCTGATGTGCATCACGACATGGCTGCACAACAAAAACACATGCCCAATCTGCCGCCGAAAGTGGGAGTTTGCATCTGCACCCAAGCCGGCCCCGGCGACGCCTGGGACCCGGCGGCATGGCGAGGGATTTGCAGTAGCAGAAGCGGCCGCACCCGTCGAAGACTGAGTTTCATGGGGCGCGGCCTCTCTGCAGGACCTCTGTCGGGTGTCGCTCTCATGTCGTCGGCGCGCGCGGGTGAGCGGTGTCGAGACAGCCCGATGCGACGGTCTCATTATATAATTAGCCGGCCCTATGCGGGGTACCCCGGGACATGTGACACGACATCGCGTGTATGCTGTATCCGGGGCGACCGTCCAGGCTCCCCGGGGCGGCGTGGACCGCGGTACCCGGCTACCCCAAAAGCTCGCTAGTCGCGTAATAACCAGAAGAGTGTATAAAGCCCCATCTTTAAAATATGAAGCAGGCTGAAGAGCCTCTGATGAGAAGCTCAGCTACATCGAATGCTGTGGCACTTTAAGTATCAACCACTCTGGCGCGCTGCGCTTCCCTACGTTCATGAATGCCATCGTGCCTATAGACTGCACTATCGGGCGAAAGAGCAGACACATCCTGTTGCTCCTGCGACTTTTGTCGATGCGGCTCCCGCGCGTGAGACGGCGTTTTGAGCTGCACCAAGTTGATCGTCGAGAAGGCTGCAGGTGCCATCAGAGGATGTTCGCTGGCGAACGCCGAGTCGGAGAGAAAGAGCGCGGTGTCGGAGAACATGCTGTGTTGGCTGACTGCACGGCGCGCGATGGTGCCCGTGTGTCCCACGGTGAAGATAATCGCCATCAGCATGCCCGCCACAAGTGCGCATGGCACAGCAGTTTGCATTGCTCGATATCGAGCAAGCCTCCGATTGCCACCCCGTGGTTGCTCCTCTCTGGGAAGCAGGCTCATTTCCTCGTCCGCATTTGAGGTACGGCGCGCTGGTGAACCCCAGGACTGCATTTGAGATACGGACGGCTTGCTGCTGCTGCTCAGCACAACGCGCACACGCTCCGGACCCCAAGCACGAGGGCCTCTGGCGCTATGGACGGAGGTGTGGCCGGCTTTGGCGTCTGTTCGATCGCTCAAGACCGCCCTGCACCTGTGACCCTCTCCCAAAAAAGGAGCAATTTTGTCGGGTGTGAAGACTTTCTTACAAGTTAGACTGTCACGTTAACATGTTGCAAACTTGAATGTGCTCATAAAGGTTTTGCTTGCGGACTCCAGCGATGTTTTGTGTTTATGATGGTGGTGGTGAAAAAGGTTCTCTCGGCGATAGAGGCAGCGCGACAGGTCTGGGCAGACGCACAGGCCGACGCAGCTGCGACCGGCCAGCGGACACAGTTGCGACCCACAAAGCGCACCAAACCGCAAGCTTACGCAGACCGTATGTCAGAAGAGCCTAACTCTGCATGGACCACCTTGTGGCCGCTGCTGCTCGTGGCACTCCTCACTGTCGTGGCGTTCCGCCGCTGGAAGAAGGCTCAGCGGCCCGCGCAATCCTTTGGCGCAGCGACACGCTCATTCGAGCGGAAATCTCCGCTGCACTGGGTGCTGCCAGCATTCCGGTCGGCCAAGGGCTCGCAACTCATCTACCATCCAGCATTCGGCTCCACCGAGCGCCGCGTCCTGGACTTCAACCAGAATGCTGGCTGCGCCATCTTTGGCCATTACCCGCCGGCTGCCCTCGAGGCACTCGGTGCGCTTGTCGAAGCCGGTGCGCCACTGCGGCTGCCGCTTGCACGTATCGCTGCCGAGGACGAGCTGCGCGCTCTGCTGCTTCGGCTTGCGGCGCCTGTGCTGAGCGACGGCGCTGCAGGCTTGGACAACCCACTGCCGGATTACGAGTGCGTGCTCGGCCTTCGCACGGGCGCGGAGGCCATTGACTTGGCGTTGTCTCTCGCTCTCATGTCGCCTCGGCCGGGCGGCGCGCTACTAAGCAGCGCGCAAGGCGCGACGGCCGTCGCCTCCATCTCAGCTCAGTCTGCCACCGCTTCCGCCACCACGCCGCCGCCGATGCCGCCGCCGATGACGCCACTAATGCTGATCGTGCTTAACGGCTCATTTCACGGCAACGCGACGCGTGCCGCCTTTTCATCGTCGGCCGTCTTCCGCGCGCACCCTCAGGCGGCCACGCTGTGCGAGTTCGATGCACGCTACCTAACGCCCAACGCCTCCGCACGCGAGATCGAGGCCGCGTTCGCTCCGCACGACCGCGGCACCGCGTCATGCGTCGCGATCGTACTCGAGGCCGAGCAGCATTTCGCCAAGTTCTCGTCTCTCAGCGCATGCACGGCGCAGGCGCTGTGCGCGGCCGCGACTGCGCGCGGAGTGCCCATCATAGCCGACGAGATCTGGAGTGGCGTCTTCCGTACGGGACATTTTCTAGGCATCGAGGCCATCGCTCGCAAGGCACGCGAGGCCAGTGATGCCGCCCTCCCGTCAACGGCCAATTCGCCGGCGCCGTCGTCGATCGGGGCGGCCGACGCCGCACCGCCGACGCCACCGCCGCGTCGGCGGCGGCCCTCTCGATCCGCCGCCGCTGCATCGCTCGATCCGTCCGACGCAGACGAGGGTGGTCTTGCGGAAGAAGAAGAGGCCTCTTCTTCTTCCGAGCTGACGAAACTCATCCGCCCTGACATCGTTGTGCTGGGCAAGGGGCTCTCGGCGGCCCTCTGCAAGCACGCGGTGGTGCTCTGCAGCCGCTCACTGCTACCCGTAGAGAGCGTGCCTCCAATGCCCAAGGCCGTCGCTCAGCGTGTCGCGGCCGCCTCGGCCGCCGCCTTCCAGAAGGCTGATCTACACCTCGCCGCCTTCGCCCAATTGGGTACGCGGGAGCCCGTGCCGTCAGCCGACAGCGGCGACTGCGGCGGCGGCGGCGGCGGCGGCGGCGGCGGCGGCGGCGGCGGCGGCCTGCAGGCCGATGGCAAGGGAAAGGCGACGGCTGACCGCATGCCCGCGCCCGAGTACGCGCCGCATCTGCGCCACGACTTTGTCGTGCCGCGGCCAGTCGAGCCTTGCGCTCTCTGTTCGAGCTTGGCACTTGCATGCTTACGCACCGTCGACCCGCGCCGCACGTTGGCGCGCGCAGCAGAGGTGGCGGCGATCATGGAGCTCCATGGGGCGGCTGCGGCAGCGTGGTTGTTACCGGTTCGTGGACGTGGATTCTCTTACGAGCTCGAGCTGCGGGCCGTGGCCACCCTTGAATCCGATGGGCTCGCGGCCTTCGTGTGCGCACTCTGCTGGCTGTTCCTGTGGCACCGGGCGGGCGTGCTGCTGCTGCCGCGGCCTTTGCGCTCACCACGGCGCTTCCACGCCGAGTTGCCGTTACACGTAACCAACGACGAGCTGCGTCAACTCTTCGACGCGCTGCATGCGGCCGCCCTCGTCGCCGAGCGCCTAAACGCCGTCCTGGCGCCCATACGATGGCTGCTCGCGCTGGCTGCCGCTCTCGGCCAGTGGCGGCTGCGCAGGCGCGCGAGACGTGCCGGTGGCGCGCGCGCGGCGGCGGCGGCGGCGGCGGCGGCCATTCCGTCAAGGCTGGGGGGCGTTGGCAGGCCGGTGACGGGCGACCGCAGCCCGCGCTGCGCTATGAACCTTCTCGACGCGCTGCCGAATGGCGGTCCACCCGACGCGCGTGCGCCGTGGCCACCAACGGTCGCGTCAGATTTGAGTCTCAACGTGGACGGCGCGCGCCCCGCGCGGCTCGACCGGTGGCGCGAGGTGGAGGTGGCCCACAGGCGGCTGCTCGAGGCACGGGGCCTCCTGTCCGCCTATGCACGCGCCGCCGCGGAGCTCCTGATGATGGAGGCGTCACCATCGCATCGCCTGGAGGCCCCGCCGCTGCTCTCCGCCCCCGTGAAGGACCAGTGGTCTGTTTCCATCCACGAGAAGATCATACGCTTCCATCCGCGAGATGCGTCTGCATGGGTGGTCGACTGCTGTGCGGACCGTTCAACTTCGGTGCTCGGGCATCATCACCCGGTGGCCTTGCAGGCACTGCACACCTTTGTCGAATCTCGTGCACCCGCGATGCCCTTTGGGCTCCTCTTCATGAAACCGGCCGCAAAGGCGCTCGTGCGAGAGCTTGAGCTCGTCGCCGCCGCGGCCGAAGCCGAGGCGGCCGAACTGCCGCGAACGCCCGATGGCACACCGCTCGCCGCTGCCTCGTCTGAAGCAGGCAGCCTACCGGTCGAACCACGCCGATGGACCGCGCGCCTGATGCACAGCGCGGTCGACGCAAACGAGGCGGCCATTCGGCTGTGCCTCATTCGGTGGCAGCTGTGTGGAGCTTTGGCAGCGGCGCCGGCGCTGACGGCGGCCGAGCCCCCTCTCCCTCTGAGGCCAATGGCCTGGTTTAAGCAGCGGGCGGCCGCAAGGGAGGAGGAGGAGTCGGCGGCGGCGGCAGAGAGCGAAGCAGCGCTGGCAGCGGCCCAAATCAAGCCGCCGCGGAGCCCCACTGACCCCAAGACCTTCTTGAGCTACGGTCAGATCCGGGCGCTGCTGCTGGCGGCGGAGGTGCCTGGCACCGAGCTCTTTGGCGCCAGCACTGTCGGCGCCTTGCAACGCATCGCGAGCTTGCGCGCTCTCGACCTCGACCATCTGGCGCTCGAGCATGCGGACGTGCTCGCGACCTCCGATTCGGAACTGTGCAGGAACCAACCGTCGGGGATGCGCAGCGCGGCAGAATGTGAAGGGGACGCAGCTTTGGCGAGGGCGAGGGCTGCCATAGTGGCTGCCGAGGCCGAGGTGGCGTCTCTTGAATCCGCGCGCGCGGCCGCAGAGAAGCTGAGGGAAGACCACGAGGTTTGGAGGGGAGAGGTGGCGAGCACGGCGGCGAGCGAAACGCACCTGGGGCGCCTCCACTCGGAGATCGCGCATCTCCGCTCCGAGCTCGAAGAGACGAGCTCCTCCGCACCGCCGACCGCGCCAAGCGCAGCGCCGAGTGCCGCGTCGAGCTCGATTTCGAACCCGAGTCGTGCTAAAGATGGGCTGAACCCCAACGCACGCCTTGCCGAGGAGGACGGCGTGTTGCATGGGCCCATGGCAAGCTCGAGCCCGGTGGCGGCAGCGGCGCCCGCCGCCACCGCGCCCTTCGGCACCGAGGAGCCGGTGGTTCCGGTGGTGCTCGTGGTCGAAGGGGCAGAGCACGGGCAGAGCTGGCTGCTTCGAGGGCTGCCAACGGGCTCGGTCCACGTGCATGTGCTGCCGGCGAGCGTGTACGAGGACGTCGAGGCACTGCCATGGCTCCTCGAGCACTTCACGACGCCCTCTTGGGCAGCGGGAGCGGGCGTTGCGGAGGCGGAAGAGGGCGCCGTCTCGAGCAGCTCGTTCTCGCCATCCCCGCTCTACACGCGCACACGCGCACCACCGGCGCGCCGGCGCTGCGCGGTCGCGGCGTTGCTCATTGAGCCGGTGAGTGGTCAGACGGGCGCTTGCCTCACGCCCTCCGTGGCCACGGCATTGCAGGCCGCGTGCGACGCGTACGGCGTGCCCATCATCAGCGACGAGACGCGCGCGGCGCTCGGCCGCTGTGGCCCGCTCCTCTGTGGTTTCGCTCTCGGGCTGCACGCGCACGTGGTGACAGTGGGTGAGGCGCTCGGCGCGGGGTACGCGTCTGTGGCGGCGGTCATGTACGACACGGACGCCTTCGCGGCGGTGCGCGCCTTCCCGAGCACCTCCACGATGGCCAACGACAACCTGGGCAGCCACATGGGCCTCGCCGTGCTCGCGGAGCTCCAGCGCACAGCCGCCGACGTGAGGCTCGCGGCAGAGCGCTTCGAGAGGGCTGTGCGGGGGGCGCTCAAGGGAAACCCCGCAGTGCGTGCCGTGCGCGGGCGCGGGCTGCTCCTAGGTGTGACCTTCTCGACGGCGGCCATGGCCAAGCTGCGCGTCGTCGCGGCAGAGGGCATCGAGACCGCCGTCGTCGGCGGTGCGCTCGGCGAGCGCGCACCGCCCGCAGCGCTGCTCTTGCATGTCTACCTACTACGTGCGCACAGTATGCGATCCCGGCCGAGTGGTGTCGACCCGGCCACGCTGATGGTCGAGCTACCCGCCGTTGCGACTGACGAGTCGATCGCGCGCGTGAGTGCCGCGCTCAAGTACGTGGCGGACCTGCTGCGCCGCGAGGCCTTTGGCGTCGTGCTCGCGTGCTGGCTCATGCCTTGGCTGGGTGTGCAGTCCAGTACACCCACCCGCAACTCGCCGCTCATGCTCAATCAAGCAGTCGAGCCGCTTGGCGGCGATGACGGCGATGATGATGACGAGATGGCGTCGGCTCATGCGAGTGCACAGCAGGAGGCGGCCGCGAAGCTGCAAGCTGTTGGGAGGGGCAAAGCTGATAGGGCTATGGTTGCTGACATGAAGGACGAGAAGGCGGCGGGAGAGGCGAGCCTGGCGAGCCTGGCGAGCCTGCGCACAACGTCGATGGCCGTGCAGCAGCCTGGCTGGGAGCAGGGGTCGCCCGGACCGGGCTGGATCGCCTGGACCAACCCGCGGGGTAGCCCAACAACAGCAGGCTGGGGGGCAGCTTATCGCATGTAGGACCGCGTTACAACGTCGACATACAACATTGAACATAAAGACGTTCGGTTAGGATGTGCAACAGACTGCAGTGTGCAGACCGTATGGTGTCTCACGCACCGCCGGTGACCCCCCTCGCCTCGGCGTGCTGGTGCTGGGGTAACTGTGTGACGCGTCCTGTGTATGCGAAAGCCCGCCCATCTCGTTCGGGTTTGCAAAAGTCAGGCCCTAGGGTGGCGTGCGGGTGTACAACTAGGTCTCGGTCCATGGAGGTCACCAGAAGCAAACTTTCCCTGGAATTCCCGTAGCCCAGCCGGACGAAACCGAACCGTGCAGCCCCCGCCCCGGTAGGAAGAGCCTCCAAGTAGTCCAAGGCTCAACACCCGCGCGCGGCGGCCGGGCCGCTGAGCCCTGTGTACTATCTACTAAGCAGTACCTGCGGCCGAGTTTGCCTTTTGCTGTCGCGAACCTCGAAGGCGAGCAGCACAATGGTGCACTCAAGGGTGTGCGGGTAGTCGGCGGGCGGCGGTGAGCCCCACTCGGTGGCACGTTGCATCAGCATCTCGTCATAATCCGTGGCGCGTGTAGTCCGCAGCTCTACCATCCACTGACCGCACTCCTCAGGCGCGTTCAGCTCCTCCTTGGTGGGCAGCGCCTTTTGCGCGGCGACGCGGCACACGGCCTCCATGAAGCCTTCAAAGGGCAGCACCGTATTCTTGAAGTGTCCATTGGGTGTTTGGGAGTCCTCGACGACCATTCGGCTCCAGCTAAAGCAGCGGAGCGAGTCTCGTTCGGAAACGTCGGGCCCGATGAAGTTGAGGTGCTTGAGGCTCGAGAGCCACTCGAGCAACGTGATGGTGGGCACCTTGTCGTGCACGAGCTTCCCTTTCGAGCCAAAACAAGCCATGAAATCGAAGATGACCCGCAGCTCAGCCTCGCGCCGGCATAGCACAGCACACGAACTCTCCTGGTAGCAATGGCAGCGACGGAATACATCCGCATCACGCGACACCGAGATGTAACGCGACTCCACGTCGACTGCGAGCAGCCTCTCGACAGCACACGAAACATCTTCGATTCTTTCTCTAACCTTGTCGGTCAGCACGTACTTATTGATCGCGATGAGGACGATGCAAACGAAGAATTCGCTCACGCTGAGTGTGTGCTCTTGATCTGTAACTGGGCGCTTTCTGATCACGGACGAGTTGCTCCCTTCACGTTCGGCCCGCAGCCGCTCCTGCTTCTTGCCCAGAGCATCGGCACGAAGGAACATCTGATCGAAGTGCGACAGCTGGCATAAGTTGGAGGTCTTGTCGAAGAGCGCGCAGTCTACCACAAATTTGGAGAAGGCGTTCATGCCCACGAGGTCCAGGCTGCGCGAGAGCGATGCGGACTCCACGAAGACTTCGTGGAGCAACAAACTGTGCTTCCACAGGATCTCGCCCACTTCCTCAACCTCGTCCGGGATCCCATCACCATCTTCGTCCTCGATACCATCGTCGTCGCCGTCGTCGTTTTGCATGATGATCTTGACGAGCCCCATGTCCATCGTCCGCTTCCAATCCATTGCAAAGCGCTTCGCGCGGATGGCCTCCGTGTCAAAGTAATCGCCGCTCTCTGCCCACTCCAGCCGTGGCTCCCAAATGTTCTTAAGAGGGCGCGGCGCATGCGAACGACGCGGATGGGAGGCTTCACCTCCAGTCGTCTCTCTAGTTCTACCGTCGTCTGCTGGGGGCGTTGGCGGTATGTATCGATTGCGGCGCACATTGTTGAGCGAGTGCTGGAAGCGCACGTCGGTGACACTCGTGCTGAGCTGCCAGTCACCGTGGTTCCACCCATTGGTCGCATGCGCAAGCCGCTTTGAGCTCGCCGTGTAGGTGCGGTGCCTCGCATCCCATCGGCTGGCCGCCATCGCAGCTAACGTGTCAGGCGCCTCGTCCTGCAACGGGCGTGGCTTCATCAATGGGAGCGCGCGCGCGCCTTCATCAGCCGACGCTGCCACACATTCCCAGGTGCGCCGCTGAACCCAAAGTCGCTCCCGTCGGCTCCGCTCCCGCTGCCCCTACCACTCGCGCCCAAAAGTGACGTCTGCGTGTTTGACCGATGGGCGCTTGGCATCGCGGCGAGGCCTGCTGACGCCGCCGGCGCCGTGTCTGACTTCGTCCAGTGCGCTTCCCATGAGCGCTTGCGTCCTTCAAGGCTGACATTGTCCACGTGGCTCTTGTGCTTCCGATGCGTTGACAAAACCGCCGCTTCTAGAACTCCTTTCGGGTGCCGAACATCATCCAGCATGCTCTCGAGAGCGCGCTCAGATGCGTCGAAGGTCCTCGCAGCGGCCAACACGGACATCACCTCCATGTCTGCATGCACGCGGGAGAGTATGTCTCCCTTTGACAAATCTGACCATGTTCCACTGCTGTGCACTGTTGGCACGCTGCGAGGAGCCGTGATGGTTGCTGGCAACAGACCTTGTTTGGTGATGTACAGGCCCGCGGCGATGTCACGTTTCGTAGGAAGGCCAGCAGTAACGGGCCGCGTGGGTGGCACGGCCCTCGCACGATTCTTGATCATGCGCATCTCGTCCTCAACTTGCGCTTCGACGGTGCTCGACGGGACCCGCGCGCCGACGGTGGTCACATCGGATGACGGGGTGGCGCCACGGAGGACGTAGTCGTGTTGGCCCATAATGTGTTGACCAGGAAATCCAGTTGGTATGGAGGAAACATGAAAGAGAGAGACGAAACCGAAATTTCTCCCTCCCTCCTCAGAAAAAGTGGCTGCCCGAACGGAGAAAAAGAGTACCCCCGGAGAGAATCGAACTCTCAATCTCCTGATCCGTGGTCAGGCGCCTTGTCCATTGGGCCACGGGGGCATTGCATATGAAGCATATGAGACAAATCAAATAATGTACGATAGACGTGTTACAAGGAACGAAAAGGCGAACAGCGATTGCAAAACGTTATACCGTTGGCCCGCTGTATAAAACAACTCTCGTTATCGAGTCCATGCACCCACACATCTACATGTAAATCGCGTTATGCGTCTTTGTTTCTGCGTGCGACGTCGCAAAACTGCGAAGTCCCCCCCCTCCGATTTCGTGGCGCACTTTTCGCTCAGGAACCCGAATCCGCCTCGAGCGCGCGCTCACATCATGATTTCAAAGTCATGCCGCTGCAATGTCAAAACCGGCTGAGCTCGGGCGGCGTGGATGCACAAGCCCGCGTTACTCCACACCATTAAAGAGATGGCGCGGCCAGGAGAATCCGCGAGAGGCCGCCGCGGCGCTCGCCACGCTCACTGCTCGGTGAGAAGCACGGCGATGGAGCCAATCGACGGGCTACGCACCGAAACGTCGCCCATCGACGCTCCGGCACGCTCGCCCATACCATCCAACGCCACGCACCATGCCCGCGCGCCTCCGACGCGCGCGCCCCGATCAACCCACCCTCTTGACCGAGCGCGAGCTGGCGGAGGCCAACGCGCTGCGCCGCTCGCTGCGCATCCACGTGTACGGGACGGTCGTGCCCGCGCCCGTGGAGAGCGCCGAGGACATGGCCGAGCGTCATCGGCTGCCAGCGTAACTCCGGCACAACCTTCTCGAGGCGGGCTACCACGTGCAGATGCACAGGTGGTTCCGCTGCTCATCGGCGGGCGCGAGGTGCTCGCGTGCGCGCCGACGGGCCCGGGCAAGACGGTGGCGTTCCTGATCCCGATGCTCGCGTGGCTCGGCGCCGGCGCCGGTACGACGTGATGGTGTGCACGCCGCTGCGGCTGGTGTTGCTGCTGCGCAAGGGCGCGCTGACGCTCGCGTCGCTCGAGTACCTGGTGCTGGACGAGGCAGACAAGGTGTTCGAGGTCGGGTTCCTCGAGCAGTGCGACGTGGTGCTCGCCGCGTGCGATGGCGCGACGGTGCAGCGCTGCCTCTTCTCGGCGACGATGCTACCCGCGGTCGAGGACCTGGTGCACTCGGTGCTGCGGCAGCCGGTCAAGGTGGTTGTGGGAGAGAAAAACGCGGCGGCGGACACGGTGGATCAGTCGCTCGTCTTCTGCGGGCGCGAGGACGGCAAGCTTGTCGCGCTGCGCCAGATGGTGCGCGAGGGGCTACGGCCGCCGGTGCTCATCTTCGTGCAGTCGCCCGACTCCCCCCCGCGCGCGGATCCGCCGCTCCCACCGGCGGCCGTGAACCAGGGCAACCGGGGACTTTCTTTTCGTCGACCAGTCGACGATTTTATTTATCAATTTTTGGAGCGCTCGCCGGACAACGGCGGCACGTGCATTTACGTTCGAGAGACGTTCTCGAGCGCGGGCAACGGTCCTCGGTCGTCGTTCGCGTTTCCGCGCGCGACGTGATGCCGGATGGGATTTAGCCGCGCGGATCCGCCCGGCGGGTGGCCCGGGCGGGGGGGGGGGGGGGGGGGGGGCGGACCGCCCCCGGGGCCGCCCGCCGCGCGTCGCTGTCCCGCGCAGCACGTTATGACGCGCGCTCCGCGCACGATATGACACGACACACGACGGATTTTCGAGAAGATCACATTTTGTTCGCTGTTTTCAGAACATGTTATTCCACCTCTCGTTTCAGACCGACTCGAGCGAGTCTACATCGCGCCCCGAGGACACGTTTTGGTTGCCGATATCCAAAAAATGGATGCCGGATGGACGCGGGGTCGGGCGGACGCGAGAGACGGAGCAGATGATCACGAATGACAGCACGCCGCCTCCACCGCCTCCGCCGGGCCCTCGATAGGGATGCCGCCGCGCGCACACCGCGATCTCAGCGCAGCATAGAGCGACACGAGTGAGCGGGCTCGTATGCCAACAACGCACGTCCCGCGTGCACGTACAGAGCCGCCCCTCTAATGGTCTAGTGGTAGGAGGCGAAGGTGCCGAAGGGCTCGACGAACGCCGCGCCATCGAAGAAGCCAGTGGGCGCGACAGGGATAGCGCCCGGGATTTTGCCCGCGATCAGGCAGCCGATGATGCCGAGCATGGCAGCGCGCCCGTTCTTGAGCTCGCTGAGGCGCTGGCGCTCGAGCTTCTTGGCGTCCAATCCCCTGGTGATGCCGATCGGGTCCCAAAAGTTCTTGAGCCCCTTGAGCGAGCCCGGCGTGCCGCCCGCCATGTAGTGCGGTTTGATCTTCCACTCGCTCTGGTGCTCGATGATGAAGATCGCGCCGATGATCTGAAGCTTGCCCACCTCAGGCACCGCCTCCCACTGCTCCATCGGGCCGCCCGCAGCCGCAATGTCGGCAAACGTGGTGCCGGTCTGCCACTGCGAGCAGTATCCGGGGAAGTGGATGCCATCGTGGCCGTTGGCGATCGCCACCTGGTTGCCCGTCGCCACCAGCCAACCGACGAAGGCAGCCATCGCAACGCGCCCGTGCTTAAGCTCAGCGTGGCGGAACCATGCGAGCGTCGCCGGCGAGCCGAGGTCGGCGAGCTGGAGCGGATCCCAGACAGTGGCGAGGCCCGTCTCGTGCGACTTGCCCTCCCTGCAGGCAGGAGGAGGAGCAGGCGGTGGTCAGGCATCTTGCGGAGCTTTGGGGCCGCAGAAAAGACCTCCAGGGAAGCGACGGGCTATGCGGCTCGCGATCGAAAGTTTGGCAACGTACAAGCCGTTAGCTGCGGACATGACCACACTGCTGGCCATCGGGCGCGCGAGCATCGGGGCCTGGAAGGCGAAAGAGGCTGCGGCGAGGGTCAGAGCCATTTTGCGATCAGATCTGCTGCTGATCTGCAGCCTTTCATTCATTTGCTCTCAGACACTGTTTTCGACTGTGAAATGCACAGACGGACCTATCCAAAACGCGCGAGTGCTCGCGCTGGAGTCAGGATGTGCTGTGTCTGCTGGATCAATGCCTTCGGCACGCGAGCTTCCCTAGCTTCATCAACGGCGTCCGAAAGTTCGTCCACTCGTCTTCCGAGCTCCGCCTTGTCGAAATCCTCGGTGCCGAAAGCCTTCATCATCTCTTCGACTGCCCGTGAAGCTTGCGCCATTCGTTTATGGGATGCGTCATGGGCCGCGTGAAGCTGTTTGCACTTGTCGAGCAGCTCCTGCGCTTTCGTCACGCACGGCTCCAGATTGCCGGACTCATCATTGAGCACGGCCTTGCCTCGCTTCACCGCCTCGGTCAGCGCTTCGGATGCCTTTCCTATCGAGTCGCTCGACTGCGACCGCTCAAACCATTTGAGTGCGCGCTCGGCAACCTCGATCTCGGTCGTGATGATCGCACGTGCACATGCCTTCTCGAGGTGGAGGCGTGCGGCCGTCATCGTCTCGTCATCCAGCTCCAAGTGGTCCGCCCGAGCGATGACCAATTTGTGCTCAGGCGCGACCCGAAGAATCGAGCTCGCATCCTGTTGACGATCTAAGCGAAGCTGCGCAGTTTTCAACGCCGCGTAGGCCCCCACCCGCTTTTCGTGCGCCGTTTGGGTCGCTTTGAGGGCCACCCTGCTGCGCTCAACGTCGGCCAAGGGCACAAGCGCCTCATCTGACACGGAAAGCACCGATTTGAGCTCCTCTATGATCGTTGACAGTCCCTGATGAGAAGTGCTCCGGAGGTCCAGCAAAACATGGGTTGCAACCGCAGTAGTTCTCGTGAGCCGTTCCTTTGTCGTGTTGAGCCGCTGCGCCACAGCGCGAATCGTAGCGAGTGTGCTGTGCTGCTCCTCAGTCGCATTAATGGAGGGCGTGAAATTCTGCGCCTCGTCGATGGCAGCTGCAAGCTCCTCCGCTGCGTCCAGCAGCAGGTCTGCGTTACGAGAGCGCCGAAGCTTTTCAAGGGCCGACTGACAGCCGCCGTTTGCCGCGGAAAGGCGTTGCAGGATGCTCTCGCGAATCTTGCGCGTGGTGGCCCTCTTTCGGAGGATGGCGAAGAAGGCTACAACGTCACCGGCGATGCCTTTTTGCATGTCGCGCGCTTCCTTGAGCCTTTCTTCGCACTGGAGGATGAGCGCCTCCTTGACGCGGCATTCACGAGCGTGCTTGATGGCGGCGCTAATCTCCGTTGTGTCCAGTCGAGAGTAGTACCCCTCGCCCCCGTTGGTGATTGGGCAGACCCGGAGGAGCCGGTCTGTTGCAAGCATCCTGGCTCGCTGCACGCGATTGGCTTCTGCGAGCAATGCGGCTGCCTTCTCCACACGTTCTTCGTCCACGTGGGCTTCGCGTCCCTCATCAACGGCCGCTTGAAGTCTGGAGATATCCAACGAGAGGGCATCATCCTGCGTCAACGTCTTGAGCGCGAGCTCTGCACGTCGACGTCGCGCCAAGGCCTCATCGTAAGTGTTCCGCGTCCGAACTAAGTGCTCGATAGCAGGTTCAAGCAACGCAGCGCGGACATGCTCCTCATCCGCTTGTACGCAGGCGTCCTGCAGATCCTCGAGGTACTTTCCCGTTCGCTCCATGCCCATCCATGACATCGGCGCTCTCAAAGCTTCCGTCAGCTCCCTTTCGGCAACCAAGCGTCGGCCACGTGCGAGCCTTCTGAGGGCGTCCAACTTGCACCCTCTGTCATACTCCTTCGGCCTCACATGGCACCTCACCCAGTCACTGGTTGCAACAAACGTCAGCGTCGCGGTTGCGAGCGCAACAAGCAGCACCGGTGATGTTGCGGCCGCGCCTGCAGCGCCATCGACACCATCGCCAGACGCGTTCTCTACGCCGCCGGTGCGGATAAGCCAATCTACGGCGAGGATCATGCTCAGTATGGCGGCCATAGTCTTTAGTGGCGAGAAGCGTGCTCGGAAGCCGATCTCGTCGAGGGCGATTTCGGCCCACGTCGACAACCGGAGGAGTAGCTGCGATTGACCCTCCTGCTCAGGGTCCGCAACAAAGAAGGTGAGGTCGTCCGCACCCTGCCATCTCCTGAGGAGCTCTTCCCGCAATGTCACAGCGCTATCTTGCAGCGCCTCTCCAGCGTGATCCATGGCCGCATCGACCTGCATGCGCACCTCGTTCAGGCGTGCAGTCGGATCGATGGCGGCTTTATTGCGGCAGGCTCTTGATGCGAAGAGCCACCCACACGCGTCCGGAAGCAAGATCGCGGAGCACGCGACGACGATGGCCGCGTCAGTGACCGTAACGTCTCGAGATGTGAGCACGACGTATGCTTGAGCGACAGCGGCCGCCCCCATTAGGAGCTGCACGGACGCTGCACATAGCGCTAACAGCTGCGTCACGAGCCAGCTCGTGAAGGCTGGAGGTACGTGATCGGCGGTGATGGGCAGCGTGGTCGACAGGACGGCTTGGTACGAGCGAGCCACGCTCGGAGTAGGGGTGAAGAGCGTAGCATAAACGACCACTGCTGGTACGATGGCCGCGACGATAACTGCGAGTACTCCATAGCTCATTGCGGCGATAAGAGAACATCCTGTAGGTACGAGGGCACTCCAGAGAACGGCAGACGTCGTGCTGCACACCGAGGGAGCCCGCACATACTTGCCGCCCGAACTCAACGTCTTGAGCAGGAGCGGCTGCGTAAGTGATGCAGATTGGCTCTGTCCTGGACTAGCGCCATAACCGTCTGTTGGAAATCCAGACCGGCTCCTTTGTGGTGCACTCTCGACTCTCTCCGCCTCGATGAGAGCGGCAACCTCTGCAGCTCGAGCAGCGGCTTGGCGCTCCTTGCGTTCTTTCCGCGCGGCTCGATCGACCGCCCTCGCCTCTTCCTTCTTGGTCGTATTCATGGGCGTGGCACCAATGCTCATGCGGAAGTAGTCGTGCTGCTCTCGCCTTGCTAGGAGCCGCTCCCTGCCATGTGAATTGCCCTTGCGGACCATGGCGCGCATCCTCTCCAGCTCCTGATCTGTCGCGCATGGCGAGCCCAAGTACGTGCCGTCGCTCGCAACGTGTAAGTTCATCCTCGATGGGCGCGATGACGGCGAGCGAGATGCAGGCGATGCCCTGCTACTGCAGGGGCTAGAGCAGGGGCCATAGAATTCCTCACTCTCATCAAGCAAGGACGGTGACGGAAGCATTTTGGGCTGCGGCAGCTGCACGATGCGCTTCGGTAACGTGACTCCAGGCACCTTTGTCATGACATATGAAAGCGAGGGCTGCCTCTTGATGTGAACTGCTTGTACGCTGATCCTTTGGGGACTGCTGGGCACCGGTATCAGCTCCATGTCGCGACGGCCAGCCAAAGAGGGATGCGACAGAACCGTCCCTTGTCCGAAATTGACGGAGGTTTCGCGTGTGGCCGGCCGCCACTGTGGCGCCGGCGCGCGCGCGTCGCGAGCAACCGGCTCCCCACGGTGTCTATTTACCGGTTTGTCCCGGCTCCCCCCGTGTGCGCTGCGCGCGCCCGTGTATCCCGTGTGTGTCCCGTGTGTGTCCCGGCTCCCCCCGGTGTCTTTTTTACCGGTACCGGGTACCGGTACATTGGTGGGTTGGGATGCTTGTGAGGTTCGTCTGTGTGATTCGTGTGTCCGTGTGTGTCCGGGCTCCCCCCGGTGTCTTTTTACCGGTAAAAAGACACCGGGGGGAGCCGGGACACACACGGGACACACGGGACAAGGGTAGTTGACGGGGGTGTAACGGCGACGGGGGTGCTCTCGCGTCAGCGGGGCAACTTGATTACCATCGTTATTACGCATTATTAGCGAGATGATGCACCGTGATGCAGGGTGCCAATCGACAGATCTTGGAGCGTAGACCCCCGAACCGCGGAAATTCGGCTTGCATCGGTTAAGCGAAGCCCACAAACAGCATTTCCAACTTTGTTCACGAAACATCCCGCGCACACCTTCGCTTCCGGTGCGACCCAGCACCTTGGCTGCCGCCCCTCTTTCCGTCTCAATGGTGAGGACATACATCCGCAAGGGTGGCCATGGCGGTGACCGCAGCAAGGCTGGCCTGCCTGCCTGCTACTGGCAAGAGAAGGGTGGTCGCGCCGCAGCAGCCGCAGCAAAGGCTGCAGCAAAAGCGAAAGAATTGCTAGAGGAACAGGCAGCAAAGGCGGCGGCCACCAACCGCTGGAAGCAGTGGGCCAAGCACAGTGATGAGCAGCAGTCGACCAGCAATCAGCTGCAAACAGTGTAATGCCCGCCTTGTGAGCCTCGACTGACTCCACACGCAGATGACGACTCAGCTTGTGCTCGTTGCTGACTCTCGTGTGCTCCGCAGGGTGTTGTGAGGCTACAATCCAGCTTTCGGTCAAGGATATCTTGACTTCAGGCTCAAGCTCGTTATGGATCCCGGCCATGCAGTCGAGAGAGCGGGCGGATAAGTGAGCTAGACAGTTGCTTTTGTCATTTGTGGCTAGTGTGTCATCGTACGTAGTCGGTACATACATGTACGTCGCAGTCAATAGTGTGTGAGTGGCATCAATTTCAGGGCCTAAATGTAGTGATTTACAGTCGACATCGCCAAAAATTTCGCGCCTGCGGCGGGCAGAAAACCCGCGCGCTACGCGCGCGGGGCAACTTGATTACCCCCCCTCTATAGAGCACCCCCGTCACTTCCCAAGAGGCCGTCGACTACCCGGGACACGGGACACGCGGAAGCACAAAGGCACACAGACCAATCTCACAACCAACCAAACCCACCAACAACAAACACCCCGCACGTCAGCGCGACAACCGAAGCCGCGGCCGACTCAACAGCCGCAAGCCCGAAGCCGACCGCTCCCCGCGGCCGACTCAGAAGAGGCCGCCCCCAGCAAACCCGACCCTGCCTCCGCCCGCTCCCAGAGCGCCTCCAGGCGTCTTTTTACCGGTACATGGACACGGACGATCTGGCGCGTCTTTTGACTTTTCCAAGTTTTGCGCCAACTTTTGCGCCGCGCCGACGCCGCGTCTGTACGGGTAGCGCCCCGTGGCATATCGGATCGCGACAAAATTCATTTCGCAGTCATACTTATGGCTACCGCGGATACTACCATTCCACGGCCCAAGGTTGGTGTCGGCGTCTTCGTTCGGAGCCCTACGCACCCAGGGTGCATCCTCTTAGGTGAGCGAAGGAATATTTATGGCAGCGGCACTCATGCACTGCCGGGTGGCCACCTTGAAGGCGGCGAGTCATGGGCAGACTGCGCGGCACGTGAAGTGCTCGAGGAAACGGGACTGGTCGTGACAAAGGTGCGGCATGGCACCGTGATCAACGCTGTTGACGCCGCCACAAAATATCACTACGTCACCATTTTCATGATGGCTGACGTATGTCCGGGTGCGGAGCCAGAGAATTGCGAGCCCGACAAGTGCGCAGGCTGGGCGTGGCACCCATGGCATCTGCCACTGCCGGAGCCCGTGTTCCGCACACTCGAACTTTGCATCGCCACTGGCTTCGATCCGCTCGTTGACGATGACGCTGGCCGTCTGCTGCACCCACCCGACGACGTCATGCCGGCATATTGCTGCTGCATAATGCATCGAGCGGGCCAGCTATTCCTCGAGCAGCGTCCCAAGGATGCCACGGTCGCGGCCGGCCAGCTCACCTGCTTCGGCGGCAAGCGCGAGGGCTCCGAAGCGCCGATAGCATGCATTAAGCGTGAGCTCGCGGAGGAGCTCGGACCTAATTGGGCTCCTAATTGGGCTCCTAATTGGGCTCCTAACGGGGCAGCACCGGTGGACGGAGCGACGGAGCCCGAGGAGGCGACGCGGTCAGCATCCTTCGAGAGCACGAGCAGCGTGAGCACTGTGAGCACTGTCGATGTCAGCAGGGGCGACGAGGCGGCCGGTGGCACCGCGGTCGCTGGGGCTGCAGCCGAGACTCGCTCGCAAAAGCGGCAACGTACCTTGGGTGCAAGTCGCCACCTCACACTGCATCGCGCTGTCGACCTCTACGTGGATGGCGCGCTCATCGCCTGGTTCTTCGAGGCCGAGGCGCCGGCCCGTGACGCGGTCCTGACCTTCGAGACTGGTCGAGCGGGCGTCTGGCTCGATGGCAGGCAGTTCGACGCCCAAACCGAGCCCACGGCGGCTGGGCCCCTCGGCGACGTCTCTCCTTGGCACCTGTGCGTATTGCGGGCGTGGCGGCGTGGTGAGCGACGCGCAGACTACACCACGCCCAAGTAGCGTGCGAGCCGCTGGCAGCCGAGCACAGTATAAGGTACCGTGCATAGGTGTACCGTGCAGCGTGCGCCGACTGTGATGAGTGATCCGTGTGCGGCACTGTGGCTCCGCTGTGAGGCGACGAGGGCGGCGGCGCGCGATGCCAGGTCGCGCCGCGCGCGATGGGTGCGTCGCTTCGACGGTCGGCGCCACGAGGGGCGCGAGCGCAGTTGCCATGGCAGTCCAAACTGCTTGCGTCTTTGCTTGCGTACTTATTTGCCTTCTTGCTTGCATGCTTGCTTGCTACGGTGACGAACGTAAAACGCTAAAACCATTGACACATCGACGCCACATCTCTCGCCCAACGATTTCGTTCACGGCCAGGGTGTCACAATACACGGAAAAGATCTGAATATTATGTATTAATACGGTTCGTATTATTGGCCGATATAATATAATACAGCGGACCGTTCACGTTCACGGCGCCGCGTCGTGCCGAGCCGCCGCGAAGCAGGATGCACGAAGGGACCTACTTTGTAAGGCGAACCTCAAGCGCTCCCGTGCTGAACCCCGTGACAAGATCACGGCCACAGGTCGGCCAAATGTCGCGAGGCCCCCTCCATGCATCTTCGTCGAGCACCTCGGCCACTTCGTCGCTCTCGCTGCCCATAGATGTATGGATCACGATCGTACACTGGTTGCGCCCGGTCGACATCATCTCCCTTCGCAGCACGTGCACCGAGCTTCTTGGCCTGCCCATCGATTGGGAGGCCATTCTCTTCCGCACTGCCCATCACGCCGTGCACGCGATCACCGTCCCGAGGGCATTGAAGCAGGAGATGCTGCACATTGACCGCCGCTTGATCCTAGAGGTCGCACAGCGCGCCATCAGCCTGGGTGGCGCAGTGCCTGCGACCTCGCCCCATGCCACTTTCTTCCTTGCTATCCTGAAGGTGCCTGAAGCGGCCGTCGCGCTCGTGGCTCGCGAGGCGCCCGGGCTCTGCCTGGTGTGCATCGATGACTGCGCCTATGACACAAGTGACTATGTCACCCATCATCCCGGCGGCGAGCACCTCATGCGTTCGCATCACGGCAAGGATGCGAGTTATGTTTTCGATGCGTTCGCTCATTCACTACGGGCGCACGACCTCATGCGGAGGCACATGCTGCGCTTCTGCGCGACGACCTTCGTCGGGCGTGCAGGCGCGCCGTACTTTGCGCGCGAGGCCGCGCCACAAGTTTGGTCTTTCTCGCGCGACACGGCCGACGTCGTCTCGCACCTGTCTCCTTCCTTGTATGAGGGCCTGAGGGCGCTCTCGAATCCCTTCCTCGAGGCTGCCACCGCGGGCGCGGCTATGGGTGATGCGTGTCGCGGCGGCAAGCTATCGATGACCCAGCTGTGCGCACTGACGGCCACGGCAGTGGCCGCACTGGGCTTGCACCGGTATGCGAGCTGTGCGCACTGACGAGCCATCAGATCAGTTCGTGTTTTCAGCTGAGGCGACCGCGGCGGCCCGGAGGACGCGGGGTGACGACTCGAATGATAAAGATCGTGTATAGAAAGGAGCCGCTTGCGGGCGTTATTCGAATGATCATTTGATCATGGAGTCACGGAGAGTCAGGACGAGTCAGACGGACTGAGCTCTGAGGAGTGCGTGGTGTTCTCGGACTCTCTCGTAAATCTTATAAAACGTTCATGTATAATGTTGAATCGCCTCCGTGGAATGTGCGCGACTTTCCTTGTATACCTTTGATGCTAGGTACGCTTGCGATGAACATGGCGATGAAGTTCGCGACGCGACGCGAGTTAGTGATCTTCAGGAGATGAGGAGCAAGGTCAGCTTAGAAAGTTTGGTTTCTTTAGAAAGGAGCTGAGACAATGAGCTGAGACCGGTCCTGAGTGATGTTTCGCGCGTCAATTTCAGAATCCATAGCCGCTTGCCGCATGCCGATTGAAAAACGGTTGAAAAGGATACATGTGGTGTGAGTGAGTCTGACCTCTGACCCTGACCTCCCTTGCTGACCTCTGACGTACCCGGTACTCTGACGGTTGATTATCAATGTCATTGTGAGAGGGGTAATTGAGACACAGATACACCCGTGGAACAATACATATACGGGGTACCGGTCGAGATACTCACTAAGGATGCAGCACACACATGCTCGTGGCCGAGAAAAGCCGCCGTTGCGGGCACCTGTGGGGAACTTTTCCTTCGTTCTTCCTTCCCACCATCCTAGCTTCCTAGTCTCGAAGGGGGCTGTATCGAAGGGGGCTGTATCGATATGGGCTGCGGGGCATCAACACCAGGCGCTGAAGTCGGCCAGATTACCTGCGCCAACGGCACCTTGATGAAGGGTACGCGCTGCCAGACCCAATGGGAGAGGCAAGAGGGAGGCAACGACCTATGGTTCTGTGGCACGGTTCAGGCGGTTTACGATTCGGGCCAAGCGTGCATCAGATATGACGATGGCGACACGTGGACAGGCGAGGCCAGGTACATATGGCTCCTTCCGTCAAACCATCCGGGCGCGCATAATCATTTTACGGCGGGCTCTCTAACACAGGCTGGACCTTATCCGCAAATGGCGCAGCCGTTGATGCAGCCCGTCGTGATGGCGCAGCCACTGATGCAACCCATGGCAACGGCGGTTGCGGTGCCAGTGAATGATTACGGCCAGCCGATCGCCATCGGCAAACCTGTGGGCCAAAAACAGGTTTAAACGTGGCCGAGGAAAAGCTCGGTGAGGCGGTCTAAGGTGAGGCGATTCTGGAGAGGTACAAGTACAAGCCCGTCTGTACTTTGCGTGCCCGTCTGTCTGTGAAACTGTGTGAATGAGAATGTGGGATAGTGTCTAGCGTAGGCTGGTAGGCTAGACGCTAGTCTGGGCATTCAGCCAAAAAATAGACACTATTACAAGATTGGAGCAGCGGCCCAGCAGGGAATAACATTTGACTCGTGTAATCCCGTTTTTCCTCACGAACAGCCAGTTCTTCACACTTCGTGCTCTCTGCGCTCTTGGTAACGTCGACAGTACGTCGACTGAGCTTCGGCGTCGTTTTGAAATTAGTTTACGAAGTTTAGCTCCTCGTGCGTGTGGTGCGTGCGATGTCGTCCATGGAGCCTCCCGCGGCAGCCCTCGGCGTCATCGAGCAGCTCTCCAAGCGGCTGCGCACCTTCGAAGACATTTCTCTCAACCAGCTGCTGCTTGCCGCAAATGCTGGCCAATTGGCGCCAGCCGTCGCTCCAGTATCTTCAGAGACGGGCGCGCCCGCGATGGCAACTGCTGCGCCCCGCTCTGAGCCCGCATCCAGTCTCAGCACATCGAGCGGCGGCAGCATCAGCTCGCTTGCCCCAACTTCGCTCGGAGCGGCGTCGGCCTCCGGTGGCACACACGAGGGAAGTAGGGGCAGCGGCAGTGCTGGAGCTTGCAGCAGCAGCGTCAGCAGCGTAAGCAGCGGCGGCAGCGGCGGCTGCGGCGGCTGCGGCGGCAGCGGCGGTAGCGGCCCGAGTGGCGGTGCGGTGGCTGCGGTGGTCGAGCAGCTGCAGAGCAATCCGCAGATGGTGGCCGCTCTCACGAGCAATCCGACGATGCTGCAGACGCTGCTGCAGCAGGTGCAGGCTGCGGGTGGAGACCCGAATGCCATCGTGACTGCACTGCACGCAGCGTCGAAGATGATGGCCAACGGGAGCGGCGGCATGGGCGGCGCGATGGGCGGCGCTGCGATGGGGATGGGTGGCGGGTCGATGGGCGGAGGTGGCATGGGCGGAGGTGGCATGGGCGGTCCCATGGGCGGCGGGATGGTCGGCATGGGAGGTGCGATGGCCGGGCCTATGGGCATGGGCGGCGGCATGGGCGGCGGCATGGGCGGCGGCGTGGGCGGCGGCATGGGCGGCGGCATGGGCGGCGGCATGGGCGGCGGCATGGGCGGCGGCATGGGCGGTGCCATGTACGGCGCCATGCAGGGCGGCTTTATGGCCGGTATGCACAACGCCAAAGCCGGCTGCCTGTACGCGCCGAACAGCATGAGCATGGGCGGCCCCGACTACGGCATCCCGTACAACCAGTTGGGTGTGGGGGGAATGGTACAAGCAGCAGGCGGCACGTCAGGAGGCTATTCGCCGCAGATGGGTGGTGGCGCCGGCGCGCGTGCCGAGTCGCAATACTACCCTCAGGCGCAATACTACCCTCAGTACAGTCAGCAGCCTCAGTACGGTCAGCAGCCTCAGTACAGTCAGCAGCCTCAGTACGCGCCACAGCCTCAGTACGGCTAGCAAGGCGGCGGCGGCGGCGGCGAGGCCGGCGGCAGCAGGTTCGGCAGGGGGGTTCGTACGAGGCGGGCAAGCCGGGGCAACTGTGTAGAGCTCTAGTGGGGGGGGAGACGAAAGTTCGGAAAAACAATGCTGAGGGCGGGGAAAGGGGTGGGCGTCACTGAGCGCCGAGTGGGCGTGGCGGGCGGCGGCATGCTGCCGCGTTGCCCTGCAGTACTCTCTGCGCTGCATTGACCTTCGCGCAGAAGTGCGCTGTAGCTCCGAGAAAAGCGCAAAAGCCCGTGCCTGCCGGTGTCCGCTCTGTGCTGGCGCCTGGCGGCGGGTGTGTTTGCGTGCGTGAGGTGCGTGTAGATACATGCATGCACTGGGGTGGGGTAACGTCCACTCGCGTGTCGTGAGGTAGTGTCGTGTGTCTGGCTGTGCTTAGCTGTCGGCTCTCGCGCGCATGCGTCGTCGACGTCGGATGTGCATGTCGAGCACGCGCGGCCACATTCCACATACGTAAATCGTAATCGCCGCGCCGATTCGTCGCGTCGACCGCCGCGTCGCGCGCTTTGCGGGCGGGCGTGTGTTCGTGCGTGCGCGGCCGCGGCCGTCGGCTGACGCGTGACGGGGAAGACATGTTCGATTCGATACGATTGTCGGTTCTAGTCGTCGCGTCCCGAGCCCGCCCTGTCACCCGCCCTGGCGCCCCTGCGCCGTGGGCGCGCCCGGCGCCGCGCCCCCCTCGTGTGGTGCTGTGGTCGCAGGGCGCATGTCGCAGGGACGTCCAGAGCGGTCGGGCGGGTCGCGGACTCGCGGTCGGTGCACACTGCACATCGTGTATGTTGTGTATGTGTACAATAGAGAACCGTATTGTTGCGGAGATAACCCTTAGTACAGCCGTAAGGCCCCGGGTCAAGGCAGAAACGTCGCATGAACGCGCGGCGCGGCGACGGCCGTCGTGTATGGTCGACCTGTGGGCACGCTCGCCCTGTCGCCCATTGAGGCACACGGCGGAAAATCGCGAACAATCTCGCGGGTGAATAACTGGAGTCGGGCAAGCGGGCTGCGATCCGCATGTCTGCCTGCAATGAATTGGTTGCTGGAGGCAGCACGCATCATATAGCAACACGCGCTGGCCATGTCCGAGGGCAGGCTCATGGCTAACCTCAGGCTTTCGAGCCATGGAAGCATGCATCCGTGTCTTGCGCCTGCTTGGCTCGTGCCAGCGACACTACTTGCTCAAAGGCAATCTCGGCGAGCTGCACCGAGATCGGCCAGTCTGCTCTCTCGAGCGTGTCACGATGACGTTGATACATCTCAAGGCGAAGCGGCTTCATCAGTACCGCGCTGATGATCTCGAGCTCGCCTTCATGTCCATCCTTCTCCAACGCCACCCGTCGCACCAAACCCGCTGCGGGGTTGCAGTAAATATGCTCAGTGATGCACTTACCGTTGAGAGTCATGCGCCTCCAAAGGGCTCCGTCGTCGCCCGCCGTCCCAGTAGCCGGCTGCACGATGACGTTCTCGACTCCTGGAATGTGCCTCTGGGGATGGTCGACGGATGCGAGCAGCTCTCTCACGAGGTGAGTCCGAGAGACGTCCGAAACTTCCCTGACGTATCCCAGACCTATTGTTTGACGCGTGCTAAACCACCGACCACGCAGCGATCGAGTCAAGGAAAACAAGGTCATTGCAAATTCTGAAATGACAGATTCTCAAGTATGAATCGAGGTATGAATACGACCTTTTATGAACAGTGTGAGTTGCCGCCTTCTCGAGAATGAGGCTACCGGTACATGTTCACTATCCAAACTTGATTTGTCGGCAGGCAAAGTTCTTTCCAATTTGTTTCTCCGAAAAGGTCGGCCGCGACGTGTGCGGCTGCCTTCAAGGCGTGCGTGCGTGCCAACCTCGCTGCTCACCAAGCGGATCATCAAGCCGCCGCGGCTTCGAAAGGGTTTGGTGATAACCGAATTCATGGCTCCAAAGAAGGACACGGGCAAGAAGGACAAGGGCAAACTGCCAGCATTAGGCAGTAGCTCGCACCGCCGCGAGACCCCGAGCCATCGCGGCGGGACCCCGAGCCATCGCGGCACCACCCCGAGCCATCACGGCAACAGTCCGAGCAAGAAGGAGAAATCCAGCCGCGTCAACGTCAAGAAAAAGGGGAAGCCTGCGTTGGACGCTGTCTCAGAGGGAGCCTTGGAGGACGGGGACGACACCAACCTCGACGACATCAACGACGACGACGACGACGCTGTGCGGTCCACCGAGGCCATGGACGCACAGTCCGAGCAGATTTCTCCGCAAGTCTGTACACCGCTGCCGCCAAAGCTGCATCGGGCGCTCGCAGAGCTCGACCAGATCGTCATACAAGTCCTCATGCGTGGAGCGATTCGGTTGCTTTGCGTCAAGTGGCTGCTGAAGCAGCCGGATAATTTCAAGATGCCCAACCGCCAGGAGCTCGAGGCATTGGAAAAGAGCGGGGCCTCGCCTTCGCCGCTGCTGAGCCGTGAAGCGGCCGCAGCGCTCGTTCGCCGTGGAGACCGGAGCATCGGCGCGCTTACCTATGGCTGGCTCATGTCAGGCGATCCAGATCCGGCCGGGTCGCGCATCCGCGTGCTTCGACGCGCTCTGGCAAGGCTGGCAATTGAAGCCTTGTTCTGGGACTTTGGATCATTGTATCAGGCCCCAAGGACAGCGGAGCAGAAGGAGTTCTTTGAGATCGCACTCAAGGGGGGGGCGATGAATCAGCTTTACGCGTCGATCCTTGCAACGACCGTGCTCCAGATTGAGGAGATCCCACCCCGGCCAGCCGAGTTTGATGGGGTTGTCTGCTTGTTCGAGCTGAAATCAAACGCAGACGAGAGCGTGGTACGCGCGGCGCTCATCGGGTTCGGAACCATTGAGAGCTGCGACCTCAGCCGCAGCCCCGCCATCGTGCGCTTCGCCTTGCACGAGTCTGCCGTCGCGGCCAAGAACGCGGGCGCACCGCCCGACCTCTGCGCGGGGCTCGACACGCTTTACAACGAGACGCCGTACTTTTCACGTGGATGGTGAGCGCTGCCCACACACTCCTATTTTTGGCACCGATGTGACGGGATCCCCCCTCTCATATCCCTTGCACGCGACTGCCCCACACTGTCCCACACACACGCAGGTGCTGCTGTGAGGATTCGCTGAGCCGGGAGCTGATCAAGAGGTTGACGGCGTACCCCGCGCTACGGGTGCACCTCGATAAGCTGCAGCCCAAGGTCTTCGCGCTGAGCAGCGGCGCGGAACATGCAACCCCCATTGAGGTTAAGGCAATCGAGCTGGATGTTGCTGCCGACATTGAGCGGATCAACCAGTCCAAGTTCACGAGCAAGGGCGACAAGCCCAAGGTCATCAGCCTATACAAGGAGTACGTGCACAGCACCGTCGGCGCGCTGGAGAAGACGCTTGGGTCGCTTCAGCTGGACTCGACTGAGGGGACGCAGGTGGCGCTGCCGCCGATGCCCGTCGACACCGGATTCGCGTCGATGCGCGCGTGGCACCTCGACTGTCTGCGCGCGCAGCACGCGTACATCCCCGACGCCCTCTCCGGCCAGCAGCTCAGCACGCTCACGGAGTGCGTGCCCATCGGCGTGGAGGGGCACGATGCCGACGACGGCAAGCCGCTCGCCGTGCGCGACGCACGCTCGCTGTGTGCGTGGCTGCACGACCTCCGCTCCAGCGCACGCACGTGCGCGCTGCTCACCGCCGGCCCGGCGGCGGGCAAGACGTGGCTCATGTCGCAGCTCATCATGCACGCGCTGGGGCAAGTCGACGGGCGCGCCGAGGACGGCGGGCGCGCGCCGCTCGTGCCCGTGCTCGTGCGCGCCGAGCAGCTCCAGAAGCGGCTCGCCGAGCAAGGGGCAGCCTTCGACGGGGCGACCGATTGGGTCGACGCCGACCTCAAGCTCACGTGCGCACCGCCGCACTATGCGATGCTGCGCGCGGCGATGCACGAGCGGCGCGTGCTGCTGCTGCTCGACGGGCTCGACGAGGCGGGCGCCCAACGGGCGCGTATCGAGAAGCACGTTGCCGAGGTGCTCGCGCCCAAGGGCTTTGTGATCCTGTGCACCTCGCGCCCGGCCGGCCTGGACGAGGCGGGCTTTGCCGGGTTCCACAGGCTGACCCTCGCACCGCTGACCGACGCGCAGCAGGAGGCCTTTCTCGCCACGCGGCTCGGCGACGAGCGGGCGTCCGCGCTCAAGTCCTACCTGCGCGACAAGGTGCCGCTCGACGCCGGCGGCGAGGCCGGCACGAGGCGCCGCGTCACCGCCAACCCCCTCATGCTCTCGATGGTGTGCTCCATTGCGCAGCTGCGCGTCGGCATCGACATGCCGACTACCACCGCCGAGCTGTACGAGGTGGCGGCCGGCGCGATGCTCAAACAACGGTCGGGCGCCGCCGTGTCGGACGA
>Ga0210242_100748_pt1 | contig 28009 bp, 18 predicted proteins | sample ChrtobMeP5a_16mM_FD_155445 | JGI IMG/M metagenome (GOLD analysis project Ga0210242, IMG submission 155445) | Chrysochromulina tobin associated microbial communities from unialgal haptophyte culture, Seattle, Washington, United States - P5a_16mM | ecosystem: Host-associated > Algae > Haptophytes >... | reverse complement strand
GCCCAGCAGCAAGCGCGGGCACGGCGACGCGTGCGCGAGCGCTGGTGGCGTGTGGACGGCGACGCTCGCTAGCCGGCCCTTGAGAGAGGGCCGCGCGCCAGCCGTGAGGGTCCGCCGTGGGCGTTTGGGACCGGTCAAACGAGTATTGTACCGACCTCGTACATGCTTGGGCCGGAGGTACACGCATCAGTAACGTGTGTAGGCTTTACTAACGACCCGCATTCACTCATTTGTCGGAAAGCGACGCGCTTGGTTTCACCCCGGCATGCATCAACACGTCTGTAGCCTTCCTGTAGCTTAATCTTTACATACGATGAAGACTGTTGACGCTCTCCCGGAACGGAAGTCGTGACATACCCTATTACCCTTCGCTTCCCCGCCCGCTACTCGGAGTTCACGCACACGGAGCATGATCGAGCACGCGTGCAAGCTTTCAGACCGTCACACCGCCGAGTTGGTCCAGGTACTCAGTGAGAATGCGCTGCAGCGCGCGGTTGGTCGTGAGCTCGGGCAGCACGACTTCGCGGAGTAGCATTCGCTTGCACAGCCCGAGTACACCAGGCTGCCACGCGAGAGGCGCCGTCTCGGCCATCTCAGCGGCCGGTGTATGGGCGGCGGTCGGCGCGCCGTCGAGGCTGGGCTGTGAATGTGAAGAGAGGCTGGGCTGGTCGAGCGGCCCGAGCAGCTCATCACAGAGCTCGCGCACCTGGCGTTCCGCGAGCTGGCCGCCCTTGTCGGCGAGCGCGTGCGCATACACGCGCAGCCACGCCGAGTACTCGGCTGGCTGACGAATCTCACGGCAGGCGGCCAGCTGGTGCTCGAGGTGTGCGAAGGAGACGAGGCGCTGCTCGTCAGGAGGGATGGCCGCGAGCGAGGCCGCCAGCCGCGCGGCCGACGCCTCGTGTCGACCACTCGCGGAGGCATGGTGCTGCTGCAGCGCGGCTAATGAGTCTGAGGCGGCGCTTCCGCCCATCACGGCGCTTCCTCCAGGGCCGAAGGTTGAAGGCAGTGACGAGCGATACTCCGAGGCGCCGAAAGCCTCATCACCCAGGGCGAGCCAGGCCTGCATTGTTGGGGAGTACGTGAACGCACCGTGCGGCAGCAGTAGCACCGGCTGGCCGTTGGGCAGCAGGTACGCACCGAGCAGACGCGCAGCGCCGCTGCCACCGCTGCCGCTGCCACCGCCGCCGCTGCCACTGCCGCCACTGCCGCCGCCGCCGCTGCCACCGCCGCCGCTGCCGCCGCTGACATTCGGCGCGCCGGCCGCGAAGGCGCCGAGTTGAGCGGCGGGGTCGCCCGCGTCGTCAACGAGCGCCGCCGCGGAGCAGCGCAGGGTGCAGCGCGGCTGCTGGGGTAAGCCGCACCATATAAGCACGTCGCCAGCGGCGCCGACGACGAGGAGGGAGTGAGAGTGATCCGCCACTAGGGCTGCGAGCCCCGCTGCACAAGGACGGAGAGATGGGAGGGCACGGCGCCCCGCAGCTGTGAAGACGGTGACCGAATGGTCGGCGCCTCCGACGGCAGAGAAAGACGAATTGCCGGCGAGGAGCACGGAGCGGATGGGCAGCACAGAAGTCCAGAGCACCTCGCCCGCGCGCGAGCACGTGAGCATCGTCTGAACGCCGACGTGCTCGCTGCCGCCGCCGCCGCCGCCGCCGCCGCCTAACCCGAGGCCGCGCCGGCTGCTAGCGGGGAGCGCAGCCTCGAGGATCACCGGAGCTCGTTGCGACCGGACGTGCCCGCTGCGACCGCCGACCGTCGTGCCGTCACTGACGGCGGCCGGATGGTGCGCTTCGGATAACTCGAGGGCCATAGGACCCTCTGGCACTGGCGCGGGTGTGAAGATGAGGGCGGGACCGGTCGACAGATGGCGACTGGCGGCGGCTGAGGCCGTCGCAGCGGCGGCCGCCGCCATCGCCGCTGCCGCCGTACCGGCCTCCCCAGCGCCCACCACGGCGCTGCTGGGCTTCCCCGTTCCCGCCCCACCGCCCACTTTCGCGCGCTTACTCGCTGCAGCCGCCCCACCGCCGCCGCCTCCGCCTCCTCCTCCGCCGCCGGGTCGCTTGGCAAGGGCTCCACCCGTCATCGGAGCGCCCGGTGGCTGAAGCATCCGAGCGTTGGCGAGGGAATTGGCCCCGGTAAGCGCCGTACCGGTGGCGCCAGCCGAGCTCGCGGCCGCCGCGGCCGCGTAAGCGGCGGCAAAGGCGCTCGCAGAGGCGGCAGGGGATGCAGCTGACGCGCCATTCGCGCCGTTGGGATGCATGCCGTGCGAGCCAAAGTGTGCGGCTGCAGCGGCGGCGGCCGCCGCCGCCGCCGCGGCGGCGGTGGGTGAGGGGACGCCCGAGAACGCTCCCGAGATTCCTCCCGAGATTCCTCCCGAGATTCCTCCCGAGATTCCTCCTGAGATTGCTTCCGATAAGCCCGGTGGAGGCACTCGCGGTTGCGGATCCGTCGGTGCCGGCAAGGGCGGCAGAGCGAACCCGGGCGGCAGGGCGAACCCGGGCGGCAGGGCGACCGGCGGAAGCGGCGCGGAAGTGGGAGCCGGAGCGTGAGCGTGAGCGGATGATGCGAGCGGCATCACGGATGCGCCGGGCTGGTCGGGCACGGGCTGGTCGGGCACGGGCATGAGCCGCCGCCGCCCGTTGGCGTCGCGCCGCTCTTTTTGCAGCGCGAGCACTTCCTTGGCACTGAGCTCCCGCGAGGCACTCCCAGGGGATTCTCCCGCACCGCCGCTGCCGCCACCGCGCACTGTGCCACTGGGCGATGAGGCCGCGGCGGCGGCTGAAGCGGCGGCCGCGGCGGCACTGGCGGCCGCGGCGGCGGCGGCACGCTGCCGCTCGAGAGCAAGCAGTTCCGTCGATTCGACAAGGGTGGATGGCGGGCGAGGTGCCTGGAAGGTGTCACCGTAGAGTTGCGTGAGGCGTGAGCGATGCTCGGTGGCGCTGATGGGTACGCCCAGCTACGCAGACAGAGGGGAGATCGAGAGGCGTACGCGCGCATGAGGAAGGGAGTCGAATGCATGCACGGAACGCGGGAGATCGCGGGAGATCGCGGGAGAGCGTGGGAGAGCGTGGGAGATTGCGAGAGAACGCGAGGCGCATGTGTGCTCGTGCTCGGCGCAGCGCCCCGTGCGAGGGCTCGTGGGCGTGGGGGGCGGCGTGGGGGAGATGGCACGTGGGCGCGTGGGGGAGAGCGTGTGGGGGAAGGCTCGTGGGGCGAGCTCGCACCTCCCCTGGGGAGAGACGAATGGCCGCGATAGATCCATCCATTGAGCTCGCGAGGAGACAGTACCCGTCGGGAGTCCACGCGACATCAAGTATGTCCTGTTCGAAGACTCCACGCACCACTACGAGTGCCTTCGGTGAGGCGGTCACCCAGATCGAGAGGATTGCGTCCTGGCCGCCGAGGGCGCAGCACGTGTACGCAGTGCTGCCGGCGCCGTGGCTGCCGCCGTTGCTGGCGTCGCCGGCGGCGGCAGCGGCTGTTGTGGCGTGGCGGAAGATTTTGGGATTGAAAGCGGCGCACGCGACGGGGTCGGTGTGACCCACAAAGTCGCACTCTTCGGAAAACTCATCGGTCGCGATCGCCTGCGGGCAAGACGCGGCAGTTACGTGTCAGGGTGTGCAGCCGGCGTACATTCGCTGCTGGGCGAGAGAGGGTGCACAGGCTGAGGGTGCACAGGCTAGCCCACCGGACGGCGGAGCACCACGGCAATGTGCTCCGGCCGCTTGAAGGCATGCGGGCAGCATAGGAAGCTACCGTCCGGTGACCAACCAGGACGTCGGAACAAAGTCTTCTCGGTCGCTCTCTGGAAGGGCGCCTCTACCCGGCGCACCAACGTCCAGTCGCTAGTCGACCAGAGGAGTACGGAGCGGTCATCGCCCTGCGAGGCGATGTATCGGCCGATCGGGTCCCACGCGACCCCCTTGGCCCACGCGCGATGGCCCCGAAGCACTGCGACGAGTGGCTGAGAGACGGCGCCAGAGGCCCCAGCAGCCGGCTCGATGGCGGCGGCGGCTTCCCACACCCGCACCTCGTTGTCGAGCGAGACGGAGGCGACGCGTGACGAGTCGGGCGACCACGCGACACCCACCACGTCGCCGCTGTGGCCGCGCAGTGTCGCTGCGCACCGCCACTTTTCCACATTGGCAGGTGCTGCCGACCCAAAGGCATGTGCCCCTCCGCGCTCGCCAGCGGCTGCGAGCCGCCAGAGTATCACGGTGTGATCGTCCGAGCAGGATGCGATGGCGCGACCGTCGGGAGACCAGCGCGCGCAATTGACCGCGCCGAAGTGTCCCTCGAGCGTCGCCAGAAGCCGTACCGAGCCATCTTTCTCCGCCGCCTCGTCGGTGCACGGGCGCATCGCCCAGAGCTTTACTTTCCCATCGTTGCCCGAGGTGACGAAGCGTGTACCGTCCGGGTGCACGTCAATGGAGGTAATGGGCTTCTCGTCGTGCGATACCCAACCTGGTTTTGACACCGCCACCATGTGTTGGCACGTCGGCTTCGCGGTTCTCGAGGAAAAGTTTTTCACACCATCGCCTTCTTCGGTTCACAAAGGGTGTTATCTAAGGTTCAAGCCAAGCACTGCTGCACGGTACCCAACGGTAGCGTGTCTCGCCGTGCTGCGTGCTCGAAGCGCTCGAGCGCCTCGTCGACGAAACGCTCTTGCTCGCTCTTGAGCCGCATGTTGAGCCGTTGGGCCAGAGCTGGTGCATCGACGCCCACGGCGAGGCCCTCTGAGGAGCCGTCGGCACATGCGTCGGCGTCCCGGGCAATCTCACGCGCGAGCTCGGCGGCATTGCGGAAGTGCAAGCAGAGCATGACCGCAAGCTCTGCGTGGTGACGAAGCCGGCTGAGCATCTCGGCCATCTCGAGCAGAGTGGCCTCGTCCTCGCACACTCCAGAGGCCGTGCCCGCCGGACCAAAGGAGTCGAGCACTCGGCGTGCCGCTGCGCGATCGGCGGCGCCCGGCCCGTCGCCCGTTGACGCACGCTCGAAGGCTTCGTTCGCGGGCTCCTTGCATGTTCCGCGGCTCTGCAGCTCTGCCTGGTGAGATCGAAGGTCCTCGAGATCGCCCAGATAGCTCGCTGTGCTCGCCTGTCGCTGGTTGCGGTAAAAGTAGTGCCAGTGCTGCGAGATCCACTCTTGTGACACGGCCTCGCTGCGTACGCTCTGCGCACATCCCTCTCCGCAGGCCAGAGGCATCGTACTCTGATCGAGGTCGAGGACAACCGCAGCGTTTTGCTGACGCATCCATTGTGCGTAACGCACGTCGCAAAGCGAGTGGTCGAGCACCGCAGCGGGAGTTTCACACAGGAAACGTGCCAAGAAGGCAGGCCGAACCGCGTACTGGAAGATTTCGCTGCTGCCCAGCCAGAGACCCGCCTGTCGTGAGGCGATCAGGCGGTCCACATCGGCGGGCCCTTTTGCCTCCCGCGCCGCCTCGTCCAGAGGGTAAGCGTACACTCCAAACGAGAGTGCGCAGACCTCCGAACGGTCGGCTGATGGTCCGGAAGCCGTGACGGCGGAGCACGCGCGCCGTGTGAGGCGCACACGTTGCGGGTGCCACAAGTCGTCGTCATCGGTGAACAGCAGCCACGCCGGTACGGGTGAGTTGCCACCGCGGTCACGTTCAAAGGCCGTCAGTGCCTTGCGGAAGTGCTGGTACTGTGAGAGGCGCCGTGCTTGGCGCATCGTCCGGACGCGCAATGGCAGCACAGTCCTTGACAAGAGCTCTTGCGTCGCGCATGCGAGCGCCTCGTCGATGGCGTACCACGACACGTAAAGGCCCTCAACCTGCTCAACCTGCTCGGCGATTGAGTTGAGGAGGAAGCTCAGGTAGCGGAGCCGTTTCTTCGAGCTTACGTGCGAGGCGAGCAGTACGGCAAGCACGCAGCCTCGATCTCCGGCATTAGATTTGGTGCGCATGCGGAAGGCCTGCCTGGTACATGTACGAGCCGAGGAGCAGGTGCTCGCCATATTCGCCGATAGCTTCGGCAGTTTCGCCTAAGTTGAACGCCCTAACCATGTAAATCCTGGTTCGGGCGCATTGTGAAGCTGTGAATCACTCAAGCATCCTGTAAAGAATCCAAATTTGAGGATCACGACTTGACTTGACTTGACTTGTCTTGAGACGTGTTGAAAGCGAAGCAGTGTCTGCCGACGCGGATGCAGCACACGCCCGGTCGATTCGCCTCGGCGCCCGATGACGCGGATGCGCTTCAAGAGGTCACGTACGCCAATCGAAAACTGCAAGCGAGCCTGAAGATTCAGGACTTCGTCCGCAACAAACAAATCTGGAAGCTGTTCACCCAGCTCGACGTGAACAATGATGGCACGCTGAGCTTCGAGGAGGTGCGTGGCATCATAGGCCTCTTCGAAGCTCAGCATACGCTCGGGGGAAAGACGCCAACCACCGAGTATCAGGCGGCATTCCAGCGTTTCGATGAGGACGGCAGCGGCGCTCTCGATCTCCAGGAGTTTGGCAAGCTCTGCCGCGAGTTGGAGATGCTCGCGAGGCGGTCCGACATGGCTGTAGAGGCGGAGGCGTCGGTGGCGCCGCCTGTGGACGGCGAGCCGCCGAAGCCGTATGACAAGCACAAGGGGCGCGGCGGCGTCGGCGGCGCACTGTACGAGACGTTTAAGGTGGTGACTCTCCAGAAGAAGAAGGGCGGCGAAGCTGCGCTCACCTCGGCGCTCACCAAAGTGACCTCGCCTCTCTCGGCCACGTCGTCATCAGCGGGGTCGCCATTTGTCGCCAGATCGCCTTCATTCCCATCAGCGGCGCCCGCAACCAAGGAGAATTCTCCTTTCTCGTTCACATCGGGATCGCCTTTCTCGGCCGAGAGTTCGGTTGGGCGTGCTCAGCGCAGAGCTCTCTTCGCCTCGGCGCCCGATGACCGAGAGGCGCGTCAGGAGATCGAGGAGATGAATCGAAAGATGCAAGAGGCCTCTCGCCTGGAACAAGTGTTGGCCTCGACGCCCGATGACATGGATGCGATGATGGAGATCATCAGCGCGAATCGAAAATTGCAGGCGAGCCTCAAGATTCAGGAACAAGTCCGCAGCAAACGACTCGCCATTCTCGCCGTGTCTGCCATGCAGGAGAAGCGTGCGAATCGCGACGCCATGGCAGACACAGCACAGCCATCGACGTCCACGGCGGCAACAGCGTTGCCAGAAGGCAACGCTGCCGCACCATCGCCATCAGCAGCTCCGCCATCAACATCGCCGCCAACAGCGCCGCCACCAGCGCCGCCAACAGCGCCGCCGCCACCGACAGACGCCTCGCGAGACGCGATGATGGAGCACACGGCGAAGCTGCAGCTGCAGAAAAATTTCTTGGAGAAGCAACTCCAAGCGGCGGTCGACGATGACGATTTCGATCTGGCCGTCAAACTGCAGGCCAATCTCGACGAGCTCAACGATGAGGCTGCCGAACTAGCGGCCGCTGAGGCCGAGGCAGCAAAGGCTGAGGCTGAGGCTGCCGAACTAGCGGCCGCAGAGGCCGAGGCAGCGAAGGCTGAGGCTGAGGCTGCCGAACTAGCGGCCGCAGAGGCCGAGGCAGCAAAGGCTGAGGCTGAGGCTGCCGAACTTGCGGCCGCTGAGGCCGAGGCAGCAAAGGCTGAGGCTGAGGCTGCCGAACTAGCGGCCGCTGAAGCCGAGGCAGCACAGGCTGAGGCTGAGACTGCCGAACTAGCGGCCGCAGAGGCCGAGGCTGCGCAGGCCGAGGCTGAGGCTGCCGAACTAGCGGCCGCTGAGGCCGAGGCAGCAAAGGCTGAGGCTGAGGCTGCCGAACTTGCGGCCGCAGAGGCCGAGGCAGCGAAGGCTGAGGCTGAGGCTGCCGAACTAGCGGCCGCAGAGGCCGAGGCAGCAAAGGCTGTGGCTGAGGCTGCCGAACTTGCGGCCGCTGAGGCCGAGGCAGCAAAGGCTGAGGCTGAGGCTGCCGAACTAGCGGCCGCTGAAGCCGAGGCAGCACAGGCTGAGGCTGAGACTGCCGAACTAGCGGCCGCAGAGGCCGAGGCTGCGCAGGCCGAGGCTGAGGCTGCCGAACTAGCGGCCGCAGAGGCCGAGGCAGCAAAGGCTGAGGCTGAGGCTGCCGAACTAGCGGCCGCAGAGGCCGAGGCAGCGAAGGCGGAGGCTGAGGCTGCCGAACTAGCGGCCGCTGAGGCTAAGGGGTGTTTTTCACCCCTTACTGAGGCAGTGGTCGCCGAGCTATCGGCAACAGAAGCGACTGTTGTGGAACTGCGACTGCTAAGGGACGATACAGAGGTGGAGCTCCAGGCTGCTGTCGATGAGGATGATTTCGAGAAGGCTACCCATGTGCAAAGCCAACTTGACGAGATCAACGCCGAGATCTCCAAGCTTGAGGCTGCCCCCACCGGCACGGCGTCTGAGCCAGCACCAAGCGTACCTGAGAACAAGCCGGCTCCGATGTCTGCTTTGGCGTCCTCGGCTTCGCCCGAGCCCGCACCGGCGCCTGTGCTGGCTCCAGCGCTGACTCCAGCGCCGACACCCGCACCCGCACCCGAACCCGAACCCGCACCCGCACCCGCACCTCCGCCCGAGTCATCACCCGCTCCTCCGCCCGAGTCATCACCCGCACCGGCGCTGACTCCAGCGCCGACACCCGAGGCGCCGCCACCAGCTGGCATGCAGAGCGCCGTGTCGAGCGCCAACGGTGGAGCGCCCGCGCCCATCTCGGCGCCCGTAAAGCCGTTGGCCGTGGGCGACCGCGTGCTGACTGAGTTTGGTGATGAGGGCCATGTGCGTTTTATCGGCGAGACGGCTTTTCGGCCAGGCGTATGGGTGGGCGTTGCGTTGCTACGCCCCAAGGGCAAAAACGACGGCACCGTGCAGGGCGTGCGCTACTTCGAGTGTCCGCCCGACCATGGCCTCTTTGCACGAGCACAGAAGCTCACGCCGCTCGGCGAGGGCGACAGCGGCGCCGACGCAGCAGCAGCAGCAGCAGCAAGTGCACCCGCCCTCTGTACCGGTAGCGTCTCAATGAGCGCCGCCATCAGCTCGTCTGCCGGCGCCGGCTCGGTAGGCCCAGCCGGCGCGCGCCCCGCCGTGACGGCCACGATGATGCCGCAAAGTGCCGGGCGGACCGCCGAGGCTCGGCAGCTCCTCAACCCATCTCTTGGTGGGATCTATTCGCCCTGGCCTGCTCGGACCCTGCCAGAAGGATGGAGGGAGCAGTGGAGCGTGCCGGTGGCGAAGGCAGCGGCGGCTGAGACCAACGGTGTCGCGAATGGAAACGGGTCGCACTCTGTGACTGACCTGCCGGTGTCCGTGTACGTTTCGAGTCAGGCGGGCGATCGGCGAATCGCAAAGAACTGTCGCTGGGCGGTCGACTTCCTGGTGGGCAAAAAGGTGCCGCATGCGGTCGTCGACCTGGCCGTCCAGCCCGAAATGCGTTCGCGACTCGAGGCGCTGTGCGTGGCGGCAGGCTCCCAATTGGCGGGCGTGAAAGGGCTCACCCCCTTGACTGGCGGCGATGAGCATGAGCGTGGGCTGCCCATGGTGGACATCCGAGGGCAACGCACGATCACGCACTACGAGATGCAGGACCTCGAGGACCACGGCGAGCTCGACAAGCTACTAGGCCCCGCCATCCGCGCGTACGCGAGCGAGTGCGGCAGTAAGTGAGTAAGTGAGCGAATGCCAGCGCGGTCTAGGCTAGCACGAACGCGCGACGACCGACGTATCTGACCTCGAAAGACACCATACGATAGACGCCCATCGAACCCGATCGGACCAGGAGTGTTTTCGCTTTGCCGTAACAGATGAGTAGTTATGCTCGCTTTGCGCTGCGATGCCGTTGAACGTGCAACGTCGCTCCGACGTTTCAAAGTTGCGACGTTTCAACACGAGCACCCAGCGGCGCGGCGGAGGCGTCGGCATCTCGGGGAAGTATGGCGACTCGCACCAAAGCGGAGGTCTTGGCGTACCTCGAGAAGCATGACCTTCAGAAGAAGATGGAGACGGCCCTGAACACTGTTCTCACAGAGATGCCCGCCGACCCGATGGCGGCCCTGGGCTCTATGTTTTCTGCTCAAGCTGTGGTCCCGGAGGGCGGCAAGAAGGTGCGTTACAACACCCTCCGTCGGTCGCCGGATAACGCAAAGTTTAAGCTGTGCGTCGTGCAGTTCAAGGTGCCGGGCGCCAAGAACGGTGGTTCTGACAAGGGTCCTGACGGCAACCGTGTTGACTCGATCCCCATCGCCAACAGCGTCATTGAGGCCGGCGGTGCATGTGACCTCATCCTGTACGATGCGGAGAAGCACGAGGACTTCGTTGCGGCAACGGCGGGGTACGACGCGCTCATTGTGCGCATCAACCCGGGCCAGCTCTCGCAGGGCACGCCCGAGGGCACCCAGGCTCGTTTCGACGACCTGATGAACTCGTACATCAGCACGGGTAAGCTCGTGTGGTCGTCGCCCAAGATCCAAACTCAGATGGGTGCCAAGGACGCCCTCGTCAACATCGGCAACCTCAACTGCGGCCTCAAGGACACGTTCGCGTACTACACCGAGGAGGAGCTCATCACGGGCTTCAAGAAGACGTGCGCCTTCCAGCCTCGCGTACTAAAGCAGAACCGCGGCTCAGCCGGCGAGGGCATCTGGCTCTGCTGGCTGTGGGACAAGGAGTCGGACAGCAAGGTCGAGCTCTACCCGTCCAAGTCGTTCGGCGAGTCCTCGCTCGATGACGACTCCTACCTCAAGCTGATGGAGATGAACGACAACCACGTCGAGTACCACACCGTCAAGGAGTTCATGATCTTCTGCATCGAGGGTCCGACTGGCCAAGGCGCGGGCGAGTGGAAGTCGACCTTCCCTGGCCAGTACCTCAAGGGTGGCAAGGCGGCGCACGGCCAGCTCGTCGACCAGCGCCTGCTCCCGCGCATCGACGAGGGCGAGGTGCGCATCCTGATGGCGGGCGACACGTGCCAGATGGCCATCCACAAAAAGCCGATGGGCGGCGGCCTCTCGGCCGTCGGCGGCAACTCGGAGTACACGTACTACAGGCCCACCGACAAGAAGTACCAGAACCTCATCCAGAAGCTGTACGCCGATATTCCGACGCTCCTACCGTCGCTCCACCTCGAGGGCGAGCCGCTGCCGCTCCTGTGGACGTGCGACTACATCCCAAAGAACCCCGATGATTGGCCCGAAGGCCCGTACGCCCGCAACTGCCCCGACGACAAGACTGAGTACACCGTGGGCGAGTTCAACTGCTCGTGCGTAGGCATCTCCAAGTTCCAGGCCGTGTGCGGCGGCGAGAAGACGCTTGCTGACGTGCCCGATGAGGACTTCTGGGACGCGTGCGAGCTCACCGACTTAATGGGCATCAAGGCTATCGAGATGCTCACAAAGGCCAACCCTGGAAAATAGTCTACGCGTTTGGAGAACAGATGTGGCCTTCGCGTAGTCCCACCGCGCTTTCTTGTCGGTTCGTGAAAGTCGCCAACACGGCGATTCCGCGCCGCGCGCGCGCGCGCAGTATGTCCTTCTGCGATAGCGAGGCGAGCCACGCGCCGTCGCGGCGTTGCTCGCAGTTGTCCGTCGCGTTCCGCCGCGTGCACACCCGACGGTCCCGCGTGAACGAGATACAGATAGATGGTCCGCGCATCGGCGCGTGCAATGCGTGCCCCCGAAACCCGGCTCGAACGGTCTTGCCGGACTCTGTTGCCCGCTAAATGGCGTATCGTTAAAAATGAGCCTCTACCATCCACGCGAAGAGGTGACCGTTCGCGCGGTCACTGAGGCGCGTAAATGCCCGTCACGTCTCTCTGCGAGTCTGCGTCGAGGGGCCCGCACGAGCGATGAGGGAGGCGCCCCCCGCCCTTGTGTGGTCCCCCCTTTACGACGCAGACCGATCGCAATCGTACACTCGCAACTGTCTGCGCAGCACACTTATCAGGCGCGTGTCTGACTCATTGCTCGTACCCAGCAGTGAAGGTGTCGAGGTCGTCCTCCAGCATCGTCAGCTGACCTGGGAGGTCATCCCGCTTCGCCTCGGGCCTGCACCCATCATCGATGCTGCCCAGAGTCTTCTTGATCGCATCGTACTGCGCATCGCGCTTCTTGCGATAGTCGCCCTCCGGCAGCAGAGCGACTAGCTTCGAAGCAGCCTTGCGGATGCCATTCACTGGTGGCTTGCGCAGCTCGACTCGCACAGCCTCATAGCCGGCATCGTCGTTGCGGGCGAGCAGCGGGCGCAAAGCCTCGAGGCCCCGTCGCGCCTCGCGCAGGCTCGTAAGGTACTCACTAGCGGTCAGCATTTGCGAGCCTGTAAGTGGTGGCTCGTCGGCTGTCACTGCCAGCGGCAAGCCGCCGACGCCGGCTGCTGCTGCTGCTGCTGCTGCTGTCAGCGCCGCTCGGCGCGATAATGGGCCACGGCTCGACGCGATAGTAGCCCACGGCTCGGGGTGACGCAGGGCCTCAGACCTTTGTGGGTTGAGCTCGCATCGTATTGGGCTGCTCCAAGCGGCGGCGGCCGCGAAGAGAAGGATCGCCGACATCTCGGAAGCGAGGAGTGTTAGCGAGGCGAAAGGGGGACGAATTCTGGTATCATATCGGAATTGACAAGTCCAGTAAAGTCTACTGCATGTATAGTCATTAGATGATTTGGAGCTCAGGTGAGTCAACTTTCCATTTTTGGCATCCCGAATCATAAGGAATGGCGTCACTGTAAGAATGTGGGGCGGGGTATTGTTTGAAGAATGGCGACACGCACGAAGGAGCAGGTCGAGGCGTACCTGGACAAGCATGATCTCCGAAAGGTGATGGAGACGGCCCTGAACAGTATTCTCACAGACATGCCTGACGATCCGAAGAAAGCCCTCGCCGCCTATTTTGGCGCGCCCGGGGAAGCCAAGAAGATCATGATTCTGTTCGGTCCACCGGGTGCGGGCAAGGGTTCCCACGCTCCCAAGATCGTCGCGACGCTCGGGATTCCTCAGCTCTCCACGGGTGACATGCTCCGCGCGGCCGTGGCAGCCGGCACCGAGCTTGGCAAACAGGCCGAAGGCGTGATGAAGAGCGGAGGCTTGGTCTCGGACGAGCTGGTGGTGAGCCTCATCAAGGAGCGCATCTCGGTGGCCGACTGCGCCAAAGGGTTCATTCTCGACGGCTTCCCGCGCACAATGGAGCAGACCAAGATGCTTGACGCGATGCTGGCAGAAGCCGGCGACAAGGTCAACTATGTGGTTGCGCTTGAGGTGCCCGATGCGGTGCTTGCCGAGCGCATCTGCGGCCGGTGGGTGCACAAGGAGTCGGGGCGTTCGTACCATATCAAGTTCGCCCCGCCCAAGAGCCTCGGTGACCAGGCGCCGTCGGTAGAGACGATGCTGGACGATGAGACGGGCCAGCCCCTGATGCAGCGAAAGGACGACACCGAGGAGGCGCTCAAGTCGCGCCTCGAAGCCTACCACGCCCAGACGGTACCCATCCTGGGTCACTACGGGCCAGCGGGCGTCGTCCACAAGATTGACGCCAACCGACCGCCACCGGAGGTGTGGAGCAGCATCGAGAAGGTGTTATGAGACGTTAGCCCGCTTAAGCGTGAGCTCGACCGGACGTCCGCGCACCGCGGTCCGCGGGCGTCCCCGTGCGCACGGGGCTCTGGATCGACACCGGTGTAGGGTCATGTGTTGGGTCTACCTGTACTTCACTGGCACTGCGAGAACTAGGCACAACCCAGAAAGGTTATAATTTTGTGCCCACAAAGACCCTAGGAGACCGACTACGCACTACGCTAACGCATCGCAGACACACAGCCGAGCCAGACACACCGCGCCTTCGGGCCGCGACGCCGGCCCAGCCGCCCGCGCCGGATCAGCGCAGCTTCAGAGCGGAATGATGAGCGAGAATTCGCGAATTTGGAATTATACCAAAACGCAGAGATTGGGTGCGCGAGGCGAGGGATTGGCCTATCGGGCCCGTCTCCGCCAGAGAGTGTCTTCGCGGCTACACTGTCTCCGCAACGCCCTCACCCCAGGGCAACCACTCGCTGGGTGCAGGAGCGCCGTGCGCCAGAGGGTGCAGCGCAAAAGGCGCACGTTCTCACGGCCAGTCTTTTCCGTTGGCCTGCGCCACCTTGCGGTTGAATGAGTCAAAGTACTCCTGCGGTAGATTGTGTATGCGCACATAGCCCTCCTCGCCCCCGGAGGTGTACGCGCGCCCGTGCGGCGCGAAGGCGAGCGTGTTCACAGGACCGAAGTGCCCTTGGAGAAACCCGAGCTCGTCATCGAAGACGTGGTCGTAAAAGGATGTGTGGAAGTTGCCTTGCTTGGCGGCCGTGGTGGTTACCGACATGGCATCCTGGCCGCCCGCGGCGATGATGTACGGGCAGCTGGCAAGCGGCGAGACGGCGGCCGAGTTAATGTTGCGCTCTGTGTTGAACATCTTCAGCAGCGTGAGCGACGACGCCTCGAAGAGTCGCACGTAGTGATCGGCACACGAGGTGACAATGAGGGTCATGTCCCAGCTGAACTGCATGTCGGTGATGCGCTTCGTGTGCACCCCCTCCACGATGCCCTTCTGCTCGCCCGTCTCGGGGCTCCACACGCGGATCGTCGTGTCATCGCTCGCCGAGAAGATGGACCGGTTGATCGGCCCCCACAGTGCACGAAGGACTTTGTTGGTGTGGCCTGTGATCGTGAGCGTCGGGCAGTCGGGCGTGTTGGCGAGGTCTTTTAGGTCGAGCTCCCACACGAAAATCGTGGCGATGTTGCCCATGATGTTGTCGAGCACGGTCAGGAAGCGCTTGTCGCCCATCGCAAACCGAGCGTCACGCACGGGTGCCGTGTGCTTCCACGTGTTGAGGCACTGGCCCGTCTCGACGTTCCACAGCTTGCACATGTTGTCAGCGCCGCCCGTGAGCAGGCGCGTGCTGTCGAAGTTGACATCGATGCACCAGACGGTGCCGTTATGCCCTTCGTACGTTCCAATGCGCTCGCCGTTGTCTGCGTACCACACGCTCGGGGTGTGGTCCTTAGCACACGTGAAGAGAAGGTCACCCTCGCGGTTATACTTGACCATCGTCAGCGGGCGCGTGTGCCCCTGGATGATGATCGGGCGCACGGCGTTGTGCGAGGCCCCCGGCATCGCTGCGAGCTCTGCGGGCTCGGCCTCGTGACTCCGTCGCCGTTCACATGAGGTGCAGGCTGTGATTTCATTTACCCGCGCGGCACCATTAAAGGATTCCTCTGCGGAGGCGGAGTCCGCCGATTAAAATTCCGAAGCAGTCGAGCAGTGCGTGTCACAGCGCCAGCTCGGGTCCGAGCGTGGGCACGAGTCATGCCGGACGATTGGGAGGAAGAGGAGGACTGGGAAAAGGACGATGCGGCTGACAAGCTGAAACTGCCCGACGCCAAGGGCGATGAGGTGTGGAGTGACGAGGAGGGCCATGACTCGCACAAGCAGGAAGCTCCGAAGCCTGTGGCTGCAGCAAAGCCGCAGCCGCCCAAGGAGAAGACTGAGCTCGAGAAGAAGATTGAGGCGCGGGAGATGCGAGAGAAACAGGAGGCCGAGCGGAAGGCGGAGATGCTCAAGCAGATGGGCCATAGAGAGCTCGATCTCGGCGGTGTTGACGAGGCAACTGCCGAGAAGCTGCGGAAGCGCCACGCGGAGGAGACAGCAGACATGGAAAATGCACTCGATCTGATGGGCTCGATGCCTACCGCACCGCCCGCCAAGCCCGCGGGGAAGGCAACGCCCAAGCCGGCGGAGGGCACATCTCAAGCCGCACCGGCTGCGAAGCCCCTTGTGAAGCCACCGCCGAAGCCAGCGGAGGGCACCTTTGAAGCTTTCGAACCCGTCTCGGAGGCCGACTTTACCAAGCTTGCGACGATGATCAGCATGAAGCTCTCGGCGTACGAGGGCACCAAGGGGCACATGGCGTGCCTCAAAGCGATCATCCGCACAGCCGCTGAGAAGATGACGACAGAAGACGCCAAGGACCTCTCCGCGATGGTCACCGTTGTGTACAACGACAAGATCAAGGCAGATAAGGACAAGGACAAGAAAGGCAAGCCGAAGGGCAAGGCGGGATGGGGTGCCAAGACCGCCAAGGCGGGCGGCGGGCGCGACGACAACGACTTGGACGACATTGGCTCCGGCGGTGGCGTGGGCTGGGGCGGCGGCGGTGGCGGCAGAGATGAAGACCACGACTTCATGTGAGCAACCCATGGGCGTGCCCAAAGGTTCGTGCCTGTTACGTGCCTGCGCCCCCCAGGTCTCGCCCACGCCCCCACCCAGCTGCTCGCCCAGCTGCCTGCCTAGGCATGCTCAAGGGGTGTCGCGCGCGTCGCCAAGCGTACACCGGACACCGCCCTGCCCTGCGAGCGCCACCCCAAGCGTGCGTCGCGAAGTGATGAAAGCAAGACGTCCTTCACTTTCACTGAGACTGCCTGGAGGCAACTCCAGCTCAGAATGCGGACGCTCGTGCTTCCGATCGCGACTGCTGCTATGATGCGCTTGCCCGCTTTTTCGCGCATTTGGGCCCGATGTCGATTTGCTCATTCATGCTGCCGTGTGCTCCTCGCTCAGGCAAGGAGCTGGCCTGATTCCTCGTGGAGCGATGGTCTCGTCACCGGGGTCGTCACCCTGTTTTCTTACCCCTCGGCGTGTACGGCGACAGCGCGTCCCGTCCCGCCCCTCGAAAAGGGCCGATCGTCCACGTTGCTAGACGTCACGGACCGGGTCCGCCGTTTTATTTCATTGTTTGCATGGGCACCGTGTGTTCTTCTCCAACTCGACCCACGGCGCGATTCCTTGTGACTGTGAACGTTTACTACGTGTTGTGTGTATTCACGCCGCTTCATTGTGACGAAGAGATGGCCGCTCGCCAAGTCTCTGTGCTGCCTGTCGCACCACCGCCGCTCGTGCACTCCAAATCAGAGAGCTCCATAGACCTGATCTTCAGCGGCGCCGAGACTATGACATTTCCCAAGGAAACGCTGGTGCGTCCGGAGCTCCGCATAATGCAGCACAATGAGGCGCCGGCGCCGCCACGCTTCCTTTTCGCCAGAGAGCTCATCCTATTCACGCGTTGACTCTTGATCGGTTTCGCAGATCATCACCGACGGCGTGCCGAGCGACTACGTGTACAAGGTCGCACATGGACGGGTACGTGTCGAGAAGGGCGACTCGAGGACGGTCGTTGGTCAGGGTGCGGTCGTCAACCAGCTCACAGACGGGATGACGTTCGGTGAGATGTCCTTCTTTGATGACACCAGGCCTTGCGCGAACTGCATCGCGGACTCTGAGGAGGTGGAGTTACTGCGTGTAAGCAAGCAAGACCTGCGCACGCTGCTCGAAGAAAACCACGGCCTCGCACGCGATTTTTACAAGCACATGGCGATTGCGGTGACGCAGCGTCTGACCACCGTCTCGGCCGCGTCGGCCGAGATTCCGGAGGCGCCGCGCGGCTCGGCGCAGCCGCTCACGGGAACGGGCCTGGCGCCTGAGCTGTCGGCGGCCAAGCTGCTCAAAGTGCGCCGCCGCTTCAATGTGCCCGACTCGATCTCGATGGCTTGCATGATGAAGACCTCCATCGTAAGCGGCAAGACGCGCAGGCACGGCACCGTGTACGTGTTCGAGACCCTCATCGGCTTCGTCAACAAGGTCTTCGGCCTCAAGCACCATGAGACCTTCCTGTTCTCGCAGATCTCGGAGGTCCTGCGCGAGACGTTCACACTCAAGAGGGAGGACTGTGGCATCGAAGTGATTCTCACAAATGGCCGAGCGTTGACCTTCTTTCCGGTGAACGTGGAGGCGTGCTACGAGGCCATGTACCGCTGCCGGCATCAGTGGCAGGTGGAGAACCCGGAACCGCAACCGATGGCGGCCGGCGGCGGCAAGAACCGCATGACAGGTCGGCGCGGCTCTGCGCTCGCCGATCCGACCGGAGCGTTTTTGACAAACCCGCACGCGGAGCCGCCCAGCTCGCCGGGCTCGAGGAGGCCATCGGCGACGGTCTTCGACCTGACGGCTCAGCATGCGATGAATGCACTCATGGAGGCCGGCACGCTCGAGCGGTACAAGGACGGCGACATCATCATCGAGAACGGCACGAGACACATGACTCTCTTCAATCTGCTCAAGGGGAAGGTGGCCGTGGAGGTGCAGCGGCGCAACGAAGAGACAAACCTGATGCAGTCGATTAAGATCCTGACGCTCTACGAGGGCGCGATCTTTGGGGAGATGTCCTTCCTCAACGGTGACGTCGCGTGTGCCGCCGTCGTCGCAGAAGGTCCATGCGAGCTCATGCAGATCAGGTCGTCGACCATCGACGCCATGCTGACTGAGGGCAACCAACAGATGCAGGCCTCCTTCTACCGACATCTGGGCACGTACTTGACGCACCGCGTGCGCCAGCTGACGGCGGTCGTGGGCGAGGCGCTCGCGACGCGCGGCCGGGAGATCCCGCTCGAAGAGGTGCTCTCGAATGGCATCTTCTTCGCTCTCTTCAAAAAGTACATGGAGGACCGCAAGCTCGTACCGACGAAGCTCTTAGGCTTCCTCACCGACCTCAACACCTTCCTCGACATGCCTGCCAACATTGACCAGATGCGCTTCGCGCGCGCGCTCGTCGCGCGCTACCTCGAACCCGATGTGCCCGATCGCGTCGTGATCGACAAGGCCGACCTCGGCGTCGTGAAAGCGGCCGTGGCCGCCGATGGCGTGCCGCCGCGCGATCTCTTCGGGCCAGCACTGCAGGTGGCGCTCTCGCAGCTACAGGTGAATGCGTACCGACTCTTCACGCAGAGTTCCTCGTTCCAGCCGCTGCTCGAGCTCAAGCAGAAGGAGCAGCAGGTCGGACTCGTCACCGACTACAAACTGCTACAAATCCTCGGGGAGGGGTACGAGGGGAAAGTGCTCCAGGTGCGCAAAAAGGACTGCGGCGTGTGCTATGCGCTCAAGGTGCTCGACAAGAACCTCCTCGCGAGCCGCTCGCGCCGATGGCAGCTCCACTGCTCGCGCGAGCTCGAGTGCTTGAAGGCATGCTCGCACCCATACGTGGCGGGCATCGCCTACTCCTTCCAAACCGTGCAGTATCTGTACATGGTCCTCGAGTACCTGCCCAACCAGACGCTTGCATCCTACCTGGACGCGCACGAGGGGCGGCCGATGGACGTGGCCGCGATCCGCTTCGTCACTGCGCAGCTCGCATGCGGCCTGGCGCACATCCACTCGCACGATATCGTCTACCGTGACCTCAAACCGGCCAATGTGCTCATCGACGACGCAGGCCACATGCGTCTCGTCGACATGGGCATGGCCAGCCGGCTCGATCCGGAGACGAGGCGGCGTAAGAGCGTGTGCGGCACGCAGAGGTACATGGCGCCAGAGATGAAGGCCAAGGAGCCCTATGACTGCTCAGTCGACTGGTTCTCGCTGGGCAAACTCATCCTCGACTGCCAGGGACACGCCCAGTACGCTGAAGAGACGCACACCGTGTGGTTCGACAGCAAGCTCGACAAACTGGTCGAGGCCCTATTGGTAAAGGATCCCACAGCGCGCCTGTGCTGCGGGCCGGAGGGTATCAAGGAGATGCACCGGCATGCATTCTTCAAGGGGCTGGATTGGGCCGTCATTGACATGCGCAAGATGCCATCGCCGCTCCGCCCTGAGTGGTACATCCGGGAGCCCGACGTGCAGATGTCGCGACAGTTCCGCAACGGAGAGGACATTGCCCATGTGGTCGACAAGCTGCAGTCGATTGCGCTGGATGGGCAGCCTGGCAGAGGGGAGACGGGCCCCGGCATGGTGCCCGACTGGGATTACGTCAACCCGCGTGCTGTCTACTCGGAGTACGTGTCGTCGCCCTATCTCAATTACAAGATGCCGTTGCAATTCTGACGAGGAGGTGGCGGCGCTTTCCAGGGGCGTGCGCAAAGCCTCCGGCAGTACGTACCGTAAGCTGACGCAGCGTGCAATGACTTTTGTCATTTGCGCCATGTATGCGCCATTCGGTGCAGACGAAGTCATTGCGCGGGCGCGCGGCGCGCGGCCGCGGGCGACGCACGTGCCTACCAGATCGCTGAGAAACCGGTGAAACCCGGTTCGGGGTCACATGTAGTTGTGAGGTCTTTGAAAGGTGATTACGCCCCGAGACGAGACGGGACTCCGCGGGGGACGCGGACGGGACGCGACGGGTCTCGTCCCCGTCCGTACGACATCGACATGCGCCATGCCGGGTCGATACAAATTCAAAAAGACAAAACCTACCCGGGAGTCCCGCAGAGTGACCGCGCCGCAGTCGTGAGTGCTGAGAGCGGCCAGCTCTATTGCAGGCCGAGCATCTTGCTTCTAGGCCTGGTTATTTAGCGTTGGCCGTTGACGGCGCCACGCCCGGTCCCGGTTTGGCCGCCTGCTCCGTCGGCGGCATTCCGGCACAATGCCGGTTAAGGGTTGTTGGCCGGTTAATCCCTCTTTGGGATTCGAACCGCGTGCCCACGCCGCCTTCGGCGTCTGCACTAACCATCGGCCACTATACCGACAATGTGAATATAGACTAGTGGTTAAGCGACCATCTATACTTGCATGCATAATTGCCGTCCGGAAAAGAACCGGGGTTCGAGTTCCGCAAACGTGTCGGTCGGGTAAAAGATAACTGGGGCGCTGTTCAGCGCTGTGACCAGCATCTATCGTCTATGAGTCGACGCACTCCAACGCGTCCAAGACGAACCGCAGCGCGTGCGCGAGCGAGGATTTTTTCTCTCTGAATTCTCTCTCAACAATTCCAGGCAGGTCTCGGCGCTGAGCAGCCCAGAGCCGCCACGCCGATCAGCCGCGAGTGCGAGCGGCAGAGATCCAAGGAGGCCGGTCGCAGCGAGTTGTGTGTCACTTCGGACTCGAACTATTTCCGGCGGCGGCGCCGAGACCCCTTCGAGCTGCGGCCTTTCGGCTCAGACTCAGACTTCGGCCACTTTTCCTCGATCAATGCACGGAAGAGCGCCTCCCGAAGTGACTCTGAGCCCAGGATCGTCCAATGGGACGTACGCTGCACGCTCTCGGTGCGCACGCACACACCACGCCTTCGGAGCTGTGAAGCAAAGTACGAGGTTGAGAGGAGATGCTCCAAGGCACTCTCTACCAGCGAGAAGCCGAACGCTTCGTGCTCGCAGTGCACGAGCAGATACGGCACGCCCGCCCAGCTCTGTGGTCCGAGCATCGACGCCGGCGAAGCCGAGAGGGTGTGCAGCGGGGAGGGGAGGGCGCGAAGGCCATTGCCAAAGCCGAAGACGCCGCCAGTGACGAGCCAGGTTTGGAAGTGAGCCAGTCGGTTCGATGGGAGTGGTGACCCAGAACGGGTCGCAAACACGCCAGAGATATGCAGAACGCCGTCAAACCCGGCTGCACGCTGCGGCAGGTCCCATTGACTCAGCTTGTCAGGCCGCTGCAGAAGCGACATTGCCACGTGGCCACCGGAGGAGTAACCACCCACGATGAGATTCGGCTTGGACGATGAGCTTAGGGTGGATCGCTCGCGATGCACCCAGCAGAGAGCCCGGGCGACGTCGTCGAGCATCTCATCGGGCGTAGCTGCGCCAGATGCGAGCAGCACCCAGGTTGCCCAGAGCAGGAGCGTCAGCATGAGCATCGACAGGCTCGAAAGCATGAGCCATTGCATCCAGAGGCCGCCGGCTCCTAACAGTAAAGGCGGAGGCTGAATGAATGCACCGCGATGGCGCACGCACACGCACACGCAACCCAGAGACGCAATCGTGAGAGGACCCGCACTGTTCTGGAAGCTAAAAGGGCGGCTGACAAAGGCACGATGGCCAAGCCAGCCACTTCCGACGACGAGGACCACAATGGGTGCGTCAGATGGAATATCGATCGTGGGCGCGTACACGTCAAGCGACTGCTCAAAGTTTGTGGAGCCCTCAACGTATTGAATGGTCGCCTTCTTCATCGCCGATGCCATTGCCGATCAGGATCGACTCCTCACAATCGAAAGCCGCCGCATTTGTGTGGAAAACGCGTCGAGCTGTGAACATGTGTGAAATGATCTCCCGAAACGCGGTCAGGTACAGACGGTAACTTCACAATGTGAATTAAAGACGCTCACGAAGTCAGGTTCGTATTACTGTAAGGCTTCACAACGGTCAACGCTCAACGGCACGATCCTCGGATGCATTGTACGGTACGACATAAGATATGCCTTTTTCTGAGAATGTCGTCCCTCTTCTTTTCGACAAGCACATCGTCCCGCCCGGGCCCCTTCACCCTTCAGAGCTCCTCGACGTAAGCCTTCTGATTGAGGACGTAGTCGAGCTCCTTGCGCTCACGCTTGGCGTTGCGTGCCTCGTACCGCTGCCGGTTGGCGATGATTCGCGTGACGATCTCCGCCAACCGAAGCGTCGAAGGCTTGCCGCACGGCCGGTAGATACCCTTCTCCTTGGGGACCGCATGCGGATCTGTGGGAATGGATGGGCGGCCATTCACATTCACAGATGGGCGGCCGGCATCCTGTCCGCCGGGGGTCGGCGGGGGCGTGGCCGCCGGATCGGCGGGCGCCTCCTCCACCTCCTCGGCATTCGGCTCGTCCACGTCACCCACCACCACGTGGATGTTCATCGAGTTGAGTAGGTCAGCGGAGATGCGCGCCGGCGCGCCCAAGATCACCTCATCGACGCAGCCGAGCGCAAGCACGCACAAGGCGCGCTCGTGCAGCGAGGCGATCGGGTGGTTGCGCCCGCGCAACCTGTTGACGGTCGCGTCGTCGTGTAGGCCGACCAGCAGGAAGTCGCCGTGCTGTCGCGCCTCATATAGAGCCGCCACATGGCCGGCATGGAGGAGGTCAAAGGCCCCGTGCACGTAGACGATCTTCTCGGTCGGACGCGCCACGCGACCGTTAGAGAAAGCGCGAAGCCGCCACGTGGTCGGAAGGAACTGCGACACGCCGGAGGAGGAGATGTTGAGCTCAGCGTAGCCCGAGCCCCCGCCGGATGCCGCCGCCGCCGCTGCCGCTGCCGCCGCTGCCGCCGCAACCGCCGACGCCGACGCCGCCGACGCAGAGGTCATCAACGTCGCGGCCAAGGGCGACGCTGCCGTCCCGCCAGGTGAGCGGGCCATCGGCCCGGCCGACGGCGCGAAGGGCGTGTGGTGCTCGCGTGAGAACAGAAGCAATCGTCCCACGAGGTCCGTGGTCGAGACACCCTCGGTGCGCTTGACGACCTTCATGCGGCCAGCGGCCTTGGCCTCGGCATACGCGTCGGTGCCGTCGGCGTTGATCGAGATGTCGTCGCCGTGCACGCAGTACTCGCAGTCGATGGCGTCCAGGAAGGGCAGCGTGGCCGAGTACGGCGTGTCGAAGATGAGTTCGTCCACCCACTTAACCGCCGCGACAAGAGCAATTCGCTCGGCATCACGCATCACCGGTGGGCCTTTGTTGCGCTCGATCTCGGCGTCGGTGTGCACGCCCACGACGAGCACGCCGCCGACAGACTCGGCGATGAGCTTAGCCTGGCGCACGGCGTTCATGTGGCCCGAGTGCATCATGTCGAAGCAGCCATCGACATACACGCGTGGAACGCGGCCCGGCGCTCCAAATGGGAGCAGAACACCCGCCGCCTTTTTGGCAGCCACCTCTGCCTCCACCTCGTGGAGGTACAGCCATTTCTTCGGCTCGCGGAGCGAGCGGCGGATGGTACTGGCAGCAGCTGTGTCGTCCGCTGGTGCTACCTTAGCACGCTTGGCGCCATCAGCTTCCAGATCGACATCTGACAGTTCCGCCGAGAGACGAGCGCGCTGCCGGCTGAGCTCGGCCACTTGGTCGTCGATGGCCGCGATACGCTCGCGGAGCATCTTCTGGCGACGCGTGAACTCGGGCGAGCCGTCTTCCATTGGGTTCACAGCGTTTCCGTCCGAATGGTTTCACAGCCAATGTTTAGAATTCGACACATTCACAGAGGATCTCATGCAGACCGATGTATTAATTTTTAACATAACACGATATCCCCAGGGAAGATTTTCATGCCGATCGCGTGCACTCTCGAAAATCGAGGATCGTCCAGAAGCAACGGAATGGTCAGACAGTGCGCGCTGAAAGAGACGGACCCGAGATCCATACACGGCCTCCGTCGTTCGTCGACGGCGCCGAAGCTCGAGCCCGCAGCTGCCTCGGCTACTGCTGCCCGATACTCAGCTGACTGGTGAAAGGCGTGCGCCTGTTCTTCCAGCTGAGCAGGCCGTTCAGGTCATTCGTGACGACCTTCGTGTATTGGGGCAGCACCGAGTTGCCGCGCGCGATGCCGAGGTAAGTTCGCGCCTTGTCGACGAGCGCGCGGTCGCCCACGGCGCGCGCAAGCTCGAAGAAGCGCTCGAGGTACTGCACGGCGGACGAGTAGTCGCCCTGCGTGTTGTAGAGGACGCCGAGCGAGCAGCACGCTTCGGCCTGCGCACGCGCGCTGCTCGAGGCCTGGGCCAGCCGCAGAAACTGCTTCAGGTACCCCAGCGATTTCTCTCCGTCCTGCAGCCGTTGGTACGTTTGGGCGAGCGCGTACGCGGCGGCTCCCTGCGCCTCGGTCTCGTCAGCCTTCTGGGCGAGCGTCAGGTTTGACTCATAGTGGGCGACGGCCTTTTTGAGGTGCTCCATTCCCCCCAGCTTCTCGTGCGCCTGCCCGAGGTCGAAGTGCGCCTTCCTCTCCTTGGCCGGATCGCCGCTCGCACGCGCCGCCTCGAGGCACTTCTCGCGGCACTCAAGCGCGCCGTGCGGGTCGCCCGCGGCGTCGCGGCTCGCGGCAGTCGCCTCGTACCCAACGACAAGATGCTCATTCGCCTGCTGGGCTCCGCCAACGTCCGAGGTGGCCTTCGTGAGGTCGAGGAGGGTCTCGTACTGCTTTATGGCGGCGGCCATGTCCTTGCTCGCCTCGTGCGCCATGCCGAGCGAGCGCGTCGCCTGCTTCTCGCTCTCCACATCCGAAGTCAGCTGCGTGATCTCAAGGCACTTCTCCCAAAAGTAGATGGCAGTCCGCTGGTCCTCGAGGCCAGTGAAGAAGTCGGCGAGCTGGCGGTAAGCGGCAAAGACGGCCTGAGTGTCGCCACGCCGTCGCGCCACCTCGGCCTCCTCGAGCTGCGTCTTCACGTGCGGCAGCATGTTGGATGGGACACCCACCTGTTCCTCCTCGGCCTCGGCCGCCGCGTCTTGTTCGACCTCCGGCCGATGGGTGAGGTAGAAGAAGTCGACGTACGCCTGCACGTGGCCGCTGACGAGGATGTCGAGGCAAAGAGACTGCTTGTCGTGCGCGGGCGGCGGCGCGCCAGCTTTTGAGGCGGAAGCCATGGCCGCGCCGCAGAAACAGCCGCACAAGAGAATAGTAAACGCCCAAAACGGCGGCACTTTGGCGGCCCGAACTTTCCAAGGATGACTATGAGCCTAAGTGGTGCATCGCCCATATAGATTAGCCGCGGAATCGCGATTCGTCAAAGCGGCACCATAATCAGCGGGTCTCCGCCCTTTGATCCCTCTTCATTGGGGTCTCTCCTCGGCGGCCGTAGCGCAGCCAATGGAGGCGGTCGCTGGTCATGAAATGACGATCACGGTGGTGAGACCGGATGACGAGCTTCGGACGCGGTCGTCCCTGGCCACCATGTGTCCCCCTGCAAAGGTCGTGGTTCGGCGCAAGGACACGGCAGTTCACGGCGCAACAGTCCATGGGGCATCAGAGTTCGAGAAGATTTTCAAACACAAGGGAAGCAAGAGCACAGCTAAGGTGGACATTGATGTTTCCGGCCTCTGGCCAAGAGCTCCACCATGCTCCGGAGCGTGCTTCGTATGCCTCGGGGATGACGGTGGCATGCTCATGAATGTGTGCGATTGCAAATGGCTGCGTGTCCATCCGAATTGCCTCGAGTCGCTCATGCTGACCCACCAGACAAGTCGCTGCGCAGTATGCACCAAGTCTCTGCAGTACGAGCCCAGGAGAGAAAAGCCTCAGGAGAAGACTGACACGTGGCCCAAGCGCTCCGCTGCTGCGCTTTCCCTCCTCGTCTCCTCCGCTTTCACTACCGCCCTGGGCGCTACCCTGTTAGGGCTGGCCATATGCACTGCGAGTGGCGGCGTCGCAAACGTGCCGGCGGGCTTCTGGAGTTTCGCCGGGCCGCTCCTCATGTTGCAGGGCACCTCGACGCTGCTTCTGGTCATCGGGCTGCACCTGAAGCGGCCACAACTGTGTGGTCACTCGCTCGAGCACTGGAATGGCATCCTCGTCCTCATCGCATTGTGGACTATTGTGACTGGCACCGTCCTGATAATGAACCTCAACACGAGCCCCACCACGACGGAACCTTATAGCGGCAACTGGACCGACCTCACAAGAGACCTCACAAGAAGAGGCAGGTCGGTCCTAGGCGATGGGTCTGAATGAAGGACTTGACTCTGTGACTCACGCCACCTCGTCTTCGCCGCCGGGACGCGCAATCGCGTACAGCGCCAAGTTATTGATGCCAACGTCGACGACACGCGGAGTTGCGAGCTCATAATCGCCATGACAGCATGGCTCAAATCCATCATTTCTCACCATGCGCGCCCCAACATTGCTGTGGTGCCGCGGCTGTCAGCACGCGACAGTTCGACATCTATCATCTTGTCATCTTCATGAACGTGTGTGCTCTAGAAACTAGATCCGTTTAATCACGCACGGTTAGAAGTTACCAAATGGTATAGACTTTATACAGAGTTCACTTTTCAACCGGACGTCATCGTCCGAACCCTGGGTGGCGCTCCCAATATGTGTAGCGAGGCTGTGAAATTGAGGTGTCCGTACGTTCACACCTATACATTAGGTGTGAATTAGGTGACCCCGAGGGTTACAAACGATGAACTCTACGGCAATCGAATGGGAAGCTGCTTCCGGTTCTTCGCGTTCACACGGCGACGTTTGTAACCCAAAAGGAGGTGTCCTGGAAGCGTTTCTCACTTTCGCGCGCATGGCCACGCGAAGAACTGCGTGATGCCGAGATCGAGAGCGCCGCCACTTGGTGCTCCCCTCTTCATCCAACGGCTTAATGTGACCCTAGAGCTTCGTCTGGGCACACATAAGACGAAGCCACGGCTGCTCGTTGAGCTTTTTTCGACGAGGACGGGCAACGCTAGGGCAACGCCGCTCGCAAGTCTGGCTTTCGGATGATGCGTCCAGACGCCTTGCATGTGAGTTTGAGCTGACTGGCATGGCGCCTTGGCCGTGTTCGATAAGTGCCATTCTTGAGCCCGTCATTTTCCCGATGTTTTCGCTTTCCCCGTACTGAAGCGTGCACGACTGATTCGCTTCTCTTGCAGGGACTTGAACGCGTGTAGCCTCTGAGCCGAGCGTGGCGCGCGTGCGCACTGTCGCGTGCGACGCACGGCTGCATGCCACGCGTTCGATCAAGTGGATCCCGATCGTGTGGATCCCGTCATCCTCGAGCTCCTCCGCGACACAAGAAGTGTGCTGCTCGAGCCTCTGACGCCAGCTAGCCATGCATTCGAGCTGCTGAGCGCCAGGCTGCCCGAAGCTCCCTAGCATGCGATTTTGTGAGCTCACTCGCTTGGCGCCCGGGCCGCGTTCGGTAAGTTCTACTCTTGAGCCCGTCATTTTGCGGTATCTTCGCTTGGCCCGTAGTGAAGCATACGCGGTTCATTCAACCATGACTTGCACCAGGGCAGGCTCAACCAAGTCATGCACTTGAGTGTGGCGAAGTCTGAGTAAAGAAGTAAAGAGTAAAATTATTTACTGCGCATACGAAAAGGAAGGGATCGGAAGGCAACACCCCAGGAAGTCCCCAACGCTCGGCTCCACAACTCCAAAAAAAAATTTCGCCTGCGGCGGGCCACTTTTCACTACAGAGAATTTTTTGCTACACATATTGGGAGCGCCACCCCCCTTGCATTTCCCTGCCCCAGAGCAGCGACCGGGCTGTAGCTTCCCTAGATGGAAGCTAAAAAACGGGACGGACTGAGGACTTACTTGAAACAAAGCGGGGAATTCAAAATGCGAATAGGAATTACC